>FWPV01006420.1_pt1 | contig 22456 bp, 15 predicted proteins | sample 2228371 | NCBI WGS metagenome assembly FWPV01 (sample SAMEA103939776, study PRJEB20133) | metagenome | reverse complement strand
CACCGCTTCCAGGCCGTGGCGGGCCTCGCAGTCGGCGATGTATTTGCGGGCGAACACCATGTAGTCCACGATGGCCTCCGCATCGGTCCATGTGCGGAACAGGTAGTTGCCCTTGAAAAACGAGTTGTGCCCGTAGGCCGCGTGCGCGATCACCAGCGCCTGCATGGTCAGGCTGTTTTCCTCCATCAGGTAGGCGATGCAGGGGTTGGCGTTGATGACGATCTCGTAGGCCAAGCCCATTTGCCCGCGCTTGTAGCTCTTCTCGGTGGCCAGAAAGTGTTTGCCAAACGACCAGTGGTGGTAAGACACCGGCAAACCCACCGACGCGTAGGCGTCCATCATCTGCTCGGCGGTGATGATTTCCAGCTGGTTGGGGTAGGTGTCCAGGCCAAAGTCTTGGGCGACGCGAGCGATCTCCAGGTGGATTTTTTCGATCAGCTCGAAGGTCCACTCCGACTGCTCTGGCAGCCGAAAGCGCGGCGGCAGGTCGGCGGGGGCGTTCATTTGGGTTGTTTGCGAAACAGCTCGCGGAACACCGGAAAGATGTCGGCCGGCGACACGATGCGCTGCTGTGCAAAGTTGGGGTGCATTTGTGCCACCTGCTCGTAGGCGTGCCACAGGTTTTGGGGTGGGCCGTCGGTGATCTCAACGTAGGCGTAGTACTGCACCGCCGGCATGATGGTCTCGTGCAGCAGCTTCAGGCATTGCTCGGAATCGTTGTCCCAGTTGTCGCCGTCCGAGGCCTGGGCCACATAAACATTCCATTCGCTGCTGGCGTAGCGCTCGCGCATGATTTTGGTCAACAGCGTGAGCGCGGACGACACCACCGTGCCGCCGGTTTCGCGCGAGTGAAAAAATTCGTGTTCGTCCACCTCGGCGGCCTGGGTGTGGTGGCGTATGAACACCACCTGCGTGTGTTCGTACATGCGCGACAGAAACAGGTAGAGCAGGATGAAAAAGCGCTTGGCCATGTCCTTGCGCGCCTGGTCCATGGAACCCGAGACGTCGAGTAGGCAGAACATCACCGCCTGCGTGCTGGGCTTGGGCACCTTGATGCGGTTGCTGTACCGCAGGTCGAAGGGATCGAGGTAAGGAATGGCCAGCAGCCGCGTGCGCAGGTGGTGGATTTCGCGGCGCAGCGCCAGCACACGTTCGTCGTTGTCGTCCACCGGTGTGCCCAGCAAGCCGATGAGTTCGCGCTCGGCCTCGGCCAGCCGGCGCTGCGGGCGCCCGCCGATGGCGATGCGCCGACCCAAGGCGCCGCGCAGCGAGCGCAGCACATGGATGTTGGTGGGTGTGCCCGAGATGGTGTAGCCGGCCCGCTGCGAGCGCCATTCGTTGATGGAGGCGAGCTGTGTTTTCACCAGGTCAGGCAAGGCCAGGTCTTCAAAAAAACAGTCGAGGAATTCCTCGCGCGTGAGTTCGAAGATGAAGTCGTCCTCGCCGGTGTCGTCGCTGTTGCCGCCTTTGCCTTGCCCCTGACCGCCGGCGCCACCCGACGGCCGGGGCACGCGGTCGCCCTTGACGTATTTGCGGTTGCCGGGGCTGACGGTTTCCCACACGCCGCCCCGGGCATGGCCAAAACTGGGTTCGCTCACGTCCTTGACGGGGATGGAAATCTTCTCGCCCTTCTCCATGTCGGTGATGGAGCGCTCCTTGATGGCGCGCGCCACGGCCTGCTGGATCTGGCCTTTGAATCGGCGCAAAAAACGGTCGCGGTTGACCGCGGACTTGTTTTTGCCCTGGGTGCGGCGGTCGATGAGGTAGACCATGGGGTCTCCCGTGTGCGGGTGGGCGCTCAGGACGCTTTGCGCACGCGCAGATACCACTCGCAGAGCAGGCGCACCTGTTTGGGTGTGTAGCCTTTGTCCACCATGCGCGAGACAAACTCCTGGTGTTTGTTCGCGTCCTCTGCGCTGGCTTTGGCGTTGAAGCTGATCACCGGCAACAACTCTTCGGTGTTGCTGAACATCTTCTTCTCGATCACGGTGCGCAGCTTCTCGTAGCTGGTCCACACCGGGTTTTTGCCGGCGTTCTGGGCGCGGGCCCGCAGCACGAAATTGACGATTTCGTTGCGGAAGTCCTTGGGGTTGGAAATGCCCGCCGGTTTCTCGATCTTCTCCAGCTCGGCGTTGAGCGCGTTGCGGTCAAAGCTTTCACCGGTGTCCGGGTCACGGAACTCCTGGTCCTGGATCCAGTAGTCGGCAAAACTCACGTAGCGGTCAAAGATGTTCTGACCGTACTCGCTGTAGCTCTCCAGGTAGGCGGTCTGGATTTCCTTGCCGATGAACTCGACGTAGTGTTGCGCCAGGTACTCCTTGAGGTAGGAGAGGTACTTTTGCTCGGTCTCGGGCGGAAATTGCTCGCGCTCGATCTGCTGCTCCAGCACGTAGAGCAGGTGCACCGGGTTGGCCGCCACCTCGGTGTTGTCGAAGTTGAACACGCGCGAGAGGATCTTGAACGCAAAGCGTGTGGACAAGCCGTTCATGCCCTCGTCCACGCCCGCGTAATCGACGTACTCCTGGCGCGACTTGGCCTTGGGGTCGGTGTCTTTGAGGTTCTCCCCGTCGTACACCTGCATCTTGCTGTAGATGCTGGAGTTTTCGGGCTCCTTCAGGCGCGACAAAACCGAGAACTGGGCCATCATCTTGAGCGTGCCGGGGGCGCAGGGCGCATCCGACAGCGAGGAGTTGCGCACCAGCTTTTCGTAGATCTTGATCTCTTCCGTGACGCGCAGGCAGTAGGGCACCTTGACGATGTAGATGCGGTCGAGGAAGGCCTCGTTGTTGCGGTTGTTGCGGAAGGCCTTCCACTCGGATTCGTTGGAGTGCGCCAGCACAACGCCGTCGAAGGGAATGGCACCAAAACCTTCCGTGCCCTTGTAGTTGCTCTCTTGTGTGGCCGTCAGCAAGGGGTGCAGCACCTTGATGGGGGCCTTGAACATTTCCACAAATTCCAGCAGGCCCTGGTTGGCCAGGCACAGGCCGCCCGAGTAGCTGTAGGCGTCGGTGTCGTCCTGCGCAAAGTCTTCGAGCTTGCGGATGTCCACCTTGCCGACCAGAGACGAGATGTCCTGGTTGTTCTCGTCGCCCGGCTCGGTTTTGGCAATCGCGATTTGCTTGAGCACCGAGGGGTAGCGTTTGACCACCCGGAAGCGGTTGATGTCGCCGTTGAACTCCTGCAGTCGCTTGACCGCCCAGGGGCTGGGAATGCCGCGCAGGTAGCGCCGCGCGATACCGTAGTCCTCTTCGAGGATGGTGCCGTCTTCGGCCTCGTTGAACAGGCCCAGCGGCGACTCGTTGACCGGCGAGCCCTTGAGGCAATAGAAAGGCACCTTTTCCATCAGGGCCTTGAGCTTTTCGGCGATGGACGATTTGCCCCCGCCCACCGGACCGAGCAAGTAGAGGATTTGCTTGCGTTCTTCCAGACCTTGTGCGGCGTGGCGGAAGTAGGACACCACCTGTTCGATGGCCTCTTCTGCGCCATAAAAATCGCGGAAGGCCGGGTAAATTTTCACCACCTTGTTGGCAAAGATGCGCGAGAGGCGGGGCTCGTGCCGCGTGTCGATGAGTTCGGGCTCGCCGATGGCCTCCAGCATGCGCTCGGCCGCAGTGGCGTAGGCCAGGCGATCTCGCTTGCAGAGTTCGAGGTACTCCTGCAAGGAGTACTCTTCCTCGCGCGTCCGCTCGTAGCGGTTGCTGTAGTGGTCAAAGATGTTCATGCGAATCTCCCTTTGAACAGACCCACGGCACACAGTGGAGAGCACTGTGAATTCATCATACGCCCGCAAGCTGCGGGTGTGTGGTGTGTTTCGGCAGGTGTGGTGATCGCGCACCGCACCAAGCGACTCTCGGCAGTTATGAGCCGCTCAGCGTGGCGAGAGTTCCGTCTGTTTCATGCGGGCGGCACGCCACAGCAGGCGTGGCAGGTCCCCACCGCGCAGGCGAGGCCGGGTGTGCCAGGTGCGGTATTGCAAGGCTTGGGCGCGATCGAGTATGAGCAGGCCACCTTGCACCACCAGGCGCAGCTCCCAGCCCACGCGGCCCGGCAGTTGCAGCGCCAGTGGCGCGCCGGCCACCATCAGCGCACGTGCCTGTTGGCACAGCTCGGCGATCAGGGCCTGGGCGGCCGGATCGTGTGTCAGGGTCGGCACCAGCGCGTCGGCGTTCACCCCATGTGCCCGCAGGCCATCGGTGGGCAGGTAGTGGCGTTGGCGTGGCAGGTCCACGCTCAGGTCTTGCCAGAAGTTGATGAGCTGCAGCGCGCTGCAAATCTGGTCACTGCGCTGCAACGACACAGAATCTGTGACGCCGTAGAGATGCAGCAAAAGCCGGCCCACCGGGTTGGCGGACAGTCGGCAGTAGGCCAGCAACTCGTCGTGGTCGCGGTAGCGGCGGCCGGTGGCCGTGTAGCGCACATCCTGCTCAAAGGCGCTGATCAGGTCGTGCAGCAAGGGCAGCGGCAGGTGGTGTTGGGCAACCATGGCCGCCAGCGGGGCAAACACCGCGTGCCAGCGGTCGCCGGGTGGCACAGGCGCTTGCACGCAGTGGGCCAGTGCCCGGCGGTAGTCGCTCAGGTCTTGCAGGCGTTGTTCAGGGGTGGCCTCGCCTTCGTCGGCGATGTCGTCGGCGCAGCGGGCAAAGTGGTAAATCGCCAGAATGGCGGGGCGCAAGGCCGGCGGGCACAGCCACGAGGCCACAGGAAAGTTTTCGTAGTGCTGTGTGCCTTGGTGACCCATGCCAGCCACGGTGGGGTTTTGGTGGGTGGGCGGGTGAGGGCTGGGCATGGCCGGGGATTGTCGTCTGTGTCCTGCCCGCCACGTTTGTGGGGTCAGCTTTTTCCGCGAATTGACATTGCCGGGATCTCGCTCTACATTGCGCGCTAATAACTAACCAGTCAGTCATTAACCATGCAATCCGACTTTCTGACCGCTCTGGCGCGGTGTCTGCCTTGGCCCGTGTTGTTGCTGGGCTTGTCCGCCTGCAGCCCACCGCCCGCCGCCGACGAACCCATCCGCTCGGTCAAGCTGATGACGGTTCAAGCCGCCAGCCTGGACGGCGGCAGCGAATACGCCGGTGAGGTGCGGGCGCGCACCGAAACCCGGCTGGGCTTTCGCGTGGCCGGCAAGCTGAGCGAGCGGCCGGCCCAGGTGGGCCAGGCCGTCAAACCTGGGCAGTTGCTGGCCCGGCTCGATGCGCAGGATTACGCGCTGGGCGTGCAGGCCGCTACCGCCGCACAGCAGGCGGCGCAAACCCAGCGCGATCTGGCGGCAGCCGACCTGAAACGGTACGTGGAGTTGAAGAACCAGGGTTTTGTCAGCGGTGCCGAGATCGAGCGGCGCGAGGCCAGCCTGCGCTCGGCCGAGGCCAGCCTGGCCCAAGCCAAGGCCCAGGTGGCCTTGCAGGGCAACCAGTCGGCCTACACCACGCTGTGGGCCGAGGTGGCCGGTGTGGTGGTGGCGGTGGAGGCCGAGCCCGGCCAGGTGCTCGGTGCGGGCACGCCGGTGCTGCGCCTGGCCCACGACGGCCCGCGCGACGTGGTGTTTGCCGTGCCCGAGGACCGGGTGGCCGGCTTCAAACAAGGGCAGGCGGTGATGGTGCGGCTGTGGGCCGGTGGCGAGCCGGTGGCCGCTCAGGTGCGCGAGGTGGCGGCCACCGCCGACCCCGCCACCCGCACCTTCCAGGTCAAGGTGGGCTTGCCCGCCACGGTGACCGCGCCGTTGGGTGCCACCGCCACGGCGCTGGCAGCTGCGCCGGCCAATCGCCCGGCGCAGGCCATCAAGTTGCCCACCAGCGCGTTGCGCCAGGCGGGCGCGGGCAGTGCGGTGTGGTTGTGGGACGAGGCCAGTGGCACGGTCAAGTCCCAAGCGGTGCAGGTGGCCGGTGCCGATGGCAACGAGGCGGTGATTGCCGCTGGCCTCAAAGGCGGTGAGCAGGTGGTGGTGGCCGGCGTGCATGTGTTGACCGAAGGTCAGAAGGTGTTGCGTTATTCGCCGCATCCGGTGATGTCGCCCAGCACCAAGTGAGGACCGCATGAGCCAGACCGAAGACCCGGCGGTGCCCGCCACGAGCGCGCGCCAGCGTTTCAACCTGTCCGAATGGGCGCTCAACCACCAGCCGCTGATCCGCTACCTCATGGTGGTGCTGATGTTCCTGGGCTGTGCCGCCTACTTCCAGCTCGGGCAGGATGAAGACCCGCCCTTCACCTTCCGCGCCATGGTGGTGCGGGCCTATTGGCCCGGCGCCACGGCCCAGCAGGTGGCCGATCAGGTGACCGACAAGATCGAGAAAACCCTGCAGGAGGTGCCCTACACCGACATCATCCGCAGCTACTCCAAGCCGGGCGAAACGCTGATCATTTTTCAGATCGCCGATTCCTCGCCCGCACACGCGGTGCAAGGCACCTGGTACACCGTGCGCAAGAAGGTGGGCGACATGGCCGGCACCTTGCCGCAGGGCGTGGTCGGTCCGTTCTTCAACGACGAGTTTGGCGACGTGTACGGCGTCATCTACGCCTTGCAGGGCGAAGGTTTCACACCGGTGGAGCTCAAGCGTTTTGCCGATCAGGCGCGACAGAAGCTGCTCGATGTGAAGGATGTGGCCAAGGTCGAGCTGTTTGGGGTTCAGGACGAAAAGCTGTTCGTTGAAATCTCGCACAAGCGGCTGGCCACCCTGGGGCTGGACATGAACGCGGTGCTGGCGCAACTGGGCCAGCAAAACGCCGTGGCCCCGGCTGGCACGGTGCAGACCCCGCTGGACGTGGTGCAGGTGCGCGTGGCCGGTGCCTTCCACTCGGTGGACGAACTGCGCGCCATGCCCATACGCGCGGCCAGCGGCGCGCAGCTGCGCCTGGGCGACATCGCCGAGGTGCGCCTGGGCCTGGTCGATCCGCCCACCACGCTGGTGCGGCACAACGGCAAGGACAGCATCGCCCTGGGCATTTCCATGGCGGCCGGCGGCGACATCATCGCCCTCGGCAAGGCCTTGCGTGTGGTGGCCAGCGACTTTGAAAAGACGCTGCCGGCGGGCCTGCAGTTGGTACAGGTTCAAGACCAACCCAAGGCGGTGGCCACCTCGGTGAACGAGTTTGTCAAGGTGTTGATCGAGGCGGTGGTCATCGTGTTGGCGGTCAGCCTGCTCAGCCTGGGCCTGCACCGCCGGCCTGGTGGGCGTGGCCTCAAGGCCTTCACCCTGGACGTGCGCCCCGGCCTGGTGGTGTTTGTCACCATCCCGCTGGTGCTGGCCATGACCTTTCTGGTCATGCAGTACTGGGGCATAGGCCTGCACAAAATTTCGCTCGGCTCGCTCATCATCGCGCTGGGCCTGCTGGTGGACGACGCCATCATTGCCGTCGAGATGATGGTGCGCAAGCTGGAAGAGGGCTACAGCATGTTCCGCGCGGCCACCTTCACCTGGGACGCCACCGCCATGCCCATGTTGACCGGCACGCTCATCACGGCCGCAGGCTTTTTGCCCATCGGCATCGCCAAGTCCAGCGTGGGCGAATACACCTTCGCCATCTTTGGCGTCACCGTGGTGGCCTTGGTGTTGTCGTGGATCGTGGCGGTGGTGTTTGTGCCTTACCTGGGCGTGGTGCTGCTCAAGGTCAAGGTGGGGCAGGTGGCGCACGACGAGGTGTTCGACGGCCCGTTCTACGTGCGCTTTCGCGCGGCGGTGGATTGGTGTGTGCAACACCGCTGGATCACCATTGGCGCCACGGTGCTGACCTTTGCCCTGGGCATTGTGGGCATGGGCAAGGTGCAGCAGCAGTTTTTCCCGGACTCCAGCCGGCCCGAAATCCTGGTCGATCTGTGGTTGCCAGAAGGCAGCCCGGTGCGCGCCACCGACGAGGTGGCGCGCCGGGCCGAGGCGCGGTTTGCCCAGCTCAGTGGTGTCACCGCCGTGAGCACCTGGGTGGGCTCGGGCGTGCCGCGTTTTTATCTGCCGTTGGATCAGATCTTCCCGCAGACCAACGTCAGCCAGATGATTCTGATGACGGACAGCCTCGCCAGCCGCGAGCGCCTGCGCAAAGAGATGCCGGCGCTGTTGGCACAGGAGTTCCCCGAGGTGCGGGGCCGCGTCAAGCTGTTGCCCAATGGGCCGCCGGTGCCGTATCCGGTGCAGTTCCGCGTGATGGGGGCGGAGCCGGCCGTGTTGCGTGGCCTGGCCGACGAGGTCAAGGCCGCCATGATGGCCAGCCCGCTCACGCGTGGCGTCAACGACAACTGGAACGAAGCCGTGAAGGTCATGCGCCTGGAGGTGGACCAGGACAAGGCGCGCGCCCTGGGCGTGAGCAGCCAGTCCATCGCCCAGGCGTCGCGCACCATCCTGACCGGCACCACGGTGGGCCAGTACCGCGACGGCGACAAGCTGATCGACATCGTGCTGCGCCAGCCGCAGGACGAGCGCGACGCCATCACCGACCTGGCCAACGCCTACCTGCCCACGGCCAGTGGCAAGAGCATCCCGCTGACGCAGATTGCCAAAGCCAGTTTCGCCTGGGAGCCCGGCGTGATGTGGCGCGAAAACCGCAGCTACGCCATCACCGTGCAAAGCGATGCGGTGGAGGGCGTGCAGGGCGCCACCGTGACCGAAGCCCTGTTGCCCACCCTGCGCCAACTCGAAGCCAAGTGGCCGGCGGGTTACCACATCGAAGTGGCGGGTGCGGTGGCCGAAAGCAGCAAAGGCTCCAGCTCGATTGCCGCGGGCATGCCGCTGATGCTGTTCATCATCTTCACGCTGTTGATGTTGCAGTTGCACAGCTTCAGCCGCGCCATGCTGGTGTTCCTGACCGGCCCGTTGGGCCTGGCGGGTGTGGCTGGCGCGTTGTTGTTGCTGGGGCGTCCGTTCGGGTTTGTGGCCCTGCTCGGTGTGATCGCCCTCATGGGCATGATCATGCGCAACTCGGTCATCCTGATCGACCAGATCGAGCAGGACCGCGCGGCCGGTGTACCCACCTGGAACGCCATCGTGGAAGCGGCTGTGCGCCGCTTGCGGCCCATCGTGCTGACCGCGGCCGCCGCCGTGCTGGCCATGATTCCGCTGTCGCGCAGCGTGTTCTGGGGGCCGATGGCCGTGGCCATCATGGGAGGTCTCATCGTGGCCACGGTGTTGACCTTGCTGGCCTTGCCAGCGATGTACGCGGCCTGGTTCCGCGTCAAGCGGCCCGACGCGACGCCGGCTTGAGCGTGGGCTCAGTGGCTGGCGCGGGCAGCGCCAGCCCGGCCGACCGCACGACGTTCAGGCAGTCTTTGATGTGCTGCTCGCCCAAGTAGCGGATGGCGCTGTAGCCAATCAGCGCCGACACCGCCTGCCCGGCCAGCGGCACAAAACGCGCAGCCTGCTTGGCCGTCAGGCGCACGCCCACCAGCTTGGCGGCGCGCAGCACCAGGTCTTGGGTGATGAACTTGCCCACCAGCAAGGTGCCCACCTGGGCCACCGCTTTCTGCACCTTCTCGCGTTTGCTGGGGTCCAGCCGGTCGAGTTGCTCGGGGGTGAGACCGAACCGCTCGTTGATGGCGGGAATCAGTCGCGAGAGCAGGGCGGCATCCACCGCCCAGTCGAGTCCTGGCACGGGCACTGCGCTGGCCACACCGGCCACCATGGCGCGCCGGTGCAGCAATTGCCGGCACTGGCGCACCACGGCCATGAGGGCCGGGTCACCGGCGGCCAGTTGCAAGCTGCTGGGCATGGTGAGGATGCGGCTCAGCTGTTGCTGCCGGCCACACGCGTGTAGACGAACAGCAGGACGATGGCGCCAACCACCGACGCGATCCAACCAGCCGCCGCACCCGGTGCGTACCAGCCCATGAACTGGCCGGCGTAAGAAGCGGCAAACGAACCGGCAACGCCCAGCAGCGAGGTCATGATCAGGCCCATGCTCTGTTTGCCTGGCAGCAGAAACCGCGCGATCCAGCCCACGATCAGGCCCACAAACAATGTACCGATGATTTGACCCATGACATGCTCCCGCAGGTGTTGTTGATGGGCGCAATGTAGCGCAGCGCGGATGCCGCTTGCTGAAAAATTGTCAAAAACCCGGATCAAGCGCGCGATGTTTATGAAACACTTGTTTCTGAAATAAAAACTTGAAATAATCAGTCCGAACGCATGCCCTACCAAGCCCTCACCCACCTGATCGACCGTCACTTTGATGGGCTGAGCCCCGAGCTGCAGCGGGCCGCTCGCTGGGTGCGCGAGCATCCGGCCGAGCTGGGGCTGCAAACGCTGCGGGCGTCGGCGCGTGCAGCGGGGGTGGCACCGGCCACCTTGTCGCGTTTGTCGCATGCGCTGGGGCTGGACGATTTCGAGGCCATGCGCCGGCCGGTGGTGGAGGCCCTGGCGCGCGGGGCGGGCGTGGGCCAGTCGAACACCGCTGACGCCGCGTCGCCGCTGACCCAGGCACAAAGCCGCAACGTCGCATCCACCGCTTCGCGCAACCCGCCGGGCGCTGTGGACGCCGCCGCCGATGTGCTGCTGGGCGCACGCCAACTCTGTTTTTTGGGCTTGCGTGCCAGCTATGGCATTGCCCACCACCTGCGCTACGCCTGCGACTGGCTGCGTCCGGGCACCTTGCTTGCCGGAGACGCGAGTGGTGCGCTGGTCGATCAGATCGCCCAACTCACACCCGCCGATGTGCTGGTGGTGGTGGGGCTGGCGCCCTACACACGCCAGACGGTGGCATGTGCCCAGTTGGCACACGAGGCAGGTGTGGTTGTGGTCGCAATGACCGACAGCACCCTGTCGCCCCTGGCGCGGCTGGCGCGGCACACGCTGCTGTTCGACGCCGCCTCGCCGTCTTTTTTCCATTCCATGACCGGCGCGCAGGCGCTGGCCGAGTCGCTGGTCGCTGCCGTCGCGGCGCGTGGCGGCGAGCCGGTGGTTCGACGCCTGGCCGAGGTGCAGGCGCGTCAGCATGCACACAAAGCCTATTGGGAAAAACGCCCTTTGAAAGAAAGCTTCACATGAACACCCTGACCCACGTCTCACAAGAAGACACCCACATCCTGCACCGGCAGCTGCACAGCGGTCTGCCGCTGGCGGTCGGCGGCGAAGGCGCCTGGCTGATCGGTGCCGACGGCAAACGCTACCTGGACGGTTCGGGTGGTGCGGCCGTGTCCTGCCTGGGCCACGCCCACCCCGATGTGCTGGCCGCCATGCACGCGCAGATCGACCGGCTGGCCTATGCGCACACCAGTTTTTTCAGCACCGAAGTGGCCGAACAACTGGCCGACCAACTGGTGGCCACCGCGCCCGAAGGCATGAGCCACGTGTACTTCGTCAGCGGTGGTTCCGAGGCGGTGGAAGCGGCGCTGAAGATGGCCCGCCAGTATTTTGTCGAGATCGGACAACCGCAGCGCCAGCACTTCATCGCACGCCGCCAGAGCTACCACGGCAACACGCTGGGCGCGCTGGCCGTGGGCGGCAACGCCTGGCGGCGCGCGCAGTTCCAGCCCTTGCTCATCGATGTGACCCACGTCGCGCCGTGTTACCCCTACCGCGACCAGGCCCCCACCGAAACGCCCGAGCAGTATGGGCAACGCCTGGTGAGCGAGTTGTCGCAGGCCATCGATCAACTGGGCGGCGAGAACGTGATTGCCTTTGTGGCCGAAACTGTGGGCGGCGCCACCGCGGGTGTGCTGACGCCGGTGCCCGGTTATTTCAAGGCGGTGCGCGAGCTGTGCGACCGCCACGGCATCCTGCTCATCCTCGATGAGGTGATGTGTGGCATGGGCCGCACCGGCACGCTGCACGCCTGCGAGGCCGAAGGCGTGGTGCCCGATTTGTTGACCATTGCCAAAGGCCTGGGCGGCGGCTACCAGCCCATCGGCGCGGTGCTGGCCCACCACCGGCTGGTGGACGCCTTCCGCCAGGGCAGCGGCCTGTTCCAGCATGGTCACACCTACCTGGGCCACGCCGTGGCCTGCGCGGCGGCGTTGGCGGTGCAGCAGGTGATCGCACGCGACGGCTTGCTCGACCGGGTGCAGGTGCTCGGCAGCCACCTGGAGCAGCGCTTGCGCGCCGAGCTGGGGCAGCACCCGCATGTGGGGGACATCCGGGGGCGTGGGCTGTTCTGGGGGGTGGAGCTGGTGGCCGACCGGGGAACGAAACAATGGTTTGATCCGGCGCGCAAGCTGCACGCCAAGCTCAAGGCCGAGGCGATGCAGCGCGGCATTCTGGTCTACCCCATGGGTGGCACGGTGGATGGCCAAGCCGGCGACCATGTGCTGCTGGCGCCGCCTTTTGTGTGCAGCGAAGCCGAGATCGACTTCCTGGTCACCCGCTTGACCGAGGCCATCGATGCCGTCACCCGTGCGTGAAATCTCAACAACCGTCAAACTTACATGGTGCTTTCACCAAGCCAACCCGCCCGCTTGTCGGTGTACCATCGCCACCCGTGAAACAGGCCGGGTGCTGCGGACTTTTTTACCATCGAGCGGCACTGTTCTTGCTTTTTGGGCACACAAGGCCCCATCAGCAGATTCCGGTCGGGCGGACCCCGCCCGCACACTTCAACCCAAGGAGATTCGCATGAAAAAGATGTTCCCCGCCGCCCTGGTGGCCGCCGCAGCCGCTGCCGCCAGCCTGGTGCCCATGACCGCCAAGGCCCAGCAGAAGTTCATGACCATCGGCACCGGTGGTGTGACGGGTGTGTACTACGCAGCGGGTGGTGCCATCTGCCGCCTGGTCAACAAAGACCGCGCCAAACACGGCTACCGCTGCACCGTCGAATCGACCGGTGGCTCCGTGGCCAACATCAACACCATCAAGGCCGGTGACCTGGACTTTGGCGTGACCCAGTCCGACTGGAACCACCACGGCCACAAGGGCACCAGCACCTTCGCCAGCACCGGTGCGTTCACCGATCTGCGCTCGGTGTTTTCGCTGCACCCAGAGCCCTTCACCGTGTTGGCCCGTGCCGACGCCAACGTGAAGAACTTCACCGATCTCAAGGGCAAGCGGGTCAACGTGGGCAACCCGGGCTCGGGCACCCGCGCCTCCATGGACCAGCTGCTGGCGGCCATGAACTGGAAGGTCAGCGACTTCGGCCTGGCCGCCGAGCTCAAGGCCGACGAGCATGGCGCTGCGCTGTGCGACAACAAGATCGATGCCTTCTTCTACGGCGTGGGCCACCCCAGCGCCAACATCCAGGACCCGGTGACCACCTGTGGCGCCAAGCTGGTGAACATCACCGGCCCGGCCGTGGACAAGCTGGTCAAGGACAACCCTTTCTACGCCAAGGCCACCATCCCGGCCAACATGTACAAGGGCAACCCCGATCCGGTGCAGACCTACGGCGTGCTGGCCACGTTCGTGACCTCGGCCAAAGCGCCTGAAGACCAGGTCTACACCCTGGTCAAGGCGGTGTTCGAGAACTTCGACGACTTCAAGAAGCTGCACCCCGCGCTGGCCAACCTGAACCCCGAGAACATGGTCAAGGACGGTCTGTCGGCCCCGCTGCATGCTGGTGCGGTCAAGTACTACAAAGAAAAGGGCTGGCTCAAATAAGCCTCGTTTGAGCTGAGTCACACCCCATGCGCGAACCGCTTGCGCATGGGGTGCTTTGTTTTATGGGTTTGGACTGCGCCATGGCCAAGGAAGGCCTGCTGTGCGGGGCCAGACGATGGAGAACCTCACAATGACCGACAAGAACAACAAGGCGGCGACCGAGATCGACGTCAACCAACTCGTGCAGGACAACGATGCCGGCGGGCGCAACCCCGGGCCGGTGGATTGCCTCGCCGCTGCCCTTCAGCCTGGGCGTGTTCATGCTCAACGACACCGAGAGCCGCGCCATTCATCTGGCGTTTGCGGTCTTCCTGGCTTTCATGGCCTATCCCGCGACCAAAAATTCCCCGCGTGACCGCGTGCCCTTGCTGGATTGGGCGCAGGCGCTGATTGGCGCTTTCTGCGCCGCCTACCTGTTTTTGTTCTACCGCGAGTTGGCCGGCCGACCCGGGCAACCCAACACCATGGACGTGACGGCTGCCGCCGTGGGCGTGGTCCTGCTGCTGGAGGCCACGCGCCGCGTGCTGGGCCTGCCCATGGTGGTGGTGGCCATCGTGTTTTTGATCTACACCTTTGCCGGCCCCTACATGCCCGATCTGCTGGCGCACCGGGGCGCCTCGCTCGACCGCGCCGCCTCGCACCAGTGGCTGACGACCGAAGGCGTGTTTGGCGTCGCCCTGGGCGTCTCCAGCGGCTTCATTTTCCTGTTTGTGCTGTTCGGCTCCTTGCTGGACAAGGCGGGCGCCGGCAACTACTTCATCAAGTCGGCGTTTGCGCTGCTGGGCCACATGCGGGGCGGCCCGGCCAAGGCGGCCGTGGTGTCCTCGGCGGCCACCGGCATCATCTCCGGCTCGTCCATCGCCAACGTGGTGACCACCGGCACCTTCACCATCCCGCTCATGAAGCGTGTGGGCTACCGGGGCGACCAGGCTGGTGCGGTGGAGGTGTCTTCCTCGGTCAACGGCCAGATCATGCCGCCCGTCATGGGCGCGGCCGCCTTCCTGATGGTGGAGTACGTGGGCATCCCCTACGTTGAGGTGATGAAACACGCCTTCCTGCCGGCCTTCATCTCCTACATCGCGCTGTTCTACATCGTGCATCTGGAGGCGCTCAAGGCCAACATGCAGGGCCTGCCGCGACGCACCGTGTCCACCGCAACGCAGCGGTTGATGTCATTTGCGCTCACCGTCACAGGTTTTGTTGTCCTGGCCGGCATCACCTACACCGTGATCGGCGCCATCAAGTCGGCGCTGGGCGTGGCAGCGATGCCGGTGATTGGGCTGCTGCTGCTGGCCACTTACCTCGGTCTGCTGTGGGTGGGCGCGCGCCAGCCGGTGCTGGAGTTGGACGATCCCAACGCGCCCGTGTTCGAACTGCCCGAAACAGGCCCCACCGTGCGCTCCGGCCTGCACTACCTGCTGGCCGTGGTGGTGCTGATCTGGTGCCTCATGGTGGAGCAGCTTTCGCCTGCCCTGTCGGCCTTCTGGGCCACCATGTTCATGGTCTTCATCATCCTGACGCAAAAGCCCATCCTGGGTGTGATGCGCGGGCGGCCCGACGTGGGCGGCGACTTCATGGCCGGTGTGCGAGACCTGATCGATGGCCTGGCCACCGGCGCGCGCAACATGATCGGTATCGGCGTGGCCACCGCCGCGGCCGGCATCATCGTGGGCACCGTGTCGCTCACCGGCGTGGGGCTGGTGATGACCGAAATCGTGGAGCTGCTCTCCGGCGGCAACCTCATGCTCATGCTGGTGCTGGTGGCGGTGATCAGCCTCATCCTGGGCATGGGCCTGCCCACCACGGCCAACTACATCGTCGTGTCCACACTCATGGCGCCGGTGATTGTGGAACTGGGTGCCCAGAGTGGCCTGATCGTGCCCCTGATCGCGGTCCATCTGTTCGTCTTCTATTTCGGCCTGATGGCCGACGTGACGCCGCCGGTGGGTCTGGCCTCGTTTGCCGCAGCGGCGATTGCGCGCCACGACCCCATTCAGACCGGCATCACCGCCTTTCTGTACAGCATGCGCACGGCCATCCTGCCCTTCCTGTTCATCTTCAACACGCAGTTGTTGCTGATTGGCTTGGATGGACCGCTGCACCTGGCCATCAACATCGGTTCGGCCATCGTGGCCATGTTGTTGTTCGCGGCTGCCACACAGGGTTATTTTCTGGTGCGCAGCCGCTGGTACGAGACGGTGGCCTTGCTGCTGATCTGTTTCACCCTGTTCCGCCCCGGTTTCTGGATGGACATGCTGCACCCGCCCTTCGACGAAGTGCGTGGTGAGGCCATGAGCCAGATGATTGCCGAGGCACCCAAGGGTGCAAGCAAACGCGTCTGGGTGGAGGGCATGAGCCTGGACGGTAAGGACATCCGCAAAGGCGTGCTGTTGCCGCTGGGCGATGTGGGCGACGCCAAGACACGTTTGGCCAACGCCGGCCTGACCACGATGGCCGACGGGGATTCGCTCATGGTCGCGGCGGTCAAGTTCGGCAGCACGGCCGAGAAGTTGGGCATCGAGCAAAGCTTCAAGATCACCGCCATCGAAGTGCCCGCTGATCGTCCGGCCAAAGAATGGCTGTTCGTACCTGCTCTGGTGCTGCTGGCCGGTGTGATCTGGGCGCAGCGCCGCCGATTGAAAACCGCATGAGCACCGTGCCCCGCATCGCTCTCATCCACGCGCTGGCCCATTCCGTGGCGCCCATCAACCAGGCCATGGTGCAGGCCTGGCCCGAGGCGGTGCGCATGAACCTGCTCGACGACAGCCTGTCAGCCGACCTGGCGCGCACCGCTGCGGCCGGTGGTGATGGGCTGGACGCCGCCATGCACCAGCGCTTCGAGGATTTGTGTGCCTATGCCGAACGCACTGGCGCCCAGGGCATTCTGTTCACATGCTCCGCCTTCGGGCCTTGTATCGAAGCGGCGGCGGCGCGCCGGCCCCACATGCCCGTGCTCAAGCCCAACGAGGCCATGGTGGCCGATGCCGTGGCCCTCGGGCAGCGTGTGGGGCTGATTGCTTCGTTTGCACCCACCTTGCAGAGCATGCCCGCGGAGTTTCCGGCGGACGTGGAACTGCGCACCGCCTTGGTGGCACAGGCCATGGCCGCGCTGGACCAAGGCGATGGCGAGGCCCACGATGCCGCCGTGCTGGCGGCGGCGCACACCCTGGTGACGCAGGGGTGCGGCGTGATCGCGCTGGCGCAGTTCAGCATGGCGCGCGCGGCACCTCTGCTGCGCCACCATTTGCCGGCCACTGTGCCCGTGTTGACAACGCCGGACAGCGCCGTGACGGCCTTGCAGCGGCGCTTGTCACGGGCCGCTTGACCGCCGTCTGGCGGGGCCGCCCGTTGGGGGGTGGCCGGCTGGCCGTACAATCACAGGTTTGCCGGTGGAAGACCACCGTTGTGTCGCGCGGGTGGCGAAATTGGTAGACGCACCAGGTTTAGGTCCTGACGGTGGCAACACTGTGGGGGTTCGAGTCCCCCCCCGCGCACCACACAAAAATCCGGATGCCGTGCCGCGCGCTCAACGCGCGGCCTTGAACATGAACAGGAGTCATAAATGACCGTGAACGTTGAAACCCTCGAGAAGCTCGAGCGCAAGATCACCCTCACCCTGCCGGTGGACGCGATCCAGAACGAGGTGAATACCCGCCTCAAGCGCATGGCCCGCCAGGTCAAGATGGACGGTTTCCGTCCGGGCAAGGTGCCCTTCAACGTCGTGGCCCAGCGCTACGGCTACTCGGTGCACTACGAAGTGATGAACGACAAGGTTGGCGAGGCGTTTGCCGTGGCCGCCAACGAAGCCAAGCTGCGTGTGGCCGGCCAGCCGCGCATCAGCGAAAGCGAAGCTTCGCCCGAAGGCCAGGTGGCTTTCGACGCCGTGTTCGAAGTGTTCCCCGAAGTCACCATCGGTGACCTGAGCACCGCCGAAATCGAGAAGGTCAGCACCGAAGTGAGCCAGGCCGCCGTCGACAAGACCGTGGACATCCTGCGCAAGCAGCGCCGCACCTTTGCCCAGCGCGCACAAGACCAGGCCGCCCAAGACGGCGACCGCGTCACCATCGGCTTCGAAGGCAAGATCGACGGCGTCCGATCTGAAGGCGGCAAAGCCGAAGGCTTCCAGTTCATCGTGGGCGACGGCCAGATGCTCAAGGAGTTCGAAGACGCCGTGCGTGGCATGAAGTCGGGCGAAAGCAAGACCTTCCCGCTGAACTTCCCGGCCGACTACCACGGCAAGGACGTGGCCGGCAAGACCGCCGACTTCCTGGTCACCGTGAACAAGATCGAAGCCGCCAACCTGCCCGAAGTGGACGAGGCGTTTGCCAAGGCCCTGGGCATCGCCGACGGCACCGTGGAAGGCCTGCACGCCGACATCCGCAAGAACCTGGAGCGCGAAGTCAAGTTCCGCGTGTTGGCCCGCAACAAGCAGGCCGCCATGGACGCGCTGGTGGCCAAGTCGGAGCTGGACCTGCCCAAGGCCAGCGTGCAATCCGAGCTGGAGCGCCTGGTGGAAGGCGCCCGCGCCGACCTCAAGCAACGTGGTGTGAAGGACGCCGACAAGGCCCCGATTCCTGAAGAACTGTTCCGTCCGCAAGCCGAGCGCCGTGTGCGCCTGGGCCTGGTGGTGGCTGAGTTGGTCAAGGCCAACAACCTGCAGGCCACGCCCGAGCAGGTCATGGCCCACATCAACGAGCTGGCCGCTTCCTACGAAAAGCCGGCTGACGTGGTGCGCTGGTACCAGGGTGATCGCAACCGCATGGCCGAAGTCGAAGCCATCGTGCTGGAAAACAACGTGACCGACTTTGTATTGTCCAAGGCCAAGGTCACTGAAAAGCAGGTCGCTTTTGACGAGCTGATGGGCCAGGGCTGAGCCCAGGCGCCGCGCGCGCCGTGAACGCCGAGAAGGGGGCAGCGCGTCTGCCCCCTTTCTTTTTGGTGTTTTGTCCCCATGTTCCTCAAACGCCACCGGCGGTTTGGTTAAAGTAGCCGCTGTACCCTTACGGAGCCAACAATGAGTGTGATGGACATCCAGAACCTGGGCATGGTGCCCATGGTGATCGAACAATCGGGCCGCGGCGAGCGCGCCTACGACATCTATTCGCGCCTGCTCAAAGAGCGCGTGATCTTCCTGGTGGGTCCGGTCAACGACCAGAGCGCTAACCTGGTGGTGGCACAGCTGCTGTTCCTGGAGAGCGAGAACCCCGACAAGGACATCTCCTTCTACATCAACTCGCCGGGCGGTTCGGTGAGCGCGGGCATGGCCATTTTCGACACCATGAACTTCATCAAGCCCGACGTGTCCACGCTGTGCACCGGCATGGCCGCCAGCATGGGCGCCTTCCTGCTGGCTGCGGGCGCCAAGGGCAAGCGTTTTTCATTGCCCAACTCCAAGGTCATGATCCACCAGCCGTTGGGTGGCACGCAGGGCCAGGCCACCGAGATCGAGATCCACGCCCGCGAAATCCTCAAGACGCGCGAGCAACTGAACAAGATCCTGGCCGAGCGCACCGGCCAGCCGCTGGAAAAGATCGAGCGCGATACCGAGCGCGACTACTACCTGTCGGCACTCGAAGCGCAGGAGTACGGCCTCATCGACAAGGTCATCGACAAGCGCGGCGCTGTCTGACCCTGTTCTTGCCACGTTTTCAGACAGGCGGGCTGGCCTTGGGCCGGACCCGCTTTTTTGCGTCTGGGGCGATGGCTTATCATTGACAAACACCGTTTTCGACCGATCAAGGCACCTCACACATGGCCGACAAAAAAGGCACCAGCAGCGAAAAATCCCTCTACTGCTCTTTCTGCGGCAAGAGCCAGCACGAGGTCAAGAAGCTCATCGCCGGGCCTTCGGTCTTCATTTGCGACGAGTGCATCGACCTGTGCAACGACATCATCCGTGACGAGTTGCCGGGCAACGCACTGACGGCCGAATCGGGCGACGCGCTGCCCACGCCCAGCCAGCTCAAAAGCAATCTCGACAATTACGTGATCGGCCAAGACGCCGCCAAAAAGGCACTCGCCGTCGCCGTGTACAACCACTACAAGCGCCTGCGCCACAAGACCAAGGCGCGCAAGGACGACGTGGAGCTGGCCAAGAGCAACATCCTGCTGATTGGCCCCACCGGCTCCGGCAAGACCTTGCTGGCCCAGACCATGGCGCGCATGCTCAACGTGCCCTTTGTGATGGCCGATGCCACCACGCTGACCGAGGCGGGCTATGTGGGCGAAGACGTGGAGAACATCGTCGCCAAGCTGCTGCAAAGCTGCAACTACGACGTCGAGCGCGCGCAGCAGGGCATTGTTTACATCGACGAGATCGACAAGATCACCCGCAAGTCCGACAACCCCTCCATCACCCGCGACGTGTCGGGCGAGGGTGTGCAGCAGGCGCTGCTCAAGCTGGTCGAAGGCACCATGGCCAGCGTGCCGCCACAGGGCGGGCGCAAGCACCCCAACCAGGATTTCCTGCAGGTGGACACCACCAACATCCTGTTCATTTGTGGCGGTGCTTTTGCCGGCCTGGAGAAGGTGATCGAGAACCGCACCGAGGCCTCGGGCATCGGCTTCGGCGCGTCCGTCAAAAGCAAAAAACAGCGCAGCCTGACCGATGTGTTCCGCGAGGTCGAGCCCGAAGATCTGATCAAGTTTGGCCTGATCCCCGAACTGGTGGGCCGCTTGCCGGTGGTGGCCACGCTGGCCGAACTCACCGAGGACGCGCTGGTGGACATCCTGACCCAGCCCAAAAACGCGGTGGTCAAGCAGTTTGCCCAGCTGCTGGCCATGGAAGGCGCCGAGCTGGAAGTGCGGCCCAACGCGCTCAAGGCCATTGCCCGCCGCGCGCTGGCCCGCAAGACCGGTGCACGTGGTTTGCGCTCCATCATGGAAGCGGCGCTGATCGACACCATGTACGAGTTGCCCAGCACCAGCAACGTGGAGCGTGTGGTGGTGGACGAGTCCACCATCGAAGAGAACAAGCCGCCGCTGCTGGTGTACCGCGAAGCCGCCAAGCAGGCGTGACTCTCTTCCGGTGCGTTGACCCACATGCAACGCGCCGATGATTCACCTGCTGGCCGCAGGGATGTGGCAGGTACTTGGGTGGAGGCGTACAGTGTCTATTGACATTGCTTGCAACGACCCCAAGTGAGAACGAATTTGTTGAGGTAGATATGTCCGGCCAAACCCCCTTGCCCCCCACCCCCACCACGCTGCCCTTGTTGCCCTTGCGTGATGTGGTGGTGTTCCCGCACATGGTCATCCCGCTGTTCGTGGGACGACCCAAAAGCATCAAGGCCCTTGAGGCTGCCATGGAGGTGGAGCGCCGCATCATGCTGGTGGCCCAGAAACCGGCGCCCAAGGACGAGCCCACGGCAGACGACATGTTCGAGATGGGCTGCGTGGCCAGCATCCTGCAGATGCTCAAGTTGCCAGACGGCACCGTGAAGGTGCTGGTGGAAGGTGTGCAGCGCGCACAGGTGCTGTCGGTCGAGGATGGCGAAAGCCACTTCACCGCTTCGGTGCACCCGCTGGAGGCCACGCAGGAGCTGGCCGACACCGACACCGCTGAGCTTGAAGCCCTGCGCCGTGCCGTGATGCAGCAGTTTGACCAGTACGTCAAACTCAACAAGAAGATCCCGTCGGAAATCCTCACGTCCATTTCCAGCATCGATGACGCCGGCCGCCTGGCCGACACCATCGCCGCCCACCTGCCGCTCAAGCTCGAGTCCAAGCAGGAGGTGCTGGGCCTGGAGCAAGTGGCGCGCCGCTTGGAAAACCTGTTCGCGCAACTCGAGCGCGAGGTGGACATCCTCAACGTTGACAAGAAGATCCGTGGCCGCGTCAAGCGCCAGATGGAGAAGAACCAGCGCGACTTTTACCTGAACGAACAGGTCAAGGCCATCCAGAAAGAGCTGGGCGAAGGCGAAGAGGGCGCCGACATCGAAGAGGTTGAGAAGAAGATCAAGCTGGCCAAGATGCCGGCCGAGGCGCGCAAGAAAGCCGATGCCGAGCTCAAGAAGCTCAAGCTGATGTCGCCCATGTCGGCCGAAGCGTCTGTGGTGCGCAACTACATCGACGTGCTCACTGGCCTGCCCTGGAGCAAGAAGACCAAGATCAAACACGACCTGGGCCTGGCCGAAGGCGTGCTCAACGAAGACCACTTCGGCCTGGAGAAGGTCAAGGACCGCATCCTCGAATACCTCGCGGTGCAGCAACGTGTGGACAAGGTGAAGGCGCCGATCTTGTGCCTGGTCGGCCCTCCGGGCGTGGGCAAAACCTCGTTGGGGCAGTCGATCGCCAAGGCGACCGGGCGCAAGTACGTGCGCATGGCCTTGGGCGGCATGCGCGACGAGGCCGAGATCCGTGGCCACCGCCGCACCTACATCGGCGCCATGCCGGGCAAGGTGTTGCAGAGCCTGACCAAGGTGGGCACCCGCAATCCGCTGTTCCTGCTCGACGAGATCGACAAGCTGGGCACCGATTTCCGCGGTGACCCGTCGAGTGCGCTGCTGGAGGTGCTGGACCCCGAGCAGAACCACACCTTCGGTGACCACTACGTCGAGGTCGATTTCGACCTGTCCGACGTGATGTTCGTGGCGACGTCCAACTCCATGAACATCCCGCCCGCGCTGCTGGACCGCATGGAGGTGATCCGCCTGTCGGGCTACACCGAGGACGAGAAGACCAACATCGCTGTGAAATACCTGCTGCCCAAGCAGATGAAGAACAACGGTGTGAAAGACGCCGAAATGCAGGTGGCGGAGGCGGCGGTGCGCGACATCGTTCGTTACTACACCCGTGAAGCCGGTGTGCGCTCGCTTGAACGCGAGCTGTCCAAAATCTGCCGCAAGGTGGTCAAGGGATTGCTGCTCAAAAAGCTGCAAGCCCCCGTGCAGGTCACGGCCGACAACCTGCCCGACTTCCTGGGCGTGCGCAAGTACACCTACGGCCGT
>FWPV01006418.1_pt1 | contig 22462 bp, 9 predicted proteins | sample 2228371 | NCBI WGS metagenome assembly FWPV01 (sample SAMEA103939776, study PRJEB20133) | metagenome | reverse complement strand
GCTGCTCGCGCGGGGTTTGCAACCCCGCGCCCAACGCGGCGGGTAACATACCCGCCGCGAGCAGGCCCCCCTCCCCGCATCGGGGACACCCTGACGGGTGCAGGTGGGCCGGGGGAGGGGTCTATTTTCGAGGGAGGATCGTATGCCTGTCAAGCTGGAGGAAGCACATATCCTGGTCGTTGAGGACAATGTGTATAATTACCAACTTCTGAACCGGTTGTTGGCTTTCCTGGGCATCAAGGAAACGCAATGGAAGCGCTCCGGCAAGGAGGTGCTCGAGTTCGCGGATAGCCTGCCGCGCGTGGATATGATCCTGCTCGACATTCACCTGCCCTACGAGGACGGTTACGCCGCCCTGGCCAAGTTGCGCGCCCATCCTCGCTTTGCCAAAACCGTCATCGTGGCGGTGACAGCCGAGGCGACCGAGGAGAACATGGAGAATGCACGCCAGGCCGGGTTCAATGGGTTCATCGGCAAGCCGATTGATCCGGATCGCTTCCCCGGCCAGATCGAGGCGCTGCTGCGAGGCGAGGGGGTCTGGGATGTGGGGACCCTGCGCCTATCCACCCGGTTTCCGTGAGCTTCCATGAGTACCCACGGCTCCACCGGCCGGCAACCGCCCACCTCTGTGATGGGTTTGCGCGGCGGATTGGGCCGCAATCTGTTGATCGCCTTTCTCGTGTTGGCCATTGTCCCACTTGGGCTGAATGCCTGGCTGGTGGTCCATCACACCGATCAGGAGATGCGCCAGGCAACCCAGGAGCGGTTGAGCGCCATCGCCGCGCTCAAGGCGGTCCAGATTGAGGGCTGGTTGACGGCGCAGGAACAGCATCTGGCCCAGGTGAGCGCCGTGTTGGCGGCCGCGCCGGCCACCGCCATCTTGTTCCAATCGGCGCCGGATGCGCCGTCTCACGCTGACGCCGCCGCCGAGGTTCAATCCCTGTTGCGTGCGGCCCTGGCCCGTCATCCTGGCTTCTGGGCCTTTCACCTGGTCCGGTCTGCTGCGGGGAACGAGCCGGTGCTCGTTGTGAGCGCCTCGTCACCACCGGCGATGACCCTGGATGTACAGCGGACAGCGCCCATTCCCGGCCCCGATGGCGAGCCACTGGGGTGGGTGGTGGGGGTCCTGGACCCGGGGCCGCTGATCCAGTTGGTGGTAGACGCGCCGGCTCTCCGCCCTTCCGGCCGGGCTTATCTGGTGGCCTCGGACGGGCGGGCTTTTGGGCTGGTGGGCGCATCGCCGGGGCCGGTGCATAGTCCGGGCATTGACGCGGCGCTGGCCGGCGGGCGGGGCAGTGCGCTGTACACCGATTACCAGGGGCAGGCGGTCGTCGGCGCGTATACCTGGGATGCCGCGCTGGGGTTGGGGATCATCGTCGAGCAGCCCCAACGGGAGGCATTCGCCCCGGCGGAGAACCTGGCCGCATTGCTCATTGCCAACACGCTGGTGGTGGCCCTGATCACCACGTTGTTTGCGGCGGTGATCGTCCGGCGCATCACCCGGCCGATCATCCGCCTCACCACGCGGGCGGTGCAGATCGCCGATGGTGATTTCTGGCAGACGGTCCCCGTGGATCGCCGGGACGAGATCGGCATCCTGGCCCAGGCGTTCAACGTCATGGCCGCCGAGTTGTGCCAGTTCTACGATAACCTGCAGGGGATCGTGGCGGAGCGCACTCGTCAGCTCCGGGAGATCAACCGCCAGTTACAGCACTATACCGCGCAACTGGCCCTGAGCGCCGAGGTCGGCCGCGTCGCGACGGCGATCCTGGACCCGGACACGCTCCTGGAAAAGGTGACCCGGTTGATCCACGACAGCTACGGGCTATCCTACGCGGGGGTCTGCCTGTTGGACGAGTCGGGGCAGCAAGTCATCCTGCGCGCCAGCGCCGGCAACGGCCTGCGGGAGGGCACGGTCCCGACGCGCACGCCGGTGGGCGATGAGACGCCCATCGGGCGGGCGGCCGCTGAAGGCGAACCTTGCCTGATGCGGTTGACTCCGACCTATGTGGAACTGGCGATTCCGCTGCGCACCGGGCAGCGGAACCTGGGCGTGTTGGACCTGTGGGCGGATAACCCTGATGCCTTCTCGCAGAGCGATGTCCGCGTCCTTCAGGGCCTGGGCGACCAGCTCAGCGTGGCGATCGTGAACGCTCAGGCCTATGCCCAGGAACATGAGACGGTGCGTAAGCTGCGCCAACTGGAACGGCTGCGCGTGCAGTCGCTAGGCTCGATGTCCCATGAGCTGGCTACGGCGCTGAACTCGATCATCGGCTTCTCCCGGCTCGTTCTAAAGGGGGTAGATGGCCCGCTCACGGACTTGCAGCGCACGGACCTGACCGCCATCCATCAGAGTGGGCATCACCTCCTCAGCATGTTGGACAACGTCCTGGACCTGGTGGAATTGGAACGCGGCACCTTGTCCCTGGCGTGTGAGCGGCTGGACGTGAACGACCTGATCGCGGATGTGATCACGAGCATGACGAGCACGACCGGCCCGGTTGAGACCCGGTGCGGCACCCTCTGTCCAGACCTGCCCACCGTTTCCGGCGACGGGAAGCGGCTGCGCCAGGTGCTCATCCACCTGATCGCTGCGGCCGCCGAGTCGGCCGAGACGGTGATGATCTCGACCCAGGCAGATGGTCAGAACGTCCTGGTCTATGTTGTGGGCCTGTCTGATCGGGCCATGGTGGCCCAGGCCCCCGAAGCGGCCACGGCAAGTGAGGGCGTGATCTGGGACGAAGAGGGCGCCAGCCTGGGCATTGCCTTGAGTAAACGGATCGTAGAGCTGCATGGCGGGCAATTGTGGCGACAGCCGGCCTGGGGCGGCGGTCGGGCCTACGCTTTGCAGCTCCCGGCCTGCGCCGCACCGTAGAAAGTAGGGCAGGTGACCCGACCTGCCTCTTGCGGCGGCTACAGAAAGCTGCCCTACGGGGGGAGGGGCGACCGAACCGTATTGGATTCAGCCCGGCGCGCCTGCTCCGGGAACTGGGGAGGCGATATAGAGATGAGTATACGGCAGCGCACACAGGAAGAGGCATTGCCAGCGGCGGACCCCACACGCCTGCTGGCCGATCTGGAACGACGCACCACGCAGCTTCGTACGGCGGCCGAGGTGTCCCGGGCCGCCAGCAGCATCCTGGACCCGGACGTGTTGATCCAGCAAGTGGTGGACCTGATCCGCGAGCGTTTTGACCTGTACTACGTGGGCCTGTTCCTGGTCGGTCCCCCTGGCGCGGGTGAGTCCGGCCGCTGGGCCATCCTGCGGGCCGGCACCGGCGAGGCCGGCCGCCAGATGGTGGCGCAGGGCCACAAGCTCGAGATCGGTGGCCGGTCCATGATCGGCTGGTGTGTGGCTAACCGGCAGGCCCGCATCGCCCTGGATGTGGGCGCAGAGGCCGTGCGGTTCGACAATCCCCTGTTGCCAGAGACGCGCTCGGAGCTGGCCTTGCCCCTCGTCAGCCGGGGAGCGGCCATCGGCGCCCTGACGATCCAGAGCACCCAGGAGTCCGCCTTCTCCGCCGAGGACATCGCCGTGTTCCAGACCATGGCGGACCAGGTGGCGACGGCCATCGTCAATGCCCGCCTGTTCCAGGAACGCGAACGCCACATCACCGAGTTGGCGATCCTGAACGAGATCGGTCAGGCTATCTCCAGCGCCCTGGAGTTGGATAGGGTGCTGGAAACGGTCTATCAGCAGGTCAGTCGCCTCTTTGACACCACCAATTTCTACATCTCCCTCTATGATGAAGAGACGGATGAGCGTTTCTCCCCCTTGCACCTGGAGCACGGCCAGCGGCAACCGCTGATCCGTCGCCCGGCCGGGACCGGCTTGACCGGCCACATCATCCGCACCCGCCAACCGCTCCTCTTTCGTTCTTTGCAAGAGAACCAGGCTTTCCACGAGGCCCATGGGATCGAGGCGATTGGGGAGCGGGCTTTTTCCTGGATGGGCGTACCGCTCGTCGCCGCGGACCGGCTCGTGGGGGCGATGGCGATCCAGAGCTACGAGCACGAACAGCTGTACGGCGAGCCGGACCTGATCCTCTTTTCCACCATCGCCGATCAGGTGGCCACGGCCATTGCCAATGCCCGGCTGTTTGAGCGCATCCGGCAGGCGCACCAGGAACAGCAACGGCGATCAGAGGAGTTGGATAGCCTGCGCCGGGTATCGCTCCAGTTGGCCCAGGAGCAGCGTGACTTGCACGCCACCCTCCAGGCGATCAGCCGGCAAGCGATGGAGCTGCTGGACGCCGACGGGGGCGGCGTATGGCTGTGGCGCAAGGAAGCGGAGGAGTTGGAGCTGGTCGTTTCCTACCAGGCGAGCGGTGCGGATCTGACCGGCCGTCGGCTCAAACCCGGTGAGGGGCTGGCCGGCCGGGCCTCTCTGGAAAAAACCACCCAGGTGATTGACGATTATCTGGCCTGGAACGGCCATGCCGAGACCTTTGCGGATGCGCCGTTCGCTGCGGCGATGGCCGTGCCCATGCTCTGGCAGACCCGCGTGGTCGGTGTCCTGGCCGCTACTCGCAGCCAGCCGGGGCGTCCCTTCTCGGCCAGCGACCAGCGCCTGGCGGAATTGCTGGCGGGGCAGGCGGCCGCCTTTGTCGAGAATGCCCGCCTGTTCCAGGAGCGCGATCAGCGGATCGCCGAGCTGGCCGTCCTCAATGAGATGAGCCAGGCGCTGGGCACGGCCCTGGAAATGGACGAGCTGCTGGCGATGGTGCACCAGCATGTTAGTCGGCTCTATGACACGTCCAATTTCTACATCGCCACCTACCAGGAAGGCAGCGAGGAATGGACCTCGGTCTTTGAGTTAGAGCACGGCCAGCGGTTGCCCCGCACGCGGTATCAAGTCGGGGCCGGGGTCACCGGCCACATCATCCGCACTCGCCAGCCGGTTCTGTTGCGTACCCAGCAAGAGGGTCTGGCTTTCGAACAGGAGCATGGCATCTCGCCGATAGGCCCGCCGGCCCTCTCCTGGATGGGCGTCCCCCTTGTCGCCGCGGACCGGGTCGTCGGCGTCATGGCCATCCAGAGCTATGAGGCAGAAGGGCAGTACGACGACGCGGACCTGGCGATCTTTTCCACCATCGCGGCCCGCGTCGCCGCGGCCATCGAGAACCTGCGGCTGTTGGAGGAGACCCGGCAACGGGCACAGGAGCTGGAGGTGATCAACGAGGTGGGGCGGTCCATCACCGCCCTGCTCGACCCGGCCGAGATCTTTCGGCAGATCGTGGATACCCTCAAGGCCCGATTCGGCTACTATTTCGTGGGCATTGCGCTGGTAGAAGGCGAGCGACTCGCCTTCCAGTATGGCAGTCTCATCGGCAACTCGGACACCCGCTTCGTGCCCGGCGAGCTGGGGCTGGCGCTGGCTGGCCCGGGCCTGAACCCGCTGGCGGCGCGCACCGGCCAGCCGGTACTGGTCGGCGACGTCCGGGAGGACGCGTGTTACGTGGCTATCCCTGAGCTAGCCGATACCCGCTCCGAATTGGTCACACCCATCACGGTCAAGGGTCGGGTCATCGGCACGCTGGACGTGCAGAGCGACCGGCCATTCGCCTTCGACCCGGATGACGTAGCCCTCCTCCAATCGCTGGCCAGCCAGGTCGGCGTGGCCATCGAGAACGCCCGCCTGTTCCAGACAGAACAGCAGCGGCGACAGGAAACCGAGGCGCTGCGGCAGGTGAGCCTGACCCTCGGCTCCACCCTGGATATTGACCAGGTGTTGGAACAGTTGCTGGACCAAATCGGCCAGGTCATCCCGTATGATTGCGCCAACGTGATGTGGATCGAAGAAGGAATGGCGCGGATCACCCACCAACGGGGCTATGAACGCATGGGCACGGCCGAGGCGAACGTCGCGTTTCGGATGCCGGTGGAGCAGATCCCCGACCTGTACCAGATGTATACCACGCGGCGCCCGCACATTGTCCCAGACACGGCGAGCGACCCCCGCTGGGTTCGCCGGGAGCCGACGCTCTGGATCCGCTCCTGGGCCGGTGCGCCCATCGTCGTGGGCGATCAGGTCATGGGCTTTTTCTCCCTGGATAGCGCGACGCCGGGTTTTTACACGTCCGAGCACGCAGAGGTGTTGGCGGCCTTTGCGGCCCACGCGGCTGTCGCTGTCCAGAACGCCCGGTTGTTCGAGGAGACGCGGCAAAGCAACGTCCTCCTGGAGCAGCGGATCCGGGAACTGGACTGTCTGAACAGCATCGGCCGCAAGATTGACGAGGCCCCGCCAGTGGAAGAGTTCTTGCAATGGGCGGCGACGCGCATCCCCTCCGCCATGCGCCACCCGGAGGTGTGCGTGGCGGCCATCGAGTTCGAGGGGCAGATATATGGCACGCCGGAGGCGGTGAACCTGCCGCGCCAGATGGTGCAGGGCCTGCGGGTGGGCGGCCAACGGGTCGGCCAGGTCTACATCGCCTATACCGAGGAGCACGAGTTCCACGACCCGGAGAGCGCGCTGCTGGGCGACATCGTGCGGCGCATCAGCGGCTATATTGAGAATCGCCGCCTGGTTGAGCAGACCCAGGTGGCCCTGGCCGAGACGCAAGCCCGGATGCGCGAGACGCAGATCCTGCAGCGCATTGGCCAGGCCGTCTCCAGCAGGTTGGACCTGGAGCAGGTTCTGGATGCGTTGGTGGACGCGCTTTCCCAGGAGTTGGGCTTCACGCACATTGCCCTCGCCCTCATTGATGAGGCGGCCGGCGAGGTGCGCACGGCCCGGGCCGCGGGCCTGGCCCAAGGCTTGCAAGGGCTGGTGCGCTCCGTGGACCAACTCCAGAAGGACATCCTGATGGACGTGGTGCGCACCCGCCGGACTGAGGTCATTGATGGCTGGGATGAGCGATTCGACCGCGAGATCTATGAGCGAGAGGGCCACGCAGAACTGGTGCGGGCCTTTGTGCCCCTGCTGCTGCGCGACAAAGCCCTGGGCATCCTGGAAGTGGGCTATCGGCGCGCGGAACGCGCCCGGATCACGGATAGCGAGGTCCAGCTATTGCGCAGCCTGGCAGACCAGATCGTGGTCGCCATCGAGAACGCGCGCCTGTACAACGAGGAGCGGCAGGCCCGGGCTTTGCTGGATGCCCGCATCCAGGAGCTTAACTGCCTGAACGACATCGGCCGCAAGATTGACGAGGCCCCGCCAGTGGAGGAGTTCTTGCAATGGGTGGCCCAGCGCATCCCCTCGGCCATGCAATATCCGGAGGCGTGCGTGGCGGCCATCGAGTTCGAGGGGCAGATATATGGCGCGCCGGAGGCGGTGAACCTGCCGCGTCAGATGGTGCAGGGCCTGCGAGTGGGCGGTCAACGGGTCGGCCAGGTTTACATCGCCTATACGACGGAGCACGAGTTCCGCGACCCGGAGAGCGCGCTGCTGGGCGACATCGTGCGGCGCGTGAGTGGCTACATCGAGAACCGGCGCCTGTTCGAGCAGGCCCAGGCCCGTGCCGAGGAACTGGCCGCGCTCAATGAGATGAGCCAGGGCCTGGCGGCAACCCTGGACCTGGATCGGGTGCTCGAGAGCGTCTATCACTATACCGCTCGCCTGATTGACACGACCAACTTTTACCTGGCGCTGTACGATCCGGCGACCGACGAGGTATCGTTCCCGCTGGCGGTCGAGGAGGGGCAGCGCGTGCCATGGCGATCGCGCCGGGCCGGGCAGGGCCTGACCGAGTATCTGATCCGCACCGGCCAACCGTTGCTCATCGAGAACGGCATCGCCGACCGGCTGGCCGAGCTGGGCATTGAGGGCATTGGGCGGGAGGCGCAATCGTGGTTGGGTGTGCCGATGGTGGTTGGCGGACAGGTGATCGGCGCGCTCGCCGTGCAGGATTATACCACCCCGCGACTCTATGGCGAACACCACCGCGAGTTGCTCACGGCGATCGCCAGCCAGGCCGCCATTGCCATCCAGAACGCGCGCCTGTTCGCGGAAGCGCAGCGAGCCGGTTCCCTGCTCGGCGAGCAGGTCAAGGTGCTCGATTGCCTGAGCGACATCGGCCGCCAGATCGGCCAGACCCCACCGATCCCCGAGTTCCTGCAGTGGTTGACAGAGCGTGTCCCACGGGCCATGCAGTATCCAGAGGCGTGTGTGGTCGCCGTCCAATTTAACGGCCAGGTCTATGGCACGCCGGCGGCGATGGACCTGCCCCGCCAGATGGTGCAGCGCCTGCACGTCGGTGGCGAGGAGGTGGGCCGGGTCTATGTGGCCTATACGGAGGAGCGCGATTTCCTGGACCGGGAGAGCGCGCTGCTGGGAGACGTCGTCCGGCGCGCGAGCGGTTACATCGAGAGCCGGCGCCTGTTCGAGCAGACGCAGGCGGCTCTGGCCGAGACGCGCGCGCTCTACCACCTCAGCCGCTCGGTGATCAGCTTTGAAGACCTGCCCGCCTTGCTCCAGACCGTGGTGAACAATGTAGCCGAGTTGTTGCCCGCTGACCGGGTTGCGCTCCAGCAGGTGGATCTAGAGGCGCGACAGGTGCTACACCGGGCCGTCGGCGGGCCGGGCGCAGAGCAGCACGTCACCGTTTCTTTTGCCGAATTGTGGGATGGCCTGGCGGGCTGGGTGATGCGCGAGAACCAGCCTGCACTGTCACCCAAAGGAAGCCCCGATCCACGGGAGAGCTTGGTGGTGCAGCGGCGTCGCGCGGAGACAAACTGCGGGGCGATCATCGTTGTCCCCCTGCGATATCGGGACAAGATGCTGGGCACGCTCACCGCCATCAATCGTCCAGACCAGCCAGACTTTACGCTGCGAGATCAGGAGCTGATGATGGCCCTGGCGAACCAGGCGGCCGCCGCCCTGGAGAACGCCCGCCTGTTCGAGCAGACGCAGGCGGCTCTGGCCGAGACGGAGACCCTGTACCGGGCCAGCCAGGTCCTCAGCCGTCTGGCTGGCGTCCAGGAAACATTCCAGATCCTGGCCACGGCGATGGTGGAGCAACTGGGATATGCCACGACCTGGCTGGCCATGGTGGACAAGCATGCGGGCATGGTGAGAGGTGTCGCCGGCGCCGGGGTCGGCGTCACCGAGGAGATCATTGCCGATGCGGTGCCCCTGGACCCCCATCTCCGCAACCCCGTGGTCGCCACAGTGTACCAGCGGCAGCCGCTGATCATCAATGACATCCTCACAGACGAACGGGCGGCCGACCTCTCTGAGAAAACCCGGCGCTTCATAGGCCGGGTATTGGAGGTGCCCATCCTCATCGGCGACGAGGCGGTCGGCGTCATCGCCGTCAGTCGCCCGCTCAGCAGCCCGCCGATCACGGAGCGGGATCGGGATCTGGTGGTGGGAGTGGCGAACCAGGCTGCGGCGGCCATCCAGAACGCCCGCCTCCTGGAACAACTCCAACGTCGGGCCACTCAACTGACGGCCGCCGCTGAGGTGGCCCAAAGCGCGGCAGCTATCCTGGACTTGGGTCGGCTGTTGGATGAGACCGTGCACCTCATCTCGGATCAGTTCGGCTTTTACCATGCCGGCGTCTTTTTGCTGGATGAACCCGGCGAATACGCCGTCCTGCGGGCCGCCTCCTCCGAGGGTGGGCAGCGGATGTTGGCGCGCGGCCACCGGCTGGCAGTGGGTCAGGTGGGCATCGTGGGATACGTGGCCGGCACCGGCCAGCCGCGCATCGCCCTGGACGTGGGTGAGGACGCCATCTTCTTTGATAACCCCGACCTCCCCCTGACTCGCTCTGAGATGGCCTTGCCGTTGATGACCCGAGGCCGGATCATCGGCGTGTTGGACGTCCAGTCCACCGAACCGGCGGCCTTTGGCGACGAAGACGTGGCCGTCCTGCGCACCATGGCCAACCAGTTGGCGACGGCCATTGAGAACGTTCGCCTGCTGGAGGAAGCGGAACGGCGCGCCGTGCAGACCCAGGCCCTCTACGAGGCCAGCCAACTGGTCAGCCGCCTGGGCGGCGACCTGGAGGCGGGCCTGCGAGGGTTCTTTGAGCGGTTGGGCACGGTAGCGGCTTTTGACCGTTGGTGGGTGCCGTTGCTGGAGGAAGACGGCCTGGCCATGCGTGGTCTGGTGGGCCGTTGGGAGAACGTGTCGGATGAGGACATGAAGCGCCGGGTGGTCCTGGCGGATGAACCGCGCAACCCCGTGGTGATCGCCATTCAGACCCGGCAGACGATCGTGATCAACGACCCGGAGCGCGACGAACGGCTGGCCGACCTGCCGCCCCACATCCGCCGGGCCGCCGGCCGGTACGTGACCGAGCCGATCTGGGTGGGCGAGCGCGTCGTCGGCGCGGTTTCCATTGGCCGCCACGTTGATGGTCTACCCATCGTGGCGGAGGATGTCGAGCTGGCGCGGACGATTGCGGCCCAGATCAGCCTGGCCCTGGAGAACGCCCGCCTGTTCGAGCAGACCCAGAGCGCCCTGGCCGAGACGGAGTCGCTCTACCGCATCAGCCGCCGTCTGGCGAGCGTTGTCTCCGCCGAGCAGGTGGTGGAGGTCTTGGTGGATTCCCTGGCCGAGTCTGGCGCGGATGGCTGCATGATGGGGCTGTTTGAGCCGCGCGGGGCCGTCCAGCCGGACACGGTCTGGATGCTAGGCTCCTGGCGGCGAGATGGGCCGGCGCCACTGGAACCGTATACCCGGATGCCGCTTACGGCAAACCCGCTGCCCTGGGAGATGTTGCAAACCCTGTGGACGGTACCAGACGTGGTCGAAGCCGCGGACGTGCCGGAGAGAGCACGCGCGTTTCTGGAACGAGCCGGGATGCGGGCGACGGCGCTCGTCCCCTTGCGGGTGGGCGAGGAGGTCACCGGGTTCATGGCGATCTATCGGGCCACGCCCGGCCCCTTCTCTGAGGCCACCGTGCGTCTCTACGAGTCCATGGCGGACCAGGCCGCCGTGGTGCTGGAAAGGTATCGCCTGGTCACAGAGGCGGAGCGCCGCGCCCGGCGGGAGCAGATCATCCGCGAGATCACGGCCAAGATGCGGGCCTCGGCCGACCTGGACACCATCTTGAGCACCGCCGTGCGCGAGTTGAACACCGCGCTGGGTACGGCGCGTACCTTCGTGCACCTGAGCACCGGACCCGAGCCGGCAGACGAACGATCCGGCTAACCCCATCCGGTGTGAGGATGCCCTGGCTCCCTGGACAGGCTGGAGATCAAACCATGCAGAGTTCTGAACCGGAAACGCCGTTCCGAGGCTTTATGGGCCTGCCACGGCCGCATACCCTCACCACGCGGCTGGTGGGATTGGGCACGGCCATCGTCATCATCTCGCTGCTGGTGCTGGGGGCGGCGTGGTTCACCTTAACCCGCCAGGCCCTCCAGACAGAGGTGGTGCGCCGCCATGAGGAATTGGCCCATCGCGTCGCGGAACAGATCGCCAAACTGATGATCGGCACGCCGGAGGTGGCCGGCCGGCCGGAGATCTATTTCACGCGGATTTGGGGCATCCTGCGCGCCGTGGACGTGGGGGAGGAAGGGGCCATCTACCTGGTGGATGAGACGGGGCGGATCCTGGGCTATGCCGGGGTGGAGGCGCTTCAGGGCCAGGACGTGAGCCAGTTGCCCCCTGTGCGCGGCTTTCTGGCCCGCCAGCCGATCACCGAGGAGTTCGTGGGGCTAAAGGGAGAACGTGCCGTGGGGGCCTGGTACGCCCTGGAGAACGGCTGGGGCGTGATCGCCGAGACGCCCTCGCGCCGGGCGCTGGCCGAGGTGGATCGGCTTGCCCTGATCTTTTACGCCAGCTTGCTGGGTTCGGTGGCGTTGGCGACGGTGCTCACGGACCTGTTCGCCCGGCGGCTGGTTCGCCCCTTGCTCCAGTTGCAGGAGGGCGCGGCCGCCATCGGGCGCGGCGAGTTGGACCAGCGGATCGAGATCCAAACCGGCGACGAGATCGAGGACCTGGCCCGGCAGTTCAACCAGATGGCGGCGGCGCTCCAAACCTCGCGGGCCGAGATCGAGGCCCACGCCCGGGAGCTGGAACAGCGCGTGGCGGACCGCACGCGGGACTTGCAACACCGGGCCGTTTTGCTGGCTACAGTGGCCGAGGTGGGCCGGGCCGCCGCCTCGATCCTGGAGCTGGAACCGTTGATTGACCGGGTCGTCGATCTGGTGCGTGAGCGGTTCGATCTGTACTATGTGGGCCTGTTCCTGTTGGATGAGACGGGCCGGTACGCCGTGCTAAAGGCCGGTACGGGTGAAGCCGGTCGCCTCATGAAAGAGCAAGCGTACCGGCTGACCGTGGGTGGTCATTCCATGGTGGGCACGGCCTGCGCCCAACGCCAGGCCCGCATCGCCCTGGACGTGGGCGAGGAGCCAACTCGTTTTGATAATCCCCTGCTACCCAAGACCCGCTCCGAGATGGCTCTGCCGTTGGTGGTGGGCGAGCGCGTGCTGGGCGCCTTGGACGTGCAGTCTGCCCAGCCGGCCGCCTTTTCCGAGGAAGACATTGCCATCTTGCAGTTGGTGGCGGATCAGGTGGCGGTGGCGGTGGACAATGCCCGCAAGTTCTCGGAGGAAGCCGCCCTGCTGGAGGCCACCAGCCCCCTGTACCGGGCCAGCCGGCGCCTGACCACGGCGATGACCACCGACCAGGTGGCTCAGGCGATCCTCGAGTCGGTGGCCGAGACCGGCGCAGATGGCTGCGTGGTCGTCGAGTTCGAGTTCTCGCCAGCAGGCGAGCCAGAGGCCCTCCTGTATCGGGGGGTGTGGCGGCGAGACCGGGAGCCGCAGTTCCGGGCCGGGATGCGCGTGCCCATCGCAGAAAGCCCCTTCCCCTGGGAGATGGTCCATAACTTCTGGACCGTCGCCGATGTGGAGCGGGATGGACACCTGCCCCCCAGCGCGCGCGAGGTGTTCATGGCGACGGGGGTGAAGGCATTGGCCAATATCCCCCTGCGGCGGGGAGAGCGGGCCTTCGGCCAGGTGGTGGTGTTGCGGGCGACCGCCGGCCCCTTCTCCGGCCCGGCCGTACGCCTCTACGAGACCTTGAGCGACCAGGCATCGGTGGCATTGGAGCGCGCGCACCTGCACGAGCTGACTCAGCAACGCGCCGAAGAAGAAGCCACCCTGCGCGCCATCAGCGACCGCATCGCCCAGGCCGTGGATGTGGAGACCGTGCTGCGCAGCACCGTCGAGGGGTTGAGCCAGGCCCTGGCTGCCAGCGGCGTCTATGTGGAGTTGGGGCCGTGAGGCGGCGAGATTGACTGAGGAGTTCAAACTCGTGCCCACGCTCTGCGTGGGCACGCCAGGGGGGCACCACGCCGCCGCTGCTCGCGCGGGGTTTGCAACCCCGCGCCCAACGCGGCGGGTATGATACCCGCCGCGAGCAGGGAGGGAGGAGTCTTTTTCGGGAGAGGAAGGCATGAGCGGCAAGATCGTGGCGGTGACCGGCCTGGCCGGCTACGTGGGACGGGCGTTGTGGCCCTATCTGGAACAAGACGCCGGGATCGAGCACGTGATCGGCGTGGACCAACGGCCATGGCCGGACGTGAGGAGCGCCAAGTTGACCTTTCACCCGCTCGACGTGCGCGATGGCCGGTTGGCGGACGTGCTGGCCGGCGCTGACGTGGTGGTCCATCTGGCGTTCATGCTGATGCGCCGGCCCGGCGTCAGCGGCGAGGCGTGCGATGCCATCAACATCGGCGGCGCGCGGGCGGTCTTTCAAGCCGCAGTCCGACAGGGAGTGCGCAAGCTGATCTTTACCAGCAGTGTGGTGGCCTATGGTCTGCATCCCGACAACCCCATTCCGCTGACCGAGGAATCGCCGTTGCGGCCCAACCCGGGCCTGTATTACAGCCGGGCCAAGGCCGCCATCGAGCGTGACCTGGATGAGCTGGCGTCTGCGCACCCCGACCGGATCGTGACCCGGCTCCGGCCTTGCACCGTGGTCGGCCCGGCCGCCGACCCGGCCCAGATGGCGATGCTGGTCGGCCCCACGGCCCTGGCCGTGCGCGGGTTCGACCCACCTTATCAGCTGCTGCACGAGGCCGACCTGGCCCAGGCGATCCACCTGATGATCCAGCAGGATGCCCCGGGCGTCTACAACGTCACCAGCGATGAGCCGCAGACCCTGGGGCAGTTGGCGCGACGGCGGGGCGCGCGGGTGATCGCGCTGCCGTATGGGGTGGTGCGCGGCCTGATGAGCTTGCTGTGGCGAACCGGGCGGTCTGTCTTTGCGCCTGAATGGGCCGACCTGGCGTGCTATCCGCTGGTGGCCAGCAACGAAAAGCTGAAGCAGTTGGGTTGGCTGCCGCGTGCTGCGCGTACCACGGCGGAGGCGTTGGCGACGCTCGTGGCGGCCTCCGCCCGCTGGGCGGCGGCCCGGCAGCCCTGACCGAAGAGGATAGCGATGAGAGAACGGTTGCGGGCGTGGTTGGCGCCCACAGCACAAGACCCCAATCTGGCGCGTCGGCAGCGTCTGCTGAACCTGGTGTTGCTGGGGCTGGCTGGCCCGGGCTTGCTCTTTGGGCTGAGCCTGGCCGTGGTCTGGGCCTGGAGCCAGACTTTCAGCGCCGGCGTGGGCGCCCTGGCGGGCCTGGGCGTGCAGCCATTCTACGGGCTGGCCTACTGGCTGGGGCGACGCGGCCGGGTGCGCCTGGCCGCCTATGTCCCCGTCATCGTGCTGTTCCTGATCATGACCGGGGCCACGTATCAGTTGGGGGTGGGTCACATCACCCTCCTGGGCTATGCCCTGGCCACGACCACGGCTGGCCTGCTCATCGGCGTTGGCCCGGCGCTGTTTTTCGCCCTGTTGAGCATGGTGACCTATCTGCTCATTGGTCTTGCGCAGCCGGCAGGCCAGATGCCCGGCGCCCTCAGCCCAGAGATCGCGGTGCTGGCCGATGGCCTGGGCCTGGGGCTGGGGCTGATCGTCCTGGTGGTCTTTGATTGGCTCTCCAGCCAGGAGATGAGCCGGGCGCTACACCGCGAGCGGGAACTGAGCGCGGCGCTGCGCGCCCACCAGGCCACGCTGGAACGAGAGGTGACTGACCGCACCGCCGACGTGGTACGGCGCGCCATGCAGTTGCAAGCTGCGGCCGAGGTGGCCCGCGAGGTGGCCGCTATCCGTGACGTGGATCGGTTGCTCCGCGAGGCCGTGCAACTTCTCGCCACCCGGTTCGACTTCTACAGCGTGGGCATCTTTTTGTTGGACGAGGCGGGCGAGTATGCGGTATTCCGGGCGGCCGCCTCGGAAGAGGGGCAGCGATTGGTAGCCCAGGGGTTCCGGCTGAGGGTGGGAGAGGAAGGCATCGTCGGCCACGTGGCCGCCTCCGGCCAACCCTACATCGCTCCCGACGTGGGCCAGGACGCCTTCTTCCTCAGCCGCGCCGAGTTCCCGGATACCCGATCGGAGATGGCAGTGCCGCTCCGGGTCCAGAACCGCGTCATCGGGGTGCTGGACGTGCAGTCCACAGAGCTGGGCGCCTTTACCGGGGAGGATGTGACGGCCCTCCAAACCCTGGCCGACCAGTTGGCCGTGGGATTGGAGAACGCCCGGCTCTTCGCCCAGACCCAAGCCAGCCTGGAAGAATTGAACCGCCTGCACCGGGTGATGACCGGCGACTCCTGGCAACGTTTCGTGCAGGCCCAACCCGGACTGATGAGCTATCAGGCGGGAGATGTCCAGTGGCCGGCGGAGATGTGGGCGCCCCTCTTTGCCGAGGCCCGGCGTCAGGACCAGCCGGTGAGCGGACGCCTGGCCGAAGACGGGGGGCCACATGCCCTGGCTGTGCCGGTCCGGCTGCGCGATGTCCCCATTGGCGTCATCGGGTTCCATCGGCCGGCGGAGGCCGGCGAATGGCGGCCCGAGGAGGTTGCCCTGGCCGAGGGGGTGGCCGAGCGGGCCGCCCTGGCCCTGGAGAACGTGCGCCTGTTGGAGGAGACCCAGCGCCGCGCCGCCCATGAGCGATTGGCCGCCGACATCTCGGCCCGGGTACGCGCCTCTACCGATGTGGATACCATCTTGCAGACGGCGATCCGGGAATTGGGACGTGCCCTGCGCGCCTCAGACGGGCTGATCCGGCTGGAGGCCAGTCCCGAAACGGGCCTGCACCGTGCCGGCTCGAGCTGACGCTGAAAGCGGGTTTGTAACCCGCGTCCCGGCGCGTTTGGAAGCCCCGCCGCGAGCCAGTGCGGGTCATGTACGGAGGTGTAGAAAAGCCATGAACAAAAAGCAACCTGCCCTGTTAGCCCTGATCATCGCGCTGCTCCTCGCGCCGGCCGGCCTGACCGGCTGTGATCTCCTGGGGCCGACGCACCCCCAGGTGGTGCGCATCGGCGCCATCTATCCCCTCAGCGGGTCGCTGACGCCCACCGGCCAGGCCCTCAAACAGGCCATCGAGTTGGCCCAGGAGATCGTCAACCAACCATACGACCTGGATTTGCCGCTGGCGCGGTCCGCTGGCCTGCCGGGCCTGGGCGGCGCCCGCCTGGAGGTGGTGTTCGCCGACCATGCCGGCGAGGCCCAGAAAGGCGCCGCCGAGGCCCAACGCCTGATCGAGCAGGAAAAGGTGGTGGCCTTGTTGGGCGCTTATAACAGCAGCGTCACGGCCACCGCCAGCCAGATGGCCGAGGCGGCCGGCATCCCCTTCCTGAACGCCGCCTCCACGTCCCCGGCCCTGACCGAGCGCGGCTACAAGTGGTTCTTTCGCATCACCGCCGACGATACGATCTTTGCCCGCAACTTTTTCGAGTTCCTGCAAGAGGTGGAGCAGCGCCAGGGCCTGGAGACCCGGGACGTCGCCATCGTCTACGAGAACAGCATGTTCGGCACCGGCGTGAGCCAGATGGAAAAGGCTTTTGCCCAGCAGTTCGGCTTCCGGGTCGTGGCCGACATCCCCTATGCCGCCGATACCCCGTCGGTTCAGGCGGAGGTGCAGACCCTCTTGAAGACCGGCCGGCCCATCGTCATGCAAGCCTCTTACCTCAAGGATGCCATCCTCTTTGTGCGCACCTACAAGGAGCAGGGCTTCAAGCCCGTGGGCCTGTTGGCGATGGATGCCGGCTTCGTCAGCCCCGGATTCGCCGAGGCCGTGGGCCAGGACGGCGACTATATCCTCAGCCGCGAGGTCTGGGCGCTGGACCTGGGACAAAAGAAACCCCTCGTCCAGCAGGTGGATGACCTGTACTTCAAACGCTATGGCAGTCACCTGGATGGTAGCAGCGCCCGCGTGTTCACCGGCCTGCTCACCCTGGCTGACGCGATCCACCGTGCCGGCTCCACGGACCCGCAGGCGATCCGCCAGGCGTTGCTGGCCACCGACCTGCCCGGCGCGCAACTGATCATGCCGTGGGAGGGCATTCGCTTTGACGCCGCCACCGGCCAAAACACCCTGGCGCGGGGGATCATCGTGCAGATGAAAGATGGCGTTTATCGCACCGTCTGGCCATGGGATATGGCCACCGAGTCATTGGTCTGGCCGATGCCAAAATAAGACACCGGTCGGTCCAGACGGGGGTATGCTATGACCGTAGAGAGAGCGGCCCGGCCCCGAGGAAGCCTGGTCAACAGATTGCGCTGGCCCATCGTCGCTTTTGTGGTGATCGCTTTGCTGATCACGGGTCTGATCCTGATCGCCGTAAGCGGCCAGGCCCAGCGGCAAGAGATCCTGCGCGCTCAACGGCGGACGGCCGACGAGGTCGCGCTCTCGATCTCCGCATACCTCCAGAGCGCGCGGGATAGCCTGAGCCTGTTCGCCCAGATGCAGAACCTGCCCGCCCTGGAGCGTCCCCAACAGCAGGCGGCCATCGCAAAACTATTGGCTCAGCGTCAAGACATCTATGAAGAGATCACGCTGTTGGACCAGAATGGCCTCGAGCTGGCCAGGGTCTCGCGGTTTCACACGTTCCTCCCAGAGGAACTCATCTACGATCACCGGCTGACGCCCGCTTTTCAGACGGCTTTCGCCGGGCAGGATTACCTGGCCGATGAGGTGGTCGTGTCCACCCAGAGCGGGCTGCCCATCATCGAATTGGCGGTGCCGGTCCGGGACGCCGGCAGCGGGGACGTGGTGGGGGTCTTGCTCGCGCAGGCCAGCATCAAGCAGATGTGGGATGTGGTCGCCGAGATCGAGGTGGGAAGGACCGGCTATATCTACGTGGTCAACGCGGCCGGCCGGCTGCTGGCTCACACGGACCTGGGTCGCTACCTGCGGTTGCAACGTCAGGATATCCGCTGGGTGCCGGCCGTGCAAAGGGTGGCGGCGGGCATGGTGGCGCCGGAGGCCGGGGAATACACGGGCCTGAATGAGCAATGGGTGGTCGGCGCCTCGGCGCCCATCAAAGGAACCCCATGGGTCACCATCGTCGAGCTACCGCTGCTGGAGGCCTATGCCAACCTGGGGCAGATGATCCTGTCGCTGCTGGGCTTGCTGCTGGTGGCGGTCGTGGTCATCGGCGCGCTGACCTCCTGGCTGCCCCGGCGCGTCGTCCGGCCGCTGGCGCAATTGGAGGAAGGGGCCATGCTCCTGAGCAGCGGGCGACTGGATCATCGTATCCGCCTGCGCACCGGAGACGAACTGGAGGCCCTGGGGGATGCGTTCAACCAGATGGCCGGCCGGCTGCAAGAGCTCTACAGCGAGCTGGAGCAGCGGGTGGCCGAACGCACGCGCGATCTGGCGCGACGTTCGGTGCAACTGGAGGCCGCCGCCCAGGTGGCCCGGGAGGCCGCGGCCATCCGGGACGTGGCCGGGCTGTTGGACGCCACCGTGCGCCTCATCTCCGAGCAGTTTGGCTTTTACCACGCTGGCCTCTTTTTGCTGGACGAGCCGGGTGAATACGCGGTCTTGCGCGCGGCCTCCTCCGAGGGCGGGCAACGCATGTTGGCCCGGGGGCACCGGCTGCGCGTGGGCCAGGTGGGCATCGTGGGCTATGTGGCCGGGGCCGGCCAGCCGCGCATCGCGTTGGATGTGGGCGAGGATGCCGTGTTCTTTGACAACCCCGACCTGCCGCAGACCCGCTCCGAGATGGCCCTGCCGCTGAAGGTACGCGGGCGCGTCATCGGCGTGCTGGACGTGCAATCCACCCAGGAGGCGGCTTTTTCCGCCGAGGATGTGGAGGTGTTGCAAACGATGGCCGACCAGGTGGCCCTGGCTATCGAAAACGCGCGCCTGATGGAGGAGAGCCAGCACGCGGTGCGGGAATTGGAAGCTTTCTACGGCCGGCGGCTCCGCGAGTCCTGGACAGAGCGGGCGATCCGCCGGCCGGTGGCCTATCGTTATACCGGCACAGACGTGGAAGCCACGGCCCCGGCCGGCCCCCCGCCGGGGGCAGATGCCCATCGCCTGGTGACGCCCATTCACCTGCGCGGCCAGACCATCGGCTCCCTGGTCCTGCGGCGCGACCCCAACCAGGAACCCTGGTCGGATGAGGAGGCGCTGTTGGTGGAAGAGGTGGGCCTCCAGGTCGGCCTGGCGCTGGAAAACGCCCGTCTGCTGGAAGAGACCCAACGCCGCGCGGAACGGGAGCGGCTGATCGGCGAGGTCGCCGCCCGGATGCGCGAGACGTTGGACCTGGATACCGTGCTGCAGACGGCCATCCGCGAGATGGGGCAGATATTGGGCCTGAGCAAGGTGGACGTGCGGCTGAAAGAGGCCACCGGGCCGCAGCCAGACGCGAGCACGCAGAGATAGGAAGACAACCATGCGTACCTGGATCAGACGGCTCCTGACCGGGCCGGTGTTCGAGGACGAGGAAAAGACGCGCACGGCCCGGCTGCTCAACGCGGTTTTGCTGACCTTGTTGGCGGCCGCCACGCTCATACTCGTGGCGATACCGCTGATGGCTGGCCTGCCGCTGAGCGGGACAAGCGCGTTTACGTGGCTGATCGGCCTGGTCGTGCTGGTGGCCCTGTTGGGATTGTGGCTCTTGATGCAGCGGGGCCAGGTGCGGACCGCCAGCGTGATCCTGGTATCCCTGGTATGGTTGGTCGCCACGGTCTGGATCGGCGGCATCGCGGGCATTGCCAGCGACAGCAGTCTCCTGCTCTATGCCCTGGTCATCGTGCTGGGCGGCCTGCTCCTGGGAGGGCGGGCGACGATGTGGATCACGCTGGTCAGCGTCCTGGCCATAGGAGGAGCTTACTACGCCGAGACCAGCGGTTGGACCAGTCCCGCGCACGAAAAAGCCGAGATCTCGGACCTGCTCTTTAGCGCGGCGCCGGTGATCGTGATCGGCCTGCTGCTGCGATACACCGTGAACAGCCTGGTGAATGCGCTCCACATCGCCTGGCAGAATGAGCGTGCCCAGATCGCGGCCAACCGTGAGTTGCAGGCGATCCGCGCCACGCTGGAGCAACGGGTGGCCGCGCGCACCTACGATCTGGAACGGCGCACCCGGCAATTGCGGGCTGCCAATGCGGTGAGCCGCATCGTCTCCTCAAGCCTGGATACGGCCGAGTTGATCCACCTGGTGGTCCATACAGTCCGTGAACAGTTCGCGCTGCGCCACGCCGGGCTGTTCCTGGTGGATGAGACCGGCACCCGGGCCACGTTGCAGGCTGCGGCCGGCGAGGCTGACCTCGCGTCCGGGACCTCCACCCAACTCGGCGAAAGGCTCGTCGGCGAGAGCCTGGCTCGCCATCAGGCCCAGGTGGCTCCCATCGGGCCGCCGGGTGAGGGGGCCATCGCCGCGTTCCCCTTGCGCTCGCGGGGCCGGGCGCTCGGCGTGCTGACGCTCCTGAGCGATCGGGCCGACGCCTTTGATGAGTCGGCCGTCACCGTATTGGAGACCCTGGCCGACCAGATCGCCGAATCGTTGGACAACACGCGCCTGTTCGCGGAAAGCCAGGCCGCCCTGGAGGCGGCGCGCCGGGCCTATGGCGAGCTGAGCCGGGAAGCCTGGCTCGAACTGCTGCGCCCGCGCGCCGGCCGGGGCTATCGCTACGCCCTGCGGACCGTGGCCCCCCTGGCCGACGACTGGCCGCCGGAGATGGTCCAGGCAGTGCAGACCGGCCAGCGCGTGCTGGGGGATACCACCGGCGAACCCACCGTGGCGATCCCGATCAAGGTGCGCGACGAGGTGGTGGGCGCGTTGGGCTTTTACAAGGATATGGCCGGCGAAATGTGGACGAGCGAAGAGGTGAGCCTGCTCGAGACGTTGGCGGACCAGCTCGGGATCGCCCTGGAAAGCGCGCGGCTCTATCAGGATACCCAACGCCGCGCGGCCCAGGAACGGCTGATCGGCGAGATCACCGAACGCCTGCGGGCTTCCCTGGACCCGGATACCATTCTCAAGACCACCGTCCAGGAATTGGGCCAGGTGCTGGGCGCCAAGCGGGTGAGCGTCGAGCTGACCAGCCCCGCCATTTCGCCCGGCGAACCACGACCGGCGATGGGGAAGGAGGCCTGAGCGATGCGCGCGACCCACTCCACACGCCCAAGACGCCTCCAGTTCGCTGTGCGGACCCGCCTCATCCTGGGGTATGGCAGCATCTTGCTCCTGCTGCTCCTGCTCGGCGTGGCCATCGTGTTTCAGTTCAACCAGATGCTCGCCGCCAATGATGTCCTGGTCCAAGAATCGCGGAATGCCGTGGTGGCGCAAGAGCTATCACGCGCCAGCCTGGAACTGGTCGTGGCCGTGGACAAGGGCATCCTCCTGGAGGATGCGCGTGAGTTCACCGGGCCGGTCACGCAGGCCCTGCAAAAGTTCGAGGCGCAATATGCGGTGGCCCGAGAAACGCTCACGGATACCCTGCGCCTCGATACCACCGTCGCCTCCCTCACCGGCGTGATCCGCCCCATGATCCTCCAGGCCGAGGGGGGCGACTGGAGCCTGATCCGGGATAACCGCATCTCCAGGATTGACGACAAGATCACGCGCCTATCGCAGGCCATAGATGCCACCGTATCGGCCGCCGAGGCCCGGCAGTCCCAGGCGATGACCCAGGCCCTGGAAGCCCGGCAAAGGGTCTACACCTATACCCTGGCCTCGCTTTTGGCCGCTTTGTTGCTGGGCGTCTACATCGTCTTGTCCACAGTCCGCAGCGTGACCCGGGCCGTGAATACGCTGACCGCCGCCGCCAGCCGCCTGGCGGCCGGCGAATTGGAGCAGCGAATCCCCGAAACCCCGGACGAGCTGGGGCGGTTGGCGCGGGCCTTTAATGACATGGCCGCGCAGTTGCAGTCGCTCTACAAGGGCCTGGAGCAGCGGGTGGTCGAGCGCACCGCCGATCTGCGTCGTCGGTCCGTCCAGTTGGAGGCGGCGGCCCGCGTGGCCCGGGAAGCCGCCGCGATCCGCGAGATCCATCAGCTTCTGGAGACCACCGTCCACCTCATCTCTGAGCAGTTTGGCTTTTACCACGCGGGCATCTTTTTGGTGGACGAAGCGGGGACCTACGCGGTCCTGGAGGCGGCCTCCTCGGAAGGGGGGCAGCGGATGCTGGCCCGGGGCCACCGCTTGCGGGTCGGCCGGGAAGGCATCGTGGGCCGGGTAAGCCAGACCGGGACACCTTACGTCGTCCGGGACGTGGCGGTGG
>FWPV01006062.1_pt1 | contig 22470 bp, 20 predicted proteins | sample 2228371 | NCBI WGS metagenome assembly FWPV01 (sample SAMEA103939776, study PRJEB20133) | metagenome | reverse complement strand
GAAGAAGATCAAACGGAACGGCTATCGGCTTATAGATTCTGTCTGAATCTAAAAATCTGCAACAGCGCTTTTTTTTACATCTGGGCATTTAAAATTCCTTTTATGTGCATATGCACATTATATCGAGAAAAAATTCTGCTGTCAACCTGCAGGGTTTTGGCAGAATGAAATTATTTCCTGTGCTATAATGAGCAATGGCTGAAGAAAACAGTTTTAAGCTGAAAATTTCGCTTACAGCATTTTTCAGCGCGGTGCTTATTCTTTTTCTCTTTTTGCGTTTTTATTTTCAGAGCGGAAACGAAAGACTCTGCGCGTTAATTATTTTACTCAAGGTTTGCGGGCTTTTTGTCTCCTGGATTCTGGTTCTGGGAACGCTTGATGCTCCGCTTTTCAAAAGATTCTGCCCGCACAGTCCCTGGTTTGATTGTCGCAAAGTTATCAATTCACCGGCGGGAAAAATTTTCAATTTAATTCATACCGCAGACCTTGGAGTTCTCTATTTCGGGGGTTCCCTGCTGGCTTTGATTTTTTCGGCTTTTTCCTATTTTTTTTATTTCCGTCTTGTCTTTCTTGCCCTGCTTAACCTGCTGACACTTCCTTACACTCTTTTTTCAGTTCTATATCAGGCTTTTATCATAAAAAAGTGGTGTGCGCTCTGCCTGATTGTTCAGGCAATTTTCTGGCTGGAATTCTGGCAGTTTCTTCCTTTTTTAACAACCAGGCAGATAGCTTTGAATTTCAGCCTGCCTGTTCTTACGCCGCTGCTGACAGGATTTGCTATTCCTCTTGCCCTCTGGCCGCTGATGAGATTTCTGCTAAGCAAAGCTTATCCTGAAAAAAATGATTGACCACGATTTTTTCTGACTTAAGCACTGAAGGCAAAGCTTGCATTTTTTTTTTATCTGATTTATTAAAGAACAAGAGGTAAAAATGAGCATTGAAGTGAATGAAGTGAAGACAAAAAGCGATTTAAAGAAGTTTGTCAAATTTCCCTTTTCGCTTTACAGCGGCAATCAATACTGGGTACCGCCTTTAATCGCTGATGAGCTGGCTGCATTTGACCGGACGAAGAATCCCGTTTTTCAGCATGCCGATTGCCGGCTTTTTTTAGCTTATAAGGATAATCGGCTTGCGGGAAGGATTGCGGCAATCAATAACCGTCTGGCGAATGAAAAATACCAGACGAAAAATCTGCGTTTTGACTGGTTTGATGTAATAGATGATTTTGAAGTAGCCCGGGCTCTTTTTCAAAAAGTTGAAGAGTGGGCAAAAGAGCTGAAAATGGAAACGCTGACCGGACCGCATGGCTTTACCGATCTTGATCCGCAGGGAATGATGGTTGAAGGATTTAATGAGCTCTCAACCATTGCCGGGATCTATAATCATCCCTACTATATCCAGTTTATGAATCAGCTTGGTTTTGAAAAGGAAATTGATTACCTTGAATTCAAATCAACCGTTCCTCTGGAAACTGGAATTCCGGAAAAGCTACTGAATCTTGCCCGCCGGATTGAAGAGCGTTTTGAACTTAAGGTGCTGAAGTTCAGGAATAAAAAAGAACTTTTAAACAGAGCAAAAGAGATTTTTGATGTGCTTAACGAAGCCTTTGATGAAATATACGGCTCTGTGCCCTTAAATAATGAAATTATTGACTATTATGTAAAAAAGTATTTTTCTTTTGTTGAAATAGATCTGATCAAAGTTGTGGTTAATAAAGAAAACGAGATGGTTGGCTTTTTAATTACCATGCCCTCTTTTTCACGTGCTTTCCAGAAAGCAAAGGGCAGACTCTTTCCTTTTGGCTGGTATCATATCTTAAAAGCTTTAAAGGGGAAAAATGATATTCTTGATTTTTATCTTGCCGGAGTGCGTAAAAAGTATCGCGGCATGGGCGTCGATCTGTTAATGGCCGTGGAAATCACCAGAGAAGCTCTGAAGAGAAAATTTAAATATGCTGAATCAAATCAGGAACTGGAAAACAACACCAAAGTACAGGCACAGTGGAAATATTTTAATCCGGTTCAGCATAAAAGAAAGAGAATTTTTCGCAAAAACCTGATCTGAAATTATGTTTTTTTTCGGAAAGCGTTTTCAGTGGCTGGAGAACTCGATTCAGAAAGCCCTGCAGAATTCGCTGGTAATTAAAGAACAGGAATTCAAAAAGCGTAAGTGGGTACTCTTTTCGGATATTCATAAGGGAAATAAGAGCAGGGTCGATGATTTCCGCAACAATGAGCTTATTTTCTTTTATGCTCTTGGCTATTACCTGAAAAAAGGTTTTTCACTTGTTTTAAACGGCGATATTGAGGAAGGCTGGAGTTTTGGATATAAAAAAATTTTCCATTCCTATGCCCGAACAATTTATCAGCTGGAGAGGGAATTTAATCAGAAAGGAGATAATTATTATATAAGGATTGCCGGAAATCATGACCGGCAATTGAAACTGACAAAGAATAAAAGTCTGCTGGAAAAGCTGGTCGGTAGTTTTCAGTTTTATGAAGCGCTTCTGCTTGGCGATAATATCATTGTGCTTCATGGTCATCAGGGTGAGCAACTGTCGGAAGCCTTTTATTTCTGGAGTGCCTTTACCAACCGCTTTTTATGGAAGCCGATGCAGTATATCAGCGGAATAAATATTGAAGGCTGGGCAAGAAATCATTTCAAGCAGAATAGTCGTGATCGACTGCTTTTTAGCTGGGCATTGAAAAACAGAAAGATATTAATTGCCGGTCATACACACCGGGCAATTTTTAACTCCCAGACCGAGCTGGAAAAACTTTTAAAAATTGAAAATGCGATTCTTCAGGAGCCGCCGGAGAGCATACAAAGATTGATGCTGTCCGAGATTCAGCGCCGCATCCGCAGGCTGAAGCAGAAATCGGCGAAGCCGCTGTTTCTTGATCTGCCCTGTTATTTTAATATTGGTAGCGGAGTCTATCGTAATGGTCTTACGGCTATTGAAATAGAAGACGGAGAGATAAAACTGATTAAATGGGAATATTCCGACGGTGTTGTCGAAGAGCAGTTCGTTGGAGCGGAATTTGCCCGCTACCTGAAGATTGTGCGCAAGGTTCTGGAACGAGACCGCATTGAATTATTGCTCTTGCAGAATGATTTATGAACCGAAACAATCCGGGTGTGTCTTCTTTGTTTTCAGAATTGGTTGCCGGCCTGGCAGGCTGTGGTATAATTTTTTATGAAAACTTACCGCCTGATTGTTAAAGGTCGTGTTCAGGGAGTCTCCTACCGCTATTTTGCCCAGAAAAATGCCCGCCAGCTTGGAGTGAAAGGCTATGTGCGCAACCTGGAAAACGGGGATGTGGAAGTAGTTGCTCAGGCAGATGAGGCTCTCTTTTTAAAATTTTTGCAGATTCTGCAAAAAGGTCCCCTGCTTGCCCGGGTGGACAGAATTGAAAGCAGTGAATTAGGCGCTGAGTTTCATTTTAATGATTTTACAATCGAGTTTTAATGTATCTTTTTAATTTAATCAAGCAACTGGGAGTCGGTTTTCTGCCTGTTTTTATCTTTATCTTTGCCGACCTCTTTTTTAAAGAAACAATCAGCTTACTGATTGCCGTTGTCTTCGGGTTATTGGAGCTTTTATATTATTATCTGAAAGAGAAGAAATTTGACGGCTTTATTTTGCTGGACATTCTTTTTCTCTTAATTCTCGGCGGACTTTCACTTTTGCTGAATAACCTTTTTTTCTTCAAGCTCAAACCGGCGGTCATTGAGCTCCTCTTTGTTGTGCTGCTTGGCTTTTCTGCATTTTCTTCGTTTAATATTCTTGAGCTGATGTCACAGCGGTATTTTAAAAATCTGAAGTTTGATTCCAGTCAGAAGATTGCCTTACGCAGAATAAGCGCCGTTCTCTTTTTTGTTTTTCTGATGCACACCTTGCTGATAGTTGTTGCTGCTGTTTTCTGGTCTCATCGGGTATGGGCTTTTGTCAGCGGAGGTTTATTTTATATAATATTTATCCTGATTTTTGTGATTCAGCTTCTGAAAAAAAGAGCTGAGCGTTTTTTCTGGAAAAGAAAATATGCTGCTGAAGAGTGGCTGGATGTTGTCAATGCATCAGGAAAGGTGCTCTTTGCTGCTCCGCGTTCACTCTGTCATCAGCGGCCGGAGCTGCTGCACCGGGTAATTCATGTGCAGATTATAAATGAGCAGAATCAAATTTTCCTGCAGAAGCGAAAACCGGATCGTGAAATTCAGCCTGACCGCTGGGATACTGCCGTCGGCGGTCATGTCAGAAGCGGTGAATCGGTTGAGGAAGCATTAAAAAGAGAGTTATTTGAAGAGACCGGCCTGACCGGTTTTAAGCTAATTCCTTTTGCCTCATATATCTGGAAATCGGAACGGGAAAGTGAGCTGGTTTATCTTTTCCTGATGAAAACCAGACAAATTCCGGTAGTAAATAAAGATGAGGCAAGCGAGGGAAAGTTTTTTAAAATTAAAAAGCTGCGCCAGATGCTCGGTCAAGGTTTACTCACACCTAATTTTGAATACGAGTTTAAACTGTTGCTGGAGAAGTATTTTAAAGAAGAAACTGACTGATTGACTTATTTGCGGTTGGCTGAAAGCAGGTTTAAAGCTTCCTGACGGGAAGCGATGCTGTCAAGGAATACGCCCCGCAGTCCGGAAGTTATAATTTTTGAGCCTGGTTTTTTCGCTCCGCGCATGGTCATACAGAGGTGCTCGGCTTCAATAACGACCATTACTCCCAGAGGCTGGAGAGTCTCTTCCAGATAATCGGCAATCTGTTTGGTCAGCCTTTCCTGAAGCTGCAGCCTTTTCGAGAGAAAATCAACCAGATAAGCCAGGGTATTAAGCCCCATTATTTTCCCTTTTTTAGGAATATAGCAGATACTTGCCGTTCCGAAAAAGGGAAGCAGATGATGCAGACACATCGAATAAAACGGAATATCCTTGATGATCACCATCTCTTCGTGATACTCTTCCGTGAGGGTTTTTAAAAATTCATAGGGCTGTTTTTTATTATTGGCAAGAATTTCGCAGAAAGTCTGAGCCACTCTTGCCGGAGTCTGCTGAAAACAGGCATCGTTTGTGCTTTCTCCGAGTCCTTCAAGGATCAGCTTTACTCCCTGTTCGATTTTTTTAAGGTCAAAGTCCTGCATTGATGATACTCCATAATTTTTGCTCGGCTTCTTTAATTGAGATCTTTTCTCTTTTGGCATATTCCATTATACACTCAAAATCGATTTTCAGGTTAACCTGCTGATTATTCAGGAATGCTTTTTTAAATCTGATTTTAAATCCGTTATGAATTAACTCTTCCTGCTGACGGTCAAGAATCCAGCGTTGCTGCACAGATCTCCTGATTCCTAAGGTCGGGCTCTCCCTGAAAATAAGCTCGATAATTTCATTCTCCTTTTCTTTGGCAACCAGAACATTAAGCAGAAGACCGGGCCGGTTCTTTTTCATCTGGATTGGCTGCCAGAATACTTCTACTGCTCCTGACCAGCGCAGACTTTCAGCTAAAAAAGCGGCTTTCTCACCGGTAAGATCGTCGTATTGAGCCTGTAATAAAATTAATTCTTCAGGCGGAGAAATCTTTTTTGCCAGAATAGCGCGCAGGATATTGGGAATTTCGGAAAGTTCTTTGGCTCCGGCTCCGTAACCTGACTTTAGCAGCAAAATTTCTTTCTCTGGCGGCAGAGGTTTTCCCAGTGTGGTTAAAATGGCGGCTCCGGTTGGAGTGAGAAGTTCTTCTTTGATTGACGAGCTTACAAAACTAAATCCGCTTAATAATTCAAGCGTTGCCGGAGCAGGAAGCGGGAGTCTGCCGTGAGCGGTCTGCACATAACCTGTGCCGCAGACAGGAGGAGAGAAATAGATTTCCGCAAAGTTCAGTTTTTCCCAGAGCCAGCAGAAGCCAACAATATCGATGATCGTATCGTCAGCGGCAATTTCGTGAAGATGCACATGTTCAGGCGGTAAATTATGCACCTTTGCTTCAGCCTGAAAAATACGGTTAATTATTTGCCAGGAGTAATCCTTAATTTTTTCAGAGACAGGAAGTTTCGCAATATAATCTTTTAGCTGACTGAAATGTTCAAGTTCGGGATTTTCATTGACCTCGACCAGCAGTTGCGTTGCTTGCAGATGTTTTTTCAAGTTCTTTTGAATTTTAAAATCAGCTTTCAGTTTTAAAGAGTTCAGAAAGCCACTGAATTCTTCAGCGTTGTCCAGCAGGTCAACCAGGCTGGCAACAAGCATGTCACCGGAAGCTCCGGAATCCGCAAAAAAGATAAGTTCATAACCGTTCATTTATCTCTCCCAGGGCACTGGTGGCTGTTTTCTTAAGGAAGATATCGCACCAGCCGCTCAGCGCTGTTTCTTCAATGTTGATTTCAATGATTTTTGCCTTATTCTGCTTTGCTATTCCGGCAAACTGTGCTGCCGGATAAACTACTCCGGAAGTGCCAATAATGATTAACAGATCGCAGTTCTGCAGCAGTTGGTAGCATTGGTCAATTACTTCCGGGGCAATCGTCTCTCCAAACCAGACTACTGCAGGGCGGAGAAGTGAACCGCATTGTTTACACTTTGGCGGAATTTCAGCTAACGGAACTTCATGATTTTCAGTTATGATCTTTTCCTGCAGGCAGACGGTATGAAAGATTGAGCCGTGCAGTTTAATTACTTTTTGACAGCCTGCTTTTTCCAGAAGGTCATCAACATTCTGGCTGATCTGCCGGAAATTAGTAAATCTCTTTTCCCAATCTGAAAGAATCTGATGAGCTTTGTTCGGGTTGCATCGGGCAATTTTCTGCCGTCGCCAGTCATACCATTCCCATACTGTTTTGGGGCTTCTGCTAAAAGCCTGCGGTGTGGCGAGTTCTTCCGGCTTGAAATTTTTCCATAAGCCGTCTTTGGAGCGGAAAGTCGGAATTCCGCTCTCTGCTGAGAGCCCGGCTCCGCTTAAAACCAAAATGTTTTTTGCATTTTTGATAATTTTGACGGCTTGGCTGAGTGAATTCATTTTTATTTTAAGGATAGTTAAATATAAAGCTTTTTGCAAAAAAAAGCAAATCTTTTTATAATCGGTTAGAAAGGAGGAATGATGCTCAATAATCTGGCGAGCTGGAAAAAGCTGCAGCAGCTGGCTCAAAGAATAAGCTGCCTGACTTTAAATGATTTATTTGCCGGGGATAAAGAGCGTTTAAATCGCTTTAGCCTTTTTTTTGATCAGATTTTTTTTGATTATTCCAAAAACCTTATCAATCCGGAGATTCTTGATCAGTTCAATTATTACCTTGAAGATGTCAGATTTTTTGAGTGGCGGGAAAAAATGTGGCGTGCTGAAAAGATTAATCATACAGAAGAGCGAGCCGTTTTACATGTAGCCTTACGCACTTTTCAGGAAGAAAAGTTTGTTGTGGACGGTATTGAAGTGAATGGTGAAATTGCCGGAGAGCTGCAGAAGATGGAACGGTTTGTAGAGCAGATTTTAAACAAAGAGTGGACCGGATTTTCCGGAAAACCGATCACTCATGTGGTCAATATCGGCATTGGCGGTTCTGATCTGGGACCACGCATGGTGGTTGATGCTTTAAAGAAGTTTCGCTGCCGCCAGGATATGCGCTTCTATTTTATTGCCAATATTGACCAGAATGAGATTGATTTTATTTTGCCGGAACTTGATCCGCAGACAACACTGTTTGTCATTACTTCAAAAACATTTGCTACCGAAGAGACACTCACCAATGCGGAAACTCTGCGTCACTGGCTTTTAAGCCATTATCAAAATCCGAAGGCAGTTGAAAAGCATTTTGTTGCTGTGTCAACGGCACTGGATAAGGTTAAAGCTTTCGGCATCAATCCGGACAACTGTTTTACTTTCTGGGAATGGGTCGGCGGGCGATTTTCGCTCAGCTCAGCGGTAGGATTGTCTATAATGCTGGCAATCGGTCCTGACCGGTTCAGACAATTTCTGGCAGGAATGGCAAGTATGGATAAACATTTTAAAGATAATTCCCTGGCAGCAAACATTCCTTTGCTGTCAGGGCTGCTGGCTTTCTGGAATACTAATTTTCTGGGAGTGGAGAGCCATCTGATTCTTCCTTACAGCCGTGCGCTGGAACTGTTTCCGGCTTATCTGCAACAGTTAATTATGGAGAGTAACGGCAAATCAGTTGATCGCCAGGGGCAAAAGGTCAGCTATAAGACATCAGCGGCGATTTGGGGCGGTTCGGGAACAAACAGTCAGCACTCTTTTTTTCAGCTTTTGCATCAGGGAACAGTTAAATTTTCCGCTGATCTTATCGGATTCTTTGAAAAAAGCGGTGAGTCCGGCGAGCATCACAAAAAGCTGCTCGCTCATCTCTTTGCCCAGAGTGAAGTACTGGCATTCGGACACAGTGAGTTTCAGCTGCAGCAGGAGAGTTGTCCTTCAAGGTTAATGCCTTATCGTCTGATAGCCGGCAACCGCTGGCATAACCTGATTATGGTTCGAGAGCTCTCTCCATATACTCTGGGCATGCTGATAGCACTCTACGAACACAGGGTTTTCAGCGAAGGAATTCTTTTAAATATCAATTCTTTTGATCAGTGGGGAGTTGAACTCGGTAAAAAGATTGCCAAAAAGATTTACGCGTATCTTTCGGCAAAAGAGAGAGATTTAAACAGAAGAACATTTGAGTTGATTGAAAAAATATTTTCCCGCTGGCGTTAGAAATGGTTTTCAAAAAAAAAGCAGAATTGTTATAATTAGTTAATGAAACTGATCGTTAATCTAATCCGCGCACTTCGTCCGAAGCAGTGGACAAAAAATGCTTTTCTCTTTGCTCCGTTGATCTTCTCTTTTCAGTTTTTAGATTTTCATTTGCTGCTAAAGACTGCTGTTGCCTTTTTCAGCTTCTCTCTTTTCTGCGGTATTGTTTATATCATAAATGATCTTGCCGATATCGAAAAAGATCGTCTTCATCCGGAAAAGAGAAACCGGCCGATTGCTTCAGGGCAGGTCAGTAAAAGTGCCGCACTGAGTTTCGTCTTAATAATTTTGCTGCTTAATATTCCGCTAATCGTTTATCTGGGGAAAAATTTTGCCTTCATTTTACTGGTATATCTGGCACTGAATCTCTTCTATTCCTTTCTGCTCAAACATGTAGTTGTTCTGGATGTAATGATTGTTGCTGCCGGATTTGTTCTGCGGATTATGGCAGGCGGGGCAGTAGATGAAATTTTTGTATCTGACTGGATATTAATCACAACTTTTTTGCTCGCTCTTTTTCTTGCCCTGATTAAGAGAAGACAGGAGCTGGTACGTTTCAGCCAGGAGTTGCATAATGCTCGCAAATCACTCAGTCACTATTCGGTTCATTTTCTTGATCAGATGATTTCTGTTGCCACAGCAGCAGCAATTATGACCTATGTCCTCTACACCATGTCGGGAGAGATTAAAAACAAATACGGTTCAATCAAGCTCATCTATACAGTTCCGTTTGTTATATTTGGTCTTTTCCGTTATCTTTATCTGGTTTATATTAAAGGTTGGGGTGAAAATCCTTCTGATGTGATTTTAAAGGATCCTGCTTTTTCCATAAATCTTGTTTTCTGGCTGATAACCTTTATTGCCCTGGTTGTTTTTTTTATCTGAAGTGAGTGCTGAGTTAGAATTGCTGAAAAGGAGCAACTGGAAGAGATTTATCATAATTATGGAAAAAGCAGGCGTGTGCGTGTGGCGCTTGCTCAGCATCCCCGTTTTCCCCAGCATATAGCAATGGAAATCGTCAGCGAACTCTTCAGTCCGGAGCTGATTCAGATAATCAAAAACATGCGTGCCAATCCGTTTGTGCGCAAACAGGCAGAGCTTCATTTTCTGAATAAATACAGAAGGCTTCTGCTTGGCGAAAAAAAGAGCCTGCTGCGTATTGCTCCGGCTGAACTCCTGAAAAAGCTTGTTGACGAAAATCATCCCGATTTACTGGAAATAATCTTTAAATCAACATATTGTACACATGAGGTTGTTCTCTATTTTATTCATCAGCACAAAAAGAAAAAGCATCTTTATCAGGCTTTAAGCCAGACAGAGTGGGTAAAAGTCCGGGAAGTTGCAGCCGCTATTGCCCAGGATGCTGAAGCTCCGGTAAAAATCCTGATTCAGGTTATTCCTTTTTTATCTGCGGAAAAGTTGAAAAAACTTTTAAACAGTGAGGATACGCACGGCAGTGTTAAAGAGGCAATAAGAAACTTTTTTGAAAAAAGAAAAGAACCGGCTTTTTTTTAAAAAATTTTATTCAGCGGTTCCAGTCCCGCGGAAAACGAAAATCGTGGCTGACCGTGCGCGAACTGATTTTGATGATTACGGGAAGAGATCTTTTATACTGGGATGCGACAATTAAATTGCGGACTTTTTTTATCTCTTCGGGCTGATAACCGTTAGAGATTATCTCTTCGTCTGAAAGTCTTAAATCAACAATCTGAAAAAGAATGGCGTCAAGCCTCTGATATTTTATGCCCAGCTCCTGTTCATCGCTCTGGCCTGTCCAGAGGTCTGCCGAAGGTGTTTTGCGGATTATTTTTTCCGGTATTTCTAAATAGTCAGCCAGCTGCCAGACCTGTGTTTTGTAAAGATCTCCCAATGGCAGAAGAGCTGCTGCAGAGTCACCGAATTGAGTTGAATAACCAACCAGCAATTCGCTTTTATTGGAAGTTCCCACAACCAGTGCCTTGATTCTTGAAGAAAAGTCATAGAGAATACTCATTCTTTCCCGGGCACATTTATTTCCGATTTGCAGGGGAGTGGCCTGAGGTATTTTTTTAAAATAGGCATCAATCTGTTCGCTAATATCAATTATTTCATAGGGGACTTCCCACATTGCGGCGAGTTCCCGGGCATCGGCAATACTTTCCGGACTTGAAGTTTTATAGGGAAGCAAGAGGGCAAAACAGTTAGCGCTTCCCAGAGCGTTGCTCAGCAGTTTTAGAACCAGCGCTGAATCAACTCCGCCGGAAAGCCCGAGCACAGCCTTTTCAAAGTTGTTCTTTTTAAAGAAATTTGCGATTGCTGTGCTGATAATTCTGCTTGTTTGTTCGCAATCAATGGCTAAGTTCATTGATTATCCTTTCCAGTTCTTTTTTAATTATTTCCGGTTGCTGGTCACGCAGATAATTGTTAACAATTCTTGCTCGGCGTACTTCCTGCTGGTTTATGCGGATATCAAGCAGTGATTGTTCGAAGTAGGGAGCCAGTTTTTTTAATCCTGAGCCGGCATGAGCAAAAAAAGAGCCTCCGGGAAAGATAAGTCCGTCTTCATCGCCGCAGCGGTTAACAAAGAGGTAGTGCATCTGAAAGAAATGGCTGATAACAAATCCCATGGTTTCCCAGAGAAATGTTGAGGAGTTATTATTTTGCAGGATTGAGCGAAAGGGGCTGTTGGAAATTGCCAGAAGCAGATCGCAGTTCTGCAGGTGATAGAGATAGCTGTTCTGGGGAAAGAGGATTTCCCGGCAGATAAGCAGCCCGATTTTCCATCCTTTTCGCTGAAAAGCCCGGAAACTGCTTCCGCTTTTAAAAATCATTTTTTCATCAAAGATACCGAAATTGGGCAGATCAACCTTTTTGTGAATGTGCAGGATCTCTCCGTCGGCAAAATAGACTGCGCAGTTGTAAAAAATACCAGCTTCAAGTTCTAAGGGAAGTCCGGCAAGAATGTCAATCTGACGGCTTGCCTGCTTTAATCGGTTTATTGTTTCGCTCTGCAGACTGAGATCCAGCTCATAAACAATGTCTTTTAAAAGGTAGCCGGTCAGGCTTAACTCCGGAAAAACTATCAGCTCAAATTTTTCACCGATTGCCTGTTCGATAGCGTGCAGATGATAGTCGAGATTATCATTGATTCTGCCCAAAGCAGGAGAAAACTGAACGGCTCTGATTTTCATCAGTTCAAATATAACATAAACGGTTTTTTCTGACAAATGAGTTGAAAAGTTTGCCTGACGGCTAAAGAAGTTTTATAATCTTTTTTCAGGAGAAAAAAATGGAACAGTTAACTGCCTGGGTGAATGAATTTGACGGTGCAGTAACCGTTTGTGACTGTAACGGAGTAATTCTGGCAATGAATAAAAAAGCTGCCGAAGAGGTTTTTGCTGCCGATGGCGGCTGGTCATTAATCGGAAAAAACATTTTTTCCTGTCATCCGCCTGAAGCCCGGGAAAAGATTAAAAAAATTCTTGCCACGCAGGAGAAAAACATCTATACGATTGAGAAACATGGTAAGAAGAAACTTATTTATCAATCACCCTGGTATAGTAACGGAAAACTGCAGGGATTAGTTGAAATTTCGCTGGAGATTCCTTTCCAGCCTGATCATTTTGTTCGAAAATAGATTGCCAGAAAGAAAAATTATCTCTTTGGCAAACTCTCTTTCGCTATTCTTAAAAAATGGCTTGACAAAAGAAAGACTAATTGATTGATTTCTTAATTGTTTTCAGGGCAATTAAGACTTCAAGTCCGTTAAGGTTTGCCGATGGCTGGAAAGTGTTGTTCTCTTTAAGAGTTAATATATTTGCTTTAACGAGCAGTTTAATCAATTCAAATAAATTGTGTTCGGGAGGGATGTCAAGCGGTTCAGGAATCGTTTCATTAATATCCAGTTTAATTTTTATCTGCTGGCTGGCAAGGTATTCAAACAGGTTTTTTAAAAAGATAACCAGGCTGTTGCGGTTAGGTATTCCGTAAATATCAAAGCTGTGATCTGCTCTGGCAGGCATGATTTTCAGGGAAGCAAGAATTACACACTCTTTCTGATACTCACTGGAGGTAATGTCGGTAAGAATTTCGGGAGTTGTGGTCATTTTTAAATAATCAGAAAAGTAGTAGTAGATAATTCCGGCAAGTTCCGAGCGGTTAATCTGATCTTTAAAAATTATCTGTTTTATTTTCAGAGGAATTTTGCTTAATTTAAGCTTTTCAATGATAGACTCTTTCAGTGCTGCTGCCTCATCGCTTTTGGCGCTGGCAGTTTCGAATTTAATGGCATAGAGAAGGGCATTTTCCAATTCTTCTTTATCGATGTAAATTGAAACAATCTTTTTTATAATTGATGTGTCCTGCGGATAAGCCTGATGAAGAACGATAAGGCTTTTTAATGCTTCTTCAAAGTTTTTCAGACTGAGGTAAGTCTCGCTGATTTTCTGTTGCGCATTTAAATCATCCGGATTATAAACAAGATACTCCTGTAAAAGCTTTAAATATTTCTGGCTGTGAGGTTCGGCTAAATCCAATTCGCTTTTTATTCGGATACTCTGAGTTTCTTTAATCTTCTGCTTGCGGCTCTGCAACCAATAATTTTCCGGCTGAATAAGTAGCAGACGGTTATAAAGATTGAATGCTTCCTGAAATTTTCCCTGGAGCTCCTCAACCATTGCTTTTCCAAGTAATGCCTGAGGCAGAAAAGGATCCTCCGTTAATGCTTTTTCAAAAAGATTACGGGCGGTTTGCAGCTGATTCTGCTTCAGGTTCAGGAAGCCCTGTGCTGTTAAATATAGCGGGCTGTCAGGAGGAATCTTTTCAAAATAAATTTCGGCTTTTCGGAAATCATTGCGCTCAAGCTCTTTCCAGCCCTGGATAAAATAGTTGTCAGAGCTGAGGGGAGTTGAAGGTATTTCAATTATCGTGCGGATGTTCTGCCGGCTGAGGCAGGAGTAAAAACTAATAATGATCAGAAAAATCAATATTTTTTTCAAAGAAATTCTCCATAAATGAATTATATTTTTTCTTTGTCGTAAAAATGCTGACTTCCAGAAAATCATCTTTTCTTGATATTTCATCAATTATTGCCCATTTCTGCAAATTAATTATATTAAAATGCAAAGGTAATTGCAATTTAAAATGAGTATATTCGCGAAAGCAGATTTCAAAAATGGCTTTTTTTAATTTGTTGATTTCTATTTTCTGTAAAGCAGAGATAAAAAAAGCTTCCGGAAAGTTTGATTGATAATCTAAAAGAATTTCCTGAGCGACAAGATCGATTTTGTTGAAAACCGTAATGATTTTGTTTTCAGTGATTCCAAGCTGATGCAATGTGTTTTCCACAACTCTTTTTTGATTATTGATATCCGGAGAAGAGAGATCAATGACATGAATGATCAAATCAGCATAGAGCAGTTCTTCGAGAGTGGCATTAAAGGAAATTAAAAGTTCCTGAGGGATTTCGCGAATGAAACCGACCGTATCGCTTAAAAGACAAAAAGCACCTTTCTGATACTCATCCAGGGAAATTCTTCTTAAAAGCGGATCAAGAGTAGAAAACAGCTCTTCAGATACTCTTACATTCTCATTGCTTAAAGTTCTGAAGAGTGTTGATTTTCCTGCAGATGTATATCCGGCAAGAGCTGCAACAGGCAGATGATCTTTTGTTCTGCTTTTTCTCTGCTGCTGGCGCTGCTTTTTTAAATCTTCAAGCCTTTTTTTTATTATACTGATTCGTTTTTTTATTATTCGCCGGTCTGTTTCCAGTTTTGTTTCTCCCGGACCTCTTGTTCCGATTCCGCCGCCGAGTCGGGAAAGTTCTATTCCTTTACCGCTTAATCTCGGAAGCAGATAGAGCAGCTGAGCGAGTTCAATCTGCAGTTTTCCTTCCATGCTTCTGGCATGAAGGGCAAAGATGTCCAGAATTAAGGCGACCCGGTCGATAATCTTTATCTGTAAAAGTCTTTCAAGATTTCTGAGCTGGGAATTGCTGAGTTTGTTGTAAAATATTATCAGATCAATTTTTAACGGGTTGAGCATATTTTTCAGCTCAAGAAGTTTTCCTTTACCGATCAGATATTTTTTATCCGGAACGGCTTTCTTCTGGACAATTTCCATGATTACGGCAGCACCTGCGGTTAAAGCCAGCGATTTCATTTCACTCCGGATATAGCCGATCTCTTTTTCCGGAAGGCGTTGATCGAAAAGATAGCAGATTACAGCCCGCTCCATTTTTCTCTGATGAAATTAATTATTTTTTCCGGCTGGTGTGAAGAAAACCAGTGAATATCCTTTTCCTGGCGAAACCAGCTCAGCTGCCTCTTGGCAAACTGCCGGGAATGCTTTTTTATCTCTTCAATCGTTTGCTGGTAAGATAATTGCCCTTTTAAATAGAGCAGAACTTCTTTATATCCGATTGATTTAAATGGCGGGCAGTTTTCTGGTTTTTCTTTTAATAGCTGTTCAACTTCCTGAACCAGCCCCTGCTCAATCATTCTGTCAACACGTTGATTAATTCTTCGGTAAAGCTCTTCGCGTTCTAAAGAGAGTCCGATTCTAAGAAAGTCAAAATTTTTGAAAGGTGATTCCGTAAGCTTGAATATTTCTGTCGGACAAAGGTTATTCTGATAATAAATTTCCAGTGCCCTTGTGATTCTTACCCGGTCATTGGGCGAAATTTTACTGGCATATTGCGGATCGATTTTTTCCAGTTCTTTCCAGAGCGCAACACTGCCTTCAGCTTCAATGCGTTTAAGCAGATTTGCTCTGAGCTCAGGTTTTTTTTCCTTTTCCGGGAAAATACCGTGAATCATTGTTTTTAGATAGAGTGCTGTTCCGCCGCAGATAACAGGCTGCTTATTGCGGCTGAGAATGTCCTGAACTGCCTGATATGATTTTTGTAAAAACTGGGCAGCGTTATATTGCCGGCAATCATCGATTATATCTATTAAATGGTGAGGAATGCCTTTGCGCTCAGCCGCAGTCAGTTTTGCCGATCCGATGTTGAATCCATGGTAAACCTGAACTGAATCTGCGGAAACTATTTCTCCGCAAAATTTTTCTGCGACAAGTAAGGCTATCTCTGATTTTCCGCTGGCAGTAGGACCAAGAATCTGGATTATCAACGGCATCAGACAATTAGCAGGAGTAAAAAAAGCAACCAGAGCCAGATAATCTGGATATTGAGCTTTAGCTCTTTTCTCTTTCGCGAATCCATTTCAGAATTTCCTGCTCATAATCTTTGCCTAAGTTTTTCCGAACTGTATAGATTTCGGCATATAAAATCTCTTCCATGCCGTTCAGAAATTCCTGCCAGCTGTTCTGGTTGTCGCTGTACCAGAGATTTTTCAGAATTGATTCCTCTTCAATCATTCCATCTGATTTTAGCTGCTGGTTCTGCAGATATAGCGGCAGTTTTTCAGAAATGGCATTAATTGATTGGTTTAACAGATTAATTGAGACCAGTCCGAGTTCCTTATGCAAGATTTTAAAAATATGCCGGTAAACAGAATTGTAATATTTAATTGCTTCAGCAAAAGAACTAAACCGGCTACGGCTTTTTTGCAGGGGAACTTCCTGAGCGGAATCGGTTTTGATGCTGCTGTCAGTGGTTATAATTTCAGAAACGAAAAGGAAATAAATAATCTTTTTGGTTTCAAAGGGAAGTAGCTCGCTCTTCCTTAAAATTATTTCCAGATCATTAAATTTTTTGATTAATTCCAGAATATGAAATTCATAGGGTTTCAGCCTTTTCTCAACATCCGGGTCTTTTTTCTGAAAGAAAAATTTCTTTTTAGATTTAAAAAAGCTTTCAATAAAGTTTTTATCCAGAAGCTTACGGCACCCTTCCAGAATAAGATAGGGCACTTCATAATTGAGAGTAATGTTTTCCTCAATTTTTTGAAATAACGGTGAGATTGTATAATTTCCGGAGCGTTCGCTGAAAAGAGCAAAAATTATCTGTTTGAGCTGTTTTTCAACATACTCCCAGAGCTGCTCATGAGAGATAATGCCTAACTCAAGCAGGGCGCGGCCATGTCTGATTCCTTTCTCCTGCATATATTTTGTGCTTGACTCAAATTCTTCCGGGCTGATTACTCTTTCCTGAAGTAAAATTTCTCCCAGTGAATCCCTGTGATTGGTAGAAGTGGCAAAATAGACAGTTCCGTTATCAATATAGATATTCTTTTCATAAATAATGTTTTTAACTTTTACCACGCCGTTGATTTTTTCTTTATGGCAGTATAAAAGAATCCGGGCAAAATCCTCATTCAGCAGATCGCCCTGTTTGATAATTATTTTGTTCATCAGCTCTTCAGATCAAGCTCCAGTTGATTCTTGAAATTTATTCGTTCATTTTCAATCTCTTCCAGAATAGTTGAAGATACATCACCGGTAGGGTAGTTTCCGGTAAAACAAGCCTTGCAGAAAGATTTAATTTTTTTATTCTGCTTTCGGACGGCATTTTCCATATCGCTCAGCTCCTGGTAAATTACCTTATCAGCTCCGATTTTTACGGCAATCTGTTCAGGAGTTAAATTTGCGGCAATAAATTCCTGTCTGGTCTGCATATCGATTCCGTAGACGCAGGGGCTGGTAAGCGGAGCTGAGCAGGAAGAAAAGAAGATTTTTGCCGCACCGCAGCTTCTTACCATTTCAATAATTGAGCGTGAAGTGGTTCCTCTTACGATTGAATCGTCAACAAGCAGAACGTTCTGATTTTTAAAAATTTCCGGGATTGGATTCAGCTTTTGCCTGACACTTTGATAACGGTTGTCTGATTGGGGCATGATAAAAGTCCGGCCAATATAACGGTTTTTTACCAGTCCCTCACGATATTTTACCTTCAGACATCGGGCGATTTCAATGGCCGCAGTTCTTGCCGAGTCAGGCACTGGAACGACCACATCAATGTCTAAATTGAGTTTTTTAATTTTTTTAGCTAAAAATTGACCTAAATATACCCGTGACTGATATACATTGATCTCATTCATTCGGGAATCAGGGCGGGCAAAATAGATATATTCGAAGATACAGGGATGGAAACTGCGGCTGGTAATTCTTTTGTGGTGAACCTGCCTGTTGTTGTCAATAAAAATTGCCGAACCGGGAAGCAGGTCAGATATTTTTTTAAAATTCAGAACTTCCAGGGCTACGCTTTCTGAGGCAAATCCGAAAACCGGAAGCATTTTATCTTCATTAATGCCAAAGAGTAGCGGGCGGATACCAAAAGGGTCGCGGAAGGCAAGCATTCCTTTATCGGCAATGTAAATGACAACTGAATAAGCGCCTTTAACTTTTGTATAAATGTATTTGACAGCATTAAAGAGCAGTTCCGGGCTGAAAGTCCTGTTTCTGTTTTTTTCCAGATATTCAGCAAAAACATTGAGAATGATTTCTACATCGCAGTTTGAATTGATCAGCTTTTTTGAATTTTCCCAGAGCTCTTTTTTTAGTTCACTAAAATTGGTCAGGTTACCATTGTGAACGATTGCCAGTCCGTAAGGAGAATTGAGCCAGAATGGCTGAGCGTCTTCTACTGAACCGCCGCCGATTGTCGGATAGCGGGTATGAGCGATACCAATCTGTCCCTTAAGCCTGGAGATATTGTTTTGATCAAAGATATCACGAATCAGGCCGTTTCCTTTTTTTAAGTGGAATTTACCGTCATAGGTAAGAATTCCGGCAGCATCCTGACCTCTGTGTTGCAGGGTTAGCAGACTGCTGTAGATTTTGGGAACAACTTCGTCAATATCAAAAAGCGCTAAAACTCCACACATATCTTTTTTATAAGCTTTTTTGAGCCAGATGTCAAGAAAGAAGCGAAAATATAATCAGGTCTGTAAGGTGCGCTTTTTTCTTCTCCGGTTATGTTTCTTGCCTCTGCCCGAAGTAAGGTCAGCGGTGGCTTTTAATTGAAGAAAAGAAATAAAAAAAGCTTATTGAAAATTTTTTTATATTTTGTTATAAGGAAACAAAAGGAGGCATAATGACCCTGCATCAGCTTTTTTTAGCCAGAGCAAAAGAGTTTTCTTCAAAGTTAGCGATTATTGATCGCACAACCGAAAAAAGGATTACTTATGAAAAAGCAGCGATTGCGGCCATAATTCTTTCAAAGAAAATTAAAAAATATAATGATGGTTTTATCGGCGTGATGATTCCGACATCTGCGGGATGTATGCTTTCAGTGCTCGGTATTTTACTTGCCGGCAAGGTGCCGGTAATGATTAATTATGCAACCGGAGCAGCGGAAAATGCTCTTTATGCCCAGAAAAAGTGTGGCTTTACAGCGATCATCACCTCGAAAGCTTTGCTGGAAAAAATCGGTTGCCGTTTTATTTCTGGAATGATTTTTATTGAAGATATTTTACAGGAAGTAACTATTGTTGATAAGCTCAAAAGTGCAATGCTCTTCAAACTGCCTTTTGCTATTTTGAAAAACAGCTTCTGGAAAGGAAATATTGATGACAATCTGGTTATTCTTTTTACCAGCGGAAGCGAGAAGGAACCGAAAGCTGTTCAACTTACCCACCGGAATATTTTAAGTAATATTGATGATTTCAACAAGGTATTCGATTTTTCGCAGAAAGATATAATGCTTGCTAACCTGCCTCTGTTTCATGTCTTTGGTTTTAATGTAAATTTCTGGTTGCCTGTTGCAACAGGAATGACCATAGTTTCCTATGCCAATCCGCTTGAATATAGAACGATTTGTAAAATAGTTCGCGAAGAAAATGTTTCGGTAATGGTTGGAACACCCAGTTTCTTTAACGGATATTTACGGCAGTCTGAAAGAGGCGATTTTGCTTCAGTCAGAATAGCAATTGTCGGAGCTGATAAATGCCCTGATTCGTTAAGGGAAGGCTTCCTGGCAAAACATAATCTTGTTTTACTTGAAGGTTATGGCACAACAGAAACAAGTCCGGTTATTTCGGTGAATAATTTTGAATTCAATAAACCGGGGAGTATTGGCAAGCCTCTGCCTTCTGTTCAGGTAAAAATAATTGATATAAATAGCGGTGAATTATTGCCTGCCGGGAAAGAGGGTAAAATCCTTGTTCGTGGCGATAATGTAATGAAAGGATATTTTGATGATCTGGAAGAGACTTCTCTGCGTATCAGGGACGGCTGGTATGATACCGGTGATATGGGCATGCTTGATGAAGAGGGCTATCTCTGGCATCGTGGAAGGCTGAAGAGGTTTGTTAAAATTGGCGGTGAAATGGTCTCTCTGGTGAAGGTAGAGCAGGCAGTCGCCGGGTTTATTTCTCCGGAAGCGGAATTTTGTGTGGTGGAGATTCCGGATGCGCTGAAAGGAGCAAAAATTGTTCTGGCAATAAATGAAGAAATAGACTTTAAAAAATTGATCAAAAAACTTCAGGATAAGCTTCCCCAGATTGCATTGCCTCGTGATTTTGTGCTTTTGGAAGAATTACCGAAGATGGGAAGCGGTAAGATTGATTTTCGCCAGACGACGGATCTTGTAAGAAAGAAGCTTCTCCAAAAGCATAGCTGACTGTTATTTACAACTTTTAAAAACTGTGCTATTTCTATTGAATGAGTGGTGAAAAAAAAGATATCAGTCTTCAGATAGAAGGCGTACTGGATGAGCTGATTAAACAGTTTCATAACGGAAAGCTTGAGCTGAAAGTGATGACTATACCTTCAAAGCCGCAGGAGCTGGCTGATTTTCCTGAAGAAACGCTTCCCCAGGTAAAAGAGATTTATTTTCAGAAAAATATCAGCAGTCTCTTCTCTCATCAGGCAAAAGCGCTGGAAAAGATTTTTGCCGGTAAAAATGTTGTTGTGGCAACTCCGACCGCCTCCGGAAAAACATTAATTTATAATGTTGCTGTCCTGAATGAACTGTTTCGTCAGGAGCAAACCAGGGCTTTATATCTGTTTCCGACCAAAGCTCTTTCCCAGGATCAGTTGCAGGAGCTTTTTGAGGTTAATAAATTAGCTGATGACCGGCTTTCGCTCTTTACTTATGACGGAGATACTCCCCAGACGATGCGTCCGGCAATCCGCAAAAAAGCCCAGATTGTAATTACTAATCCCTATATGTTGCACAGCGGTATATTACCGCATCATACAAGCTGGGCAAGTTTTTTTGAAAATCTGAAATTTGTTATTATTGATGAATTACATTATTATACAGGTGTTTTTGGTTCGCATGTTGCTAATGTGCTGCGACGGCTGAAACGCATTGCCCTCTTTTATGGAGCAAGACCGCTTTTCATAATGAGTTCAGCAACCATTGCCAATCCGCGTGAATTAGCCGAAGCGTTGATCGAAGAGCCGGTTGAATTGATTGATTTTTCAGGAGCCGGACAGGCTGAGAAAAAGATTGTGCTTATAACGCCGCCGGTTGTCAATAAAATGCTCGGCATCAGAAGGTCTTATATCTCTGTTGCCCGTGAAATTGCCAGACTTGCTCTTGATTACGATTTACAACTGATTCTGTTTGCCAATTCCCGTCTGCTGACCGAAGTTCTGGTTAAATATTTAAAGAATGATTTTGAGAAAACCCCTGATAAAAGAGGGCAGATTCGCGGTTACCGGGGAGGTTATCTTCCTGAACAGCGCCGTAATATCGAACAGGGGCTGCGAGCCGGTAAAATCAGAGCCGTTGTTGCCACAAATGCTTTAGAACTGGGAATTGATATCGGGTCGCTTGATTGTGCATTGCTTGCCGGCTATCCGGGAACTATTGCCTCAACCTGGCAAAGAATCGGACGCGCCGGACGAAGAAAGGGGAAAGCACTTGGCATTATGGTTCTTTCATCTTCTCCGGTTGATCAATATCTTTTCCAGAATCCGGAATATTTTTTCAGCCAGAATCCGGAGAACGGAAGAATCAACCCCGATAATCTTGATATTCTGATTGAACAGATTAAGTGCGCTGCTTTTGAATTGCCATTTGTAAAAGGGGAAAAATTCGGTAAAGAGAACTTAGAAGAGATTTTATCCTTTCTGGCTGAGAATAAGATCCTCTATTATAAAAACGGCCGCTGGTTCTGGACAGCTGAGGGGTATCCTGCTGATACAGTAAGTCTGACCAGAGTTTCTTCAGACAATTTTCTTGTTTCCGACCTTGATAATAAAGGAGAAATTATTGCTGAGGTTGACTATTCCTACGCTCTCGAAACATTGCATCCCAAGGCTATATATTTGCTTGAAGGAGAGCAGTATGTGGTTGAGGACCTCGATTTTGAAAATCGCAAGGCATTTGTTAAAAAATCAAATGCTGATTATTTTACTGATGCTATTTCCTATTCCAAAATCGAAGTGCTTGATGTTTTTAACAGAAAAGAGAGCGGAAACTATCTTGCCAGCTGGGGAGATGTGCATGTTTTTTCGCAGGTGGTGGGTTTTAAAAAAATTAAATTTTTTACTCTGGAAAATGTGGGTTTCGGAGATTTACAGCTGCCGCAGCAGGAGTTTCATACAACGGCTTTCTGGCTGACAATCAAAAAGGATTATTTAAAAAACCTGCAAATTTCCCGTGATGAAAAAATTGCCGCATTATGGGGAATAGCTTATTTGTTAAGACAGCTGGCTCCGATTTTTTTATTATGTTCGGTAAGGGATCTGGGAATAGCTATTGATGATAATATCACTCACAACTCTCTTTTCCAGCTTGAGGTGAGAAAAGAGACGCTGATTTTTCAGGCCGAGGAGTTTGAACCAAATATTTATCTTTACGATAATTATCCGAACGGTATCGGACTCTCCGAACAGCTCTT
>FWPV01006416.1_pt1 | contig 22480 bp, 19 predicted proteins | sample 2228371 | NCBI WGS metagenome assembly FWPV01 (sample SAMEA103939776, study PRJEB20133) | metagenome | reverse complement strand
GCCCCCGTGCACGGGCCCCTGTAGCTCAGCGGACAGAGCAATGGATTCCTAATCCATGTGTCGCCGGTTCGATTCCGGCCAGGGGCTCCATTTATTTTCAGTTACGCGCCGGCGGGCTTACCTCTCGGGGCGGCGGGCACGTGTAGATCGCGGCAGGGCGGTGCCGCAGGGCTCATCAGATGATCCCCCGCTCGGCGAGGATACGGCGCATGGTCTCCCGCGTGTCCGGGGGAGGAGCCTTGAAATCCTCCCTCTGTGCCAGGGATATGGCTCCCCGCGGGCAACTCGCCACGCACAACCCGCAGCCGATGCACCTCTTGAGTTCGACGGCCGCCGTGCCGCCGTCCACGGTCACCGCTTCCATGGGGCAACGCTCCGCGCACGCCCCACAGCCGTCGCATGAGCGCGCGTCGAGCAGAGGAAGGTAGTTGGAGTGCAGTATCTCTCCCGGGTTGGGGAGAGCCTTCATGATCCTCAGACCCGAGCAGCAGCAGGTGCAGCAGGAACAGACGAACCTGATCTCGCGGGCGTTCTCGGCCAGGAGCACCAGCCCCAGCTCCTCCGAGCGGTCGAGCAGTTCCAGGGCTTCCTCCACGTCGATACGGCGGCCCGGCCAGCCGTTCTCGAGGTGGTAGCGGGCGAAGTCCCCGAACATGAGGCATATCTCCAGCGGGTTGTGGCATCCCCTGCCCAGCAAGCGCTGCTGCTTGCGACAGATGCATTCCTTGACCCCGAGGGTATCGTGCCCGCGCACCAGCTCCCGGATGCGGTCGTGGGTGGCCACGGCGTGGCCGGCCTCCACCGCCGATCCCACGGGCACGAAGCGCGTCTGCAGGGTCTCGGCCCCGGCCATGGCCAGCCCGATGTGGGGGATGTATTCCTCTACCATCTCCGCCAGCTCGCGGTCCATGGAGCCCAGATTGTACTCGTAGATGCCCACGATGAACTGCTCCAGCCGGTAGCGGGCCTCTCCGCCCTCTCCCTCCCGGTAGATCAGGCCCCGCGAGGCCATGGAGGCGAGCCTCTCCGCCGTCTCCGCCTCGCTTTTCCCGAGCCGCCGCGCGATCTCTGATGGAGGTAGCGGCTCTCGCTCGAGGCACACGGCGGTCTCCGCGTCCTCGGGGGTGAAGAGCTTCGTGAGGATGCGCATCTCCACCCCGCTCTCGGTGGCGGGGAACCCCCCCGGCATCCCGTGCAGCAGCTCCCGCAGCCTCGCATAGTGTTCCTCGTCCGGCATGACTCTCTCCTTGTCCCTGGCTCTCATGGGTCAAAGGTAAGGATACCAGAAAGCCGTCGCCCCTTTCCGTTCGTCGAATTCGCCCGGTCTGCCATGATCGCAGGCCGGTCCCTCGCTCCGTTTCAGCCCGGAAAGCACCAGTTGAAACGTTACTGCATCGATTCGCCCGGTCTGCCATGATGATCGAGCGGTCCTTGCTCCTTTTTCAACTCCGAGACCTACTGCCTAGGCGATACAGTGCGGGGGCATTATCGCGGCGCCGGGCGCCGGGTATGCCTGCAGGGGAAAGTGCCCGACCCGGGGATTGGCGCAAAGGCTCTTTAGTCCGAAAATAGGACAAAAGATGTCGTAATTTACGACATAGGAGTTCGTAAATGAGTTATGTTCCCAGGGAGCTGGCGATGACGCTCGAGCGGGCATTGGGCGTTATGCCGGTGGTGGTCCTCACCGGGATGCGCCAGGTCGGCAAGAGCACGCTGCTACGGAACGACGCCGCTTTTCGGTCTCGTTCCTATCTCGGCCTTGACGATTACGCGACCATGGGTTCGCTGCGGGAAGACCCGGACGCCATCCTGGATACGGCAGATGAACTGACCATCGACGAAGCGCAGAGGATCAGGGAGATCTTCCAGGCGGTGAAAAGGGTCGTGGATAAGGATCGCAGGCCCGGGAGATTCCTTCTCTCCGGCTCGGCAAACCCGGCCTTGCTGCGGGGGGGTCTCGGAGAGCATGGCCGGGCTGTCCGAGTTCCTGTCCGCCACGCCTCGCTGCAAGGCGGCGATCCTCGCCAACAACGGGGAGGAGGCGGTGAAGCTCGGGGAGAGGATGTGGGCCATACCCCTGGGTACCCTCCTGTCCTGAGCGCGCGCGGAGCCGGGCACGCTAGCGGTGCCCGGCGTTGCATTCAAGGGGTCAGGTCCTGAATCTTGAAAATCAACCCATGTATTGGCAAGCAATCAAAGATTCAAGGCCTGACCCCGTTCTTCAGAGGCCGAGCTTCCGGCGCCTGGACTCGATGTGGGCGAGCATGTTATCGGCCGCCTCGGCCGCGTCCTTCTCCAGGTGCATCACCCCGCCGGTCACCTGCGCGCAGTCCTCGGTGAGCAGCTTGACCAGCTTCGGCCCCCCGGTGACCGTGGGCACGGGGTTGACGTAGGTGTAGAGGCCCAGGGCCAGGGCGAAGACGGCGTCCATGGTCGCCTTCTGCTCCATGTACTCGGGGGCCGCGGCCACCACCGGCAGGTCGGGGATGGGCACGCCTCCCAGGGCGCTCGAGACCGCGGCCAGCAGGTCGGCGATGCGCCCGGTGTCGGTGCAGGTGCCGTAGGAGAGCACCGGCGGCACCCCCAGCTTCTCGCACACTCCCCGCAGTCCTTCGCCCGCCATCCGCGCCGCCTCGGGCAGGCAGAGGCCGGCCACCTGCATGGCGCCGTTTCCGCAGCCCATGGAGAGGATGAGGATGTCCCGCGCGATGAGCTCTTTGGCCACCGCCACGCTGTGCACGTCCTGGCCGCTGTCCCGGAGGGTGGTGCAGGACACCAGCCCCGCGATGCCCCTGATGGCTCCCGACTTCACCGCGTCGAGGAGGGGGTCCAGGCTCCCGCCCAGGGCCTCCAGGATGCTCTCGGTGGAGAACCCCACCACCGCCTCGCCCCGTGGCAGGCCGGCCAGGGGCTCCACGGAGGCGCGCCGCTCCTTGAAGTTGGCTATGGCCATCTCCAAGAGCTTGGAAGCCTGCCGCTCCGCCTCCTCGGGCACGTAGTCGAGGCGGTCGGTCACCCCCTCGAAGGCCACCAGGTCGCTCACGGGGATGAGCTTGAAGCGGTAGCGCTCGGCGTAGGCGGGGTCGATGGGCATGGAGCAGTTCATGTCGCAGGCGAAGAGGTCCACGCAGCCCGAGGCGAGCACCGCCTCCTGCATGATCCAGTTGCCGGTGAAGCCGTAGAAGACGTCGTCGGACTCCCAGCGCTGGATCATCTCCTGCCCGGTCTCGATGTTGGCGATCACCCGCAGCCCCTTAGCCCCCGCGGCCCTAGCCTTCTCCTGCCATTCCGGCCTGCGGGCCAGCTGCACCATGGCGAAGCCCAGGAAGGGCTCGTGCCCGTTGGGGAGCGCGTTGACGTAGTCGGGGTCCAGCACCCCCAGGTCCACGCGCATGGGGTGGGGGCGCGGGATACCGAAGAGGACGTCCTGGCAGTACTCGTTTACGATCTGGCTCTGGTAGGCCATGGCGATGCCCATGCGCATGGCCTTCAGCGCCAGGCTCTGGTAATAGCCGTCCACGTTGGTGAGGCACGAGCTGGTCACCCTGAGCATCTCCCCGTAGACGCCACCGGGAAAGATATCCAGCTTCTTCCATGTCTCCCTGCGCTCGGGAGTGGCCAGGGCCTCGACGATGAGGCTGGGCTGGTCGGCCTTGCGGTTGAAGTCGGCCTCGGCGAAGTCGCACAGCCGCAGGGCCACCTCGGCGTCGGAGCCGGAGGTGTCCACTCCGAGGCGGGCGGCGAAGTCGCGCAGCTTGGCGGGCTCCCTGATCTCGAAAGGTGTCCTGCCCTCGGCGGTGGCGCGCAGGGTCTTGATGGTCTGCTCGGTGTGGTAGTGGTAGGTGGAGGCGCCCATGACGTTGCGCAGGGCCATCATGCGCATGGCCATGCCGTCGGCGGTGATGCCGCACACCCCGCGCTTGTCCTTCTCCGCGTCGGCGCGGCAGGGCCCGTTGGAGCAGAGGTCGCACCTCGCCCCCGCCTGGCAGAAGGGGCATCTCTTGTCCGGGTCGTCCTTGCCCAGGCCCTGGGCCTCGTAGCGGTCCCAGATGTTGGTCATACCGTCTTTCTTGATGCGCTCGTAGGCCCGCCTCACCGACTCGTGGTACGAGATCCGATCTCCTTCCATTCGGTCCTCCTCTTCTCTCCCGCCGTATACGTCCTTTATCTCCGACCACGCCCCATTCGGGGAGGACGCGTTCGCCACCGGCCTCGAGAACAGAGCGCCGACGCCGGCGGACGCATGTGGTGGGCCAGATGCGTCCCGTCGCGCTGACCTTCCGCGCTTCCGGCGGCAGGCCGTATCTCGCCTGTCGACCTGCAGGTCCTGGCGCCGTTGCCCGTGATGTCCGTCGGCCGGGGAGCCCATCCCGCGGCGCGGAACGACATCCTCTAGCGGCGGCCGCCCCGTCTCCGCTGCCCGGCTTGCCTCCCGGGGCGCCGATGTCCCGTCGGCGCCGCCCGCGCTCCCCCTGTGTTCCGGCGGGGAAGCGGACGGGGCGGTCGCGGTGCCCTCGTCACCTCGCCGTGGGATCACCCTGGCGTCTGATCCCCGTTAAGGAAAATGATTCCCCCGCGGCAGGGACGCCTAACGGAAACTTCCACCCCCAAAAAACGCCGCGTGTGAGTGCCCCCGCCGCTTCTCGGCCCGGGCGGCGGCGGGTCAGAGAAGGCGCGTCTCCTCCGTGGGTCGGGGCACCTTCACCACCAGCACCCTGAAGTCGCCATCGCTCTCGTTCATCCAGCGGTGGGGGATGCGGGCCGGGCTCTCGATGAGCGTGTCCGGGCCCACCGCCTCCCGCTCCTCGCCGATCTCCACCACCCCTTCTCCCTCCAGGACATAGAAGAAGACGTCCACGGGGGTGATGTGCTTCTTCAGGCTCTCCCCCGGCTTGAGCAGGATGTGCACCGCCTGGGCGTGCTCGCTGTCGTATATCCTTGCCGCATGGACCCCGTGGGGATTCGGGGAGACCTCCGCCGACCTGGCGTCGACGATGCGCATGGCCAGCACCTCCTCGTTGCGCTGCTGCGCCATGGAGCGCGGCCCGCCCCTGCTGTTCCCGGGCGAGGCCTTCCGCCCCGCCGGCCCCTCGGCGGGGGCGAGCTGCACCGGCGCGCTCGTGGGACCTTGACGAACCCAATTATATGTCGTTAATATTTATATGTCAATAACATATATTAGGATGGGTAGAGGATATTTCCCGGGAAGAACGCCCCTGGAAGGAAAAGCGCTTCCCGGAGGGAAAGCCGTTGCGGGAAGGAATATCTCCCGGAGGGAAAGCCGTTGCATGGAAAAAGCTCGGGAGGAGCCCCGTCGGACGTGGATTTCTACGTTCGCGAGGGCCCCGGTAAACGCTTCATAGAGCCGCGCATACTCTTTCTCCTCCTGCAGGGCCCGGCCCACGGCTACGAGCTGCTCGGGCGCATGGAAGAAGTGCCCATGCCCGGTCCGCTCCCGGACGCGGGGGCGGTCTACCGCAAGTTGCGCGATATGGAGGGCAGGGGGCTGGTGGTATCGGACTGGGACGACCGTGGCTCCGGACCCCGCCGCAGGGTGTACCGCATAACCCGCGAGGGCAGGAAACGCCTGGAGCTGTGGGTGGCGGCCATGCGGGAGAGGATGCACATCCTCCAGCGCTTCCTCGACCTGTACGAGAAGGGGCGGGACTAGCGGCGGCGCAGGTCAGAAGGGTTATCGCCCGGTGTCCAGAGCCCGGGCTTCAGCTCCAGCGGGGTTTGCGAGCCCATAGGCCATAAGGAAATCGATAAGCGCGGTGAACCCACCCCTTTGTCGCGCGCGTTGACGAACCTGTCTCAGTCCCCGAAGGAAGTGCCCACGCTGCGGGCGAAGTTCACGAGGTTCCCGTCCGCGGGCACCCTTCTCTGCCCGGGGACCACCTCTTCCAGGGGCACCGCCTCGATGCGCATGTTGCGCAGGGCCACCATGACCCCGCTCCTCCCCGCCGCCGCCAGCTCCACCGCGGCGGTCCCGAAACCGGTAGCGAGGATGCGGTCCATGGGCGAGGGGCTGCCGCCCCTCTGCAGGTGGCCGAGGATGGTGACCCGCGTCTCCATGTCCGCCATCTCCTGTATGGCCTCCGCCACCCGCTCTCCGATGCCGCCCAGCACCCGCTCCCCTCCCCCGGTGTCCCGGGTCACCTGCTCCCCTCCCGGCAGGGGGGCGCCCTCGGCCACCACTATGATGCTGAAGCGCTTGCCGCGCCGGCGCCGCTCCTCGATGGCCCGCACCACCCTCTCGAAGGTGTAGGGTATCTCCGGTATGAGGATGATATCCCCTCCCCCCGCGACGCCCGCGCAGAGGGCGAGCCACCCCGCGTTGCGCCCCATGACCTCCAGAACCATGCCTCGGTGGTGGGAGGCGGCGGTGGTGTGCAGCTTGTCCACGGCATCGGTGGCGGTGTGCAGGGCGGAGTCGAAGCCGAAGGAGACGTCGGTGCCATGGAGGTCGTTATCGATGGTCTTGGGGATGCCCACCACGGGCACGCCCTTTTCGTGCAGCTTGCGGGCGATGGACAGGGTCCCGTCGCCGCCCGCCACGATGAGCGCCTCCACCCCCATCTCCTGCAGGTTGGCGATGGCGATGCCGGAGTTGTCCTCGTAGGTGACCTCGCCTCCCGCGGTGATGGTGCGGAACATGAAGGGGTTATCGCGGTTGTTCGCCCCCAGGATGGTCCCCCCGCGGGGGAGGATGCCGGACACGTCCTCGTCCCCCAGCAGCCGCCAGTTGTTCTCGATGAGTCCTCCGAATCCCTCGCTGATGCCCGCCACCTCCAGCTTGTGTTCGAAGATGGCGGACTTGGTCACCGCCCGGATAACGGCGTTGAGGCCCGGGCAGTCACCTCCTCCCGTGAGGATGCCTATACGCCTGATGGGTGACATCTCTCTTACCCCCTGGTCCACTGTCGAACATCCGTCAGGTGTTGTGGAGCCGATCAAGATGCTTTCCCCGCCATCTCCTCGCCTTCCTGGCGAGGCGCGGCTCGCAGACGGGACGGATCACGAGCACGGAGTCCGGTGGCCTGTGCCGCTGCACGGCAAGCGGGCTTGCCGCTTTTCCGCCTCGCGCGTCTCCGTCGGAAGATGTACCGTGCCCACGAGCTTATTTTACCCCAGCGTCGGGCACCGCGCCCTTACCGACCGCTCCGATCGCGGCCCCTCCGGCATGCGGACTCAGGGGGCCGGTGGTAATAAGTGTAAACGCATCGTCGAGAGCAGGGGCGGCAAATCGACAGGCCCCGTGGCAAATCGACAGGCCCCGTGACGGGATGGGAGTGAGGGGAACGGGCTCGTCGGGACGTTAGCCGCCATGCTCACGTCCGGCCGCGCCGCATCCTCACTCAGGAGTGGTCGAGAGAAACCCTGGACTTGTCGCCGGGGTCGTACTTCACGAAGATCTCCTTCCCCACCTGGTACTTGGGGACGGAGGCCTCGGCGATCACCCCGGTTGCCTGCCCCTGGAAGGGCGGCTCGTCCTCCGGATGCACCTCGAGCAGGAAGGTCATGGCGGGATTGTTGCCGTTGACGTTGATGCCCAGGCTCATGGCGTTGAGTATCTTCGCCTTGGCCGGCTTGCCCGTAGCCCGGATCTCCTGGCCGCGCTTCTCCTGTTCCGCCAGGAACTCCCCGGCCATGCGGATCTTCTCCGCCTCGCCCGTGCCTGGGGTTATTAAACCGAACCCCGCCGTCGGCACCACCGCCCCGGCTCCGGCTCCCGCTCTCCCCTCGCCGGCGCCGACGGCGACGCTCGCGGGGTCCCTGGGGTCGTACATCACCGGGACCACCAGACCTGGCTGGATCTGCGGCACCTCGAGCCGATTGACGAGCATCTTCGTCTCCGCCTGGTAGGGCTCGCCGTCCGGGGGGCGCACCTCCAGGCGCACCTTGATCAGGGGATAGATCTCGTTGATGGTGACGCCGGTGTCCTCGACCGCCAGGATGGTGGCCTCCGCCCGTTTCCCGCTCCGCATGAGCCTCTTGCGCTTGGCGTACGGCCCGAGGGCCGCCCCGAACGAGAAGTAGATGATGGCGACGACCACGACGGTGATGATACTCCCCAACAGCGGCGCTTCGAGGATGGCCGCTACGGCTCCGGCCAGGCCTCCCATCAGGCCGATAACCACCCCGACCTGGGCCCAGCGCTTGAGGTCCTTGAAGAACTCCCACATGGCATTCCCCTTTCTTTCCCGCGCGCTCCCCCATCATATTCCCACTTTCCCGGGTTATCAATCTGGGAGCGCCTGCCAGGGGCGGAGGCCGGCGCCGCGAGGTCAGCCCGCCGAAAACCCGAAGGCGCGAGGATCGCGTTAAGGGGCCCCGAACCGTCAGGCCATGGATGCTGCCGCCGGCAGGCGAGAGGAGACGCGCCGGGAGAGGCGGGTTGCAGATCTCTTCGGCATGGGAAGAACCCGTGATGCACGGACATCAACCCGCTCCGCCTTGAGGCCGATGCTCATACGGTCAGGCCGGTCCCCGTGGCCCAAGTCATTGGCAGAGGAGTACGGGGCGCGTATAATGCCATCTCATGGCAGAGAAAAAGAGCGTGGCGGAGAAACAGAGGAAAGAAGCCTGATAGCTTGAGGATACACCTTATCGCTCCCACCAAGACGGGCGAGACCTATCTCTTCAACCGCGGCCTACTGGCGCCCCTCGGGCTCATGTACCTGGCAGCCCACACCCCACCGGGGATGGAGGTCCGCATCATCGACGAGAACGTCGAGCGCATCGACTTTCGCGACGTCCCCGACCTGGCGGGCATCACCACCATGACCGCCACCGCCTCCCGGGCCTACGAGATCGCCGACCGCTACCGCGCCCTGGGCGCCAGGGTGGTGCTGGGCGGCATCCACGCCTCCATGCTCCCCGGGGAGGCCCTGGAGCACGCGGACGCGGTGGTGGTGGGGGAGGCGGAGGCCGTCTGGCCGCGTGTGGTCTCCGACGTCGCGGCGGGACGCCTGGAGCCGCTCTACCGCGCGGAGGGGTTCGACGATTTCCGGCGCCCCCTGCCCCCGCGCAGGGACCTCCTCGATCCCCGGCGGTACTGGAGCGCCAACGGGGTGCAGACGGCGCGGGGCTGCCCCCACGCCTGCAGCTTCTGCTCCGTCACCGCCTTCAACGGCAGGCGCCTGCGCATGCGCGAGGTGGACGACGTGCTGGCGGAGGTGGAATCCCTGCCCCGCACCAACCTGCTGCGCCGCAAGGTGGTCCCCTTCGTGGACGACAACATCGCCGCCGTTCCCAGGCGCGCCAAGGAGCTCTTCAAAGGCCTCATCCCCATGGGGATCAGGTGGGGGTCCCAGGCCTCCATCACCATCGCCAGGGACGAGGAGCTGGTGGCCCTGGCGGCGGAGAGCGGCTGCCACTTCCTCTTCATCGGTATCGAGACCCTATCCCGCAGGGCTCTGGCGGAGGCGGGGAAGGCGCAGAACCGCGTGGAGGAATACCATGATGCGCTGCGCCTCCTGCGCAGGCACGGCATCCACGTCATGGGGGCGTTCGTGTTCGGGTTCGACTCCGACGACGAGACGGTGTTCTCGGACACCCTGGAATTCGCCATGCGCAACCGGGTCCAGGTGGCGCAGTTCGCCCACCTGGTGCCCTATCCCGGGACGCGCCTCTACCGCGAGCTGCTGGAACAGGGCAGGGTGGAGGAGGGCTTCTGGTCCCGTCCCCGGTGGGACGCCCGCGTGGTGTACAAGCCGGCGAACTTCAGCCCCCGGGAGCTCGCGGACAGGACCCACGCGGTGCAGCGCGAGTTCTATTCCTATCCCTCCATACTCAGGCGCATGTATCCCCACCGGCACTGGTCCTACTGGTTCGCCTTCAACCTCCTCTACCGCCATTCCCTGCGCAACGGCAGGTCGCACGATCTGGAGGACCGCGGGGAGCCGCGGCCGTCGCCGGCTCGCGCCCGGGAAGACGGGCCTCCCCTCCGGAGTTGATATCCATAATATGGTATTCTTCCGGAGCCGCGACGTCCGGCCTCTTTGAGCTGCGGAGAACGGGGGATCAGGAGATGGCGCGGGCGCCCGCGGCCGGCCTCTCCAGCACCAGGAAGAAGGGCTCGCGCCCGGTGGCGCGGCGGTAGAGCACCGGCGCCGCTTCGAGGAAGGCGGGCAGGGCGCCTCTCTCCAAAAGAGCCACCACGCATCCCCCGAAGCCCGCCCCGGTCATGCGGCATCCCCACACCCCGGGCTGTCGCAGCGAGATCTCCTGCATGGCGTCCAGCTCGGGCGAGGATACCCGGTAGAGGTCGCGCAGCGAGGCGTGGGAGGCGTTGAGAAGGGCGCCCAGCCTCTCGGGATCGCCCTCCCGCAGGCAGGCCGCCGCCTCCACGACGCGCCGTTGCTCCTCCACCACGTGACTGGCGCGCGCGTACAGGGTGTCGGTAAGCACGCCGCGCGCCGCCTCCAGCTCCTCCGGGGCGACATCCGCCAGGTATTCCCTTGCGCCCACCCGCCGGGAGATGAGGGCCAGGGCGGCGTGGCATTCCTCCCTCCGCTCCCGGTAGGCGGAGCCCGCGAGGGTGCGCCCCACCCCCGTGTGCCCGATCACCAGCGCGGCGCCCGGCAGGTTGAAGGGGACCTGGCGGTATTCCTCGCTCCGGCAGTCCAGCAGCAGGGCGTGGCCGTCCTCGGCCAGGGCCACCGCGAACTGGTCCATGATGCCGCAGGGCACCCCCACGAACTCGTTCTCGGCCCTCCAGGCGACGCGTGCCGCTTCCTCGCGACCCAGGTGGTATCCCAGGCCTGTCGCCGCCAGGGCGCTTACCACCTCCAGGGAGGCGGAGGAGGAAAGGCCCGCCTCGCGGGGGAGGTCGCCGAAGACCAGGGCCTCGAAGGGAGGGGGGGTCCATCCCTCGCGCGAGAGCACGTCGAAGACCCCGAGTACGTAATCAGCCCAGTCGCCGCGCCTGGTGATGGACGCGGGGTCGAAGACCGCCGCGGCGTCCCCTCCACCCGCGGCGGAGCGCAGCCGCGCCGGCGGGGCCTCACCGCGGCGCACCAGCATGTAGGTCCCCTGCTCGATGGCCAGGGGGAGCACCAGGCCGCCGTTGTAGTCGGTATGCTCTCCGATGAGGTTGACGCGGCCGGGGGCGAAGTAAAGACGCGGCGGTTCGCCGGGGCCGAAGAGCGACGCGAACTCCTCGCGGCGTTCCTGAATATCGCGCTCTTCCAGCATCTTTCCCCCCGCTTCCCTCGATGCCGCCCCCGTCTTCCGCCTCAGCGTCCCTTCCCGCTCTCCGCACCCTCATCCCTACCCTGCCCCGAGCGGTAGCGCTCCACCGCCGCCCTGAGCTCGGCGGCCTTCTCCTCGGGTACGGTGGTGTTGATGTGCGCCCAGGCGCCGGTCTCGGAGGAGGCGCTGTACTTGAGCTTGTCGCGGTCGCGCATGGGAGGATAGAACTCCACGTGGAAATGATAGTGGGAATGGTCCCCCCCTTCGGTGGGGACCTGGTGCATGCACATGGGGAAGGGGAAGGTGAAGCCGAAGAGGGCGTCGTATCCGCCGGCCACGCACCTTATGGCCTCCGCGAGCCCCCTTACCTCGCCCGCGTCCAGGTCGGTGAGGGACCCCAGGTGGCGGTCGGAGACCACCATGACGTCGTAGCCGTACTGCGCCCACGGCGGCACGAAGGCGGTGAACCCGCCTCCCCGGTGCACCATGCGCCGGCCGTCCGCGCTTTCGTGCCGGAGGATGTCGCAGATGAGGCAACTGCCCCGCTCCTCGCGGTGCGCCAGGGACGACTCCAACTCCGCCCGCACGCGCAGGGGGATGAAGGGATAGGCGTATATCTGGCCGTGGGGGTGATGGATGGTCACCCCCACCGCCTCCCCCCGGTTCTCGAAGATGAACACGTATTCCACGCCCGGGATATCTCCCAGCTCGCGGTAGCGCTCCCGCCAGTGTTCCACCAGGCGCACCACGTTTTCCGGGGGCAGTCCCGGGAGGGTGACCTCGTGGCGGGGGGAATACAGGGTCACCTCGCATTTCCCGAGGCTGGGCCGCACCGGGATCAGGTCGTCGCCCGCGATGTCGGGGGCGGGGGGATCCGGGACCAGGGCTGGGAAATCGTTGTCGTAGGCCAGGATGTCGTAGGAGTCGGGCACCTTCCCGGAACCGGGGCAGAAGGGGCACTGCCCCTCGGGCAGAAGCGGCCTCTCCTGGCGGCGCGCCGCCATCATCACCCAGGTCCTCAACAAAGGGTCCCACCTCAACTCCATGGCCGCGTCACCTCGCCGGAAATCCTCGGGTCCACCCACAACGGGTCCCGCCTCGACTCCATGGCTATCCTGCCTCTCCTTAAAAAGCCTCGTCCCGCCGATGCCGCCTTGATTATATATGTTGAGAGAAGGTCGTGAGGGTATATGTTGAGAGAAGGTGGTGAGGGGACGGCCCTCGATCCTCTCCTGCGGCGGAAGAAGGCCCCTCGGACCATCCGCGGTCTCGAAGGACGATGGCAGGCGCACCTTTCGCCGCGGGCCGCATGACGGCGGAGCCGCCCGGCACGGAACGGGCCGCGAGAAGGGGTTCGCCTTCTCTCCGGCCGGACCGCTTCAGGTGATGACCGGGAGGCGCCTCTCGATGCTTATCTCCCTTCCCCTCCAGGGAGCGAGGTAGGCCAGCACCTCCACGCCCTCGGCGACCGCGCGCCGCAGCGTGGAGGCGAAGAGGGGGTCCGTCTCGCGGTTGGGCCTTAAGACCTCTCCGCCGGGGTGCTTCACCACCATCACCACGCAGGCCCGGTAGCCCTGTGAAAGGGAGCTGGTAAGCTCTTCCAGGTGGCGCGAGCCCCTCGCGGTGGGGGCGTCCGGGAACAGCGCCGTGCCCTCCACCACCAGGGTGCAACCCTTCACCTCCACCAGGCAGGGAGGGCCGCCGCATTCCACCAGGAAATCCAGCCGGCCGGCACCGAAGGGGTGTTCGGGGTGCAGCTCGCACGGCGGGGGGAATTCCGCCAGGCGCCCCTCCTTGAGCGCTTCCGCGAAGAGGAGGTTGGGGAGCCGGGAGTCGATGTTCACCCAGCCCTGCGGACACTCCACCCCGATCATGTCCCAAGCGGTCCTTCTCCCCTTCCCCGCCGACCGCCGCAACCTCACCCTCGCCCCGGGCAGGAGCAGCTCCGAGAGACGGCCGGGATCGGGCACGTGGGCCTCCTCCCGGCGGCCGTCCCGCTCCACCAGGGCCAGGAAGCGGTTGGGCCTCTCCAGGAAACGGGCTTCCTCGAACTCTCCGATGTCCACGGCCGCGCGAACCTTTCTCCCTTACCGGATCCCGGCCTCGCCGTCCTCTCCGTGCCGCCCTCCTCCCCGGGAGCGCCGCCGGCGCCTGTGCCCGGGGGGCATGGCCAGCCGCGGAGATTCCCCGGTCCGTCCCCGGCTTCCGCGGGGAATCGCCCCGCTCTCCCCGGCGCCTCGCTCAGGTCGCGTCCTCTCCCTGGCGGGCAGCGTTCTCGCGCAGCGTACGGAATACGGCGTTGAGCTCGTCCACGTATTCCCCGGGGTCCACGAAGGGGCGGCTGTAGCCCTCCACGGTCTCCTCGCGGATGCCCTCCCCCACCACCTCCCGGCCGGCGCGGAAGACGTATTCGAGCTGCTCCGCGGCGGGGCAGGGGTCGCGCGCCAGCAGCACCGAGGAGGGGAAGAGGATGGAGGCGTGCAGGGTGCCTCCCCCCACCTCCGCCATGCGTTCGAAGGTGAAGACCAGGGGGTCGAAGTTCCTCAGCCCCGGGAAGCCGCAGGTGGAGACGAGGACGGTGCGCGTCTCCCGGTCACGCCGGTGTTCGTGGGGGTGGCTGCACACGCCGTCGCGGTATTCCTGGTAGGGCTCTGCCAGGGGCATGATGCGGTCCAGGAAGCGTTTCATGACCGCGCTCATGGTGCAGATGTAGAGCGGGGTGGCGTATACCAGCACGTCGGCGCGGAGCATCTTGCGGTGCAGTTCCGGCACGTCGTCCTTGTGGCGGCATACCCCGGGGGTCTTGAACCAGCACCAGGTACACCCCAGGCAGTCGGCGATCTTCTTCTCCGCCAGGTACACCGTCTCCGTCTCCGCCCCCGCCGATGCGGCTCCGGACATGAAGCGCTCCAGCACCATGGCGGTGAAGCCCTTCTCCCTGCGAGGGCTGGAATTGAAAGCCAGCACGTACTTGCCCGAGCCTTCCATCATGTGACCTCCCTCTCTCCGCCCTCCCCTTTTGCGACAGGGTCTCCACGGGCGTGATTATACTTCCCGGCGGGGTTCCGGGTCATGCGGCGGGGGGCCGGGCGCCCCGTGCCGGCCCGCGGCACATGCCCGGCCGAACGTCTCCGTGGCGCGCGGACGCCGTCGGGGCTACGTCGCGGGGAGGGTGAAGCGGAAGACGGAACCCCCTCCCTCCCGGGGTTCGTGCCAGATGCGGCCGCCGTGGGCATCCACGATGCGCCGGGCGAGGTAAAGCCCCAGCCCCAGGCCGGGGCGGGAATGGTGCTGCGCCTCCTCCACCTGATAGAAGCGCTCGAAGATGCGTTGCCGGTGGTCCTCCGCTATGCCCACCCCCCGGTCCATGACCGACACCACGGCGCCCCCTTCTCCCGCCTCCACGTTCACCTCGATGTCCGACCCCGGGGGAGCGAACTTATGGGCGTTCTCCAGGAGGATGACCAGCAGGCTCCGTATCCTCTCCGCGTCGAAGGACAGGGGACCGAGGTCTTCCGCGGTCCTCGTGGTCACCACGGCGCCCGGCAGGCGTTCTCGCATCTCCTGTGCCGTGGCCTCCACCAGCGCGGACAGGTCCCCCCGCGACCTGTGGATGGTGAAGCGGTCCCGTTCCGCGAGGGATACCTCCAGCAGGTCCCTGGCGATGGCGGTAAGGCGCTGGGAGGCCTGCCGGATGGCCCCGGCCACCTCCCGGCGCGTGGCGCCGTCCATCTCCTCGCCGCTCTCCGCCAGGGTCTCGGCGAATCCCGCCAGCAGCGCCACCGGGTGCCTCAGCTCGTGGGAGGCGACGTCCACGAAGTCGCGCAGGCTCTCCTCGTAGGCAAAGCGCTCCTCCTCGATCCCCAGCGCCCGGGAGATGGCGGCCATAGTGTCTTTTTCCAGAGAAGAGAAGCCGCGTTCCCTGGCGCACATCACGGCCAGGCAGCCCACCGTCTCCCCGTGCGCGCGCACCGGGTGCAGCAGGCATGAGCGCAGGCCGTGCTCCCTCGCGTCGGGGTCCCCCGCCAGGGCTTCCGGGTCCAGGTCCGCGGTGGTCAGGGCGCCCGCCATGCCGGTGGAGAGCAGCCGGGAACAGAGGTGGTCCGCCGGACCATCCACGGCGGCGAATCCTTCCTCGGGGCGAAGGGTGGAGAACGACTGCACGCTATCACCGTATTTCCTGGTGTATCTTGCCATGTCGGCCTCCAGCACCTCCCGAGCGGTGAGCGCGAGGCGCCGCATGTTCTCCAGTGGATCGGGGCCCAGCCCTAAAAAACAGCGGTTGATCTTCCGCAGCCTTTCCTCGGCGCGCCTGCGGTCGCTGACGTCACGCGTCACGCTCACGAACCCCACCGGCTTTCCCTCCGCGTCCCGCAAGAGGGAGGCGCTGACCTCGGCGTGGAAACGCGAGCCGTCCCTGCGCAGAAGCTCGTAGACGTCGTTCCTCACCGTCTCCCCCTCCACCCGCGTGCGCATGGAAGCCTTGGCCCGCTGCCTTTCCTCGGGGGGGAAGAAGTCCAGCACGCTCCTCCCCAGCATCTCCTCGGCCTTTTCGTACCCGAAGAGCCGCACTCCGGAGCGATTGATCATGAGGATCTCGCCCCCAAGGTCGGTGAGGACGATACAGTCCGGCGAGGTCTCCACCAGGGAGCGGTAATGCTCGGCCATCTCCCGCAGGCGCTGGGTGCGGCTCTTCACCAGCGTCTCCAGGTGGGCGCGGTAGCCGTGGAGTTCCTCCTCCAGGCGCTTGCGCTCGCTCATGTCGCGGCAGATGGTGAAATAATACCTGCGCCCCTCCAGGGAGCAGGAGGACACGGACACCTCCATGGGGAACTCGACGCCGTTCCTGCGCAGGGCGGCGAACTCGCGCACGCCGCCCGTGACGCCGTCGCCGCCGACCCTTGCCATGGCCTCGAAGGCCTTCGCGGCGCCTTCGCGGTACCTCACCGGTACAAACACCTCGTGCAGGGAACGGCCTCTCACCTCCTCCAGAGCGTAACCGAGGAGTTCCTCTCCCGAGGGGTTCATGTAGACGATGGCTCCCCGGTCGTCCACCACGATGATGGCGTCCCTCGCTCCGTCCGCGATGGCCCGGAAAAGCCCGCCGCCGGCCTCGGGTCCCGCCTCTCCGCCCGCGTTACGCAGCAGCGCGCCGCCCCCCTTGCCCTGGAGGCATTGGGCTCCGGATGTCCCCCCGCGCGGCGGTCCCGCTCCGCCCCCCATGCCGGGTCCCTCTCCGGGCGAGTGCCTCTCCCCGTCCGGCCGCGAGTCTTCTCTTCCAGGTATTTCCTCCATGGGCCGCGCTCCTGCCCGGGGTCTCCGCCCGCGACCGCTCGTCCCTCCGGCGGCGGAGTCCGCTCACCGACCGGGCCCCGATATGAGGCTCTCCCATCCAGGAAGCCATCATGCAAGGGATGGGCGTGCCTCATGTTCTGCATGCCGGCCGGATACATCCCCCGCACCGTGTTCCGCCGCCGCAGCCCCGACGCGAAGCCGAGGTCCTTACCCTCTATCTTGATTTTACCCCCTTGTCCCGCCCGCTACCCCTCTTCTCGCCGCCATCCCCGCGCCGCGGCGGGGGGAGGAGGGTGCAGGCGGAGAACGAAGACCTCCGGGACGGAGGGGAAGGTCCCGCGCGCCGTTGAAGGCCGCTCTTAAAACAGCCTTCAATAACCGATATATGGTGGCGAAGGGCTGTCCTCTTTCTCGGAAGGCGTCGCGTCCGCGCGACATGAATGCGTGGCCCGTGAAGGGTTCCCCGCGGGTTTTCCGGGCGGGCATGCCGGTCGCCGGGACGCCGGAAGATGCGGGTGTACCCGCGGCGGGTTTTCCCGCGGGGAGCAGTAGAATATCATGGGAAATATCGCAGGAAGCGGCGGCGGGTGAGCGTCGTCGAAAGCCCGAGGCGGCACGCGCGAGCCGGTCCACCCGCGGCAGGGCTGGGCGCCGCTTCCGAACCGGTCCGGAGGGCTGGGAGGCGCAGGCGTATAGGTGCGGTAAGGCAGGCGGTATGGGCAGGATGACCCTTTTCTCCTGGAACGTGAACGGGCTGCGAGCGGCCCACTCCAAGGGTTTCCTCGACTGGTTCCTCTCCCGAAGGCCGGACATCCTCTGCGTGCAGGAGACCAAGGCGGCGGAGGAACAGGTGCCGCGGGAGCTGCGCGAGGTGGACGGCTACCACGTCTTCTTCTCCGCCGCGGAGCGCAGGGGTTACAGCGGCGTGGCCTTGTACTCCAGGCCCGAGCCCCTCGCGGTGAGGAGCGGCTTCGGCATCCCCAGGTTCGATGTCGAAGGCCGCACGCTCATCGCCGACTACGGCGAGTTCGTCCTCTTCAACGTCTATTTCCCCAACGGCAAGCAGTCCAGGGAGCGCCTCAGGTTCAAGATGGAGTTCTACGACGCTTTCCTGGACTACGCCGAGGCGCTGAGGAAAAAGGGAAAGGGGATCATAGCCTGCGGCGATTTTAACACCGCGCACCAGGAGATAGACCTGGCGCGACCCAGAGAGAACAGCAAGGTGTCGGGTTTCCTGCCCGAGGAGAGGGCCTGGCTGGACAAGCTCGTGGCGCACGGTTACTCGGACACCTTCCGTATGTTCAACCGGGAGCCGGGCCATTACACCTGGTGGGACCTGAAGACCAGGGCGAGGGAGAGGAACATCGGCTGGAGGATAGACTATTTCTTCGTCAGCGACGAGCTGCGGGACAGGGTGAAGGCAGCCTGCATCCTGCCGGAGGTCACGGGCTCCGACCACTGCCCCATCGGCATCGAGCTGGCATGGTGAGCGGAAGGAGGAGGGCTTGTTCTCGGACATCGACGACATCACCATCAACTACGAGGAGGAAGGGATTCAGGTGGTGCGGGAGCTGGACAGGGTGGTGCTCTCGCGCGGCGCCTGGGCCACGGTGATCTTCCGCTACCGCCAGTGGGAGCAGGCGAAGGGCGACTACGGCCCGGACCGTTTCACCATCCGTCGTTACCGCAAGATGAACGACGAGTACCGCCAGCAGGCCAAGTTCAACATCTCCAGCGTGGAGCAGGCGAAAAAGATCGTGGAGGCCCTCTCCGCCTGGATAGCGGATGCGGAGGAGGAAACGAAAGGAGACGCCGGGGAACAGTGAGCCCATGACGCTGTACCCCATCACCCGGCGTCGCGGGTGCCTCGCGTTATTGCGTTCAAGGAACGGAGGACTCATGCCGCATCCGTGACCCGACAACGCATGCGGCCACCGCCATATCCGCTTGCACTTCACGCTCCCGCCGGGCTTCCGGGACATCCATACCCCGGCGCGGAATCCAGCCGTCGCCATCGCTACTGGCTTCGCCCCGAGGAGAGGCCGCGCAGGTCTTCCGCCTAGTCGATAATCCCGGGCGGAACGCCCGGTACCGCCGTAGACGATTCCCCGGAGACCCTTTCGCGGTGCCCTTGTGGATCGCCCGCGCCCGCCGGGGAAGGGCCGTCTTCGGGAGCCCCCGCGGAGGTATTGACCCCGCCAACCCCTCGTAGTATAAATGTATAGACATTTAATGAACAAATATACTATATACTGTCTATTAACCTGGGGATGGGAGCGGCCATGGGCATGGCATGGGAAAAGGCGGTCGAGGATGGTGACGCCCCCGCCTATTTCCGGCTCGCGCGCATCCTTCGTGACCGGATCATAGGAGGCGAACTGCGACCCGGCGACCGCCTGGACCCGGAGGTCGAGCTGTGCGAGAGGTTCAACCTGAGCCGTATGACCGTGCGGCGGGCCATCGCCCTGCTGGTGGAGGAAGGGATGCTGCGCCGCGAGAGGGGCAGGGGCACTTTCGTCGTCGGCCCCAGGACGGACGGAGGCGTTTTCCTCATCCCCGATTTTCAGGAGGAGATGCGGAACCGGGGGGTTTCCGCGTCCGTGCGCCTGCTCAAAGCCGTGCTGGTGGAGGCCGGGAAGACCCCGGCAGCGAGGCTGGGCATCGAGGAAGGGGAGCGGGCCATCTATCTGGAGAGGGTCCTCGAGGGCGCGGGCGAGCCCCTGGCCTTCGACCGCAAATACCTCCTTTACGACCCCTCCCTGCCCCTGCTGGAGGCGGAACTCGGGCAGGGGACCACCGCCGATCTCTTCTCGCGCTGTCCCGCGCTCATGCCGGTAAGGGCGGAGCTGAGCCTCTCCGCCACCGTGCTCGGCCCCCGCGAAGCGGAGGTCCTGGCGTCGCGGAAAGGGGCCCCTGCCTTCTGCATGGAACAGCTGGTATGGACGGCCAATGACCGCAGGGTGGCATGGGGATGGATGATCTACCGTGGGGACAGGTTCGTCTTCCGTTCCCTGAGCCGTTCCCGGTGAGGATGTGAGGAAGGGATGAAGAGAAGGAAGGGTGCCCTGTTCCTGGTGAAAGACCTGCGGGCTCCCGGGGCGGAAGGCGGGGAAAGCGGCGCCGGGGAGAGGCTCCTCCAAGCCATAGCCTGCCTGAGTGAGGAGGAGGCCCTGGCCGCGGCGGAGGAGATGCTGGCGGCGGGCACGGACCCGTTGCGGGTGGTCGAGATCGCACGCCGGGGCATGGACGAGGTCGGGAGGCGCTACCAGAGGCACGAGTACTACCTGAGCGGGCTGATCATGTCGGGCGAGATCTTCAGCGAGATAAGCGTCCTCGTCGACCGGGCCCTGCAGGGCACGAGGGCGCGGGGGTCTGACCTCAAGGTGATCATGGGGACGCCGCTGGGTGACGTCCACGATATCGGCAAGGACGTCGTGTGTTCCCTCCTGCGCTGCTCGGGTTTCGAGGTCATCGACCTGGGGGTGAACGTCACCCCCTGGCGTTTCGTGGAGGCGGCGGAGAAGAGCGGAGCCCGGGTGGTGGGGATGAGCGCCCTCATCACCCCCGCCTACGAGGCCATGCGCGAGACGGTGTGGAGTTTCGAGCGCGCCGGCTGCAGGGAGAGGGTGAGGATCATGCTGGGGGGCGGGGCGGTGACGGGAAAGGTGTGCGAGTTCGCGGGCGCCGACGCCTGGGGTCGGGAGGCATGCGACGCGCTGGAGTTCGCGAGGGCTTTCTACGGCATCGCGTCCGAGGCGAGATGAGCCCCGGCGTGCCCCGGGGGCGCGTCCGGTCACGGCATGGCGGCGAGGGCGAGAGTAAGCGGCGGTCACTCCCGCTGCCCCGCTGGGCACCGGGCCTGCGGGCACGGTGGAGGAGAAGAAGGAAAGGAGTGAACGCATGGGCGAGACCCTGGCCGTGTTGCTGGCGGAGCTCAGGGAGGATGAGGCGCTGGCGGAGGTGCGCGCGGCTCTGGAGAAGGGCGGCGATCCTCTCTCCCTGGTGGAGGGCCTGAGGGAAGGGATGTCCGAGGTGGGAAGGCGTTTCGAGGCCGGCGAGTACTTTCTCTCCGAGCTGATCATGTCCGCCGAGATCTTCAAGGAGGCGGTGGCGCTCATCGAGCCTCACCTGCAGGCGGACAGGGAGGCGGCAAAAGGCGCGGTGGTCATCGGCACCGTGAAGGGTGACATCCACGACATCGGTAAGAACATCGTCTCCACCCTGCTGCGCTGCGAGGGGTTCGAGGTCCACGACCTGGGAGTGGATGTCGAGCCCGCCGCCTTCGTGCGGAAGCTCGAGGAGACGGGCGCGCGCCTGCTGGCGCTCTCGGGGCTGCTCACCCTGGCCTTCGATTCCATGAAGGAGACGGTGGAGGCGGTGGCGGAGGCCGGCCTGCGCGACGGGGTGAAGGTCATCCTCGGCGGCGGCCCGGTTAACGAGAAGGTGGTGGAATACGCCGGGGCCGACGCCTTCGGCGCGGACGCCGCCCAGGCGGTGAGGCTGGCGAGCCTCTACCTGGGAGCATGAGTTCGCCGGCCATCAAGGAAAGCGAGCCCGCGAGAGCGCCCTCCCTTTCGCCGCCGCCGGGCAGGACCGTTGAGGGGCGGCACGCGGCGATGGCAGGTCCCGGAAGTCGGCAGTGATCGGTTGGAGAAGTCAAGTGGTGCCGGGCGGCCCGGGCCCGGCGAGGAAGAGAGGAAGGATGTTGGAGATGGACGCGCGCGAACGCATCGAGGCCGCCATCCGCCTGGGGAAGCCGGACCGCGTGCCGGTGGTGCCCATCATAGATTTCTTCGCCGCCCGCTACGCGGGCATCACCCAGCACGAGATGCTCTTCGACATCGGGAAGGCGGACGCGGCGCTGGAGAAGACCCTGCGGGACCTGGGCGGCGTGGACGGCCAGAACCTCTCCTACGCGGGGCTGGGGCGCATCATGCAGCTCATCTTTCCCACCCCGCCCGTCATGCCCGGCGTGCGGGGAGTGCCCGCGGACGCGCAGTTCCAGTTCGTGGAGAAGGCGGTGATGGGGCCCGAGGAATACCGCCTCATCGCGGAGCGCGGTCCCCTGCGCTGGATCCTGGACAAGATGAAGCTCAGCACCCCGGAGCTGGGGAGCCCCGCCGGGATGCTCAAGGTCTTCGCTCAGGCGGGAGCGGACATCATGAAGGTGCGGTCGTCCATGAGGCGCTGGCAGCGCAGGGGAGTGGAGTCCATGGTGGCCTTCAACATCGTCTTCACCCCCATGGAGTACATCTCCCTCTTCATGCGCTCCTTCAACGACTTCGTCCTCGATCTGTTCCGCCATCCCGAGGATGTCAGGGCCGCCAGCCGCGCCCTCATGAGGACCATGCAGATGCAGGGAGCGGCGATGGTGAGGATGAGCGGCCTCAAGCGGGTGTTCATGGGAGGCACCCGCACCAGCGCCTCCTGCCTCAGCCCCCGGCAGTTCGAGGAGTTCGCCCTCCCGGAGTGGCAGGAGATGTGCGAGTTCTGGGTGCGCAGGGGAGTGACCCCGCTGCTGCATTTCGACAGCGACTGGACGGCCTTCTTCCCCTACCTCAAGAACCTGCCCCGGGGAAAGTGCATCCTCAACCTCGACGGCGCCTCGGACATCTTCAAGGCCAAGGAGGTCCTGGGAGACCACATGTGCATCATGGGGGACGTCCCCGCCGCCCTGCTCAAGCTGGGCGATCCGGAGGAGGTGGACGAGTACTGCCGCAGGCTGATCGCCGAGGTGGGCGCGGGCGGGGGGTTCATCCTCAGTTCCGGGTGCACCATACCCGCGGACGCCAGGCCGGAGAACGTCAGGGCTATGCTGGCGTCGGTGCACAGGTACCGCCCCTGAGGCACGGGTCTTGACGGCGACCGTGGAAGAGAGGGTGCAGAGCGCGGGCCTGCGGCCTCCGCGGCTTACAGGCGGGGGAGAGTCCCCGAGAGCGCCGGTGCCGGCACCGGGGTTTAAAAGAGGGCGCGCCATGGCCGGAGGGCA
>FWPV01003593.1_pt1 | contig 22485 bp, 21 predicted proteins | sample 2228371 | NCBI WGS metagenome assembly FWPV01 (sample SAMEA103939776, study PRJEB20133) | metagenome | reverse complement strand
ATCGAGTATACAATCGCCGATGCATATTTGAATGACACCGGAAATTCTAGGCTTCAGGCGCTTTTGAAGCTTGGGATACTGGAGATACTGAGCGGCGAGTTTATCCAGCAACTTTTTCGGAAGGCAGGAGCATCGGAGTCTTTTAAGATGGGAAGCTTAACAATCGGTGCAAGACCTCAGCATGGCTTGAAACTCATAGAGCAGGGGCAGACGCGGCTTCGTCCTTTCCGGAAGGCAGTGGATGATCTTTCGGATGTTACTCAGATTGCGAGCACTAATGAAGATTCAGACCGAGTATTTACGGATGAAAATATGAGGGCATGGTAACTATGGAAACATTAAGGGAACGTGCTAAGAGCACATTGGAATCCTATGGCGAGTCATTTGCCATCGAAGGGAGACCGACGAAAGGCTTTTTCCAACATCTCGATACGCAACGCATGAATATGTTCTTTGATGATATCGAAATCTCAACAATAATCAGACCTGCGCTGATTGTATTCATTCCGGGCGATGCGACGGCGGCGGTTAATGAAACGCTTTCACGAGATGGGCGAACTTACACCATTAAGAAATTGGCGAAATTAAGGGCAAAAGATACTGTTGTGATGCAGGTACTCTTATTGGTTTAGCAGCCTGGAGCTTGTCACACACAGTCTTTGATTGGGGTGTCAGAATTGAGAAAGCAGGCAATAGTGATAAGAAAAGGAGACGTGAGCACCCGGCTAGCTGTGATTGAGGAAAAGATAGAAATTGTTATTTCCGAGCTCTCCGAAATTCGAGCTTACATTCCCAGCAAGATGGTTGAGCACAAGGAAAGGATAACGGTTTTGGAGAGAAGCATTCGCGGCATTCAATGGATAGGCGGTGCCTTGGCGATTGCGTTGATCGGAGCGTTTATTGGGCATGTACTTGGGAAGTGAAAGGAGCATTCAAATGAGTAGACATCAACTATGGCAGTTGTTGCCATTGGCGCTGCCAGTGGTTTCATATGTTATAGGCAAGCAAAGAAGCAAACTCCGCGTGCCAAAGAGTATAGCACGCTTGATTAGTAATAATGAAGTCGTTGGCATTATAGTCCAAGGTATTGAGATAGCTCAGGTGATGCAGGACAAGTCGGATGATGAAAAGCGCCAGTATGTGCGATCATGGGCGAAGTCGGAATTATACAAACTCATAGGCGAATGGTTACCTGATTCGGCAGTCAATTTCCTCATAGAACATACAATTGTGCGGCGCAAGGCGGCATAAAGCCTAAGAGCTTGGGCTCCCTCAGGGGAAGGATGCAAACCTGCGGCTGTTTATTTTATTCGGTAGGGGATAACAGAGATGTCAAGCGGCAGATATGATGGACTTGATCCAGAATTCAGGGCAAAGTTAGAGGAATTCGAGAAGCGGCTGTTGGATAGAGGCATACGAGTTAAGCTTGTGTGTGGCTATCGGTCAATCGAAGAGCAGAATCGGCTTTATGCTCAGGGGCGCACAGCGCCGGGAAAAGTTGTAACCAAGGCGCGTGGCGGTTACTCCTGGCACAACTTCGGGTTGGCAGCAGATTATGCATTTGTTGTTGATGGTCAGCTGACTTGTAATGGTTCATGGAATGTTTTTGGTCGTGTTGCGCGGGAGTGCGGTTTGGAATGGGGTGGCGATTTTAAGGGTTTCCCAGACCGCCCTCATGTGCAGTGGAGAAAGGGCAGGACGCTTGCCGAGATGAGGAGGAGCCAGACTAAGCATTGCCAAGGGTGACAATTCCTGTTTTTGTATGATATGCTTGAAAAGAATTAACTACAATGGGTTTTGAGAGGGATTTTATATGTTGATTACCATTATAGGCAGAGGGCATGGAGGCACTCGGGCGATGAGTAAGACCCTCGTGGAGAGCGGTGTATATATGGGGGCTCAGCTCAATCCTTCTTATGATCTAGTGCCTGCTGAGGAAATGTATGAAGCATGTCGAATCATGGCGCGGCACGTTGTGCACCTCGGCGGAGTGAAGTGGGATTTTTCCAAACTCCACAATATGCCGATAGACCCTGAATTTGAATGCCTTGTGCGTTCATACCTGCGGTCAGTATTGGAAAGCAATGCTCCCTACCGTGGATGGAAGCTACCAGAGACGACGCTCGTATACCCTTGGATAATCCGAATGTTTCCCGATGCCTACTATATCCATTGGACTCGCGACCCTCGAGACTCAATTTTGAGTGCCCATCTCACCGATGACCTTGCAAGGTTCGGAGTTCCTTACGAGCCGACCGCAGACGAACGCCTAAGGCGGGCTATAAGCTGGAAATACCAGCGTGAGATTGTCAAGGCAACCCCCAGACCAAAACATACAATTGATGTGCGGTTTGAGGACTTCGTGTTGGATCAGGAAAATACCCTAAGGCGGCTCGAGGATTTCCTTGGCATCCCTCTCGCGCGCATTGAAGTTCGCCCGGAGTCTGTTGGCAGATGGAAGGCGGATGAGGGAGTGCACGACTTCGATTTCCTTAGGGAAGATATGGAGGAGCTTGGTTATCTGTAAAAACCAATATACAGTAACCAAAATGCCTCAGAGTATGTCCTTCTCTTCCAGTAGGGTTACGATTGCGCGGACAGCCTCGTCAACCGGGAGTTGGTCTGTCCGAAGGTGCAAATCAGGCGATTCGGGTGGTTCATATGGCGATGAGATGCCAGTAAAGTCCGGGATTTCCCCAGCACGAGCTTTTGCATAGAGCCCCTTTGGATCTCGTGCTTCGCATACTTCAAGCGGAGCATCCACATACACCTCGATGAAGCGGTCATCTCCAATGATTTCCCGCGCATTCGCCCTGTCTTTCCTGAATGGAGAAATGAACGATGTGATGACAATAAGTCCTGCATCATTGAATAGTTTGGCTACCTCTGCGACGCGGCGGATATTCTCTGCGCGGTCTTCTGGCGTGAAGCCGAGATCACGGTTAAGCCCCTGTCGGATGTTGTCCCCATCGAGCACGAAGCATGCGCGACCTTCCTCGATAAGACGCTTTTCGAGCGCATAGGCTAGTGTGGACTTGCCGGATCCCGAGAGACCTGTTAGCCAGAGCGTTATGGGTTGCTGGCCCAGGACTCTCGACCTGTCTTCGACCCCTACAAAGCCTGTATGGCGTGTGATGTGTCGTTCGGGCGCCTCGTAGCGGTGTAGGCGATCAATAATCAGCCCTGCGCCGACAGTGAAGTTGGTTTGTGGGTCAATCACAATGAAGGCGCCAGTCTGCCTATTGCGCTGGTACTCGTCGCATAGGATGGGGCGAAACAATTGCATACTAATGCGTCCGATTTCATTAAGCGATAGCCTACAAGCGGATTGGCGATGTAGAGTGCTTGGGTCAATAATGTATTTTAATTCGGTGAATCTACCTCTAGCCAAATTAGTAGTATGTTTGATGAGATACTGGCGTCCAAGGTGGAGTGGCTCCTCATGCATCCATATCAGCATTGCTTCCAATTCATGGGCAATCCATGGCAGGTTTGCGGGATGGGCAAGCATATCTCCTCGGCTGATGTCGAGCTCGTCTTCTAGGCATAGTGTTATTGGTTGAGGTGGGAATGCATACTCAACATCCTTGCCATCGTAGATGATTCGAACGATGCGGCTTGTCTTGCCTGACGGAAGAACCATAACCTCGTCGCCAACTCTAGCCACGCCTGATGCCACAGTTCCACAGTAGCCCCGAAAACTTCCGCTTGGTCGTAGAACATACTGGACCGGGAAACGAAAGTCAATCAGATTCCGGTCGCTGGCAATGTGGACGGTCTCCAGATGCGATAGGAGCGGCGCACCATCATACCAAGGCATGTTTGCGCTCCGGTGTACCACATTGTCGCCGTGGAGCGCGCTAATTGGAATGAATTCAAGGTCGCGAGCTTGGAGCTTTGATGCAAACTCCGCATATTCGCTAGAAATTCTTTCAAAAACATCCTGAGAATAGCCTACGAGGTCCATTTTGTTCACCGCTATGGTTATGTGGGGGATTCCGAGAAGAGATGCAATAAATCCATGGCGTTTGGATTGGACAGTTACGCCATTTTTGGCGTCGATAAGTATAACTGCAAGGTCGGCAGTCGAGGCACCTGTTACCATATTGCGTGTATATTGTTCGTGACCTGGAGTGTCGGCAATGATAAAGCGGCGGCGCGGTGTTGCAAAATGGCGGTAGGCGACATCAATGGTTATCCCCTGTTCGCGTTCGGCACGCAGCCCGTCGGTTAGAAGAGCGAAATCAACGCCCTCACGGCCTGCGCGCCGAGAATCGCTGTGTAGTGCGGCGAGGTGGTCTTCATAAATACATTTGGCGTCGTGAAGTAGTCGGCCTATCAGCGTAGATTTCCCATCATCCACGCTTCCTGCTGTCGTGAAGCGTAGCAATTCTATCTCTTGGGCTTGCTTAATGAAGTCTTCAAGCGTCTTCATAAATTCAAACCAATTGAAGTTTAAGTCTACTCTGCAAGTTTAGAAGTAACCTTCACGCTTCTTTTGCTCCATAGAGCTGTCTTGGTCATGGTCAATTAGTCTGGTAATTCGCTCTGAATGTCGAACAAGCATCATTTCTTCTATTATCTCGGGCACAGTCTTTGCGGTTGATCGGACAGCGCCTGTGCAAGTATAGCATCCGAGCGTGCGGAATCTGCACATCACCGTCTCCGGTTTCTCGCCCGGAAGCAGTCTAGTTCGCTCATATAAAGGTATAAGGCGGTTTTCTCTAACGACAACTTGTCGTTCTTTTGCGAAGTACATAGGTACTACAGGGATTCCTTCGGTATAGATGTATAGCCATACGTCAAGCTCCGTCCAGTTCGAGAGCGGAAAGACGCGAATGCTTTCTCCTTTTTTTATGCGTCCGTTGTAGATATTCCAAAGCTCGGGCCGCTGATTTTTTGGATCCCACTGGCCGAAAGAGTCGCGGAAAGAGAATATGCGCTCCTTGGCTCGCGATTTCTCTTCATCCCGGCGGGCGCCTCCGAATGCGGCGTCATAGCCTCCTTCCCGAAGGGCGTTCAACAGGGCTTGCGTCTTTAGTGCCGCACAACATTTTACTGTTCCCCAATCCCATGGGTCTGCGCCCTGAGCAATTGCTTCTTCATTGCGGTAGACAATCAAGTCGGCGCCAATTTCTTTGCAAAAAGCATCGCGAAACTCGTACATTTCGGGGAACTTCATGCCTGTGTCCACATGAAGCAAGGGGAAAGGTATGCGCCCGGGGTAAAATGCCTTCTGAGCGAGACGAACCATGCAAGAAGAATCTTTGCCAACGGAGTAAAGCATTACGGGACGCTCAAACTCCGCAACGACTTCGCGGATGATGTGTATACTCTCGGCTTCTAAGGCTTTCAGATTGGACAGTCGGTATCGTTCCATAGACAGAGGATATGTTATTGGATAATTGTGGAATACCCTGCATGTTTTTTGACATGGCAGAAGTCAAACTTAAACTTTTTTTGTGCAACAGTTTAGGCAACACGTATCTAATTGGCAAAATCAGGCTCTGCGAGGATTTGAGGCATTTGCGGGTAGAACGTCCGAGCTATGTATTAAACAAAAAAGGCACGCCAATGAGTTGAATCGCGCCTTTTTGCGAATTGTCTGGTAGCGCCAGGGGGAGTCGAACCCCCGCCGCGGCCTTGAAAGAGCCGTGTCCTAACCGTTAGACCATGGCGCCATTTTCAAATAAAAAGCCCACCCTTTGGGGCGGATGAGCAAATTAATTATACAGGATTTAACAGAACTTTGCAATATCTCACTTCACCTTAAAACTAAAATTATGCGCAATTCGTTTATATTATGCCCACATTTCATTTTTTGGTTCGCGACTCATAAGTTCGGCAACAGCCGTTTGTGGGGATTTGCCTAGGAAAAGCATAGCGTAGACTTCCTCGACTATGGGCATCTGGACACCATTTGCCCGAGCAAGATTGTATGCGGCATTTGTCGTGGGAACTCCTTCTGCAACTTGGCCAATTTCTTCAAGTATATCGGCTAGCTTTCGTCCCATTGCAAGACCTAGACCCACTCGCCGGTTTCGGCTGAGGGGACTGGCACATGTCGCCATAAGATCTCCTACGCCAGCTAGGCCCATGAATGTTGCCTGCTGAGCGCCGAGTCTTATTCCTAATCGTGTGATTTCTGCGAGACCTCGTGTGAGCAAAGCTGCTTTTGTATTATCGCCAAAGCCAAGACCATCGCAAACACCTGCGCCAATGGCTATCACATTTTTTAGCGCTCCAGCCAGTTCGACTCCAATGATGTCGGTATTTGTATAGACTCGGAGAGTTGGACACATAAAAAGATTCTGCGCATATCTTGCCGCTGATTGATCTGGGCATGCGGCTACGGTTGCGGTTGGGATGCCTTTTGCAACTTCGAGAGCCAAATTTGGGCCTGAAAGTGCCACAATTGGGTTTGCGTGTTCCGGTAGGATGCGTCCAAGAGTTTGTGAGACAGTCAAGCCAGTGTTACTGTCAAGACCCTTGGTACCGCTAATGATTGGTATTCCACGAGGAAGGCACTCCTTAAGTAACTTTGCCGCCCCTATGACGCCTTCCGAAACAACAACAAATACAACCGCCTCTGCACCTTCAACTGCTTCGGGCATTGAGGTTGTAAACGTTAGATTGCTTGGGAAAGGGAAGCCGGGCAAGAATTTTGGGTTTGACCCTGCTTTCTCCATCTCTGCGGCTTGTGAATGATCCCAAACCCACAGCTTAACTTGGAAGCCTTTTCTGGCAAGAAGAAGGGAGAGCGCTGTTCCCCAGCTGCCGGCACCCAATACAGAAATTCGGCTCATGGCATTTCCTCCTCGGCGATTATAACATTGGTTATAATATGCGGCAACTTTGGAATAGCCTTTGCCCCGGGAAGGTACAAATTTACTGCCTTTAGCGTATATTTGAATGGGTAATTAATTGACAGTGCAAGTTCCGACACGTATAATCTCGTTTGGAGGCACGGTTCATGCCACAAATAGAAAAAGTTTGGTATAGTCGGCGTTCGCGGCGCAGGCGGTCGAAAATCATTCTTATTTACCTGCAAATAATACTCCTATTGTTACTTGCTATTTTCCTAGGGGCAATTGTTGGCGCTTTCTACAGCGTATCGAAGGTTCTCCCTTCGGGACATGACATCGAAGAATACCGTCCGACCGAAGTGACCCGCATAATTTCTAGCGATGGAGTTGTCCTTGCGGAGGTTTATGAAGAAAACCGCGAGGTTGTGCCAATTACTGATATTCCCAAGGATCTTCAGAATGCCACCGTAGCCATCGAGGATGTTCGCTTCTATAAGCATTGGGGAGTAGACCTTCGGGGAATGTTGCGAGCATTTGTAGAAAACGTGCGAGCCGGCCGGATGGTTCAAGGTGGAAGCACGCTCACTCAGCAGCTTGCGCGCAATTTATATCTCACAAGAGAAAAGCGGCTGTCACGTAAACTTCAGGAAATAATCCTGGCGCTTCGCATTGAGCGAAACTATTCAAAAGAGCAAATTTTGGAGCTTTACCTCAATGAAGTCTACTATGGAAGCGGCGCATACGGCGTACAGACAGCCTCCAAGATCTATTTTGGCAAGGATGTAAAGGACCTGACGCTGGCGGAGTGTGCTCTCCTAGCGGGGTTGCCCAAAAAGCCATCAGTATATTCGCCATATGAAAACTTACGCGCTGCCACAGGTCGCCGCAATGTGGTTTTGGATAAGATGGCTGAATTGGGATACATTACTCGCGAGCAATGTGAGCAGGCAAAGAAGGAGCCGGTTCGCCTCGTAGGTCTGAAACCCGGAGGCTTGGCTAAATACAAAGCGCCATGGTTCGTAACCTATGTCCTTAAACAGCTCACTAGGGAACTGGGCGCGGATATGATTTATAAAGGCGGACTTGAGGTACATACAACGCTTAACTATGAAATGCAACAAGCCGCCGAAGAGGAACTTCGCAAGGGAGTCGCTGCAGCAAAATATATGAACGTTACCCAAGGAGCCTTGATATGCCTTGATCCGCATAACGGACACATTAAGGCTATGGTTGGCGGGGTGGGCAAAGACTTTACTAAGGATCAATTCAATAGGGCAGTTCAGGCTCGCCGCCAGCCGGGTTCATCATTCAAGGTTTTTGTTTATACAGCAGCAATAGATAATGGCTATGATCCAAGTTATAGAATCTCAAATTCGAGGGTTACTTACGCTGGCTATGGATCGAAACCATGGACGCCAAAGAATGCCAATGGCAGATATGGCGGCACTTATGACCTGAGGCAGGCGCTTGCTCAATCAATTAACGTGATTGCGGTTAAGCTGGCTGATAAAGTTGGGATAGATCAGGTCATAACATACGCGCGTATCCTTGGCATAAAGTCGAAGCTGGAAAGAACCCTTTCGCTTGCGTTGGGTACATCGGTCGTTACGCCACTAGAAATGGTGTCCGCATATTCGGTTTTCGCAAATGGCGGCGTTCGGGCGGAACCGATGGCTGTTACGAAAATTACTGATGGCGAAGGTGGCATTATAAAAGAATATTCTCCCATAACAAACCAGGTGCTAAGCAGACAGACAGCCGAAACAATGAGCGAGTTGCTCAGGGGAGTGGTGCTCCATGGCACTGGTCGCGCGGCAAGAGGAATCCCCGATGCTCATGGCAAGACAGGGACAACTTCGGATTGTCGGGATGCGTGGTTTATCGGTTACACTCCTGAACTTGCCTGCGCAGTCTGGGTGGGGAATGATGATTTTAGCCCAATGCGTCGCGCTTATGTTGCGAATGTGTGTGCACCTACGTGGACTGCTTTCATGAGGCGCGCGCTAGAAATATACAAACGCGAAAAGCATCCCGAGGAAGCAAGATCTGGAAGCGATTTTGAAAAGAGAGACCGGCGAGACTCCGAGCGGCGCAGAAGTAGCGAGCGGCTTGTTGGGGAAGATCGCCAAAAGATGGTTGATGTTACGATATGCACCGAAAGCGGTTGTCTGGCGACAAAGGATTGTCCTTCGACATACAGAGTTTCAGCTGAAGCTGGCACCGAACCAAAAGTGTATTGTCCGATTCACTCCTCACAAGAAGCCTCGCAACCTTCTCAAGAGCCGCAAAATGCCGTGCCTGCTGTTTCGCCGCCACCGCCGCCCACCGCGCCGTCTCCTGACTCCAACGCTCGTTATTTAAATGTTACAATATGTGTTGACTCGGGCAGGATTGCGAATGAATATTGCCCCGAGACAATAACTCGCAGATATAGGGTAGAGGAAGCTCCAACTAAAGTGTGTACTATCCACCGACCACCAAGGGACTGAGATGATAGCAATTATTAATTATAACGCGGGCAACTTAACTAGTGTTCGCCTTGCTTTGGAGCATGTCGGCGTAAAATGTGAGATAACCAGCGATCCTGAAGTTATCCTTGGAGCTGAGAGGGTAATTTTTCCGGGCGTCGGTGCGGCAGGCGAGGCTATGAAGAATTTGCGTGAGCTTGGACTGGTAGAGCCTCTTGTGACGGTTGTCTCACGGGGCGTGCCGTTTCTTGGGATTTGTTTGGGAACCCAGATAATTTTCGAATTTTCCGAAGAAGATGGAGGAACGGAGTGTATTGGGCTTGTTCCCGGATCTGTTAGGCGGTTTATGCCCTCAGACCCCCGTTGCAAAATCCCTCATATGGGTTGGAATACTGTGGAATTTGTTCGGCAGCACCCGCTGTTGAGCGGAATCGAGGATGAGAGTGAGTTCTACTTTGTCCACAGCTATTACCCATCACCTTCGGATTCGGCGTACATATTAGGTGAAACCGAGTATGCTGATGTTCGGTTTGCTTCAATTATCGGCAAAGGTAATCTATTTGCCACGCAATTCCACCCAGAGCGGTCGGGGAGAATTGGCCTGCGGCTTCTTGAAAACTTTAGTCGGTGGGATGGAACATGCTGACGAAAAGAATTATACCCTGCCTTGACGTGCGCAACAAAAAGGTTACCAAGGGGGTTAAGTTTCAAAACAACATAGACCTCGGTGATCCAGTCGAGATGGCGATTGCATACAGTGAGGGAGGTTGTGATGAACTTGTTTTCTACGACATCACCGCCTCAGCCGAGCGTAGGCCGATAGACATCGAAATGGTGCGGGAGGTAGCTAAAGTCGTTCATATTCCATTTGCTGTTGGAGGTGGCATCGAGAGCCTAGACGATATGTATCAGGTGCTTCTCGCAGGTGCGGAAAAGGTTTCTGTAAACTCATTAGCCGTAAAAAACCCTAACATTATAGCCGAAGGAGCAAGGGTTTTCGGCAGTCAATGTATTGTTTTGGGTATGGACCCGGTTAGGTGTGATGATATAAGCAGGTTTCCGAGCGGCTACGAAATTACGATTCGCGGCTTCAGGGAGCGGACAGGCCTCGATGCGCTTGAGTGGGCTAAGAGGGCAGAGGATCTTGGAGCAGGCGAGATTGTTGTGAACTCAGTTGATGCCGACGGCACCCGCTCTGGTTATGATATCCACCTGACGCGCCTAATTTCGACAAATGTGGGCATCCCTGTCGTTGCTTCGGGGGGAGCAGGAACTCCTAAGCACTTGATTGATGTCTTTAATGATGGCTGCGCGGATGCGGCAATTATTGCTAGCATGGTTCATACAGGCGAATATACAATCGCTCAAATCAAAGAAGAGCTTGCGTCAGCGGGAATACCAGTACGTAAGAAGTGGTAGCAACTTAATTTTTATCGGATTAAGGCTAGAATAATTACTGCACCGCCAAAGAGAACGCGGTAGGCGACAAATATCCCTACGCTTCGCTTTTTAAGATAATTGAGCAGAAAACCAATACAAAGGTATCCAACGACGCCAGCGGCGACTATTCCAAGAATTAAGGGCAATATTTGGTCGCTTGTCAAGCCATCTGTGAATAGCTTTCTGAGCTCATAAACTCCTGCTCCAAAAATAATAGGCGCCCCTATCAAAAATGAAAATCGTGCGGCAGCTTCCCTTTGCAGTCCACAGAATAACCCTGCGGTGATGGTGATTCCAGAGCGCGACACACCGGGTATTATGGCTAGAGCCTGTGCCAGTCCGATAATAAACCAATCTTTCACTGTTATTTCATTAATGTGCCGCCGCTGTTTGCCAAGTTTGTCAGCCGCAAGCAAAACAACACCCATTATTATTGTCATAGCTCCTATGAGCAGTGGTTTGCTTCTGATGACATACTCGACAGTGTGTTCGAAAAACATGCCAGAAAGCGCAGCGGGAATGCAAGCAAAAATTATTGGCCAAAGTAATACAACCTCCGAATTTGAGGAGCGGCTTCTCAGGCGGTCTCCTTTCAACCTTGGCCTTTCAATATAGGCTCGTACCAACTCATACCATTCGCGCCAGAAGTAGAACAAAAGGGCGAAAAGCGTGCCTAAATGAAGAGCCACGTCGAACAGAAGATTGTGTGTTTTCCAATTGGCTAGCCAAGGAATAATAATGAGGTGGGCAGAGCTACTGATAGGGATGAACTCGGTCAGTCCTTGTATTGCTCCGAGAATAATTGCCTCTATGATATACACGCTGTTGTACTTCTAATTAAACAAATTTTGAGTGTTAATAGGTGTCAGGACCGGGTTCCGTCTCGGTGGATGATTGAGACATACACCTTTCGCCGCTTAAGCCCCATACTCGCACCTTTGGTGGTTTGACGATGTAAAATCTTATGAGTACTCTTAAGATTGCCGCTACGGGTGCGGCAAGGAACATCCCTGTTATGCCGAAGAACTGAGCGCCGATTAAGAGAACGATCAGTATCAACGCCGGATGAAGTTGCATGCGGTCGCCTATCAGCAATGGCATAATAAACTTGCTTTCGATAAAATGCAGAGCCACTACAAAAACGAGCAGATATATTCCAACCCACGGGGATTTAGCAAGTCCGATTAATACAATCAGCAAACCGCTGATTATCGGTCCTATAATCGGAACAGCCCTTGTTACACCTGCAAACAAGCTCAAGATGAGTATGTAGGGCATTCCAGCCAAGCTGAGCGCAGCAGCTACTACAAAGCCAGCTATAACGCAAAGAAGTAGCTGTCCAACTATGTAGCTCCTCATTATGGCATTTATTTCATGCAGGATTGCCAAAGCCTCCCGCGCCCGGCGTTTTGGAATAAGTCCCACGAACTCACGCTTGAGGGTTTTACTGCCAAGTATAAAGTAGAATGCCAAGACAGGGATTGCAATTATGTCTACTAAGTGAGAAACCCAGTTTATGGTCTTCGTTATAGCGCCTTTTATCCAACTGCTAACCTCTGCTCCGAGTTTTGTGAAATCCTGAGTGCTTAGCAATTGCCGAAGGTCATCCGGAAGTTCCATATACCATTTCTTGAGACTTTCGAAGATCTTGGAAACCTGCTCTCCTGAACCTTCTAGGCTTGCGGCTAATCCTGCCATTTCTCCGCGCAATGGTGAGATAAATGCAAGTGTAAATGATACCATCGCGCTAATAAGCAGGATAAACACAAGGGTTGTGGCTATTATTTGTTGGGTTCGGCGTTTCATGCCGCGCACGCGGTAGGAGCATAGGAATTCTACCACAGGCAGCATTGCGTAAGCCAAAACAGCCGCAATAATTACAGCGGTCAAGACGGAGCGGGCTTTCCACAAAAAAATTGCTAATCCAACCCAAAGGGCGATTCGCAAAGCTATTCTAATACCTACGCCCCATATTAACTCGAAAATACCTTCAACTCGACTCTTAGGATTCACTAATTCCTCAATCTAACCCAAAGTATTTGAATAATGCCTCTCTAATCCTTATAGAAGCATGCCCATCGCCGTATGGGTTCACGGCGCGAGCCATTGCGTTGTAAGCTTCTGCATCGGTAAGAAGTTTGGCTGTCTCTGAGACAATTTTTTCGGTAGTTGTGCCTACCAGCTTGCCGGTTCCAGCCTCGACACCCTCAGGACGCTCGGTGGTGTTACGCATTATGAGAACAGGTTTTCCGAGAGATGGTGCTTCTTCCTGAATGCCTCCGGAGTCGGTCAATACTAAGTATGACCGCTTAAGCAGGTGCACGAAAGGCACGTAATCGGGCGGCTCAATTAGATGCACGCGCTCTGTTTGCCCTAGTTCAGGAAAAACTGTTTCCCTAACTATTGGATTCTTGTGCACCGCAAACACGACAAACACATCGGGAAATTCCTCGACTACCTTCTTAATTGCTCTGCAGATCGAAGCCATTGGTTCTCCCCAGTTCTCGCGCCGATGGGCAGTTACTAGAATCATTCGCCTCCCATCTGTTCCGGCGCCTGCGAGAATTGGGTCATCGAAAGTCCATGGACGTTCTGCGACCGAGAGAAGCGCGTCAATTACGGTGTTGCCAGTTACATATATTCTATTGGCTGGCACTCCTTCCGCGAGGAGGTTCTTTTTTGCCGCCACCGTTGGTGCGAAATGTAGGTCGGCGAGTACTGTGGTTAGCCGACGGTTTATCTCCTCGGGGAATGGATCATATTTGTTGTCTGTTCTCAAGCCGGCTTCGACGTGTCCGATTGCAACTTTATTATAAAAGGCTGCCAAGCATGCAGTGAAAGTAGTTGTTGTGTCTCCTTGGGCAAGGACGATATCTGGCCGCTCCTTTTGTATAATATTTTCTAAACCCTGAAGTGAACGTGTTGTTATTTCCGCAAGCGACTGCTTCGTCTTCATGATATCTAGGTCGTATTTTGGCTTGACCTTGAAGATATCAAGGACTTGATGAAGCATTTCGCGGTGTTGCCCAGTAACTGCCACAACTAGGTGAACTTTGTCCGGGAACTTCTGAAGTTCCAAGACTACCGGGCACATTTTTACGGCGTCCGGGCGCGTCCCGAATACTGTCATTACTTTTATCGGCACTGGAGACCTCGAATCTTAAAGTTTTATTGTTTTGGTTTTAGTTTTTGTCTTCAATTATCTACAAGAAAGTATAATCGCTAGTGCAACCACACCTAGTATACAGCAAAAGACATATATCAGCAGGACAACTTGTTTATGCGTCAGACCCTTCGCAAGCAACCTGTGGTGTAAATGGGTGCGGTCTGCTACGTGGACTGGCCGCCGCTCCCGAAATCTTCTCCAGACTACAAAGAATGCGTCGAAGATCGGCACGCCGAAAACCAGCACAGGAATAGCAATTGCAAACGCTGCCGCTACCTTGAAGAGACCTGCTATTGAGATGGCAGCGAGTGTGAATCCGATAAACTGGCTTCCGACTGTCCCCATGAAGATCTTTGCAGGATTGAAGTTGAATCTCAAGAAGCCAATGCAAGCTCCACAAAGCGTTGCCGACATCAGCGCTACTGCGGGTTGAGCTTTGTAATAAGCCATAATTGCAAGAAAACCTGATGCAATTGCACCTATTCCCGCGGCTAAACCGTCTAGGCCGTCCATTAAATCCATTGATTTGGTTAAGATGAACACCCAAAGAATGGTTGCTGGCCAGGAGGCCCATTTTAGCCAGATGATTGGCGGATTTCCAAAGGGATTCGTAATTAGCTGTATGCTTACCCCAAACCCAATTAGCACAATCGTGGCCACAACTATTGAAAGCGCTTGGATTGCGGCTGACAACTCTTTCATGTCGTCTATCATTCCGGCGGTTGCAAGGAGTGCGCCTGCAACAATAATACCGATCATCCGAGTATCAAGTTTAATCTCGGGATAAAACTTCCCGCCAAGGTGTGAAATAAGGAGTATTGTAAAAGTGAAGGCGATGTAAACAGCAATCCCTCCCCACCGAGGAATTGGGCGAGTGTGCACTCGTCTTCCGCCCGGGTGATCCATAACATTCAGAGCAATGGCTAGGCGGCGGACAATAGGAGTAAGCAGATATGAGATTCCTAACGCAATCCCAAAGGCGAGGACATGCCAGTTCATTAGCCCATCACCTCATCGGGGGAATTGGCTCAAGCTCCTTTGTGAATCTCGTCAGCTCAATGCCTGCCTCGTCTAATATTTCCATTGCAAACGGGTCCGGGTAATCGCCGATATAGACTACGCGCGCAATTCCAGCATTGACGAGCATCCTTGCGCACACACTGCATGGTTGGTGAGTGCAGTATAGTGTTGCACCCTTAGTTGAGACTCCATGCTGAGCTGCCTGAATTATTGCGTTCATTTCCGAATGAAGCGCTCGGCACAGCTCTGTGCGAGTGCCTGATTCAATTCCCATTTTGTCGCGCAAACATCCAGTATCCAAGCAGTGGGCGAGGCCTGAAGGTGCGCCATTATATCCTGTTGCGAGTATTCGCCTATCGCGGACGATTACCGCGCCAATTTGGCGCCTAAGGCACGTTGACCGTTTTGCCACTACTTGTGCTATTTCCAAAAAATATTTATCCCAATCTGGCCGCTTTCGAATTTCCTTAACCATATTTTGTTAACCGTATACGCAGTTCCAGAATTATCTTCTTATTTTTGAGCAACTAGCAAAGTCAGGAAGGGTTATCCTCACGTAATGCTAGCCGTATAGCGGAAACTGGGCGCAGAGATCGGCGACGGCACCTAACACTCTTGCACGGACTGTCTCATCGTTTGGATTTCTCAACACATTATTTATCAAGCCGCCGATTACCCGCATTTCATCTTCTCGCATACCCCTAGTTGTCAATGCTGGTGTCCCCAGCCGCAGCCCGCTTCCCAAATACGGTTTTTGAGTGTCGAATGGAATTGTATTTTTGTTCGCCGTGATACCTGCGCTATCGAGCGCCTCCTGTGCTTGTTTGCCGTTAAGACCTAGCGGGGTTACATCAATTAACATTAGATGGTTGTCCGTGCCGCCGGAAACAAGTCTTAATCCATGGCTTAGTAGGCTCTCCGCAAGGGCGGCGGCATTACGTCGAATCTGGCGCTGATAGGCTTTGAACTCTGGTGTCATTGCTTCTTTTAGCGCGACAGCTTTAGCGGCAATGACGTGCATCAGTGGCCCACCTTGCATTCCGGGGAACACTGCTTTGTCTATTAAGCTTGCGTATTCTGCCTTGCAGAGAATCATGCCCGACCGTGGACCGCGAAGAGTTTTGTGAGTCGTCGTTGTTACAAAATGAGCATATGGAATTGGCGACGGATGTTCTCCGGCGGCAACTAAACCCGCTATGTGTGCCATGTCTACCATTAAATACGCACCGACTGAGTCGGCTATCTCCCGCATTTTTCCAAAATCTATGATTCTCGGGTACACCGTTGCTCCTGCGACGATAAGCTTGGGTTGATACTCTCGCGCCAGCCGATGGAGTTCATCATAGTCAATGAGTTCGGTCTTTCTATCCACGCCGTAAGGGATGACGTTGTAAAGTTTTCCGGAAAAATTAACCGGGCTGCCGTGGGTAAGATGACCTCCGTGGTTCAAATCCATTGCGAGATAGGTATCACCGGGCTCCATCACCGCAAAGTAAACCGCCATGTTTGCCTGAGCACCGGCGTGTGGTTGGACATTGGCATGCTCCGCACCAAATAACTGCTTTGCGCGTTCAATGGCTAAACGCTCTGCAATGTCAACATATTCGCATCCGCCGTAGTAGCGTTTTCCTGGATAGCCTTCAGCATATTTGTTTGTCATTATGCTGCCGGTGGCTTCGAGTACTGCTCGACTGACGAAATTTTCAGCGGCAATTAGCTCTAACTTTCCGTTCTGTCGTTTTTTCTCAAGCTCTATGGCTTCGGCGATTTCCGGATCAACGTCCGATAGTGGCGCCGTGAACGATGGATTAGCGACTTTGAGTTCCAACATTGCTGCGCTTAGCCCGCCTCTCTGCAGTATTTTTTCTCGATTTCCTTTATTTTGGCAATTCGTTTTGCATGGCGTTCTTCACCTGAGAATTCGGTAAGAAGCCATGTCTTCACTATTTCAATGGCTACTCCAATGCCGATGATTCGTTCCCCAAGCGTCAGAATATTCGCGTCGTTGTGGGTTCGCGATACTACGGCGCTGTAAAGATCGTTACATGCAGCCGCACGTATCCCGGGAACCTTATTCGCTACTATACACATACCTATACCCGATCCGCATACAAGTATGCCACGGTCGAAGTCGCCTCTCGCGACGGCTTCCGCGACTTTCAAGCCGATGTCAGGGTAATCAACGCGGTCCGCGCTGTATGTGCCGAAATCTTTGAATTCCAAACGCTGTTCGCTTAGAAAGCGAGCCAGCTCTTCTTTTAGCCAGTAGCCGGCATGGTCCGAACCGATTGCGATTCTCATAACATCGGGATTATATCATGCAGTAAAGCCGCTTGTAAAGCAAGGTTGCCACCTGGTATTTGAAGGAAAACACATCCAAGTTGATGAACAATTCTATGCACTTTTGAGAGGTGTGAGGGTTTGAGAGGAATAATGAAAATAGTACAGGCATTTGTTGTTTTTCTGCTTTTATTATCACAGATTGCGCTCGGCGCGGGGATTGGAGCGCGCAGTGTACCCCTGATTACTATTCCCTTTGTAGAAAAGGGTCCGGAGCTGAAGGGTTTACTTACAGATCCCATTTGGCAACAAGGAGCAAAGCTCTCTGGCTTCAAAAGTATAAGGGATGGCAAGCCTGTTGCTTTTGATACGACGGCATACCTCCTTTATGACCGCGAAAATCTCTACGTTGGCGTTCTGTGTTCCGAACTCTATATTGACCAAATTGTGGCTGAGATTAAAGAGCACGATGGCGAGGTATGGCGGGATGATTGTATCGAAATACTTCTCGATACCAACCATGGGCACAGGACGGCTTATCACATAGCTGTAAACTCCAAAGGGATTGTTGCGGATGCCCGCCGCATATTTGACGACCGCGCGGATATCACATGGGAATGCAAAGTAAAGGCAGACTATGGCAAAGCTTTTTGGACGCTCGAGATAGCTATACCCTTCAAGGCTTTGGGGGTGAGACCTGTTGCCGGTTTAATGTGGGGGTTGAATATTTGCCGAGAGCGCATGGTAAGCCCACGCGAGTACAGCGCATGGGCTCACACTCCCGGTGGATTTGTTCGCCCCGATAATTTTGGCCATGTCATTCTTGACGGTGATAGCTCTGGAATTAAGTTGATTACGTGGGGCAATTTGGACTCCGACAATCTCTATGGCGGCGAGAATGTTCTTAAATGTGAGGTAGCTAATTCTGGAAATCACGATGAGGTTGCTACGGCAACCCTCATATCTAAAATTGAAGGAAAAACCAGCGTCCTAGCGAAGGAGAGCATAACTATTCCGGCTGGCGCTACCAAAGAGGTGTCACTCAAGTATACCCCTGCCGGTGATCCAAAGGAGAATTTTGAATTTCAAGTAGAGTTAAACGGCAGGCTGGCAATGCTTGCAACGCATCCATCGGCAGCTGTACCGCCAACACCGAGAGTGTGGCAGCTTAATGATCCGCTTTTTGAGCCTTTGCTATCAAAGACCCCACCCGGTGAGCAGAAAAACGGAGCGATCTATTGGTTCCACAGCAGCAATGCGGCTGAACTCCGTGTGTTTGCAAAGGAATTCGGCGTCAGATACTCCTTGGACGAGGCGTACAAGGAGCTTGCGGATTACAAACTGATGCCCATTATTCAGCCGCATGCCATTGCGAAGGAACCTCTTAGAAGTATGGCGGCTAAGTACCATTTCAAAGTACTTATCGAGCCTGAATGGCGGGGAGCGGCTAGCAAGGGCGCTCAAGTAATTGGAGGTAGACCCTATGCATTCGACCCAAAGAGCAAGGAGGCGTACTTTGAGACACTCAGATCATCCATCGAGCAGGCACGAGAGTATATTTGGGGTGTTTATTCGTGGGATGAGATGCATGAGCAAGTAACGGGACAACCCCTAGAATTGAAGCTTCAATCTCCCGATTCTTCGCTCGTTCGGGAGATAGACGAAGAGGTCAAGAAAAAGTTTGGCTACGGAAAGTTTGGCTTGCCTGATACCTCCAAGGAATCTGACCCATTTTGTTGGATCGCCTATCGCAAATGGGTAAATTATAAGCTGCTTGAGTGGCAAAAGGAGATATATGAAACTACGAAAAAGCTTGCACCTGAAATCCAAGTAGTGTCATTTGATCCTGTTGCCGGACACAAACCATATGAACTCGACGCAATTAGCCCATATGTAGATATAGTAACGCATCAACTATATCCCTCTGCGAATCCGAACCGACAGGAATTTGGTTTCGTAACTAAGTTAGTTGCCGACTTAACCGGGAAACCAGTTTGGCCATGCACCCATGTTGAGAACTATGCCTATTCAACAACTGCAGAAGAAACCCGTGAGCTGATGAGCCAAGTAATGCGCAATGGTGGCAAGGGCTTTCACCTTTATATTCCTGATGTCCAAGGCGGGCGTGCGCCCAGTGGAGATACTAAGCTCACAAAATACGGTTGTCCTGAACGCTTCCGCGCGATAATGGGAATTGTGCAGATGGCGTCAGAAATGAACGAGGTAGCTATCCCTGCCGACCCAGACTGCGCCATACTTTATTCCGAAGACCATTATCAGTCTTTCACAGCCCCTAACCATATTTTCCCTAATGAGCCGGAGTATGCATATACATTTCTTGGACCTGTTGCAAGAACTTGGTTTAAATTCATCAATGACAATATGATTGCGAATGGCAAGGCAAATCTTAAGGCATGGAAGGCTATATTCCTCCCGGGGGCAAAGTATGAACGACCGGGAGTAGTAAAGGCACTTGCTGACTACGTCAAAAATGGCGGCGTATTGGTGTGTGGCGATCCGGAAGCATTTACATGGGCGCCGGACGGGAGTAGTCTAGCCAATTTGCGGAAGGAACTGCTGGGCGTTGATATTGCGCCTGGCGTGGAACAAAACGAAATAGTATTTGCAAATGATTTGCCATACATGCGACTGAAAGGGCTCAAGCTTCCGGCAGGAAGTCCAGCATTCAAGCTGACCGCCGGCAGTAATGTTAAAGTACTGGCGACTTTTGGAAATGGAGATCCCGCGATTACGGAACACAAGCTTGGGAAAGGTAAAGTTATCTTTTTTGCATCTAACCCATTTTTCGAAAAGGCTGTTGGGGATCAGGCTTGGAAAGATTTCTTCATGGCACTTGTTGAGAGTTTGGGGATCAAGACCAATCGGGATATATGGCGTTTTAAATTCCCGTTGCCAAAGGATGTTTATCAGCCCGATCCCGAAGGGGTGTGTCTCACTGGGAATTATATTCGATGGCAGCACGAGCGACCCGTTGATGAGAAAAATGCCTTCACCAATGGAACTTATTCATATTCCGTGCCACCAGATGAAGTTGCCGATGAGGCGGGCGAAATAATGATTGAATTCGGCAAAGGCGATCTTACTGATCGCAGGCTTGCTCCAATTCTCAATAAGAAAGTTTTGAATCCGAGAAACTTTATAGTAACATGGAGGAAAACTGATCAAACAGCTGTCACTTTTGATTTTACAAAACCATTCTCGCTAAAGCGAGTACACCTTTGGTACTCGGATCAGCTGCCAAGTATGACCGTTGAGGGAAGCGTAGACGGCGAAAACTGGTCGTTGCTGGCGTCACACCCAAAGCAGGTGCCGACGGAGGATGTGTTGGATGCAAGCTTGGACATTGCCTCCAATACGCCTTTTCGCTTTGTGCGCCTTTCATTCGGCGAGCGCGACCCCGGCGAAAAAATGACGTTGGTTGAATGCGAGATATGGGCAAATTCAGAATAGGGACGGTTGCTATCTTCAATAGAAAACCAAAAGTTATTGGCTATAACTAATATAAAGCAGGAATATTGTTCTTAAGGTTTTAAGAAAGTTTTGGTTGCTAAACCTAGTTTCGAAGGTGTCGGTGATGATAGAAAAGGATTACGCAGAAGCAAAGGTAAGTAGGGCGAAAAATAGCATGGAGGTGGAATAATGAGAAAAATTAAAATCACAGCAGGTGCAGTTCAGGCGATCGCTGAGTTGAATGATTCGGCGACTGCAAATGCGATTTGGGAAGCACTGCCAATAAAAGCTCGGGCAAACACGTGGGGCGACGAAATTTATTTTGGCATCCCCGTACATGTTGGTGAAGAAAACGGAAAAGAAGTTGTAGACATGGGTGATATAGCATACTGGCCACCCGGAAGCGCATTCTGCATATTCTTTGGTCCCACTCCTGCCAGCAGAGGTACTGAGATTCGTCCTGCCAGTGCGGTGAACGTCGTTGGCAAGGTCGAAGGCGATCCAAAGGTCTTTAAGTCGGTGCGATCTGGTGAGCAGGTTATCCTCGAAAAGTTGGAAGAGTAGAGTTCACATTGACTGTTCGTAGGCACACTTGGTAGAATGACTGCATCAAAGTCGCTCATAGCGCAGTCTTGGCAGGTCGTCTCACGTGCCGCGGATCAGAACAATTATTGCAGTAATTATTAGCTTTAGCCTGTTTGCTTTGTTGCAAGGGTGTTCGCGTCCCGCCCGAGGAAATGATGTCGGGGGAAAGGTTATTATCACCGTTTGGCATCCTTGGGGTGGAACACAAGCAATTGCCTGTGAGCAGGTTATAAAGGCATTCGAAGCCGCACATCCAAAAATTGACGTTCGCCCGCTTTTCACGGTTAACGACCTCTCGAATAACCAAAAGTTCTTTACATCGGTGGCTGCAGGAAAACCACCGGATGTTACATTTGTAGATGGTCCGCAAGTCGCTGAGTGGGCTGAACAAGGTGCATTGATGCCCCTTGATGATTTTATTAAATCTGCAGGAATCAAGGCGGGCGATTATTTCAAACCATGCTGGCTGCAGAATAAATACAAAGGCAAAGTCTGGGCTCTGACATATTGTGCTGACCCGAATTTCGCTTTTGTTTGGAACAAAGCTCATTTCCGCGAGGTAGGTTTGGACCCTGAGAAGCCGCCAGCAACTATTGAGGAACTGGATTACTATGTAGAGAAACTGACAAAATGGCGGGGCACGGGAAAAGGGAGAAAGCTTGTTCGCATAGGGATTATTCCATGGTCGCAATACGGAGCGGCAAATTCGATGTTCACTTGGGGATGGGCTTTTGGAGCATCGTTTTACGATACTGTGACCCATAGAATTACTGCCGATGACGAAAAGGCCGTAAAAGCTTTGGAATGGATGTGTTCCTATGCCCGCAAATATGACGTAAACAAGATCTCAAGCCTAGAAGCGGGGTTTGGTTCCGCCGAAATGAACCCCTTTTATGTAGGAAAATATTCTATGGCTTGTCTACATATCTCCGGAGTCGAGGAGATCAAGAAGTATGCGCCAAACCTAGACTATGGACTTGGCTACATTCCAGCCCCGCCCGACGGCGAGAAACATAGTTCGTGGGTGGGCGGTTGGTGTGTGGCAATACCGAAAGGCTGTCGGCATCCAAAGGAAGCTTGGGAATTCATCAGGTGGACATGCGCAGACCCTGAAGGTACAAGGATCGTAGGCGAAAAGACAGGGCTGTTTCCCGGCTATCGGAAATCACCTTATTTTGCGAAGGTTCGCAGAAATCCGCAGTACGGCATGTTTCTAAAGATACTTGAAGAATGTCGCCATCAAAGACCC
>FWPV01006409.1_pt1 | contig 22489 bp, 24 predicted proteins | sample 2228371 | NCBI WGS metagenome assembly FWPV01 (sample SAMEA103939776, study PRJEB20133) | metagenome | reverse complement strand
ATGCATCGCAGCGCCTTCACGGCCACCGGTAACCCCCGTTCGATCCCCTGACTAATCCACACTGGGCTCACTCCGGCAGCGGCGTAGCGGGCTGCTTCGCGCAGTATACTTTGGAGCAGCACCGCGCTGGTGGCGCTGCCGTCGCCCACAATCTGGCGCACATGCCAGGCCAGATGGCGCGCTAATAGAAGCCCCATATTCTCAAAGCGATCAGGAATGCGAATGATGCGCCGAGCGATGGTGGCGCCATCCGATAGGATCTCAGGCGGGCGATCACCGATGTTGGGATCGTAGGCTACGTGACGGCCAGTGGGCCCTAACGTGAGTTTTAGCGTATCCGTCAGCAGATTAACACCGCGAAGCAAAGCTGCACAGGCTGCTGGCCCCAGAAGCACGCGATCATTGGTTGGCACGCTGGTTCCCCTAGCAGGATGCCATCCGCGCATTAACCGACGACCTAACCTTTGATCCCGCTCATGGCGATCCCGCTTACAAAATACTTCTGCGTCATGAAAAAGAGCACGATAATAGGCACGGTCGCCATGACCGAACCTGCCATGAGCAGATTGTCCCTAGGGAGACCGGGCACACCCGGTTGATGTTTGAGATACCACAGGCCCAGCGCGATGGTGAACTTCTCTGAGTTATTCAGAAAGATCAGCGGCCCCAAAAAGGCATTCCAGTTCCCCAGGAAACTTAGCACGGTCACAGTCGCAAGCACGGGGCCTGCGTTGGGCAGGATGATCTTCACCAGGATGCCCAGTGGCCCCGAACCGTCGATGTAGGCTGCCTCATCCAGGTCTATGGGCAGCGTCATTATAAACTGCCGGATTAGGAAGATAGTAAAGGCGCCACCGCCAAAGTAGCTCGGCACGATAAGCGGCTTCCAAGTATCAATCCAGCCAAGGCTGCGAAAGACGACGAACAGCGGGATGATCGTGACATGGGGCGGCAAGATCATCGTGCTCAAACACAGCGCAAAGATCGCCCCACGGCCCGGGAATTGAAAGCGAGCGAAGCCATAGGCCACCAGCAAGGCGCTCGTGATCTGACCAAGTAGCGAGAGGGCAGTAATGATCAGGGTATTAGTATAAAACCGTCCAAACGGAATGAGAGTCCATGCATCCCGATAACTACGCCAGTTGAAGCTCGCCGGTAACAACTTCGGCGGATACTCGATCAACTCAACAGGTGTCTTGAGAGAACTGCTGACCGTCCAGAAGAACGGAAAGACGAACATGGTCGAGATCGCGATCGTGAAAACGTACAGCAGGGCTCTCCGAGAATATTTGGAGTATTTGACCAGGCGCACATTGGCAGTATTCAGCATGCATCATCTCCTTGGCACAGGTGCCCTTAGCCTGTGCCACTCTCATAGTAGACCCAGCGATTCTGCAGCTTCAGCTGGATTAGGGTAAGGGACAGCACAGCGACAAAGAGGATCCAGGCTAATGCACTCCCGTATCCCATGTCAAAGCTCACAAAAGCTTGCCTGTACAAGTGCAACGCGTAGAAATGCGTTGCATACGCCGGCCCTCCGGATGTCGTCACGTAAGCCATGTCAAAAACCTGGAAGCTGGCGATCAGCCCCAATACCAGGTTGAAGAACATGGCTGGCGAAATGAGCGGTAATGTAATGTGCAGATGCTTGCGGATCGCGCCAGCTCCGTCAATATCGGCAGCTTCGTACAGGGTTTCAGGGATAGCCTGCAGGCCCGCCAGGAAGATCAACATGCGGTTTCCGCCGATGCCGTTCCACAACGCTATGATCGCCAGAGCGGGCAGCGCCCACTGGACGCTCGATAGCCAACGCGGTCCCACGATGCCTATGCTCCTGAGCGCCGTGTTCACGATGCCGATATCGGGCTGTAGCATCCACGTCCACAATAGTGACGCTGCCACGACAGGAGTAAGATGAGGGAGAAAGAAAAACGTACGATAGATGGATGTACCCCGCAGTTTCTGATTCAGTAGTATTGCTGCTAGAAGAGATCCCAAAATACCCAAAGGGACGGTGAGGATTGACCAATAGATGGTACGTCGGACTGAGGGCCAGAAAAGCTGGTCTTTGACGAACGCATAGGCATAATTTTCAAGACCTGTAAAACGAGGTGGGCGCTGTATATGATAGTCACAGAAACTGTAGATGAAAGAGGCGATCATGGGCCCTGCGGTGAAAAACAGGAAACCCAAAACCCAGGGGAGAATAAAGAGATATCCGTAGATCGCCTGGCGACGCCGTGTAGCCGACATACGGTGGGCCCGTTTTGTGGAGACAAATGGTTTTGGCAGGACGCGCTCTGGCCCTTGTGGTGTGTTGCCAGATCCCATGATCTCATCCCTCCGATGCTGCCAAAAGGAAGCGTACATGAGCGTGGTGTATGACCAAAAGATCAATCTCGAGGGCAGCTCGAAAAGAGTGCCCTCGAGACACGATCACGACGCAGTTCTAGGAGATGGGGCGCTGCAGAATCTCGTCCAGACGGCTCTTGACGGACTTGAAGAAGGCATCGTCGAGTTGCTTGACCCCCAGATAGGCCTCATCTAGGCTGTTAGTGAGCGCCGCTCGCCATTCCTCACCGCGATAGTTGCGGCCGATACGATAGGGCTTGGCCCTAAAGTGCATCACCCACTGCAACTGCAGGAACGGATCCTTGGCCAAGTCGCCGATCTCCTGCATTTCGTTCGTGCGACCCACAAGGTAGCGGTGTTGGCTCGCGATGATCTGGGCAAAACGCGCATCCGCTAGTGCGTACTGCAACATACACGCCTCTTTGGGATACTGAGTCTGACGCGTCGGGGCGTGTGAGTTCATGCTTGCACCCCAGCCCTGGAACTTGGGACCCTGAGGCAGACCGACGATGCTCCACTTGAACTTGCCGCCGCCTTCAGGCGGGCCGCCTACAGCCTCTTTGGTGCTGCCCCAATACCAGCAACCGCCCTGCATCATGGCCAGCTTACCGGCCGCAAACAGGCCGTAAATGCCAGCGGCGCCCAACTCTGTGGCATGTGGCGATATCTTATCCCTGTACAGGGCATTGTAGTTCCACGTAACATAGTCTTTCCATGTATCGACGGGGTGTTCTTTGCCCGCCTCGTCAAGCTCCCAGCCGCCAAAGCTGCGTATGCCATTGACAACTGCTTGAGAGTTCGTAGTCACGGGGTAGAAGCCGTACACTTCACGGGCATTCTTGGGTCCCTTGGTCAATTTGGTCGCGAACTCGTACAGCTGGTCCCAAGTCATCGCTTTCCCGGCTTTCTCTGCCTCTAGGTCCAGCGTCGGCACCTTGAGATTCGCCGCCTCAAAGAGGCTGTGGTTCAAGAAGATGTACGCCTCGGCGGGGTGGGCCGTCTTCGGTAGGCCGTAAACCTTGCCTCCAAAGGTGCAGGAATCGATGCCCGAGGGGATCCACTCATCCCTCTTGACCTTGGCGCTTTCCATCCAGTCATTCATGGCAAGCAGCAAGCCAAAATGCACTAATCGGCTATGATGCCAGCTGGCTTGGGTAGTAAAGGTATTGTCGCCGAGCGTACCCGACACGGCCAGGATTTCCAACTTGGCCATGTACTCACCACCAGGAATGGGTTCCAATTTGACCTGGATGCCGGTCTCCTTGGTGAACTCCTGAGGCCGTGTGATGTATATGCCAGGCTCCGATGTTTCGCCGCCTGCCCGCATATGCAGCCGGAGCACGATGGGCTTTTGCGTGGGCTGGACGACCTTCTCGACGACCTTCTCTTTCTCGACGATCTTGGTGACCTCTTTGGCCACCTCTTTGACGACTTCCTTGGGAACCTCTTTGACCACTTCTTTGGTCACAACCTTCTCAACAACCTTCTCCACCACTTTGGGCTGGCATGCCGCCGTGGCGAGAAGGCCCGCGCCGATTGCGCCTACCTTCACAAACGTGCGCCGCGAGATCTTTGGATGCTCCGACATCTGCTTTCCTCCTATTTGTCTTCGTTATTAGGACACGCAAATATTAGCCCAGACGCACGATATACCAACAATATTCCATCACAGGATCATCCCGTGGTGGATACGCTCGGATCCCTTCGGATTGCCCGATCGGATGCGATTCCCGAAGTCGCCAAAATAGAATTGCCTTTCCCGCCTTTCTGAGGCCTGGTCGTTCAGATTGCAAAGCACAGAATCGAGCGATTTAACAAACATGCAAGCTTGTGCGGCCTCTTAGCATCATTTTAACATAGTTCGTAGCACATGTCAAGGCTTTTTCAGTTTCACAGCAATTCCAAATATGACCGGGCGGTGGGAGGAAGTTTCCCTGGAAGCCCTTCTTGGCGGGTTGTATCCCAGAAAACAGGATATCAGAGACCCGAAGTGGGAGATCAGAAAATCATAAATTGTCATAATCGCCCATATTTGGAATTGCTGCCATTTTCAGTTTCGGACGTTTCAAGATAATCCATTATTGTCAACTTTTTGGCCATAGGTGGTGGTCATAGATTGCGACATACCACTACTTATTGTAGCAAAAGCCTTATCTCAAAACATCTGTCCGGTTTTCGCGCTGCCTTGTTTGCGCGTTGCGGACTGGCCGCTATAATAGCTGCGACCCATGAATAGATAAGGGAGGTTGCTTCTGGAACTCATTGAGACTGCGCGGTTTATCGTAGACACCATCGCGAACAAGCTGGGCGCGGATATCGTGCTGCTTGACCTATCCGGCATCACGCTGATCGCCGATTATTTTATCATCGCGACCGGGGACAGCGACCGACAGCTCGATGCCATCGCCCGCGAAGTGCACGAACGCCTGCAGGTTGACCATCGCATGGCGCCCTTGGCCATCGAGGGCACGGGCCAATCGGGCTGGATCCTGATGGATTACGGCAGTATTGTGGTGCATCTCTTCTCGCCCGCCCAGCGCAACCGCTATCAATTGGAGAGCTTTTGGAACAAGGCGCGCGTCATCGTGCGTATGGCCTGAACCTGCCGCCCGATCGGGCCGAGGGTCACGTTTGATCGCCCGAGGGAGGCTGGCGCGTTTCCTGCTCTGTTGGCGCCTCGGGCGAATCTGCCGCAGTTTCTTGCCGCGAGGCGTCCTCATCTTGTGGCATCCCCGCAGGCACGTTAATTTGCCCTTCGATGACGACGCTTTCCACAAGCCCTTCGTCGTCCACCAGATAGGGCAACTCCACGGGCGGCAGATCTTCGGCCCTAATGGGCAGCCTGGCCGTGCGCGGAGGCAGCGGAGAGCGCGCCCCGAAAAGAGCCTGTGCGGCGACATTATCCGGGTCGAGAGTCTGGGCGCGCTGCAAAAAAATGCGTGCGGATTCATCCCGATCGGTGTTGAGCCAGAGCTGGCCCAGGATCAGGTTGGCCTTCAGACAGTTGGGCAGCTCGTGCAGGATGCCCTGACACACCACCGCCGCATCCTCGGCGCGCCCGTCACGCCACAGCGCCTCCGCCAGGGCCACCCGCAGATCAAAGCGCATCGGGTCGGCGCGTGCCAGCTCGCGCAGCTCGTTAATGGCCGCGGCATAGAGCTGACCGCGCAGATAGGTGCGCGCCAGCGCAGCGCGTGTCATCTTGGCGCGCGCCGTGGGCGAGACGCTGAGCTCAACATAAAGCTGATTGAGTTTCTGGCGCACTTCTGCGTTGCTCGGCGCGAGCTCGTAAGCGCGCTCCAGGTGCCACAGTGCTTCCTCTTTCGACCCGCGCGCCTCGTGGATGGCCGCCAGGCTAATATAGGACGGGGCATGTTCGGGGTCCACGCTGAGCACGCGCCGCAAAAAGGCCGCCGCCTGCTCGTATTCCCCCAGGGCGAGGTAGGCCTGCGCCACGATGCTGTACGTGCCGACGTGCTTGTTGAAGGTCTGTAGGATGCGCCGCGCGATGGCCAACGCCTCCCGTGGCCTGCCGGCGCGCAACCGCGCAAGCGCCTCTTCGCTTTGGCCTCGCAGTGTGAGGTCGGCCATGACCGTGCTCCTGTCGTCGTCGGGTTTGTGGGCCGAAGGTCAGCGTCGGGCGCATTATGCGCACATTCGACGCGCGCGTCAACCCACGCCCGCACGCCGGAGAGCTTGATATTTTCGAGGCGAAATGCTCGAGGGAGCGGTGCGCCAATATGTTGCCGAAGGCCGATCGCATCCGCTTGATGCACGGGCTGGATGCCGCGCGTTGCCCGAATGGCCAATATGCGTTCTTTACACTATAGAATCAGCATCCCATCCCCGAAGCTGTAGAAGCGATACCTCTGCCGCACCGCCTCCTCATAGGCCGCCTTGATCTGCGCCAGGCTTGCAAAGGCGCTCACCAACATTAGCAGCGACGAGCGCGGCAGGTGAAAGTTGGTGATCAGCGCGTCCACCACGCGAAAGCGATAGCCGGGGTAGATGAACAAATCCGTCGGCCCATTCCAAGCGCGCACGCCGAAAGGCACGTCGCGCGCGGCGCTCTCGAGCACGCGCACGGAGGTGGTTCCCACGGCGATCACGCGGCGCCCCTCGGCCTTGGCGCGATTGATTTGCTCGGCCACCTCCTCGGTCAACCGGCAATACTCGGTGTGGATGCGGTGCTCCTCGACGCGCTCCTCCGTCACGGGGCGAAAGGTATCCAGCCCGATATGCAGAAGCACCGACGCCCAGCTCACCCCTAGCGCCTTGGTGCGCTCGATCAGCTCGGGGGTAAAGTGCAGCCCAGCGGTCGGCGCGGCAACGGACCCTTGGACGCGCGCATAGACCGTCTGATAGCGTTCCGGATCGCGCAGCGGCTCGTGGATGTAGGGGGGCAGAGGGATGCTGCCCAGCCGACCGAGGTGCTCATCGATCGGCTCGTTGAAACGGATCAACCGCCCGCCCGAATCCGTCACCGCCTCCACCGTGCCTTGCACCGGCGGGGCCTGGCCGCCGACCAGTTCCAGGCGTTGCCCCAGGGGCACTTTGCGCCCCTTGACCAAAGCTTCCCAGCGGGTGGCATCCCTTTTAGCCAGCAGGAGCAGCTCCACCCGGCCGCCGGTGGGCACCTTGACGGCCTGGATGCGTGCGGGGATAACGCGCGTCTCGTTGGCCACCAGGAGGTCGCCGGGGCGCAAATAGTCCACGATGTCGCGGAAGATGCGATGCTCCAGCGCGCCGCTCGCCCGATGGAGCACGAGCAGCCGAGAGGCGTCGCGTGGCTCGATCGGGTGTTGGGCGATCAGTTCCGGGGGCAGGTCATAATCGAACTCTTGGGTTAACACGGCCCTAGTCTTCAAAGCGTGGGGCCTCGGTTTGGGTTTCGGACAGGCCCCACCCTCTCTATTTGCGCAAAAGGCGCAGCACGATATTCAACAATACGGTCAGAACCAGGCTGATCAGCAGCGAGGTCGCCAGCGGCACGGTGCACGAGACATTACCGCGCTCGAAACGAAAATCCCCCGGCAGCCTGCCCAAGAAGGGGATTTTGCCACCGAGCGTGAGCAATAGCCCCAGTATGAAGATAATGCCCCCCATGATGAGGAGCATTCGTCCGAGATCTTCAAACCCTGACATGCCTTACCGTCCTCACTCGTTCGTCGCTCGCGTGGAGGCCTGGCGATCCTGGGCCTCCCAATCGCTATAAATGCAACCACAGTAACGTTGCCTGTACAAGTTATGCTCTTCGGCCAACCGATGGTGTTCGGCGAACCCACGTCGCAGGTTCTCGAAATAGAATGCCACGCCGAACTCTTGGGCGATCTTTTCCCCGATGCGGCGCAGCGCCTGCTGGTCCTGATACGGGCTGATCAGTAAGGTGGTCGTAAAAGCATCGAACCCGCGCTCTTGGGCGGCACGCGCCGTCTGCTCCAACCGCAGGGTATAGCAGATCAAGCAGCGATCGCGGTAACGTTCGTACCCCGCAATGGCGCGCAAAAACGCCGGCATAGCGTAGCCCGGCTCCCAGATCATGGGCAGGCCGATCTCTTCCGCATAGCGCACCAAGGTCTCGCGGCGCTTTTCGTGCTCGCCGTAGGGATGGATGTTGGGATTGAACCAGTAGCCATGTACCTCCCACCCCTGCTCACCGAGCCGCCGCACCGTATAGGTCGCACAGGGCGCGCAGCAGATGTGTAGCAACATACGTTTGCCCTGCCCCGTTGGCTCGGACGGCGGGCGCTCGGGCAACGGCACGGTCTGCGCCAGGCGAATGACCAGAGGGTCTTCGCTCACCAGCTCGGCCTTGCCCGTCTGCACGAGCCGACGCGCCTTGTCCTCAGAACAGGGCGAGAGGGGCTGCCCTTGCGCGTCAATGACGGATGCACGTTTCATCAGAACAAGCTCGTCTGCTGGGTCTGCTCTCGCGTGTAAGGGCGCTTGAGGTGCTCGTAGGCGCGCCGCGTCGCAAGCCGCCCGCGCGAGGTGCGCTCCAAGAAGCCCAGTTGGATCAGGTATGGCTCGTACACGTCCATGATCGTATCGGCGTCCTCGTTCAGCGCCGCGGCCAGCGTGTCGAGGCCCACCGGCCCCCCGTCGAACTTGTCAATGATCGTCGCCAGCACGCGCCGGTCCGAGTTGTCGAGGCCCAGCTCGTCAACTTCCAGCATATCGAGCGCTTGTTTGGCGATAAGCGCGTTGATCCGGCCGGTGCCGCGCACCTGCGCATAATCGCGCACCCTTTTGAGCAGGCGGTTGGCCACGCGCGGCGTCCCTCGCGAGCGGCTGGCAATCTCGTGCGTTCCCCCTTCGTCAATCGGCACCTGCAAGATAGAGGCGGAGCGTCGCACGATAGTCTGCATGGCCTCCGGGCTGTAGAAATCGAGCCGATACACGACGCCAAAGCGGTCTCGTAGAGGGGAGGTCATCAGCGCAATGCGCGTCGTGGCCCCGATCAGGGTAAAGCGTGGCAGGTTTAGGCGGATCATGCGCGCCGCCGGCCCCTTGCCGATCACAATATCCAGGGCGTAATCTTCCATCGCCGGATAGAGCACCTCCTCGACCACTCGGCTGAGGCGGTGCACCTCGTCAATGAACAAGATATCGCCTTGGCGCAGGTTCGTCAGGATGGCAGCGAGGTCGCCCGGGCGCTCGATAGCCGGGCCGGAGGTGGTTTTGATGCTCACGCCCATTTCGGCGGCGATGACGTTTGCCAGGGTCGTCTTGCCGAGCCCGGGCGGCCCGTAAAGCAAGATATGATCCAGCGCCTCACCGCGCGCTATGGCCGCGCTGAGAAAGATACGCAGATTCTCCACGACCCTTTCCTGGCCGATATATTCGGCCAAGGTGCGTGGTCGTAGGCTCTGCTCAAGAGGAATCTCTTCGGTGCGCATCACCGGCGAGATCACGCGCTCTGGCATAGGGCCTCCCATCGCGTCTAAACCTGCCCTATTATACACCGGAGATGCGCACAGCCAATAACAAGGGGCGCCCACCAGCGCCCCTTGTCGCCATGTGTGGGTCAGATGCTACTTAGACGCCCAAGAGCTTCTTGACAAGGGTGGCCGCGGCCGCCGCGTCGCGCCCATAGCCGTCCGCGCCGATTTCATCCGCGTACTTCTGGGTCACAGGCGCGCCACCGATGATGACTTTGACCTGCTTGCGGATGCCGGCTTCCTGCAGCGCTTCGATGGTGCTCTTCATGCTCGGCATCGTGGTGGTCAACAAGGCGGATAGGCCTATCACGTCGTCCTTTTTCTCCTTGGCCGCGTCCACAAAAGCTTGCGGGCTAACATCCACGCCTAGGTCAATCACCTCAAAGCCGGCGCCCTCGATCATGATGGCGACCAGGTTCTTGCCGATGTCGTGCAGGTCGCCCTTGACGGTGCCCAGCACGACCTTGCCTTTCGGTTCGACCTTCTCCTTGACCAACTCGGGCCGCAGCAGCGCCAGACCGGTCTTCATCGCGCGGGCGGCGATGAGCATTTCGGGCACATAGTATTCGTTGATCTCAAAGAGCCGCCCCACCTCGGCCATGGCGGGGATCATCGCCTCGTTAAGCAGCTCGGCGGCCGGAATTTTTTCGGCAAGAGCCGCTTTGGTGGCAGTCTCGACGGCCTTTTGATTGCCCTTCAAGATGCCCTCATAGATAGTTTCCTTGTGACCCATTACTAGACCTCCTCCGATCTCGTGTGATGAATTCCGAAATTCGTTCCCGCGTCACAACTGCGCGGATTCTACCACCATATATTTGTTTGCGCAAGCCACGCAAGCAGCCCCGCGCTCGCGGCTGCGCCCACCAACGATGCAGCAAAATCAACGCCGTGATGTGTTAACCAAGCCCACCCTCGCACCTGCTGCGTTGTCGTGCCACAGGTGTGGATGCGCGCTTCTGTCGTTTTCTGACAACGTTCGCAATAGTATAACCCTTGGGCAGTGGCTCCCAAGAGGCTATCTACCAGGCAACCGATCCAACCGCCTACCGCGGCGGATAGCGGCAACCATGCAAGCGCATGATCCCACGGCGCGCGGCTCAGCCAGGATGGTATCACCGCCAACACCAGCGCTGCAAAACCTGTAAGCCAGGCCCCTCCCAGCCCCGCGATCCAACCCAAGAGCGAAACCCCGCCCGGCGTTCCGGCGGGCACCTGCCGGCCGGTCGTGATCATGCGCGGCCGATTGGCGCTGAGCAATCCCAGTTCGGTGGCCCAAGTGTCGGCGGTTGCCGTAGCAACGGTGCCCACGAAAGCCGCAAACAAGCCCACACGATAAGGCCCCAAATAGGAGCACAGGCTCAACACAATCCCCCATACTGCGCTGGCCAGAACCTGATGCCAGTTCCTGGCTCCGGTTCCGCCCAGCCTTTCGTATGCCCGTTTTCGATCCGCACGGTAACGGCTCAGCGATCCTGCAGTGACGATAAAAAGCAGAAAGCTCGCGCCCCAGATCCAACCGCCCAAGCCGAAAATCAACGCGTTCGCCGCCACCAGGCTCAGCGCCCCATCCCATGTCAACGCGCCCAACCGATATCCCAGCCAACCCACGACCGCTCCCAGCGCCAAGCCCAGCAAAAGCTCTTTGACCACGTTGATCACCGATTGAGCGCCGCGAGCGTCGCCAGCCATAAAACGAGCTGGATCGCTAATGCCATGCCCGCAAGCAGATAGGATCCCAGCCGCTCGCGTCGGTGCAGAAGAAAGGCCAAAAAGCCGTTGGTTGCCAGGGTCAGCATACCGATGCTAGGGATGATGAGCAGCCCGATCTTGGGAGCGATGCGGCTAATCCGGCCTTGAACGTCAAAGTGCAAGGGGATTCGCTCCGGTAGGCTCCCATAAACTTTAAAGACGATCCCATATAGAATCATATTCGCAACGAAGGCTAGTAGGATCATCCCCCAAAACCACCGGTCGCGCCAGATCGGCAATAGGGCAATGGGCGCATATTCCACCGTCTGTTCGAGCGCACGGATCGGCTCCAAGGCGCGCCGCGTCGTATAATCGGCCAGAAATTGCTGGGCATCTCGCGGCGAGATGCCATAACATATCGAGTCCGTAACCACCACCAACTGCCGCTCGATGACCTCGGTGCTATATACCAGGAGCAGGCCGAGATCCTTCAAGCGTAGATACCCCATCAGAAAACCCGGCCAGCCAAACCCCCGCAATCCTTCGGCGATGGTCACCTCCTTCCCCGGCACGATGCGTTTGATGGCCTCCATGGGCACGATGTGCCTGGAAAAACCGCAAACGATCGTCAAAGCATTGCGATCGAGCGAATAGCGCAGCGTAAGCAGGCTATAATACCAATAAGCCCACAAGCCCAGCACGGGCAGGCTGAGGATGAAAATCAGGGCTGATACGTACAAATTCAGGTCAATCTCTCTCCCGATCATGCCTCGCACAAGAAAGATGTCGATGCCGATGATCGTGAGCACGAACAGCAACCCGACGATAATCCCCAGCCCTTTGGCGGGCCTCCAAACCATTCTCCCTCCGCGATCGTACCGCGCGAGTCAATGCTTAACGCTCGGCGAACGCCGCCATTATAGTGTCGAGTCGCAACACGGTCAAGTGCGATCTCATCGCCAGGAAAACTGGTACGTCTCGCCCGGCGCGCTGATTGCGACGCCCGTATCATCCTCCGATGTGCGCACGACCACGTCCACTTTCCAGAGGAAATGGTTAGCCCCTTTCCGCTGGCCGGTGGGACGCGATAGGCGCCACGAGGTGGCTTTGGTCCATATCCTGGTCGGTTCGGTATCCTCCTCCGAATGCCAAATGCTCAACGCGTACCATTCTTGTTGGCCGAGAACCCCGACGGAGGCCCAATTGAGCAGGACGGAAGACTCGCCGGCAGGAATAGTGCTCCCGTTAGGGGGCATCAAAAGCTGTGGCGACCGATAGAGATACGTGGGTGTCAGCGCTTCGGCGAGCGTTGGCAGTGGAGTGGGCGTGCAGGTCACGAATTTGGTGGGCGATGGCGTCGCCCCAGATGTCGGCGTTACGGGGATGCCGGGAATGATCAGTTTCTGCCCGATGCTAAGCATCGCGTTGATGCTGATGCCGTTGGCTTGGGCAATTTGCTCGCTGGTTGTGTCGTATTTGACTGCGAGGCTGCTCAACGTATCGCCCTGCGCCACGGTGTGTACCAACGGGATAAAAGGCGTGGCGCTCGGCGCAGGCGAAGGGGTAGGTGATCGCGTCGCGCTCGGCGTAACGCTTGGGCTGGGCGTCGGCGTCAAGGTGATTGTGGCTGTCGGGCTGGGGTCCCTGCTGGGCGTCGCGCTGGGCACGCGACTGCCGTTCGGCGCGAGCCCGGCCGCGATTTCGTTCCACGGCTTGATCAGCCAAGTGGCCAGCAGCAGGGCGATGGCCGCCAACGCGCCGATGGCGATCGTCCACAGCCCCACAGGAGAGGGCGGGGCCTCAAGCTGGCGCGTGGCCCCGCAAATGGGGCAGAGGGCTTCCGTGGCCAGCATGCGCGCGCCGCACGCCGGACACTGATCGGATTCTTTACGGATGGTCAGCTCCCGTCCGCAGGCAGGGCAAAGCAGAGCATCTCGGTAGATGCGTGTTCCGCAATGCGAACAGACCGTGCGCTTTCTGTTAAAGCCGAAGGTCATAGCTTCATATCACCCGGCCGTGTTGGCAGAGGGGACATTTCCGGCGATGCCCAACTCTTGCGCGACGGGTTTGAGCGCCTCGATGACGAACGCGATGTGCTCGTCCAAATCAACGCCCAGATCGGCGGCGCCCTGTTCCATTTCCTGCCGGTTGACGGCGCGCGCAAAAGCCTTGTCCTTCCACTTTTTTTTCACCGATCTGGCCTGTAGGTTCAGGATGCTTTTATCGGGTTGCACCAGCGCGCAAGCCATCACGAACCCGGCCAATTCGTCCACGGCGAATAGCACCTTGGCCATCGGCGTGGTGCGCGGAACGTTCAGATAGGTGCCGTGCCCTTTGATGGCCTCGATGATCTCCGCCGGCCAGCCTCTCTCTTGCAAGATCGTCGCCCCCACCATGGGGTGCTCCGCCGCAGTGGGGTGCTGCTCATAGTCAAAGTCGTGCACAAGTCCCGTAACGGCCCACAGCTCCTCGTCCTCGCCGTATTTCGCGGCGTAGGCGCGCATAGCCGCCTCCACGGCCAGGGCGTGCTTGATCAAGCTCGGGTTGTGGGTAAACTCGTTCAACAGTTTCCAAGCATCTTCTCGCGTTGGTCTCAAAGTTGATTCCTCGTTGTTTCAGGGAGTTAACGCCTGGCGCTGCAAGGCGATCAATTGATTGATGCCCTGTTGGGCCAAGTTTAACAGCTCATCCAGCCGCTGTCTAGAAAAAGTTTGGCCTTCGGCGGTGCCCTGCACCTCCACGAACTGCCCCTCGGCGTTCATCACGATGTTAAAATCAACTTCCGCCTTGGAATCTTCCTCATAGCACAGGTCGAGCATGGCGGCGCCTTGGACGACGCCCACGCTCACCGCAGCCACCGGCGGGCCGAACACCGACTGCTCCACGAGGCCGTTCTGGACGAGCTTCCGCAGCGCGAGGCTCATGGCGACATAACCGCCCGTGATGGCCGCCGTGCGCGTGCCCCCATCGGCCTGGATGACGTCGCAATCCACGATGATCATGCGTTCGCCCAGCGCGGCAAGGTTCACGGCGGCGCGCAACGAACGACCGATCAGGCGTTGGATCTCTTGGGTACGGCCGGAGGGGCCTCGCGTCTCGCGGGGCGTGCGCGTGAGGGTCGAGCGCGGCAACATGCCGTATTCCCCGGTCACCCACCCCGTGCCGCGCCCCTGCATCCAGGGTGGCACGGCCTCCTCGATGGTCGCGGCGCAAAGCACGCGCGTCTTGCCGAAGGTGATCAACGCCGAGCCATCCGCGTAATCCAAATAATTGGGCGCGATCGTCACAGGGCGCAGGGCATCGTGGGCGCGGCCATCGCTGCGCATGTTCATCGCTCCTGTATATTGTAAAAAGAAACCATGAATTTGCGGCCGGCGGCAAAGGCTTCTTGGTTCAACTTGACAAAGCGCGCCGGCACGCGCGAGGCAATTACCTCTAGCCAAAGGCTTTCGGGCAGCTCCAGCAGGGCGGAAAGCGCGCCGAGCATGACGACGTTGTTGATGCGTGCCTGCCCCAGCTCGCCCGCCAGCCGCATGGCGGGCACATCGTATCGTTTCATGCCGCGATAGTAGGCTCTCTCCTCGTCGTCGGGCGTGGGATACTTGGCCTCGCCGGAACTGGCCGAAACGGGCACGATGCGGCTATCGCTGATGAGCAAGCTCCCGCCCGGGCGCAGTTGATCCACATAGCGCAACGCCTCCAAGCGCTCGAAGGCCAGGAGGTAATCCACCTCGCCCGGGGCGATGAGCGGCGAATAGACCTGTTTGCCCCAACGCACATGGCTGATCACGCTGCCGCCGCGCTGGGCCATGCCGTGCACCTCCGACTTTTTGACGTCGAGGCCCGCCTCCATGCCTATGAGCGCGATGACATCCGCGGCCAGAAGGATGCCCTGCCCCCCAACGCCCGCCAAAAAGAAATTTGCGCTCGTAGGGGTGGAAATACGTTGCTCTGTCATACTTTTTCCCCCTGTTCAGCCTCGACTTGGGCGCGGAATAGGATCGCGTTTACCGGGCAAACCTGGGCGCAGATCTCGCACCCCGTGCAAAGCAACGGCTCGATCTTGGATTTGGGGCGCTTGTTTTTCTCGTACAGCTCATCGCTCAGGTTGATGGCGGGGCAGCCCGTCCGCCGACAGGTGCCGCAAGCGATGCACTTGGCCGCGTCTATCCTGAGTGGCATATAGCGTTGGCGCGCCTCCGGCAGCAGCGCGCATTCGCGCTGCGCGATGATCACCGACGGCCCCTCCAGCGCCAGACATCGCTTAAGGGTCTCCTCGACCTGGTTGAGGTCGTATGGGTCCACCACATACACGTTCTCGATGCCCAACGCACGCGCCAGCGGCTCGATGGCGATTTCGGGGACCTCCTTGCCCTGCAGCGTTCGCCCCGTGCCGGGATGTTGCTGGTGTCCGGTCATCGCCGTGGTGCGGTTATCCAGGATTAGCGTGACCGTGTCGCTCCGATTATAGCCCACGTTGAGCAGGGCGGGAATGCCCGTGTGGAAAAAGGTCGAGTCCCCGATCACGGCGATGTTTTTTTGCTGAATGCCCGCTTTCGAGACGCCGTGCGCTACCCCAATGCTGGCGCCCATGCACCCGCAGGTGTGCAACGCGCCCAAAGGCGAGAGGGCCCCCAACGTGTAGCAGCCGATGTCCCCGTTCACCACGAGCTTGAGCTTGCGGGTGATGGCGAAAATGCCGCGATGCGGACACCCTGGGCAGAGCACCGGCGGGCGCGGCGGCAAGGCGGGGCGCTCCACGCAGACACATTCGGGCCGATCCGTGGCGGGCAAAAGCCCCGCCGCGATGGCGCACTCGCGCACCACATGCGGGCTGAACTCGTCAACCATGGGGAAGATGCTCTTGCCCTCGCAGGCGATGCCCGCCAGCTTGAGCTCTTCCTCGATCACGGGATCCAGCTCCTCGATGACGATCAGCCGCTTCACTCTGCTGGCGAACTCGGCGGCGAGCCTTGCCGGAATCGGATATGTCATTCCCAATCGGAGGAAAGAAGCGTTGGGGAAAACCTCTTTGGCGTATTGATAGGCGACGCCATGCGTCACGATGCCCAGGGCCGTGTCTCCCATCTCGACGCGGTTGTAGCTAAAAGCATTGGCGGTCTCCGCCAACTGTCGGATGCGCTCTTCGATCACGGGGTGGCGTCGCCGCGCAAAGGCGGGCACCATGACGTATTTGCTCACGTCCACGCGATAGGACGGCTTTTCCCGGCGCGCTTCCACCATGCGCTCTGCGCCCAGCTCCACGATGCCGTACGAGTGCGAGATGCGCGTCGTGGTGCGCAACATGACGGGGGTGTCGTAACGCTCGCTCAGCTCCAACGCCACGGCGACCATATCTTTGGCTTCCTGGCTGGTGCTAGGCTCAAGGCAGGGAACGCGCGCGAACTTGGCGTAACGTCGGCTATCCTGCTCGCCCTGTGAGCTATGCATGCCCGGGTCGTCGGCACAGATCAACACCAGCCCCGCCTCCAGACCGGTGATCGAGGCGTAAAAGAGCGAGTCAGCGGCCACGTTCACGCCCACGTGTTTCATCACGGCCATCGAGCGCGTGCCGGCATAGGCTGCGCCCACGGCCACATCCATAGCCACCTTCTCGTTGGGACACCACTCGGCGTACACGCCGGGCATGGGCGCAAAGGTTTCCAAGATCTCGGTGCTGGGCGTGCCGGGGTAGCCGGCTGCCACCATGACCCCCGCTTCCCACGCGCCGCGCGCCAATGACTCGTTGCCGGATAGTAATCTTTTCAAGTCCGCGCCTCCCGATGAGGATTTACATTGATAAACTTGTTCGTCGTGCCGCGATCAAGGCGCCGTCAAAAGCTGCAAAAACTCGTCCTGCCGCGCCCACATGCGCTTTCGGTCCTCCTCCGTCGCGTGATCATAACCCAACAGATGCAAGCATCCGTGCACGATGAGGAACGCCAGCTCTTTCTCCACGGGATGCCCTTGCTCTTGCGCTTGCTCCAAGGCGATGGGGTAAGATATGATCACGTCGCCCAAATACGGAGAGAGTTCCTCCGGCGTGATGAACTGCGGCCCCTCGCCGGAGGGGAAAGAAAGCACGTCCGTCGGCTCATCCACGTCGCGGAACGCGCGGTTGAGCTCGCGGACGCGCTCGTTGCCGGTGATGACCAGCGTCACCTCGGCGTGTTCGGGTTGCGCCTCCTGCTCGAGGACTGTTTCCACGATGCGTGCCAGCCGCTCTGCGGAAACGCGATCGGCGAACTCGTCGTCAATTTGAACGTCCACCGAGTAGGCTCGCATAGCTAGCTCTCTTTGGGCGAGACGTCAATGAGCACGGAGAGCTCATCGCTTTTGCCCGCCTCGACGGCGGCGATGCGTTCGGCGTACACGCCACGGTATCTTTCGGGCAGGAGCAAGCCGATCCGAACCATGATCAAGTCCGCCATCTCCTGGAGTTGGTCTGTGCTGGCTTTTTCGGGCAAGGGGGGCAGCTTAAAGGGCTTGCCGATGATCACCCTGCACGTCGGGCGCCTGAGCTGTTTCCAATCGCTCAAGCGCTCGATGCCCCAAATCGCGATGGGCACGATCGTCGCGTTCGTGCGCGTCGCGAGGTAAGCGATCCCTCCTTTGGCGCGCTGCATGGCGCCGGTGCGGCTGCGCGTCCCCTCCGGGGCGATCGCCAAGACGCCGCCCTTGGACAGCACGTCCAAGCAGCCCCGCAGGGCCTCGCGGTCCACCTCGCCCCGTTTGACAAAGATGGACCCCGCCAGGCGCAAAAACGTGCCGAGCAGGATATCTTTGATGTACTTGTCGGCGGCCAGCGTAACGATCTGGCGCGGCACCACGGGCGCAACGGCCCCCGGATCAAAGAGGTGAAGGTGATTGACCGCGATGATGGTCGGCCCGCTGGCCGGGAAATCGCTCAAGGCGGTCACTTCGTAACGATAGACGATCCTCATCAGGCGGTTGATGATCCATTTCAAGATGCGGTAGATGACCGGACTGGTTTGGTAAGAGAAACGCGCTCTCTGAATGGATGCGTTGACTGTCATAAAACATACTCCTCAAAACACTCCCCTTGGCCCTGACCATGTCCATCCTGTGCCGCAAGATGGCTTATCTATCATAACCCCTTCCGGCGCGCCAGGTGCCGTCAAGCCCACATTGTACCACACTCTGTCCTCAAAACAAGCGGCGCCAAGTTGTATGTGGGGTCATTGTCATGCAGGGCGGGCAATTTGGCGATTGTCGTGGTTTCATTAAAATATGCGCTGCTGCCGCAAGCGGCTCAATCGCCCTGCAAAACAGAAATCATGGTTTTGGAGGTGAGGCAAGAATATGGCCGGAAAAAAGGTCATGATGGTAATTCCACCACGCGATTTTGACGGTCAAGTTCTGGAGACCATGCGTCGTATCTTGATCAGCCGCGGGCATCGGGTTGAGATCGCTTCAATCGTCTCGGGCTCTGCCACCGCGGACGATGGCACATCTTACCCCGTCGGCATGAGGATTTACGACATTAACAGTTGGGAATGGGATGGTTACGTCTTCATCGGCGGCGAGGGAACCAAGCTCTATTACGACAACGAGCGCGTTCATCAGCTCGCCAAGGATGTAAAGTACAAGCCTCTTGCGGCCACAGGGAACGCGGTCGTCATCCTGGCCATGTCCGAACTGCTCAAGGACAAAAAAGTCACTTGCCCGGCCGAGGTGGTGGGCTGGGTGCTCTCGCAAGGCGCGGTTTTCACCAATCGCCCCTACGAAGTAGAGGAAAAGATGTTCACGCTCCAGGAGCCAAACGCCGTCATCGAATTTACGAACGCGTTCATGGCGACCGTCGAAGGACAACCCTAAACGCGCACTTATCCGACGGCCAACCGCCGATCAAGAACCAAGTTCTTGACCGGCGGTTGGCTTTATGGCGAATCTCATTCCGCAAAGCGATAATGTAGCTTGTTCAAGTCCAGCCGCGAGGCCACGTCGTCCGAGATGGCAGCATTCAGCTCCACCAGGCGCGGGTCGCGCATTCCGATCAGGGCCACGTCCACATACGGATCCGAGAGCACATAGTTCAGCAGCAGCCGCCCCACTTCTTCCTGCGGGATTTGAGGAAAAGTCATGGCCATCAGCCGCTGAAAGACGCCGCTCGTCATCGGGCGCATCAGCACGATCCCCATGCCCTGCGCGTCCGCTTGGCGGATGATCCCCTCGTTGTTCTCGAAATCCGAGGGGTGCTGGAACATCAAGTTGTAGCGCACCTGCATCACGTCAAAGGCGCCCGTGGCGATCAGGCGCTCCACGCCGGCCGACGGCCCCTCGCAGGTGAAGCCGATCAGGCGCACCAAGCCCTCGTCGCGCAGGCGCTGGAACGTCTCCAGCCCGCCCCGTTCCAGGATTTGCTCGGTCTCTCCTTTGTTGTACCAGCCATCGTGGAACTGGATCACGTCAATATGATCCACCTGGAGGCGGCGCAGGCTCTCGTGCACGCTCTGGCGGATCTCGTCGGGCGACCAGCGCCCGTGGCTCACCTTGGTGGCGATGATCGCCCGATCGCGGTGGCCTTTTAGCGCCACGCCGACCATCTCCTCGCTGCGCCCGTTGCCATAGCCGGGGGCCGTATCGAAATAGTTATAGCCCAGCTCCAAAGCGCGGTGAATGGTGGCCGTGGTCACCTTTTGCGCCTCCTCGGTAAAAGGATCCCAGCGCCCCATGTAGTTGGGGATGCCAAACTGTGCGCCTCCCACGCCCACTTCCGATACCCTGAGACCCGATCTCCCCAGCGTGCGGTATTGCATACGATGTTTTCTCCTTCTTCGGCTAGATCACCGCCCCGCGTGCCGTGCCCGAGAGCAAATCGGACACCCAGTAGTACTGGGCCCTGGCGCGCACAAAGGCGTGCGGGTCGCGCTCGTAAAGCTGGCGCAAAGTCATCACTTCGATCGTCTGGTTGCGAAAGGCCGGCGTCACGAACGACTTGGCCTCGGCCTCGTCCACGCTGGCCAACCATTTGCCGTTGTTATCTTGGAACACGTAAACGATCGTATCTTCGGGCATATCAGTTTCCTCCTAACTTGGCTCTTAGCGGCGGAACGGAGCAATGCCCGGCTCTGGCGCGCCGCGCTCGACCAAAAAGCGGATGAGCGTCTGGCGCAACTCATCGGCGATAGCGGGGTGCTCGTCGCTCAGGTCATGCAATTGATTCGGATCGGCCGCAAGATCGTACAGCTCGGATTTCATCTCGTAGGGCGCGCAGATATAACTCCAGCGCTCGGTCGTCACCGTGCGCGCGCAGACCTCGCTATGCGAGCCGGCCATGCCGTCGAACTCGAAGGAGGTGTCGGCGGCGTCTTTGGGCGGTTCGTAGATAAAGCGGCCCGATATTGCGAACTCGTGGTGTGTCTGGGCGCTGCCGCGCAGGAGCGGCAACAGCGAACGCCCCTGCACCGTCGAGGGCGGCTCGATGCCCCAAAAGTCGAGTATCGTGGGCATCACGTCGGGCGGCTGCACGATCGCCGCGATGCGGCGCCCCGCGGCCAGGCCCTCGGGGTGGCGGATCATCATGCCCACGTGGCATGTCGGCTCATAGAGGTTACCCAACAGGTCGCCCGGCTTGCCGATCAGGCCGTGTTCGCCCATGAGGTAGCCGTGGTCGGTGATGTGGATGATCATCGTCTTCTCGTCCAGGCCCAGGGCGTGCACCTTGTCCAGCAGATATCCCACGCAACGGTCCACCATCGTCACCTCGCCCGCATAGCGCGCGCGGACGTCGTTGATCTCCCCCTCGGTGAGATAATCAATGCGGCCGTATTGCGGATAGATCATGGCATAGCCCTTGTAGGTCGGGTCGGCATAGCGCGCATAGTCGTAGGGCGGCGGATCGAACGGCTCGTGCGGATCCCAGGTGTCCACCCAGAGTAAAAAGTTCTCGTGCCTGTAGTTGTCCTCCAGCCAATCCAGGGCGGCCGCGAAGGTCTTGGGGGCCATATAGTCGCGTTCGTAGCGCCGCATGAAACTGTTGCGCAGGATGCGCTTCATGCGCGTCAGGTCGCCCCGCATCTGATGGGGCAGGCAGGGCAGTTGGATGGGCCACGGCGCGGTGACGAGGTTGTCGTGGTGTTGGCCGCGCACCCATTCCCACCCCTGAAAGCCGCGCATGAAATTATAGCCCGCCCCGCCCATCGGCAGCGTGTCGAAAAAGAGCTGCGTGACGATGCCCGCTTTGCCCAGCACCTCGGATAGGAGCACGTCGTTTGGGCGGAGCGGCTCCCATCCCGTCTCGATGAAGCCCCATCGCCCGGTAAACAGGTCGCGTCGGTTGGGGACGGTGGGGTACGAGGCGATGTAGCAGCGATCGAAAACCGCAGATTGCCGCGCCAGGCGATCCAGGTTCGGCGTCTCGATGAACGGCTCGCCCTCATGACCCGGGCGCGTCCACGGCGGCGGCACGCCGTAGGCGTTGATGTGGTCGCGCCGTAAGCTATCGTTCATGATCACGATGACGTTCATGTTGCTGGCCCTCCTTTGGGAATCGGGAGCAGTTTAGTAGATAAAAGCGTGGCAGGCAAGCATGAAAATGGGCGGCAGCTTAAAGCCGCCGCCCAAAGGGGCCGTGCGTTCGAACTAGATCAATGTGCGGGCGTCAGTCGCACTCGTCGGCGTCGAAATGGACGACTTCCGACCAAGCCCAATCATCCCCGGGGGTCGCGTGCCACTGCACGGCGGAGAAGACATAATCTCCGGTGCGGCGCACGCGCGCCTCGATGCGATACATCTCGTTGGGTTGCAGGGGCGGGATCGTGCCGTGATGGGTATCATCGCCCGGCCCAGGACGGCCGGTGCGCGGGGCAGTCCATAGTGTCCAGGCCGCCCAATCGCTCACGCCCGGCCCCACGTTCTTGACCACGGCCCACACCGTGCCGCCGCGATCGCAATTCCAGTCTTGATTGATGAAGCGGATCTCGCCGCCGCGCGCCGGAGCGGGTCGCACCACGTTCACCTCATCGGCGTCGAATATTGCGCGATTCCTGACTTGCCCGGTGATGATCACCGACGCGCCCACGGTCGGGGAGTATGCGCCAGTGATGCGCGTGTCGCGGTCAACCCAAACCAGCCAACGATCCACGCTCCAGAACCCTACGTAGCCCCACCACCTGGGAGGCAGGCTGCGGATCGTGCCCGTGATCGAAGTGATGGGCGGTTGAGTGCCCAAGATGTCAATTTTGACCGCGATCAGCGCGCCGCGGCCGCGCTGCTCGGCCTCCACCCGCACCGGCAGCCCCACCGCCGGCGTGCCCGTGATGATCGTTTGTCCCGTGACGAGGACGGGCACCAGACCGGCGCGATAGTCGGCGGCCTCGATATCCATCGCAGCACTAATGGCGGTTATATCAGGAACGGAAATCAGCCAGACCCCGCGTATGCCGGGGGGGAAAGCCGCAATTGTGCCGTTGATCGTGACGCTGCGCACCGGCGGCGGCGTCGTAGGATCGGGAAGCACCCAAATCCTGACGGCCACCAACCCA
>FWPV01006408.1_pt1 | contig 22492 bp, 13 predicted proteins | sample 2228371 | NCBI WGS metagenome assembly FWPV01 (sample SAMEA103939776, study PRJEB20133) | metagenome | reverse complement strand
ACTAAACTATGCTATCCTCGCTGAGTTGATGGCCATGCTGATCGAGGATGGCGCGTTGCGCCAGCAGGTGATCGCCAGCCAGACAGCCCGCCTGGCTGAGCTGGCGCCCGCTCGCGTGGAAGAACAACTGGCGGCAGCGCTGCGCGCGGTGGGGGTCCCCGCGCCGACCGCACAAGGGATGCGCCCGTGACGCGTGTGCACCAGATGACGGCGACCCTGGTCGCCGGCGACGCTATCAGCAACCACATCTTCGAGATCGACCGTCGGCTCAAGAGCTGGGGATTGACGACCGCCATCTACGCCGAGAACATCGAGCCGCGGCTGGCCGCGCGCTGCCAGCCGGACCGCGCCTACGAGCCATTCCTCAACCAGGGCGATGACCTGCTGATCTACCATTACTCCATCTACAGCGCCAATCTGGAGCTATATCGGCGCTCCCGACACCGCAAAATCGTCATCTATCACAACATCACGCCGCCCGAATATTTCGCTGGCTTCGACCCCAAGTTGGAGGCGTTGTGCCAGTTGGGGCGCGCGGCATTGCCCCGGCTTGCCGGCTGCGACCTGGCCCTCGCCGACTCCGAGTTCAACCGGCGCGAATTGATCGCGGCGGCGGCGATCGCTGAAGAGCGATGCGACGTGCTGCCGATCTTCTTGAACGTGGAAGGCCTGGCGGCGGCAGAGCGCAACGAGGCTCTGTTCGAGCGCTTGACAACCGATGGTGGGACGAATCTGCTATATGTGGGGCGCATCGCCCCCAACAAGCGCTGCGAAGACCTGATCAAGCTCCTCTCCGCGTACCGCCGCCATGTGAACCCCCGCGCGCGCCTGTGGCTGGTGGGCGATACCTCCGTGATCGCGTACGTCCGGTTTCTGCGTGCGCTCATCGACCAGCTCAACCTGAAAGAGGCGGTCACTTTGACGGGGCGCGTCTCGGCTGGCGATCTGCGCACCTATTATGAGGCGGCGACGGTGTTCGTCTACGCCAGTCGGCACGAGGGGTTCGGCGTCCCCCTGGTCGAGAGCATGTATTTCGGGGTGCCGGTGCTGGCCTACCACGCCGCCGCTGTCCCGGAGACGTTGGGGGGCTCTGGCATTCTTTTCAGGCAATGGCATTACCCTGCGATCGCCGAGGTCCTGCACATCCTGGCTACAGATGCGCGCGTGCGCGCGCAGGTCATCGCCAGCCAGCGACGGCGCCTGGCCGATCTGCGCCCAGAGCACGTGGAAGCCAGGCTCCGCGCAGCGCTGGAGCGCGTGGGCGTCCTATGAATGACGCGCGCCCTTTGGCCTTCGTCGTGCAGCGCTATGGCGCCGACATCATCGGCGGCTCCGAGTCGTTGTGCCGTGCGGTCGCCGAGATGCAGGCGGCCTGGCGGCCGGTGGAAGTGTTGACCACGTGCGCACAGGATTACATGACCTGGCGCAATCACTATCCGGCTGGGGTTTCCATCCTCAACGGCGTGACAGTGCGGCGCTTTCCCGTCGATTTCGAGCGTGATTATCGTTTCCACGTCGCTTTTCGCGCGATCCTGGGGGGCTTCACCGTCGCCGATTATCCCCGTCAACGCGCCTTGGTGCGCGCCGTTGTCGGTCGCAGCACTCCCCAGCAGGAGAGGGAATTCCTGACGCTCCAGGGGCCTTATTCGACCTCTCTCCTCGACTATCTGGCGGCGCATCACCACGAGTACGCGCGGATCGTCTTTTTCACCTATCTCTACCCAGCGACCGTCTTCGGCTCGGAGCGCGTGCCGGCGGCGAAAACGGTGTTGGCGCCGACGGCGCACGATGAGGCGCCCATCTTCCTCCCCATCTTCCGTTCTCTCTTTGCCCGGTTCCCGGCCTTCATCTTCCTGACTCCCGAAGAGCGCCAGTTCATCGAGGAGACGTTCGCGGTCGCGGGCGCGCGCAAGGCCACGATCGGCATGCCGGTGGCGCTGGCCGGCCCGCCCGACGCCGACCACTTCCGGCAAAAGTACGGCGTCGACGGCCCCTTCTTGTTGTACGCCGGACGCATCGACTCCAGCAAAGGGTGCGACCAGCTCGTCCACTTCTTCCTGGCGGCGCGGCGTCACCTGCCGGCGAACCTCAGCCTGATCTTCATCGGCAATCGCGTCATGGACTTGCCGCGCGACCGCGCGATCCGCTACCTGGGCATGTTGCCGGAGCAGGACAAAGCGGACGCCATGGCCGCGGCGACGGTGTTCGTCCAACCTTCGCACTTCGAGAGCTTCTCGATCGTGATCCTGGAAGCCATGTTATGCGGCACGCCGGTCCTGGTCAACGGCCACTGCGCGGTGATGAAGGGCCATGTCCGACGCAGCCGGGGCGGTCTGTACTACGAGGGATACGCTGAATTCGTCGAGGCTCTGCGCTGGTTGCTCGATCATGAAGCATTGAGAGCACGGATGGGCCAGAATGGCGCCGAATATGTCAGACGCAACTACAGCCCCGAGGTCGTAGCAGATCGCTATCGGGCCTTCTTCACTCGGCTGGAGATCGATGCCTGTGCCCAGCGCGGGAGGGGCGAGAATGCGGATGTTTGAACATTGGCGATCCTGGCTACGCGACCGCATCAGACGGAGCACCCTGACGCGTCACAATCGCTCGTCTGACGTCGCTGACGCCCCGCCAGCTTCTCTGACCGAGCGCGCGGCCGCGACGCAATCAGCCAGCTTCTATGATCGAGAGTACTTCGAGCGGCCCAAGACGATCGCCCAGGAGAGCGGCTATGCTGGCTATTCCGCCAACGAGCCAGCGGTGATGGCCGCCATCCACATTGTCGCCACCTACTTCCAGCCGCGGCGCGTCCTGGACGTCGGTTGCGCCAAAGGGTACGTCGTCGATGGGTTGCGGCGACGTCGGATCGACGCCTGGGGCATCGACTTCAGCCCTTATGCGATCGCTGCTGCCCCGGCGGCCGTGCGCCGTTACGTCTCCGTGGGGGATGCGGCGGATATCCATTTCCCAGACAATGCCTTCGACCTGGTGATTTGCCTGGAGACCCTGGAACACCTGACGGTCGAGCGCGCAAGGCAAGCCGCGGCTGAGCTGTATCGAGTGACGGCCGACAAACTATGGCTCACGATCCCCTCCATGGGAGTGAACGACTTCGGGCCGCCCGATGGTTGGCCGCAAAGCAAGATCCGCGAGGAAGCTCTATGGCGCTACCTCGACAGCCATGCCTGCCCCGATCCCGCAGAGCTGGACGATCTCATGCTCGATCCGCAGGGATACCCCATCCACGGCCACTTGATCGCCGCCTCTTACCGCTGGTGGACGGAACTGTTCACGCGCCAGGGGTTCGTGCGCTGCGGCCAGATCGAACGGCGCCTGAACCAGCAGGAACCGTTGCTGCGCCAGGGCCTGTGGAACAGCTACGTATTCGTCAAGCCGCCCCTCTCAGGCGCATCGGCAACGGCGCAAGAGGCAGCCATCGAGCGCATCCTGGCGGCGCGCCTGATCTCGGAGGCTGGCAGCCCCGCGCCAGCAGCAACAGGCGATGTCGTCGTCTATCAGACGGAGGCGGGCGCCGCGCCTGGCCTGCTCGTGTGCGGACCGGGCCTTCCCCTGCCTCCAGGCCGCTACACGGCAACTTTCCACCTGGACGCGCTGGGGACAGCCGCCATCGCCAATCCCTGGACGGAGCTGGCAGTGCTCGACATCCGCTCCACACAAGGGGAGAAGATCCATGCCCTGCGCACGTTACGAGCGCGCGATCTGGGCGATGGCGCATCACACGAGGTGCAGTTGACGTTCGCCTCCGGCGGCGAGCCGGATTTCGAGTTTCGCATATGGTTCAGCGGGCCGTGCGCCTTGCGCGCGCCCGATCGACTTCCACGGCTGGTTCGCGCGTGACCCCCAGGCCGTCCCATCGCGGCGGGGAGAAAGGTTCGAGATGGCCTATCCAGAGGTGAGGCTCGATCGCCCGGAATCGCTGCGCGCTTATCTGGCCAGCTTCGATCTGTTCGCGGGCAAGGAGTCCGAGGGGATCGGCTACATTGATCTGGCGTTGCGCCGCTTCCTGATCACCCTCGATCTTCTCCCGCCAGCCTCCAGCCCTGGCGCGCGCCTCCTCGAGTTGGGCGCCAATCCCTATTTCCTGACCCTGCTGATCAAACGCTTTCACGCCTATTCTCTGACGCTGGCCAACTATTTCACCGATAGCGCGCCCGCCCAGGGGATTCAGGTCGTCACCAGCCAGCAATACGGAGAGCGCCACGAGTTCGCCTATGATCACTTTAATGGCGAGGTCGCCTGCTTCCCTTACGCCGACCACACCTTCGATGTTGTGCTCAATTGCGAGATCCTCGAGCACCTGATCGCTGATCCCACCCACTACTTGTGCGAATGCCATCGCGTGCTCAAGCCCGGCGGCTTTCTGCTCTTGACGACCCCCAACGTCCTGGCCTGGCAGAACCTCTGGCGATTGGCCACTCATCGCAACGTGTATGACCTGTATTCGGGATATGGGGTGTACGGCCGACACAATCGTGAGTACACGCCAGCGGAGGTGATCGAGCTGCTGCAGGGATGCGGCTTCACGATTGTTCGCCTGCGCCTGGAGGACATCTACCCCCATCGAGGGGTGACGCGCTGGCTCAAGCGTCTGCGCCACCACTGGCGCGACAATCTGTTCGTCCTGGCGCAGGCGGTCGATCGGCCTCGCTACTACTACCCCGATTGGCTCTATCGCAGTCGCGGCCACATCCGGAAAATCATCCGCTCCGAGGTGGTCATGGGGGAGAACGACGCCATCCAGCTTGGGGAAGGCTGGCATCCGCTCGAACGGCTGCCCTTCGCGGCGCGTTGGACATCCGCTCAGGCCATCTCTTACTTGCTGCGCCCCCCTGCACCGCGCCAGCTCGGCCTGGAAGTGAACGCCCACGGCGCGTCGCTAGGGCCGACGACTCTGACGGTCGTCGTGGGGGACCAGCGCCAGACGGCCTCGTTGGCTACCGACCACTGGCAGAAACTGTCGTTCGATCTTCCAGACGATCTGCCGCCCGAGATCGAAGTGCGTTTGTTGGCCGAGCCGACGCGCAACCCGGCCCGCCTGGGCCTCAGCCGCGACGATCGCGAGCTGGGGGTCCTGGTGCGACGCATCTGGATCGAGGAGGAGACATGACGGACGCCAGGATCGCGCAAGTCAGCGCGCACGATAAGGAGCGCGAAGCCGAGGCGCTGCGACGTAAGAGCGCTTCGGCGTCGGGAGAGCCGCCTGGCGATTGGTTGCTGCAGATGCCGTTCGCCGGGCTGGGCATGACCAACATCCGCCTCGCCGTCGGAGAGATGTACAATTTCGCCTCGGCGGTGATGGCTCTCGATCCAGCCCCTGGCGACCTGGTGCTCGATCTGGGCGCTGGCTCCTGTTGGGTGTCCGACTGGCTCAATCGGCTGCTGGTTGACACCGTCTCGCTGGACATCGCCCACGACATGCTGAGGATCGGCCAACGCCGGCTGGGGCCGCAGGCAAAGCTGACCGTAGGCGACTTCGAAGCGTTGCCATTCACGGAGGGGACGTTCCATGGGGCGATTTGCCTCTCGGCGTTGCATCACGTCCCGAACATCCCGCGCGCGCTGCGCGAGGTCCATCGCGTCCTGCAGGAGGATGGCGTCGCCGTGTTCTCGGAGCCAGGCGCCGGGCACGCCTCGCATCCCCAATCGCAAGCGGAGATGGCGGAGCTGGGGGTTCTCGAGCGTGACATCATCGCCGCGGAGTTGATGGAAGAATGCCGGCGCGCCGGCTTCGAGCAGGTGAGCGTGCAGCCGTATCTGTTCCCGGCGCCGACCTATGACGAGGCGTTGTGGCGGGTCCTGGAGCGCGCCCAACCTCCGCAGGGTGTAACGCTCGAGGCGCCGCAAGGAGCTGCGAGCCACGGCCAGCCCTTGCGCCGCCTGTTGGCGTCCATCCCCTGGCTGGGACGTCGCCTGTCGAAGTGGTTGCCCGCTCTCCCGCCAGCGACATCGCCAGGACGTACGGAGATCCGACCTGATGCGTCATTGGACCTGGCCTGGCAGAGTTTACTCTTGCTGCGACAGGCGACGCAGGCGCACCCGATCGTCCTCGCGCGCAAGCGGCCGCGCCGCATCGACAGCCGGCGCCCCCATGTGCTGGCAGCCGAGCTTGTCCTGGTCGATCCGCCGCCACGCTGCCGTCCGGGCGAGACGTTCACCCTCACGGTGCAGGCGCGCAACACTGGCGACACCCTCTGGCTGCATCAGCCGCGCGCGATCGGCGGGCATGTCGCGCTGGGCGCCAAGCTGATGGACAGCGGTCATCTGGCGCTCATCTACGACTATGGGCGCGGATATTTTCGCCAGGATGTCGCTCCCGGTCAGGAAGCGACCGTGCAGATCACGCTGCGCGCCCCCGACGCGGCGGACGAGTATCTCGTCAAGCTCGACCTTGTCGACGAATGCATCGTCTGGTTCGAGCATCGCGGCTCGCGTCCGCTGCTGACGCCGTTGACGATCCTGTAGCCGGTCATGTGACCACCTCATGCGAGCCATCCGAAGGCTGCTTCGGAAACGCGCTCCCAACATGGAAGATGCTCTTGCGGAACAAGCGCCATGATGCTCATAGCAGTCAAGTCGCCTCTCCGGCCCCAACTGGCCCAGTCTGCCCTCGACACGGCGGCCGCACGACCAGCGAACCATAGGGGTCAGTTTGCTTCCCCCGACCGCCTGTGTGGCTCACTGTTCCTATTACGCCGCGCGTAAAGTGAGCGTAGACTGATGCCAAACGATTTGCAATCTGCGGCCCATCTCTCACAAAAATGTTGCAGGATTTACTGGCTGCACTCGGCACAGACAGAGCTCTGACGATCGGGCAGGCAGGTTCCTTTCCGGAGGCTACGGTCAATGGCACGATTGAAGCTCAGTGTTCCCTTCTCACCACGAAGAAGGTGGAATTTCGTGATTTTGTTACTCGTATTGGCAGTCTGGACGCATCAAATCGCGCCGTCTTGGGCATTTCCCTTCAACCAACTGCCCGCGCAACCTGGCTTTGAGGGCGGGCTTGTCCTGAGCGGCGCCGCCATCGAGTATTCCTCCCCAGTCTTGGCTGATTTGGACAAGGATGGGCTGCAGGAGATCATCCTCGGCGGCAACGACGGGCGGGTCTATGCTATCCGTTCCAATGGAAGCATCCTGTGGACATTCGACACTACGCCCGTGATCAACGCGCTGGCCGCTCTTCCCGGGCAGAGCAGGATCGACGCTACACCCGCCGTCGGCGACCTCGATAACGATGGCGGCCTGGAAGTCGTGGTCGCCGTGGGAGCTCCCACTTCCCTCCTGGGCTATAACGGAGGCATGGTCGTGCTCGATGCGGCCGGAAAGCTGAAGCCAGGGTGGCCGCAGATCGGCGTGGACCAGATCGGACCCAACATGGGGCCGCTCGATGGATATCTGGAGGGGTTCTACAGCAGCCCGGCGTTGGGGGACCTCGATAACGACGGCGATCTGGAGATCGTCGTTGGCGGCTGGGATATGCGCATGTACGTCTGGCATCACGACGGGCGTCTGATGCAGGGTTGGCCCAGGTTCGTGCGTGATACCATCTGGTCATCTCCAGCGCTGGCGGACCTAGACCAGGATGGGCAGCTCGAGATCATCGTGGGCACAGATTTCTACGAGCTGCAAGTCTTTCGCGTCGATGGGTCTCCGCAGCCGGGGTTCCCGAAGCGAATCGATCAGGTGATCTTCTCTTCGCCGGCGATCGCGGACCTCAACGGCGATGGGTCCCTGGACATTGTGATCGGCACCGGCAACTTCGCGGTCGGCAAGGGGTACGCAGTATATGCCTGGGACGCCTGGGGGAATCCGCTCCCAGGTTGGCCAGTCGCCACAAGTGGTTACGTCTTGAGTTCTCCAGCCATCGGCGACCTCGACGGCGACGGCCGTCCTGAAGTGGTCGTGGGGAGCAACGACGGCAAACTATACGCGATGCATGGCGATGGCCGTTACGTCGCCGGCTGGCCGGTCACCGTGTATGACAATCTGGGAAACGTCGGGCCTTTGAACTTCTCCTCGCCTGTGCTCGCCAACTTCGACAGCGATCCTCTGCCCGAAGTGTTCATCAACCACTTCTGCGACACGGTCGTGTTCGATGGCAACGGCGCTCAGCTCACCCATGTCGGGAACGCCAGCCCCAGCGGCAAACCGAACATGTACATGTTCAACGCCTGGTGCCTGGGCACGACTCCAGCCGTCGACGACATCGACGGCGATGGTCGAATCGAGGTTGTGCGCGGCGCCGGCGTCTTCGACGCGACTCGCGGGGTCATCGGCAACGCGCTGGTCTACGTCTGGGAGACGGGCGCTCCCGCTCTCACGGCGCCGTGGCCGATGTTCCGACGAGACCGTGAGCACCGCGCAGTCTTCAATGATGCTGGCAGCTTCGCGGCGCGCATGATCAGCCACAACTTACCCGAGCTGATGGCAGTTGGCGGCGCGCAGACGGTCGAGATCACCTTCGAGAACACCGGCAGCGCGGCCTGGACGGCGGCCAGCGGCGTCCACCTGGCGGCCACCGGCGAGGACACTCTGGTCAGGAATCAGAGCGTGCCCCTGGCGCCAGGGGAGACGGTCGCTCCGGGCGCGCGCAAGACCTTCCGCTTCGCGATCAGCGCTCCCGCCGTCGATGGCTACTACACGACGGCCTGGCGTATGCGTCGCGCCGATGGGACCTGGTTCGGCCCCTCTGCACGCCGGACGGTCAAAGTCGGCAACGAACCAGCCTACTATGTCCTCAGCAAAGTCTATCGTCCCGATATCGGCAGCGTCTATCCCGGCGGGCTGGCAATCCCCTTGACGCCGCCAGCGAACTACTGGAACTGGTCGCAGGTGCAGGCCCTGGCCCTCACTCCCGATTTCAAGGGCTATCAGATGCTCGACTATCAGGGCGGCGTATGGCAAGGCGGCAACGCGCCAGCCATCGGCGGCCACGACTTTGTATCCGGCGCACGAGATATCTTGCTGCGCGCCGACGGCACCAGCTACTACATCCTTGATCGCTACGGCGCGCTGACGCGCAGCAACGGCGCGCCAGAGATCTCTCCAGCGCCAGCCAGGTTTCCCGCTGGCAACGCTCGCGCCGCCGTCCTGACGCCTGACGGCGCGGGAGTGTATGTGTTGGGCGGCGACGGCACGATCCACGTCGGGGGGACTGCCCAACCGTTGGCCAACGCTCCCTACTTCGGCGCCGACATCGCGCGCCGGCTGGTCCTGACCGCCGATGGCCGCGGCGGTTATGTCGTCGACAGTTACGGGCGGGTCTGGCCGATCGGCGACGCGCTGCCGATCGCCCCCCATTACGAGTTCCATATGGGCGAGGACTGGGCGCGCGACATCGAGCTGACGGCCGACGGCAAGGGATACTATCTCCTGGACAAAGAGGGGGGCCTGCATACGGGCGGGAGTGCTGTCATGCCCACGATCAATCCTACCCCTCTCTGGCCCGGCCAGGACGTGGCCGTCGACCTCGAGGTCGCCGACAGTCGTGCGCTCGATGGCCTGATTGTCGAGCCACCCGCTGTCGCAGTGCAGACGCCGCCAGGGACGCCGCACAATCTGACGGTCTCGGTCGACAGTCGGAAGGGCGAAACGACTCCCTGGACGGCGACGGCAGATCAAGGATGGATCAGGGTCAATCCGCAGTCGGGGGTCACCCCGGGCGCCCTCTCCCTGACGTTGCTCCCCAACTCGCTGCCGCCGGGCGTCTACCAGGCGAACGTCATCATACGCAGCGAAGGCGATTCTCAGGATACACTCACGGTCCCCGTCACGATGATCGTGGTCGATGCCAGCCATCGGATCAATTTGCCGATGGTGCTGCGCTAGCCAACACCATCCTCAACAAAAATGGTAGAGACGTTGCAATGCAACGTCTCTACCAATGCAACGTCTCTACCAATGCAACGTCTCTACCATGACATGATGATGGAAGGACGACAATGGGTAGGAACGGGAAGGCCGTCCACGAATCGCGCGCACGAATACACGAAGCGCACGCCCATATCGGCGCGCCGATCTTCTGTCGTGGCTACTTGTGGATTCACGGCCAGGATTCATGGACGGCAATTCCTGCGTTGCATGGAGCTGGATCACGGATGCGCTTCCCCAAGGCTGAACAGTCGCCGCCTGGCAAAGTTAAGTGCGCCATGCTATACTGCCTGTCACCCTTTGCCTGTGTGAAGATCGCATGCGCGTGCTCCATCTCTCCCCTCGCTACTGGCCGGCCGTCGGCGGCGCCGAGAATTACCTGCGCGAGATCTCGCGCCGATTCGCCCAAGCGGGCCACCAGGTGACCGTCGCCACGACCGACGCCCTCGACCTGGAATTGTTCTGGAACCCCAACCGCCGTCGCGTCGCGCAAACAACCGCAGAAGTGGACGGCATCCTCGTCCAACATTTCCCCATCCGCCATACGCCAGTTCCTCAGCTCAGTTATCCGGCGATCCGTCGCCTGCTCTGGTCGCTGTCGGTGGCGCGCCCGTTACCGACCGCTGTCCTCTTCCGGCTGGCGCGGCTCACGCCATGGGTCCCTGACCTCTGGCGCTGGTTGGAGACCACCGATGAACCGTTCGATCTGGCGGCGCGACGATCTGCTTCGAGCCGTTGATCGAGGCCGGGCTGCGCTTCGCCCGCCGACGCGGGATCCCCTTCGTGATCTATCCCCTCACCCACCTGGGCGCCGGCCCGCAGCCTGGACAGGACCCCCTCAGCCGCTTCTACACGATGCGCCATCAGGTCGCCCTCGCCCTCGCCAGCGACGCGATCGTCGCTCAGACGCCCGCCGAGCGCGATTTTTACGTCGCCCGGGGAGCGCACCCCGCGCGCGTGCTGATCTGCGGGCCGGGCGTCACCCCCGAAGAGGTCCTGGGCGGCGACGGACAACGGTTTCGCCAACGCCATCAGATCGCCGGGCCGCTGGTCGTCTCCCTGTGCGCCATGTCCTACGACAAAGGCGTCGTCCACCTCATCGAAGCGGCGCGGCAATTGTGGCGCGCCGGACGCGCCCTCGACCTGGTCTTGGCTGGCGCCATCCTCGATCCCTTCCAGCGCTATCTGGAAACGCTGCCAGCGGAAGATCGCCAGCGGCTGCATGTGCTGGGCGCAATCGACGACCAGGAGAAGCGCGATCTATTCGCCGCGGCTGACATCTTCGCGATGCCCTCGCGCACCGACTCGTTCGGGATCGTCTACCTGGAGGCCTGGCTCTACCGTAAACCGGTGATCGGCGCGCGCACGTGGGGCGTCAGCGACGTGATCACGGATGGGGAAGATGGCCTGCTCGCGCCGTTCGGCGACGTGGGCGCCCTCGCTGCGGCGATCGCTCGCCTGCTCGACGATCCCGCGCTGCGCCAGGCCATGGGCGAGCGCGGCGCACGCAAGACGCTCGAGCATCATCGGTGGGAGCGCAAGTTCGAGCTGATCCATGACCTCTATGTGCGCCTGGGCGCACGTCGGGAGCCATAAGTGCGGATCCTGCAGGTAGCCCACCAATACCCGCCCGCGCATGTAGGCGGCGTCGAGCTGTATACGCGAGCCATCAGCCATGCCCTGACCGCGCGCGGCCACACGGTCACCGTGTTCTGTCGAAGTTTCACGAGGGCTACGCCTGAGATCAGGGACGAGCAAGGGGTTCGCATTTGGGCCGCCTATCAGGGAGACTGGGATCCCCTGCGTCGCTTCTGGGGCACGTTTCACGCTCCCGCGATCGCGCGAGCCTTTCGGCAGGCCCTCGATGAGGCCCAACCCGAGATTGCCCATATCCAGCATCTGATGGGGCTGCCCACTGCGCTGGGCGACCTCCTGCAGCGACGCGCGATCCCTTTCGTGATCACCCTCTGGGATTATTGGTGGGTCTGCGCCAACGCCCAGTTGCTGACGAACGACAGTCAGCGCCTGTGCGACGGGCCGCGAGCGTACCTCAACTGCGCCCGCTGCGCCCTCGCTCGCAGCGGCAAAGGGCGATGGCGGCCAGCGATGCCGCTGGCGGCTGGGGTGCTGGCCTGGCGCAACCGTCGGCTGCGGCGCATCCTGGACGCGAGTCGCGCGCTGATCGCGCCGACCGAGTTCGTGCGGCGGTGGTACAGCGAACACGGGGCGCCCGCTGCACGGCTGCGCATCCTTACGCCAGCGTTGGAAGATGCGCCCCCGCGCCAGGAGCAGTCAGCGCATACGCCCGTGCGCTTTCTGTATGTCGGGGGGCTGACGTGGCAGAAGGGAGTTCACGTCCTGGTAGAGGCCTTCGCCGGCGTGCAAAGCGCCGCGGAGCTATGGATCGCCGGCGATGAGTCGGTCGAGCCGGAGTATGTCGCCGCGTTGCGCGCCAGCGCGCCCGCTACCGTGCGCTTCTGTGGCCGTCTCGACCGCGCGGCGCTCTGGGAGACGCTGGCCCAGGTCGATGTGGTCGCGATCCCCACTTTGTGGTACGAGACGTTTTCCTTCATCCTCTCCGAGGCGTTCGCCGCGGGCCTGCCGGTGATCGCCTCGCGTCTGGGGCCATTGGCCGATCGCGTGCGCGACGGGGTCGACGGGCTGCTCGTGACGCCTGGGGACGTCGCCGCCTGGCGAGAGGCCCTGCAACGGCTGGCGGCGGACGCGCCCTTACGTCGTCATCTGCGCGCTCGGGTGTCCCCTCCTCCCTCCCTGGCTGAACATATCGCTGACCTCGAACGGCTGTACGCCGAGGTCATCTGATCGCGCTCCACGACAGGAAATGGCCGGCCTGGCCTAGGAGATCACCTGAACCTGGAAGGTGAATACTTCGGCGTCGGGAGCGCCGTAGGCCTGCAGCGAAAGTCCCGCTTTGCGCGCGACGTGAGACAGAAACTCGCGCGGGGAACTGATCTGCTCCCAGACCTGGGGCAGAAGGAGGCCGCGACGCCACCCCTGACGCAAGAGCACGCCGTCGCGCCCAGGCTCGATGTGGGCGATCAGGTCGTCCAGGTCGCGATACGAGACCGGCTGCATGGGGCCGAGCACGGAGACCTCGACCGTCGTCTCTGGCAGCTCATCCGGCAAGAGCGGCGGGAAACGGGGGTCATGGAGGGCAGCACTGACGGCATTGTGCGCTGTGTCGAGCGCCAGGGGTCGCAGGGGCACGACCGTGCCGATGCAGCCGTGCAACGATCCGCCTGTGTACAGGGTCACGAAACTGCATCCAGGCTCTTGCAGGCGAGCGGGGAGGGAGGCCAGGTCGGGCCGCCACTCGCGGCCCTCCTGCACGGCCTCCACCAGCGCCTGACGGGCGACCTGCAGCAGAAGTTGTCCTTCCTGCGCGTCCAGGAAAACCGGCGACTCGTTGGTCACGCTGCCCTCCTCATGCCAGATAGGCGAGGGCCGCGTACCCGACCACCCGCGCGCGGTCGCCAGCGGTATCGCCGGAGTTGCGATAATCGAGGAGATGAGGGCGCCATCCCGATTGACGAGCGATCTCCATCACGGCCAGGATCGGCGTGAGGCCGCACGCTTCGCCCGCGGCGGCCGCCTCGATATCGCCTTCCACGATCGCATCTAGCAACGCCTGGTCCAATTGACGCGCGCGTTCGTAGGGATGGTAGTGGCTCAGATCGGAGCTGATCACGAGCACGGCTTCTGAATCGCGCGCGACGCGGCTCATCAGGAAGGCGGCAACCATGCGCGGATCGCAGCGTCCACACAACAGCGGCGCCAGGCGCAGCCGATCTCCCATAACCACCTGGAGGAAGGGGACCTGCACTTCCAGGCTGTGTTCGGGCAGATGGGGAGTTGCGTCCATGACGATCCCTTTCCCCGCCTGGCGCAGGTCGCCGAGCGCGTCCAGAGCAACGGGCGCGTCTCCCAATGGGGTGCGCAGCGCCGCGAAAGGCCCGACTGCCAGGCCAGACAGTGGGACAAAGTGAGCTGGCCCCAACAGGAAAACGGTGCGCGCGTCGGCAGCGCCCTGTTGGAGAGCGCGGTAGCCGTAGCCAGCGATGGGGCCTGAGTAGATGTAGCCAGCGTGGGGAACGATCACGGCGCGCACCGTCCCCCCAGGCAGGGGACGAACGGCTTGCTCCAAAAAGGCAGACACCTGGGCGCGCAGCGTCGCCGCGTCGGCCGGGTAGAATCTGCCCGCCGCCGTGGCCGGGCGCACCGGAAGCGATGACGCTGCGTTGACCATCATAGCGATCACCTCCTCTCGCCAGGCGCAGAGTCGCTCATGCGCCATGCCCGCTGAAAAACATCGCTGTTTTTCAGCGTAGGACGGGGTTCGGCTCTGAATACCCCTATCGCTTACGCTTTCACTATAGCACAGGGAGATGCAGCGGACAATAGGCATCCTCCGTTTGGAGCCGTCGCAAATTGGGATCAGGTCTGCGGACTCGAGCCTTCGGGTAGTTTGGTTGTGCGCAGCGAACGACCGGCGAAAGCTTCGAATCCGGCCGCCCGTGGGTTGTTAGCCCAACAACTCACAACGGTTGTGAAAAGGCCGATTTGGCGGTATAATGAACCTGACGCCGGGTGAGAGGCGTGCCGCCGATCCTATTTTAGCGAGGTGAGACCAAATGCAGCGAGAAAGATCAACTACCGCGCGCGTATTTGTCCTGGCATTGGGAGGGCTGACGCTGCTGGCGCTTGTGCTCGCCGCGTGCTCGCCGTCCATGCTGCCGATCCTGCCGACCGTGACGCCGAAGGCGATGGCCGCGGCTCCGACGGCGACGCCGGTACCGCCGACGCCAACCCCTGTGCCCCCAACGCCGACGCCAGTGCCGCCGACGCCAACCCCTGCAGCCGCTGAGCCAACGGCGACGCCAGTACCGCCGACGCCAACCCCTGCAGCCGCTGAGCCAACGGCGACGCCAGTACCGCCAACGCCAACCCCCGAAGTCAAAGCCGCCGCGCCCACCCCCGTCCCCACCCCCGATCGACTGGTTTGGGTCATCACGCCGGACCTGATCGTCAACTCCCTGACCAGCCCCGAGGTCGCCCAGCAGGTGCAGGTGACGGGCCTCGACGTCAAGTTCACCGGCGGCCGCATCGTGATGTCGGCCCAATCCTTGCGCTATCAAATCCTCAATATCGCCAATCTGCAAGCCACCATCAACGTCTGGGCTGAAAACGGCAAGGTGCGAATCGCCTTCGAGAAACTGCAGCCAATGAACCTCATCACGCGCATGATCCCCAACATGGCGGAGCAGGCCATCGCCCAGAACCTGGCCAACTGGTACGTTTACAGCATCAAGATCGAGGAAGGTAAGATGACGATCGAGACGCGACCTTAAACGTCGCGTCGCGAGCGGTCAGCCCGGCCTCGCGCCGATCGACGTCAATTCAGGGCGGCGAGGCCGGTGAATCGCTGGAATTCATTCGATTCAGCTTGAACCGGCCTGGGATCGTGTGCACTCCCAGGCCGGTCCCTTTTCGACAAAGAGGATCATGTCCCCCACCCTCAACTGGCAGCTCGACGAACGTCGCAATTTCGTTGCTTTCTTCGGCGATTTCTTCTTCTTCGGCGTGGCGATGAGCTTCGTCAGCCAGACCACCGTGCTGCCCTCCCTGGCGCGACAGCTCACCGATTCGGCCCCTCTCATCGGCCTGGTCTCGACGCTACAAACCGGCGGATGGATGCTGCCGCAATTGATCGCCTCCAACTACGTGGGCAGTTACTCCCTCAAGAAACCCCTCATCGTCATCCCGGCCCTTGTTGGCCGTGCGACGTATCCTTTGCTCGGACTGGCGATCTGGGGTTGGGCCGCGACGGCGCCTGATCTGGTCCTGGCGTTGCTGCTCATCGCGATCACCTTCTTCTTCATCTGCGATGGCCTGGCCAGCGTTCCCTGGTTCGACCTCTTCAGCAAGAGCCTGCCGCCAACGCGCCGGGGACGTCTGATCGGGGTCGCTCAGATGAGCACGGGACTCGTCGGGGTCGGCGTCGGGGCAGCGGTCAGCTTCATCCTGGGTCCGCAGGGGCCTGGCTTCCCAGCGAACTATGCGCTCCTGTTCGCGATCGCCAGCCTGTTCTTCTTTGTCTCGCTCGCCGCGCTCCTCCAGGTCCGGGAGCAGCCCAGCGAGGCGACGACGGACCGTCAACCGTGGTCGACCTACCTGGCGCGGCTGGCGTCGGTGATGTACAAAGATCGGACGTTCTGCCTCGTCATCGTCGTGCGCCTGCTCGTCGCCTGGGCGAACATGGCCTCCCCTTTCTATGTCGTCTACGCCCTCGACGTCCTCGGGTTCGATCAGGGTGTCGTCGGCGTGTTCGTCTCCGCGCAGGTGATCGGCGGCATCCTCTCCGGCATGATCATGGGCTATCTGAATGAGCGACGGGGCACGCGCGCGGTGATTCGCCTGGCGGCTGCGCTCGCCGTCAGCGCGCCCCTGTTGGCGCTGGCGATGGCCGCGCTGCGGATAACGCTGCCGACCCCCTGGCAATTGCTCCTGTACGCGCCCGTCTTCTCATTGTTGGGCGCGCTCGGCAACGCCGGCATGGCCGGGTTCATGTCGTACATCTTGGAAGCCGCTCCCCCTGGCGAGCGCCCGACCTACGTCGGCCTGGCCAACACCCTCAGCGCCGTTGTCCTCCTGGCGCCCTTCCTGGGGGGATGGATCCTGGCCGTGACTTCATACCCCGTCTTGTTCTCGGCGACCGCGCTCACCTGCCTGGTCGGCCTGGCCGGGGCATGGCGTCTGGAGGAGCCGCGACAACGCATCGCGCGAGTTAGTTGAAGGCGCGCCAGTCGTCCTACGCGATCAGCGTTCGCGCCGTATAGATGAGAGTTCACCTGCAAGCCGATCTATGGGAGAGGGCTATGGATGGCTTCCTGAAAGCTGTGGGAGATTCGCCGTTTTTGCGGTACAATGACGACCGTCGTCTTGTGTCAGGAGAGTAGAAGGAGGAGTCATCATGTTGGTGACATCTGAAGACGCCCTCATCTATCATCGTTCCGGCCGCAAAGGGAAGATCGAAGTCGTGCCCACCAAGCCCACCCTCACCCAGCGCGACCTGTCGCTGGCCTACACGCCCGGCGTCGCTGTCCCCGTCCTCGAGATCGCCCGCGACCCTGACCTGGCGTATGAGTACACCGCAAAGGGCAACCTGGTCGCGGTCGTGTCCAACGGCACGGCGATCCTGGGATTGGGGGATCGTGGCCCGCTGGCCTCTAAACCGGTCATGGAGGGCAAAGGGGTGCTCTTCAAACGCTTCGCCGATATCGACGTATTCGATATCGAGTTGAACGCCAGAGACCCCGACCTCGTGATTCACGTCGTCGAGGCGCTCGCTCCCACTTTCGGCGGCATCAATCTGGAGGACATCAAGGCGCCCGAGTGCTTTTTGATTGAAGAGACGCTCAAGCAGCGTCTGGACATCCCCGTTTTCCACGACGACCAGCATGGCACCGCCATCATCTCCGGCGCGGCGCTTCTGAACGCCTGTGAATTGACCGGCCGCAAGCTCGATGAGCTGCGGGTTGTGATCAACGGCGCAGGCGCTTCTGCCATCGCCTGCGGCGAGTTCTATGTGCGCCTGGGGGTCAAACGTGAGCATATCATCATGGTCGACTCGCGCGGCGTCATTTATCGCGGGCGCACGGAGAACATGAACCCGTACAAGGAACGCTTCGCGAGCGACACGGAGGCGCGCACCCTGGCGGAGGCGCTTATCGGCGCCGACATGTTCCTGGGGCTCTCGGTCGCCAATGTGCTTCAGCCGGAGATGATCATGGCCATGGCGCCCAATCCGATCATCTTTGCCCTGGCTAACCCTGACCCCGAGATTCGCTACGAGGTCGCGCGCGCGGCCCGCCCCGACGCGATCGTCGCCACCGGCCGCAGCGATTACCCCAATCAGGTCAACAACGTGCTGGGGTTCCCCTTCATCTTCCGCGGCGCGCTCGATGTGCGAGCGCGCGCCATCAACGATGAGATGAAGGTGGCCGCTGCCCACGCCCTCGCCGCGCTGGCGCGCGAGGATGTGCCCGACTCCGTGCTCGCCGCCTATGGCCTCGAATCGCTGTGTTTCGGCTGCGATTCGATCATTCCCAAGCCGCTCGATCCGCGCGTGCTGCTGTGGGTTGCGCCAGCCGTCGCGCGCGCCGCCATGGAATCAGGGGTCGCGCGCATCCAGATCGATCTCCAGGCTTACGTCGAGCACCTCGAGGCGCGCCTGGGCAAAGGATGGGAGATCACGCGCCAGATCATCAACAAGGCCCGCCGCGATCCCAAACGGATCGTCTTCGCAGAAGGGGAAGAGCGCAAGATCCTGCGCGCAGCCCATCAGATCGAAGAGGAGGGGATCGGCAAGGTCATCTTGCTCGGTCGCCCTGAGGTGATCCTGGCGCGCCTGGAAGAGCTGGCGCTACCCTATACGCCGACCGTTGTCACCCCCGGGGCCAGCGAGTACGATCATCGTTACGCCGAGGCGCTTTACGCGCTGCGCCAGCGTAAAGGGGTGACGCGCTCCCTGGCCAATCAACTCATCCTGCAGCCCAACTACTTCGGCGCCATGATGGTCGCGCAGGGAGACGCCGACGCTTTCATCTCGGGGCTGACGTCAAGTTATCCAGAGGTGCTGCGGCCGGCGTTGCAGATCGTTCACACTCGGCCGGGGGTGCGCCACGTAGCTGGCGTCTACATCATGGTCGTGCGCGATCGCATCTTCTTCTTCAGCGACGCCACAGTCAATATTGACCCCACCGCCGAAGACCTGGCCGAGATCGCCATCCTGGCGGCGGACCTGGCGCGCGAGTTCGACATCGAGCCGCGCATCGCGATGCTCTCGTTCTCCAACTTCGGATCGACGCGCCATCCCTTCGCCGAAAAGGTGCGCGCGGCTGTGGAACTCGTCCACCAGCGCCGGCCCGACCTCTGCATCGACGGCGAGATGCAGGCCGACACCGCCGTTGTGCCGGAGATCATCGCCGAACGCTATCCCTTCTGCCAGGTGCGCGACGCCAACGTGTTGATCTTCCCCAACCTCGAGGCGGCCAACGTGGCTTACAAGCTGTTGAATCGCCTGGGCGGCGCTGAGGCCATCGGCCCCATCCTGATGGGCGCGGGCAAGCCGGTGCACGTCCTGCAAACCGGCGACGAGGTGAAGAACATCGTGCGCATCGCCGCTTTGGCCGTCGTCGATGCACAACAGCGAGAGAGTCGCGGCGCCTGATCCCAGGAGCGCAGCGCCGAGGCCCCAGCGTGATTCGTCGCTTCCTTCGCGCCCCCGCGCGAGGGGCTCGCGCGGCGGCCTCCTGGGGTCAAGCCCGCGGGCTGACCACCACCGGCACGTGCGTCGTCCCGCGATCATGTTCCAGGACGATCGCCGTCTCGATAGGCTGGGTCGCAGGCGCCGTCGTCTCGTCCACGCGCAGATCGACGCGCGCCGTGCGCCCCGGCTTGATCGCCAACCGCGTGTGGTTGACCTCCAGCCAGGTCGCTTGCGGGTGCAGGCTGATGCTGAGCGGCGTGTGCCCTGCGTTGCGCAGCACAAGCGGAGGAGGAGGGTCGCCCAGAGTCCACTCCAGCCGCGGCGTGTCGATGATCAGCTCACCGTGCAACGCCACCTCGATCTGGACATCCACCATCTCAACGCCCGCGTCGCTGCTGACCTCCACGGCGCCCGCAACGCGCGCTTTCCCTTCACGCAACCCTTGCGGTGTGGCGCGCAGGGTGACCAGTTGCAGGCCTCCGGTCCCCAGGCGAACCTCCGCTGGTTCGACCGTCAGCCATGACACCGTCGGACGCATCGTCACCGTCATCTCGCCCACGCCGCGGTTGAAGATCCCCAACGCGCCTTCGACCGGCGCATAGTTGGCGCTCACCCCCAGATCCACGAGCGGCGGGTCAACCCAGAGCTGCGGCCGCGCGATGGCAACCGCGCCGCGCACGCTTTGCTCGCCCGCGTCGCTCTCGATGGTCAGGACGACGACAGCGTCATCCTGACCTGCCGGCAGGGCCAGACCGTAGGCATAGAGCGGCACAACGGTCGTCGCGCCGGGGGCCGTCACGCCGCGGTCGACCGGCGCCTCCAACCAGAGGGCATCATACGAAAGCGCCCAGCTCAGCGGCGCCGTCCCGGGGTTGCTGATCGTCAACGTCGCCTGCCCCACCCCCTGGCGTGGGATGACGCCAAAGTCCAGGAACTCCGGAGCGATCACCAGCTCCGGCTTGTATACGATGAAAGTGATATCGACATCGCGCGCCAGGCTATCCGTCTGCACGCGCAGCCCGGGGACCTGCTGCCAGTCGCCGCCATGCAGCATCTCCTCGCTGCGCGCCTCCACCTCGACGCGCGCCGTCTCCCCTGGCGCCACCGTCAGCGTGCTCGGCTCGCTGTGCAGCCAGGGGAAGAGGCTGATCACTTCCGCCGTCAGCGGCGCCGTGCCGCGATTGCCGATGCGCAAGATAGCGCTGGCCGCGTCTCCCCAGTCGACTTCCCCCAGCTCCAGGAGCAGCGGCTTGACGACCAGCTCCGGCGCCAACACGAAGACGGAGGCGGGGACAGACCAACGCCCCGCGTTGCTGTCGACGGTCAACGCCTCGCCGAGCGCGGTCCGCCCCGGCGGCAGCTCGCGCAGGTCGGCGCGCACCAGGATCGTCGCTGATGCCTGAGGCGCGCAGGCAAACCTATCGGGCTGTACGCTCAGCCAGGGAGCATGCGCGACGATGCGACCTTCCAGCATCGCCGCGCCAGTATTGGCGATCGTCAGCGTCATCTCGGCAAGCTCGCGCGCGCGTTCGCCCCACTCCAGGGCTTGAGGCGTGATCGCCGCTCCCGGCTCCGCCCATTGCCAGCGCACGGGCACTCTGAACTGGCCAGCGTCGCTGTCGACGACCAGGGCCGCGGCGACCTCCAGCGCTGAGCGCGGCGCCAGGTCTGCCCGAAAGCGCACTCGAACCGTCTGCGCCCCTTCGGCGCCCACCCGAAATTGTCCGGGCGCTACCGTCAGCCAGGGGACGGCGCTCTTGATCTCTCCTGCGATGACACCCCCGCCCTGGTTGGCGATCACCAGCTCGCGGGAGGCTGTCTCGCCGCGCGCCACCTGCCCGAAATCGAGGGTTGCTGGCTGGATGGCCAGGGTCGGGACGATCAGGCTGGCCGCCGCCGCGACCCAGGCGTCGCCGCGATTGGTCACGATGCGCAAGGCGCGCGGCGACCGTTCGCCCTCGACCGGCACGCGCTTGCCGGAGGCGAGCACGCGCACATCAGCGACCTCGCCGGGGCCGCAGGCGAAGCGTCCCTCTTCGACGGTGAGCCAGGGAAGGCGGCTCTCCACCTCGCCGACGAGCATCCCGCTGCTCGCGTTGCGAACGCGAAGATGGGCGCGTTTGGCGATCTTGCGCGTCAGGCCGCCGAAGGCGAGGCGAGTCGGCTCTACGACGAAGCCAGGCTCCGGCGGCACGGCGCCGATCCCCACCAGCCAGCGGGCGACCGCCGTCTGTCGCCCCAGGGCGTCCTGCATCTCACCCTGCGCGATCAACGTTTCCGCCTCGTCCAGGGCGCGCGCGACCTGCTCCGCCATCGCGAGTGCACCTTCCTCACGGAAGCGCGCGGCCTCGCGTCGCAACCACTCCGTCGTCTGGCCGCCGTAGAAGCGCCGGACGGCGCGCAGCCAATCGGCGGCGGCCTGTTCGGCGAGCTGTTGACGCAGCGTAGCCCACGTGGTTGGCGCGGCCTGGGCGGAGGGCGCAGGAACGGCAAAGGGGGTCGGCTTGACGATCGGGCGGACGGCTGGTGCAGAGGGACGCGGCATCGGCTGGTCGCCGACCGCCGCTGCGGCAGGGACGGCGTCCAGCAGCGCGGCGCGCATCTCTGTCGCCGAGGCGAAACGACGATTCGGATCGCGCTGGCGGGCGCGGCGCACGATAGCCGCCAGGGCTGGCGGCAACTCGTTCAGGCGCAGGGGCGGCTGATTGGGCGCCTGACGCGTCAGCAGATAATACAGGATGCCGCCCAGCGCGTAAAGATCGCTGCGCGCGTCGGCCTCCCAGCGCTCGCGCTGTTCGGGCGCGGCGTAACCGGGACTGCCCTGGTAGCGCGGGGCGCCGCGTTGCCAGGGATTGAACCATGCGCTCAGGCCGAAGTCGATCAGCTTGACCTGGCCGTCGGCGTTGATCAGCACATGGTCAGGGGTGAGGTCGCCGAAGACGAGGGCTGGCGCTTGGCTGTGCGCCGCGGCCAGCGCCTCGCAGATCTGGGCGGCCCAGATGACAACTTGAGAGGGAGAGAGGTTCGCTGCGACGTCGGCGACGAGCTGGCGCAGGCTGCGCCCGCGCACCACGTCCATCACCAGATACGACAGCCCACCCTGGACGAACATGTCCTGAATGCGCGTCAGATGGGGATGGTGGAGCTGCGCCCAACGTGCAGCTTCAGCGTGGAAGGAACGCTGGGCTTCCTCGCGCTCGAACTCGTCGGTCAGCCGGCGGGGATTGAACTCTTTGATCACGCACGCGCGGCCCAGGCCGCGGTCGCGCGCCAGATAGACGGCTGTCGCGCCGCCGCGCTGGAGGCGCTTCTCGA
>FWPV01001709.1_pt1 | contig 22494 bp, 23 predicted proteins | sample 2228371 | NCBI WGS metagenome assembly FWPV01 (sample SAMEA103939776, study PRJEB20133) | metagenome | reverse complement strand
AGTCATGACCTCCACCAAAGGTGGAGGTTTGAAACGCTGCGCTTGAACCGCTAGAAGCGGTTTTGCTATGTGTTAGTAGCTACGGTTAAAGAGGTCGGCAAAGTCGGAAGCTTTGTCGGCCTTTTCTTGATTACGGATATAACGTCTGACGACCTGCTCATTGTAGCCCGTCGTCGATACGAAATATCCGCGCGCCCAAAAATGATAGCCTTTATAGCGGCGCTTACGGGCATACTTGTTGGCAACGTAGATCGCCGTCTTGCCTTTCAAAAAGCCGACGATGTGCGAGACCGAGTATTTCGGCGGGATCGATATCAGCATGTGCACATGGTCGGGCATCAAGTGCCCCTCTTCGATGCTGCAGCCTTTTTGTCGAGCAAGAGTATGAAGCAGGTCACCTAATTCACGTCTTACGTCCCCGTAAAGGCGCTTCGTTCGGTACTTACTCGCGAAGACCACATGGTATTTGCAGTCCCACGTCGCGTGTGATTGAGAGCTCTCGTCCATAAAACCTCCGTTCTATGTCCCGCTCAATCTAACGGTCCAAGCCGGAGGTCTCTCAACTACTATGTAGAACACGTCCAGTCCTCCACCGAAGGTGGAGGTTTATTTACTTCATAAAGAAAAACCCGGATCGCGAGATCCGGGTTTTCTGTTTTTGAAGGATGGTGAGCGGTCAGTTGCCCGGCGTACCGAGCGCTGCCCATTCGCGGATGACCTGGTCGAACACCGCCTTGCCGGCAGCACCCTTGTCCAGCGTCAGAAGCGCCCGACGACCGTTGCGATAGCTGATCGGAATGTCGATCCAGCCTCGGTTCGCCAACAGATCGAGATTGGCCTTCATGACGTCCTGGAAGTCGTTGAGCGCCACCAGATAGGTGTCGTCGGTCACCTTGGCGGACACCGCGACCAGCGGATCGCCGCGGTCCTGTTCGGTCCGCTTCATGGCGATGCGCTCGAGTTTGTCGATGGCACCCCCCTCGAAATCGGCGGGCACGGAGAAGACGACCTCGATCAGATGGCTGGCCGGCAGCGAGCTGTCGGAATTGCGCTTGATGGTGATGAGCGCGGTCAGCCCCCGATCCGGAATGGTGATCTTGCCCTGGATAGCCGGGTTGGGCTTGCCGTCCTCGCCCGTCTCGCGCAGCGCCGTCCAGGCGATCGTGCCTGGAACCGCAGTCGGCGAGGTCTGGCCGAGGCGCTCCTCGTAGAGGAAGGCGCGTTCGCCATTGGCGGCCGGAATGGCGTCGGCGGCGGCCGGCGTCGTCGAGGCCGGAGCCGTGGCGGTCGCCGCGCCGGCATTGGTTCCGACCGGCGGCTGGTCCGTCGGTTCGACGGTCGAGGCGACATTCTGTTCGCTGACCGACTTGCCTTCTGTGGCGGAGCCGCCCGGGGCCGTGGTTCCGGCCCCCTCGTCCACTTCGGTGCCGTCCGGCAGCAGGCGCTGCGTGAACTTCTGGCCTGTGACGGCACCGTCGTCGGCAGCACCGTTTGCCGGCGGTGTGTTCCCGGCAGGCGTCGCGCCCGGAGCGTCTGTCCCAGTCGCTGTTGCACCGCCCGGTGGGGTTTCGGTCTCGCCCGTGCCGGCCACGTCGGTCGGCGCAGAACCGGTGAGCCCGCTCACGAACTGGCTGACCTGGTCGCGATAGGTCCATGCCGCAAAGCCACCGCCGGCCAGCAGTGCAACGGCGAGCACGCCGAGAACGAGAGGCGCATAGTTGCGGCTCTTCTTCGGCTCCAGACGGTAGGCACGCTGCTGCGATTCGGCGAGGAAGGCATCGACATCCTCAGCCTGCCGGCCAGGAGCGACCGCAGCCGGCACAAAGGCGTCGGGCTCGAAGCTCAGCGCAGGGGCATCGGCGGGCTGCGCCACACCGGCCGGGGCATCGGCGTCTGCTTTCGGCTTGTCGTATTCGGCGAACCAGTCGGAGAAGTCGTCCGCGACCGGCAGCTCCCGAGAAGTCCCGTCGGCCGGCTTGCGGGCCGGCTCGGCATAAGCGGAACCATCCCAATCGAGAGGATCGAGCGGGGCAGCCCCGGTCGATGCAGCCGTCTGGACCTGCGAAGGCTCGGGCCGGACGGGCTCGAAAACCGGCTCTTCGACAAGGCGCTGCGGCTCGCCCGGGATCTCCCACGGCTCAAAGGCCGGCTGGGCGGGTGCAGCTGGCTCCGGCTCTTCGGCGGCAACAGGGCGGGCGCCGAAATCGGTCGAGCGCGAGGCCATCCAGTCGTCACCATGGGTGATCGGCATCTCGACGAGGCGGTTATAGGCCGGAACACTCGGAGCGGGCACCGGGGCGGGCTCGGCATGTGTCCCCGCAAGATCGGCGAGCTCGGCCTCGGCCTCTTCGGCGCGAACACTCTCGCGGTGCTCTTCCGGCTCCTCGGCCTGGATGGGGGCGGCATAGACGGCCTCCGGCTCGCCCGACGGCAGCGCGTAGCGATCGACATCGTCATAGGCCGGTGCCGGCGGCACGGCAGGCGCGTCGACCTCCACGGGCGCGGCGGCCCACTGCTGCGGCTCGTCGAAGGCGGGTTTGGCATGCACCGGCTCCGGGTGAACAGGCTCCGCAGGCGCAGGCGCCGGATGCGGCTCCTCGAAATAAGGCACAACCGCCTCGGGCTCAGGGGCACTGGTCCCGTATTGCTCGGGCTCGACCACGGGTTCGTGAGAAGGCTCGGCCGGCGCAGGCGCAGGTGCGGGCTCGGCCCACGGATCCTCCACCTCGTCATGCGGAACGGAGGACGCGACCTCCGGCTGGCGCTCTTCAATGGGTTCGGCGACCGGTGCGGGCGCGACCGGCTCGGCTTCGACCACAGACTCGGGTGCGGCAACCGCCGGCTGCTCCTCTTGCCACGACCGTTCGACCGGCTGCGGCGCCATGGTCTCTTCGAAGGCTTCGACGGCCTCTTCTTCCGGCAACGCCTCGGCGTGTTCGGCCTCGACTTCGCGGATCGCCGCATCCAACTTGTCGAGCTGGCGCTGGAGCATCTGCTCCGGCGGCCGCGGATTCATGTTCTCCAGCTGCCGCATGACGGCGCTGCGTGCCTTGTCATAGACCTTGGCACGCATTTCTGGAGTATTGGTCGACAGGCCGTCCACGGCACGCCGGATAACCGCTATGAAGTCAGCCATCAGCACTTTCTCGTTGTCGCCGGCTGAAGGCCGGCTGGCAAAAGCTTAACGAATTCCAAGCTTAGTCTTCAAATGGATCAGTCACAAGTATGGTGTCGTCACGCTCGGGGCTGGTCGAAAGCAGTGCCACCGGCGCACCGATCAGTTCTTCGACCTGACGGACATACTTGATCGCCTGCGCCGGAAGATCCGCCCACCTGCGCGCGCCGACGGTCGATTCCTTCCAGCCCTCGAGCGTGATGTAGATCGGCTCGACGCGGGCCTGGGCCGCCTGGGCCGCCGGCAGGTAATCGATCTCCTGGCCGTCGAGCTTGTAGCCGACGCAGATCTTCAGCTCGTCGAGACCATCCAGGACGTCCAGCTTGGTGAGCGCGATGCCGGTGATGCCGTTGGTCGCAACCGACTGGCGAACCAGTGCGGCGTCGAACCAGCCGCAACGGCGCTTGCGACCGGTAACGGTGCCGAACTCATGGCCCTTCTCGCCGAGGAACTGGCCGATCTCGTCGGTCAGCTCGGTCGGGAACGGACCTTCGCCGACGCGGGTCGTGTAGGCCTTGGTGATGCCGAGGATATAGCCGAGCGAGCCGGGGCCCATGCCCGAACCAGCAGCTGCCTGGCCGGCGACCGTGTTCGACGAGGTGACGAAGGGATAGGTGCCGTGGTCGATGTCGAGCAGCGAGCCTTGAGCGCCTTCGAACAGGATGCGCGAGCCCTTGCGGCGCTCCTTGTCGAGCAGAACCCAGACCGAATCCATGAAGGGCAGGACGCGATCGGCGATCGAGGTCAGCTCTTCCATGATCGTCTTGTGCTCGACCTCGGCCACGCCGAAGCCGCGGCGTAGGGCATTGTGGTGGGTCAGGATGCGCTCGACCTTGCCTTCCAGCGCGTCGAGGTCGGCCAGATCCATGAAGCGAATCGCGCGACGGCCGACCTTGTCCTCATAGGCAGGGCCAATGCCGCGGCGGGTGGTGCCGATCTTGGTGCCGCTGTTGGAGGCGGCATCTTCGCGCATACCGTCAAGCTCACGGTGCAGCGACAGGATGAGCGTGGCGTTTTCGGCGATTCGCAGGTTTTCGGGCGTGACTTCGACGCCCTGGTCCTTAAGGCGGCCGATCTCGGCGATCAGCGCATGCGGGTCGACGACGACGCCGTTGCCGATCACGGCCTTCTTGCCGGGGCGCACGACGCCCGAGGGCAGCAGCGACAGCTTATAGCTGATGCCGTCGATCACCAGGGTGTGGCCGGCATTGTGGCCGCCCTGGAACCGGACGACGATATCCGCCCGCTCGGAGAGCCAGTCGACGATCTTGCCCTTGCCCTCGTCTCCCCACTGCGAACCCACAACCACGACATTCGTCATTTCGAAATCCTGTCTATCGCGCAAGCACTCTGCGCCTTGTCCAAACCCGCGCATCTATACTGTGTTGTTTTTATGAAATCGACCCGTTTATGCGGGAGAAATCGGCTTTTTGCGTGACAAAAGGCGCCCCCTCGCCTATCCCATGCGGCAAATCAGAGCCTCTCTGCCCCTCTCCCCACAGCCTTCGGTGAAATCCCTTGCTTCTCAGAGCCTACTTCTTTCTGACTGTCGCAACGCTTTTCTGGGGCGGCAATACCGTGGTGGGAAAGCTGGCCGTCGGCCATGTCAGCCCGATGATGCTGAACTTCTCCCGCTGGACGATCGCGCTCGCAATCATCTGCGCCATCTCGGTTCCGCAACTGAAGAAGGACTGGCCGGCGCTCAGGCGCAACTGGCTGCTGATGCTCGCCTATGGCGCCGTCGGCTACACCGCTTTCAACGGCTTTCTCTATACGGCTCTCAAATATACGAGCGCAGTGAACGGCGCGATCGAGCAGGGCGGCATTCCGGTTCTGATCTTCATCCTGAACTTCCTTCTGTTCCGCATCCCGGTCTCGTTTGTGCAGATCCTCGGCTTTGCCATCAGCTTCGTCGGCGTGGCTCTGACCGCCACCCGCGGCGACATCAACGTGCTGCTGTCGCTGTCCATGAACTTCGGCGATGCTCTCCTCCTCCTCGCGGTCGTCGCCTATGCGATCTACACGATTGCCCTGCGCTGGCGTCCGCAGATCCACTGGAAGAGCATGATGGCGGGTTCCGCCCTCGGTGCCTCGCTGTCGGCCATCCCCCTGGTCGCCTGGGAAGAGGCGGCCGGCCACCTCATCCTGCCGGACCTGATCGGCTGGGGGATCATCGCCTATGCCGCGCTGCTGCCGTCGCTGATCTCCCAGGTGTTTTACATCATGGGCGTGGAAGGGATCGGCGCCAACCGCGCCGGACTGTTCATCAACCTCGTTCCCGTGTTCGGTACCCTGCTGTCGCTGGCCCTGCTCGGCGAAGCTTTGCAGGCGCTGCACCTGATCGCACTGGCTCTGGTGCTGGGCGGCATCGCCATTGCCGAATGGGGAAAGCCCAAGCTCGCCCCCAAGGGCTGATCCGGACCTGAAACACGATCGGCCCGCGCTAGGCGGTGCACGCTTTAAGGCAGCGCCCTGCACGCAATATGATGCTTTTCCAAGCCCGCGTAATTGCCTAATCGAATGGACAAGGCAGATATGAGGGAAACAGCCATGGCCAAGCCATTCTTCTGGAACGAACTGAACACCGCCGATTTTGCCGGGCTTTCCCCCGACACCACCATCGCCATCCTGCCGATCGCCTCGACCGAGCAGCACGGCCCGCATCTGCCGATCGCAACCGATGTCGCCATTGCCAACGGCATGCTGGCCGAACTGAAGAACCAGCGCCCAGACGACCTCGATTTCCTCGTTCTCCCGACCCAGGAGATCGGCAAGGCCAACGAACACATCTACGGCCCCGGCACGCTGTCCTTCGGCCCGGAGATCCTGATCCCGGCCTGGACGGCAATCGGCACCAAGGTCGCCGAGGCCGGCATCCGCAAGATGGTGATCGTCAACTCCCACGGCGGCAATGTCGACGTGATGAGCATCGTCGCCCGCGAACTGCGCGTGCGCCACCAGATGGCCGTCGTCTCCACCCAATGGGGCCGTTTCGGCAACCCCGACGGCATGATCTCGGAGCACGAGAACCGCTATGGCATTCACGGCGGCGAAGTCGAAACCTCGCTGATGCTCTATTTCCGTCCGGAACTCGTGCGCATGGACAAGGCGCAGAACTTCGTCTCGCGCGCCGAGGAGATGCGGGCCAACTCGAAGTACCTCACCCCGCTGCCGCCGCATTCGCTGGCCTGGATCGCCCACGATCTCAACCCGAACGGCGTCGTCGGCGACGCCTCGAAGGGCACGGCCGAGAAAGGCGAGGCAATCTGCAAGCACCAGATCGCGGGCTTCGTCGAAATGCTGCGCGATCTTGCGGCCTACCCGCTTTCCAATCTCTACTCGCGCTGATCCTCTTCCCGCAGCGACAGGGCGCGCTCAGCCGTCTTGTCGACCGCCGGGATATGGCCCTTGCCCTGCAGCTCCTGAATGAGCACGACCAGCTCCTGCAGCAGGTATTCGACGAACAGGCTGGTTGCCGCATCAAGCGGCGCCCGGGCCCGGGCAAAGAGTTTCATCGGCTGGTGCCGCAATTGCCCCTCGAGCAGCGGCCGGAACACCAGCTCGCCGGCACGGCACTCGCTGATGACGTCCAGCGGATTGAGGAGCGTCAGCCCTGCCCCGCACTTGACCAGCTGCTTCATCAGTTCCGAGGAATTGGTCTCCAGCACAGGCTCGACCGGCAATGGAACGGGCGCTAGCGCGAGATCGATGATGTTGCGAAGACTGGTGCCGGATTGCGCCAGAACGAGCTTCTCCTGCACGACATCGACGAGATCGATCGGACCGGAGTCATGCGACAGCGGATGGCCGGGCGGTAGCACCACACCCACCGGCACGTCGAAATTGGCAAGCGTGCGGATGCCGGGGGTTGCGGGAATGTTGAAGCCGAGACCGATATCGACCTCACCGGTCAAAACGGGATTGATCGTCGTCGACCCGCCGTCATTGCGCAGCTGGATGCGTACGCGCGGATGGGCGTCTAGGAAGCGGGCAAGAATGCGCGGCAAAGGTCCGGAGGCGAGACCGACCGTCGCCACCAGCGTCACCTTGCCAGCCTGCGGCATCTTGAGGCCACGAATGCGGGATTCGAGCTTCTCGTAGTTCTTCAGGACATCGCGGATATGTTCGACGCAGAGCTCGCCCGCAGCCGTCAGGCGCAGCCCCCGCGGCAGCCTTTCGAAGATCGGCGCGCCCAGCTCCTCCTCGAGCGCGAGGATCTGCCGGTTGACGGCGGAAGAAGCGACGTTCAGCCGGGCAGCCGCCTTGCGGATGGAACCGCAACGGACGATTTCGTTGATATACTGGAGTTTCCGGGAGTGCAGCATGGAGCACCGTTGCGTAAAAATTAGTCAATAAGCATTATTTGGGCAGCAAACTGCCTCGCGGTGCAAAAAAGGCATCAATGCGGACGAATTTTGATGCTTTTCAAAGCGCAACGCAATGGCTCAAATGAAGAAAATGGAGCCCAATGACGGAGCTCCAGGTCAAGGACAGGGGAACTCGATCGACATGCGCGACACTCTCAGCAAGACCACCTTCCTCGCTCTCATCGGGCTCGGGACGGCGTTTTCGGCCTCGCAGGCCTATGCTCTGGACGAAGTCAGCTACGGCACCAACTGGCTGGCACAGGCCGAGCACGGCGGTTTCTACCAGGCGGTCGCCGACGGCACCTATGAGAAGCACGGACTCAAGGTCACCATCGTCCAGGGCGGCCCCAATGCAGCCAACCGCGCCCTGTTGATCGCCGGCAAGGTCGACTTCTATATGGGCAGCCCGCTCGGCGAGATGGATGCCGTCAAGGAAGGCATTCCGCTGGTCGACGTCGCGGCGATCTTCCAGAAGGACCCGCAGGTTCTGCTCGCCCATCCCGACCAGGGCATCGAGAAGTTCGGCGATCTCGCCAAGCTCGACTCGATCTTCATGGGCAAGGACGGCTACGTCACCTACTTCGAGTGGATGAAGAAGAACTACGAGGGCTTCAAGGACGAGCAGTACAAGCCCTACACCTTCAACCCGGCCCCCTTCATCGCCGATCCGAAATCGGCGCAGCAGGGCTACCTGACCTCCGAGCCCTATGAAATCGAAAAGCAGGCCGGCTGGGCGCCGAAGGTCTTCCTTCTCGCCGACAACGGCTATAACCCCTACTCCACGATGATCACCACGACCGCCACCATGGTCGAGACCAAGTCCGACGTCGTCCAGCGCTTCGTCGACGCCTCGATCGAGGGCTGGTACAACTACCTCTACGGCGACAACAAGGCCGCCAACGATCTGATCAAGAAGGACAATCCGGAGATGACGGATGGCCAGATCGAGTATTCCATCAAAAAGATGAAGGAATACGGCATCCTGGAATCCGGCGAAGCCATGGACAAGGGTATCGGCTGCATGACCGATGAGCGCTACAAGAAGTTCTTCGACGACATGGTCTCGATCGGCGTCCAGCCGGCCGATCTCGACTACACCAAGGCCTTCACCACCAAGTACGTCTGCAAAGGCGTCGGCATGGCGCTGAAGAAGTGATGTAACAACAGGGCGGAGGCGTTACCCCCCTCTGCCCTGCCGGGCATCTCCCCCTCAAAGGGGGAGATCGACCACATCGCGCCCTGGCGAAAAATCGTTACCGTCTCTCAGGAAGTTTGTATCTTTGGGCGACGGCGGTACAGCGAGACGCTGGCGACTGCCCGATCTCCCCCCCAGAGGGGGAGATGTCCGGCAGGACAGAGGGGGGCTCCACCTCCCAACGTCTCCCCTGCCCAAAACCAGAATGCAACGCGGATGTAACGCGAGACAGAATGACCAGTTCGCCAACCACCGAAGCCCTCATCACCCCGCCTCCTCCCGAACAGCGCCGGGCGCTTGTGGTGATGAAGGACGTGTCGAAGGTCTTCTCCAGCGGCACGGTGGCCCTCACCGACATGTCGCTGACCGTTCAGAGCGGGGAATTCATCAGCCTGCTCGGCCCCTCCGGCTGCGGCAAGTCGACCGCGTTGCGCATCATCGCCGGTCTCGGCGACGTCTCGTCCGGCACGATCGACTGGCCGAGCTCGCGCATCAACTCCAAGGGCCTGCCGGAAGGCGACATCTCCTTCGTCTTCCAGGAGCCGACCCTGATGCCGTGGCAGACGGTGTTCGGCAATGTCTATCTGCCGCTGAAGCTCAAGGGTGTGTCGAAGGCCGCCGCACGCGACGACATCATGGCGACGCTGGCGACTGTCGGCCTCCAGGATTTTGCCGACGCCTATCCGCGCGAACTCTCCGGTGGCATGAAGATGCGTGTGTCGATCGCCCGCGCGCTGGTCACCAAGCCCAAGCTGCTGCTGATGGACGAACCTTTCGCCGCGCTCGACGAGATCACCCGCCAGAAGCTCAATGACGACGTGCTGCAGCTGTGGAAGAAGACCGGCATCACCGTCGTCTTCGTCACCCATTCCGTCTTCGAGAGCGCCTATCTGTCCAGCCGCATCGTGGTGATGAAGGCGCGCCCGGGTCGGGTACACGCCGATTTTCCGCTGCACACCAGCCTCGAGCGGGACGCCCATTACCGCACATCGGAAGAATACCGCCAGGCCTGCGAGACCGTCTCGGACACTCTGCTGGAAGCCATGGGCGGAGAGGACGCACACTGATGAGCAAGACCGCCGCCCTCACCGTCAAGCCCGCCGGTCCTTCGCGTAGCCGCGAGATGCTTCTGAAGATCTTCGTGCCGATCCTCGTCGTGTTCACGCTGCTTGCCTTGTGGCACATCGGCGTCGTCGTCTCCGGCGTTCCGCAGTATATCCTGCCGAGCCCGATTGCGGTTGCCACCGCGCTGGTCAACGACTGGGGCACACTGGCCCCGGCCCTGTGGGTTACCACGCAGATCACCATGGCCTCGCTGGCGCTGGCGCTGCTCGGTGGCGTCGGCATCGCCGTCTTTCTCGTCCAGTCGCGCTGGATCGAACTCGCCTTCTATCCGATCACCGTCATCCTGCAGGTGACCCCGATCGTGGCAATCGCGCCGCTGATCCTTATCTACGCGCCCTCGACGCAAGTGGCGCTCCTGATCTGCGCCTTCCTCGTCGCCTTCTTCCCCATCCTGTCGAACATGGTGCAGGGACTGAAGAGCGTCGACCATAATCTCTTGAACCTCTTCGACCTCTATGGCGCCTCGCGCTGGCAGACCCTGCTCTATCTCAAGCTCCCGGCCTCGCTGCCCTATTTCATGACGGGCCTGAGGATCGGCGGCGGCCTGGCGCTGATTGCCGCCGTGGTCGCAGAATTTGCCGCAGGCTCCGCCGGCGCCGGTTCGGGCCTGGCCTTCCGCCTTCTCGAAGCACAGTACCGCCTGAATATTCCCCGGTTGTTCGCCGCCCTCTTCCTTTTGTCGTGCCTCGGCGTCCTGATCTTTGCCGTCACCTCCTTCATTTCCTGGCTTGCCCTGCATCGCTGGCATGAGAGCAGCCTCAAGAGAGAAAATTGATGCCTTTTTCCGCCTTCTCGCTGCCTGCGGCCGACCGCTATGTTCTAAAGAACGCCACGCTGCCGGCCATCACTGTCGACGGCTTTGCCGACCCGGCAGGCTCCGAGGGCCTGATCCGCGCGGACATCGTGATTGCGGACGGCAAGATCGAGGCGGTGCTGGCTGCGGGTACAGCACCCGAAGGCCTGCCGGTCGCCGATCTCGATGGCGGCATGGTCTGGCCGTGCTTCTCCGACATGCACACGCACCTCGACAAGGGGCACATCTGGGAGCGCAGTCCCAACCCGACCGGCGATTTCAACGGTGCGCTTGCCGCCGTTCGAAACGACCGCGAGGCCCGCTGGTCGGCTGCGGACGTCCGCGCGCGCATGGAATTCTCGCTGAAGACCGCCTATGCCCATGGCACCAGCCTGATCCGGACCCATCTCGACTGCCTGCCGCCGCAGCACCGCATTTCGTTCGGCGTCTTCGGTGAATTGCGCGACGCCTGGAAGGACCGCATCGACCTGCAGGCGGTCGCCCTCTTCCCGCTGGACATGATCACCGACCAGGCCTTCTTCCGCGACCTCGCGGACGTCGTTGCGGACCATGGCGGCCTCTTGGGCGGCGTCACCTATCTGATGCCGGATCTCGAGGCGCATCTCGACACGTTGTTCCGGACGGCTGCTAAGCGCGGTCTCGACATCGACCTGCATGTCGACGAGACCCAGGACAGGGAAGTCCTGACGCTGAAAACCATCGCCGAGGCAAAGATCCGCAACGGCTTCACCGGCGCCGTGACCGTCGGCCATTGCTGCTCGCTGGCCCGCCAGGACGACGACATGGCAAAGGCGACGATCGACGTCGTGGCAAAGGCCGGGCTTTCGGTCGTGTCGCTGCCGATGTGCAACATGTATCTGCAGGACCGCGTGGCGGGCCGCACACCGCGCTACCGTGGCGTCACCCTGTTCCACGAACTGGCCGCCGCCGGCGTGGCGACCGCCATTTCCTCCGACAACACCCGCGATCCGTTCTACGCCTATGGCGATCTCGACCCGGTCGAGGTGTTCCGTGAGGCCGTGCGCATCCTGCATCTCGATCATCCGCTCGATGAAGCCGCACGCGTCGTCACACGCACGCCGGCCGACATTCTCGGCCGTTCGGACCGCAGCCGGATCGCAGCCGGCCTCTCCGCCGACCTCGTGCTGTTTTCGGCACGACGCTGGAGCGAATTCCTTTCCCGTCCGCAGGCTGACCGCATCATCGTGCGGAATGGCAAGGGCATCGACCGCAGCCTGCCGGATTATCGTGACCTGGACCCGCTGATGAGAGACTGACCATGCCTGACTACCAGCAGATCAAACAGGAACTCGAGGGCATTGCCGTCGAGGACAACCCGGCGCTCGTGAAGCAGAAGAGCCGCGACTTCTATTGGTACTCGCCGATTCTCAAGGCCCAACTCGACAACGTCGTCGGCGACCTGGTGGTCTCGCCGAAGAGCGAAGAGGAAGTGATCCGCACGCTCAAGGTGGCCTTTGCGCACGGCGTTCCGGTCACCGCCCGCGGCGGCGGCACCGGCAATTACGGCCAGTGCATGCCGCTGTCCGGCGGCATCGTGCTCAACCTGATGAACATGAACAAGATCAAGGCGATCCATCCCGGTCGCGTGATAGCAGAGCCCGGCATCCTGACGGCCGAACTCGACCGCCTGACCAAGGAGCATTCCGGCCAGGAACTGCGCTTCCACCCCTCGACCACGGGCACGGCGACGCTTGGCGGCTTCATCGCCGGTGGTTCGGGCGGCGTCGGCTCGATCACCTGGGGCGGCCTGCGCGATCTCGGCAACATCCTGCGCCTGCGCGTGGTCACCATGGAAGCCGAGCCTCGCGTGCTCGAGCTTTCCGCCTGGGACCTGCAGAAGGTCTCCCACGCCTACGGCACCAACGGCATCATCACCGAGATCGAAATGCCGCTGGCACCAGCCTATGACTGGGTCGACGTCATCGTCGGCTATGACGACTTCATCGACGCCGTGAAGTTTGCCGATGCGCTCACCCACCGCAACGGGATCCTTCTGAAGGAAGTCGCCCCGATCAGCGCGCCCATTCCCTACGACTACTTCACCCGCCACAAGCCGTGGCTGAAGGAAGGCCAGTCGGTCGTCGTGCTGATGGTCGCGCCGCATTCGATGGAACCCTTCGTCGCCTATGCCGAGAAGATGAAGGGCGACATCCGCTTCCGCTCCGACAAGGTCGAAAGCATGAAGGGCATTCCGCATGCCTACGAGCTTGCCTGGAACCACACGACGCTGCGCGCGCTGAAGCTCGACACCGGGTTCACCTATCTCCAGGTGCAGTATCCGGGTCCGGACCATGTCGAGAAGGTCCGCCAGATGTCGGAAATGTTCCCGGGCGAGGTGTTCGGCCATCTCGAATTCATCAAGTTCGACGGCGCGATCCAGTGTGCCGGCCTGCCGCTGGTGCGTTACACCACCGAGGAACGGCTGGAAGAGATCATCCGCCTTCACGAGGAAAACGGCTGCCCGATCTTCAACCCGCATCGCTACACGCTGGAAGAGGGCGGCATGAAGCAGACGGACACCGTTCAGCTCGACTTCAAGAAGGAGACGGATCCGAAGGGCCTGCTGAACCCCGGCAAGATGATCGCCTGGGACAATCCGGACTTCGACTTTGCCGCCGGCAAGAACTACCTTTTCCCCGGCCTCCAGGCATTCCAGGAGGCCTGATACCGCCAGACGTACTTGAACTTCCGAAGGTACTCCCGATCGGGGCCGGCCATCCGGCCCCGACGCATGGAAAAGGCCATGGTGACAATCGGTCCGGCATTGGCGGCGGGCTTCTTGTCATCGGGACAAACGGCGCGGAAAATTTTCACGCAACGCCCCGGAGCGAAGCTCCTGCGGCGACGACATGGAGTTTTTCAACACAATGCGCGTACTCGTCCTCCACTCCCATCCGCTCGATGAAAGCTTTGGCCGGGCGCTCTATCGCCAGACCTGCGAGAGCCTGACCAAGGCCGGCCACGAGGTCGACGGCTGCAACCTTTACGCCGAGGGTTTCGATCCCGTCCTCTCCGCCCACGACCGCACGGTCTATCACGACTATCCGGAGAACACGGTGCTGGTGAAAGACTATGTCGACCGGCTCCAGAAGGCCGAGGGACTGGTCATCGTCACGCCGGTCTGGAATTTCGGCTTCCCGGCCATGCTCAAGGGCTATTTCGACCGTGTCTGGGTCAAGGGCGTTTCCTTCGACCTGGAGGATGGCAAGCTGACCCCGACGCTGCGGCACATCAAGAAGCTGGCGGCCGTCATGACCTATGGCGCCACGCCCTGGCGCGCCTTCCTCGCCGGCAATCCGCCCAAGAAGATCGTCACCCGCGTGCTGCGGGCCCAGATCAAGATTGGCGCACCGGTCAAGTATCTCGCCCACTACGACATGAACAACTGCACGGAAGAAACCCGCGCGGCGTTCATGGCCAAGGTCCGCCATCAGATGGAACGCTTCTGACGACAAAAGGCCGGCCCTCCCGAAGGAGGACCGGCTTCACCACGTAGCTGCCAGCGAGAGGGGTTACTGGCCAGCCGGGGCAGGAGCAGCCGGGGCAGGAGCAGCGGGGGCAGGAGCAGCGCCCGTGGTCGGGGCAGTGGTCGAGGGAGCAGCGTCCGTGGACGGAGCGGCATCCGTCGACGGAGCCGGAGCGGCCGGAGCCGGATCAGCCGGTGCTGCCGTTGTGGCAGCCGGGGCGTCATTGTCGACGGAATTGCCGGTCAGCGAAAAATCCGTGAACATGAAGACGGCCGCGATGCCGAGAGCGACGGCGACGAGCAGGGCGATGGCCCAACCGGCAGAACTGCCACGGTCATTGTTGACGACCGTCGTACCGCGGTCGCCAGGCATGCGCGGATCCTGCGGGTGCACGGGACGGGTGGTATTGGCCTGATAGTGATCAGTCATGATTTATCTCCTTAATTTCAGCGCCCAAGATCGAGCGCATTGGCCGGATCGGGAAAGAATCTCGGTCCGACACGACGGATGTTCAGTCTCTCTTTCGGGATCGGCCGCGGCTTAAACACATCGATCGGCCGCTCGCCCTGGTCCGTCTGCGGTTCCTGTTGCAGTGCCGCTTCGATGCGCCATCCTGCACTCTCTCCCTCAGGCGCGACGACCTTCAGCGGCATGTCCGCGGCGGGACTGGCTGCTCCCGCCGAGCCGGCAATGGAAAATCCGATGATGAGCGCACTCAGCGCGAGGACCGACGTTTTCATCGCCCGCTCCTTGGGTCAGGGTTCAGACATGGGACGGATTGTGCCAAGATCGTCGGGCCGAACGCGTCGGCCCGGCAGACCTCGGCTGTTATTCGACCACCTGGACGACCACATGGGTCTGCGGGTCGACGATCACACGCTGGTTGTTGACCACCGCATAGGCATAGGTCGGATCATCCGCCACCGGGGTCAGCACCACCGTCTGCGGAATGGGCTTGCCGACGACGATCGGCTGTTCGATCACCACGGCTTCAGCCGGCATCGGCTGCTGGCGGACATAGGTGACGACCGGGGCCGGCGGCGGAGCGACTGCCGTGCCGGCAATGGCGCCAACGACGCCACCGACGGCAGCACCGACCGGTCCACCGACGATAGCGCCGGTGACGGCACCGCCTGCGGCGCCGGTGACGGTGCCTTCCTGGGCGACAGCCGGAGCTGCAATGGCGCCAAGAACTACGGCGGTAACTGCAAGAATCTTCGTCTTCATGGCGTTATCCTTTCGTGTAAGCGTGCCATTGACCCTAGAAACTTGCAGAGAGCTCTTTTGTTCCTGTCTGGAGTTGACTGACACTTGGGGCAAGATCCGCCGACCCCGCGCAGACCATTGTCAGCGCAGGTTTCCCCAGGCGGCTGTTTTTCCCGGAAAGGGGCTCGCTCAGAACACCTTGGCGGCCGACACTTCGACTTCGACCAGGAATTCCGGCCGGGTGAAGCCGCCGACCACGATCAGCGTCGAGACCGGCTTGGGCTCGAGCGTGTAGCGGTCACGCACAGCCATGTAGGCGGCAAAATCCTCGCGGCGCGTGACGAAGCCCGAAATGCGGATGACATCGGCAAAGCTCATGCCGGCTTCATCGAGGATGGCCTTGATCGCCTCGAAGCAGAGCTCCGCCTGACCGGTGACGTCAGCCGGGATGCTGTCATCGGGACGGATGCCGAGCTGGCCGGAGGTGACGAGCAGGCTGGCCCCCAGCGGCACGATCAGGCCGTGATTGTACTGGCCAAACGGTGGACGGACGGACGGGGGATTGAAGACGCGTTTCATGGCAGGATGGCTTCCGGTTCTGGGCAGGAGGAGTGGTTCAAGGTTAGTCGTCGGAGGGCCGGTCTTGCAAGGCTCGGATGCTCGCGGGCACACCACGACCAGGCGCGCCCTGGAGCCGATCAGCGTTCGAGGGCATCCCGCATGCGCGACCAGGTGACGACGGCGCCGACACCGATCTGGCGCAGGGCGTGAAACGGGATCGGCCGGATCGGCGAAACGGGAAACGGCAGCACTGCCGGGTCGCCGCCCTCGATATAGTCGGCAAGCCTGGGTCCGAGCGCCGTCATCAGCGCCACGCCGCGCCCCTGGCAACCGGCGACGGCAAGCAGGCCCTTCTCCGGCTCATGGATGTGCGGCAGATGGTCGAGTGTCATGGCCACGCGACCAAACCAGCGGTGTTCGATCGCCACCCCATCCAGCGCGGGAAAGAGGCGCACCATGGCCTGCCTCAGATGCTGCCAGTCGGACTCGTTGCGCGGCGCGCCCATCCGCCCGCGCCCGCCGAGCACCAGCCGTCCGTCGGGGCTTTTGCGGTAATAGACGACGATGCGCCGACTGTCGGAGACCGCCTGGCCGTGCGGAAGGATCATCGCCTGCTGCTCAAGCGTCAGCGGCGCAGTGGCGATCTGGAAGGAATGCAGCGGCACAAGGCTGCGCGCGAGCCCCGGCACCAACCCGTCGGAATAGGCATTGGTCGCAACCAGAACGGTGCGGGCCGAGACAACGGGACCCGTGGTCGTCTCGATCTGCCATTCATGGGACGTGCGCCGCAGCCGCGTCGCGGCCACACCGGTCGCAATCCGGGCTCCGGCCTCCGTCGCAAGACGCGCAAGCTCGAGCGTGAAGGCGAGCGGATTGATCGCGCCGGCCCGCCGGTCGAGCCAGCCGCCGAGATAGCCGCCGGCACCGGTCAGGAGCGCGGTTTCCGCCCCGTTGAGCAGCAGCACATCGGCGCCGCGCGCCCGCCATTGCCGGTTCCGTTCCCCGGCGACGGCGAGCGCCGCTTGCGTATGCGCGGCATAGATCCATCCCGAACGCGTGTGTTCGACATCAAGGCCGTGGGCGGCGATCAGATCGAACACGACATCGGCCGATTGCGCGGAAAAATCGATGAGGGCATGGCCGCGTGCCTCGCCGAAATGCTCCAGGATCCAGTCGGGATCGAATTTAAGACCGGGGATGACCTGACCGCCATTGAGCCCCGAGGCCCCCTCGCCCAGCGCCCGGGCCTCGATCACCCGGACGGAGAGACCTTTCAGCGCGGCAAAATAGGCCGCCGAAAGACCCTGCAGGCCGCCGCCGACGACGGCCAGATCGACGCGCTCCGGCGCGGTGATCGGCTGGTCCGGCAAAGCCACGCGAACGGGCCGACACCAGACTGGCCTCGAAAATTGCGAGCCCCACATGCGATTACGTCCTGAAAAATGCTCTCGTGAAATCCGCTGCATGCTGGACGGCGGACTGACAAAAATCAATAGATTTTTAGGGAGTATGCGGCCCGCCCCACACCCCTCTCAGGGCTCGGAGGGCTTCGGCGTTTCCGGCAGGCGCCAGTCGATCGGCTGAAGGCCTCGCGCGGCGAGGAAATCGTTCGCCTGGGAGAAGTGGCGGCATCCGAAAAAGCCGTTATGCGCCGACAGCGGCGACGGATGCGGCGCCTTCAGCACGAGGTGGCGGTTGCGGTCGACGAAGGCCGCCTTCTTCTGGGCATAGGAGCCCCACAACAGGAAGACGACATTGTCGCATTCGTCGTTGACGGCGCGGATGACGGCATCGGTGAAGCGCTCCCAGCCTCGCCCCTGATGGGCACCCGCCCGCGCCTCCTCGACGGTGAGCACGCTGTTGAGCAGCAGCACGCCCTGGCGCGCCCAGCTTTCCAGAAATCCGTGCTTGGCCGGCGGAATGCCGAGGTCGCTCTGCAGTTCCTTGTAGATGTTGACGAGCGACGGCGGCACGCGCACGCCGGGCTGCACGCTGAAACACAGGCCATGGGCCTGCCCGGCACCGTGATAGGGATCCTGGCCGAGAATCACGACCCGGACCCGGCCGAGCGGCGTGAGATCGAGCGCCCGGAAATACTCGTTGCCCTTGGGAAAGATGTGCTTGCCGCTCGTCTTTTCGGCGATCAGAAACTCGCGCAGTTGCTGCATGTAAGGACTGGAAAACTCGGACCCGAGTGCCTTCTTCCAGCTTTCCTCCAGACGAACCTCCGAAGCGCTCATTGCCGCACCCTGCCTTTTTCGTTTAACTGACGGGGCCGATTGAAAGCGAGCGGCCGGAGCTGTCAAGTCCGGCCGGGATCGGGACCGGAATTAGATGGGGAACGGCAATTGAAAGCTCTGACGCTCCTGTGGCACCGTCATCGCCTGCTTCTCTCCGCCTTCGTCCTGACGACGCTGATCGCGCTGTTCTTTGCCACGCGTTTCCTGATCTCCGTGCTCTACTGGAGTGATCCGGCCCATCGCAATCAACCGCTGGAGGGCTGGATGACGATCGGCTATGTCGCGCATTCCTATGACGTGCCGCGCGACCGCCTGACGGAAATCCTGCAACTGGCTCCCCCCGATGACAAGGACCGCAAGGCGAGGCCGTCTCTGGAGCGCATCGCCCGCGACCGCGGCCAGACGCTCGATGCCCTCAAGGCCGAGATCCACGCCGCGATCCTGACGCTGCGCAGTCAAGAGCCGCCGCAATGACGGAGCAGTTGCTGGCACTTCTGCCGCTCTACGGCCTGCCGCTGCTTGCGGCCGTCACCGGCCTCAGCTGCCTGGGACTGCCCTTGCCGGCCTCGATCGTCATGATGCTGATGGGCGCCTTTGCCGCCGCCGGCGATTTCGGCCTGATCGCCGTCTTTGCCACCGCCCTTTCGGCCGCCCTACTCGGCGACCAGACCGGCTTTGCCATCGGCCGCCTCGGTGGCACGGCGATCCTGTCACGCCTCAAGCAGAGCCCGTCACGCAGCGAGGCAATCCGCCGCGCCGAGGAGCGGATCGACAGCCACGGACCGGTTGCCGTCTTCCTCACCCGCTGGCTGCTCGCCCCGCTCGGGCCCTATGTCAATCTGATCGCGGGCGCGACCGGCTTTTCCTGGGCGCGCTTCACGCTCTACGGCACGGCCGGCGAGCTGATCTGGGTCGGCGGCTATACCGGCCTCGGCGTGGCCTTCAGCGACAATGTCATGACGATCGCCGAGATCGCCGGCGACCTCTCCGGTTTCCTCGCCGCCGGCGTCATCGCCGTCTTCCTCGGCTGGCGTATCCTCAAGGTCCTCCGGCGGGGTGAGGCCGCATCCTGAACGGGCGGGCCTGTCCGGTTGCGCCTTGGCGCTCCTGCCTCCCGGGGTTATGGTTGCCGAACTGTCATATGCCGGTGCTATGCGGGAATCCCCCGCAACGAGGATGAGCCATGACCGTTCTGATCTGGACTTCGGCGATCGCCCTTACCGTTCAACTCCTCAGCATCCTCGCCGTCCTTGTGCGCAAGACGCGGAACGCGACGAAGACGCAGGCGCGTGTCCGCCCGCCGGTCACGATCCTGCGGCCGCTCTGCGGGGTGGAGAACAATCTCGAAGACACTGTCGGCTCCGCCTTTGTCCTCGACTGGCCGAGTTATGAGATCATCTTCTGCATCGCCTCGCCAAACGACCCGGCGGTCGAGATCGCCCGGCGTGCGATGAAGGCCTATCCGGGCATTCCGGCGCGCCTGCTGATCGGCGAGGACGTCTTCAGCCCCAATCCGAAGATGAACAATCTCATCAAGGGCTGGCGTTCGGCGCAGCACGACTGGATCGTCATTGCCGACAGCAATGTGCTGATGCCGGCGGATTATCTCGATCGCCTGTTTGCGCCCTGGAGCGCCGATACCGGACTCGTCTGCTCGCCGCCGATCGGTTCGGCACCGGCCGGCTTTGCCGCCGAACTGGAATGCGCCTGGTTGAACAGTTTTCAGGCGCGCTGGCAGTTGCTGGCCGACAGCGCCGGCTTCGGCTTTGCCCAGGGCAAGTCCATGATGCTCAACCGCCAGATCATGGCGCGGGCCGGCGGCTTTGAACGGCTGGGCGGCGAGATCGCCGAGGATGCCGCGGCAACGCACGTGATCCGCCAACTCGGCCTCAAGGTCAGGCTGGTGCGCGAACCCTTCGAGCAGCCGCTCGGCCGCCGCTCGCTGCAGAGCGTGTGGAAGCGCCAGCTGCGCTGGGCGCGGCTGCGCCGCTCCTCCTTTCCGCTGGTCTTCCTGCCCGAACTCCTGGCCGGCGGCGCTCTGCCGATCCTCACGCTTGCGGGGCTGACGGTGGCCGGGCTCTGCCCGCAGCCTACCTTCTGGCTGTTTGTCGCCGCCTGGTATGGCGGCGAAATCCTTCTGAGCAAGGCCTTTCACTGGCATGTCGGGCGCCTCACCCTGCCCGCCATGATCCTGCGCGACCTCGCCTTGCCGGTGCTGTGGATCGCCGCCTGGTTCGGCGACAGTTTCGTCTGGCGCGGCAATCCGATGTCGGTCGCCACGGGATCGGGCACCCACGCCCCGGCGGCCATGCGCATCCGCCGCATCGTCGACAAGACCAAGGAACGCGCCAAGGCGCTGGCGGCCCTCAGGCACTGAAGCGGGCCGCCCACATCAGCCTCTCCCCTCCGCCTCACAAGAGAGGCCACAATGCCCGGTTCGCGGACGAGACGAAGCGGAGGCCTCGCCGGAAGACCGGCTAAAGCCCCCGCTCCGTCCGGGAGGTTCCTGGTCAGAGGGTCAGATCGAACCGGCCCCCATCTGCTCGGCAATGTAGTCGGCCTGCCGGATCGCCAGCGTCACGATGGTGAGCGTCGGGTTTTCCGCCGCACCGGTGGTGAACTGGCTGCCGTCGGAGACGAACAGGTTCTTGATGTCGTGCGTCTGGCCATGCTTGTTGACCACGCCATCCTTGGCCTTTTCGCTCATGCGGTTGGTGCCGAGATTGTGGGTCGACGGATAAGGCGGCGTCGGGAAGGAGCGCGTCGCCCCGACGGCCTCGTAGAGCGCCATGCCCTGTTTGTAGGCGTGGTTGCGCATCGCCTCGTCGTTCGGGTGGTCGGTGAACCAGACATCGGGGATCGGCATGCCGTATTTGTCCTTGAGCTCGCCGTGCAGCTTCACCGCGTTCTGCTCCTGCGGCATGTCCTCGCCGACGATCCAGAGACCCGCCATGTTGGCATACTGGTCCATGGCCGAGGTGAAGGACCGTCCCCAGCCGCCCGGATCAAGGAAGGCCGCCATGAACGGAATGCCGAGCGACAGCGTCTCCAGCTCGTAGCCGCCGACGAAGCCGCGCGACGGATCGTGTCTCGCCTCGTCGCGGATGATGCCGGCCATGGTCGTGCCGCGGTACATGTGCACCGGCTTTTCAAACACGGCATAGACCGAACCCGTGGTGTGGCGCATGTAGTTCTTGCCGACCTGGCCGGAGGAATTGGCAAGACCGTCCGGGAACATCGACGAATGGGAGTTGAGCAGCAGGCGCGGGCTCTCGATCGAATTGCCGGCGACGCAGACGATGCGCGCCTTCTGGCTCTTCAGATTGCCATCCTTGTCGGCATAGACGACAGCCGTCACCTTGCCGGACTTGTCGTGCTCGATCTTGACCACATGGGAGTTTGGCCGGACTTCCAGCTTGCCGGTCGCCTCGCCCTTCGGGATCTCGGTATAGAGCGTCGACCACTTGGCGCCCCACTTGCAGCCCTGGAAACAGAAGCCGGTCTGCTGACAGCTGTTGCGATCGTCACGCGGCGCGGAATTGATCGCCATGTTGCCGGTGTGACATTCCTTGTAGCCGAGCTTGTCGGCACCGGCCTTCAGGATCTTGAAATTATTGTTTCCCGGCAGGCCTTCGATGCCGTTGGTGCGGGTGACGCCCATCTTGTCCTCGGCCTTGGCATAATAGGGCTCAAGGTCGGCCAGCGTGATCGGCCAGTCGAGCAGGTTGGCACCCTCGACCTTGCCGTAATGGGTGAGCGTCTTGAACTCATGCTCCTGGAAGCGCAGCGACGCACCGGCCCAGTGGGTGGTGGTGCCGCCAACCGCCTTGACGATCCAGGCCGGCAGGTTGGGAAAATCCTTCGACACGCGCCAGCCGCCGCCGGTGGTGCGATTGTCGAGCCAGGCGAGCTGGGCGAAGCTGTCCCATTCGTCGTTGATGAAATCCTCGACCTCGTGCCGGCTGCCGGCCTCGAGAATGACGACGTCAATGCCCTTCTGGGCGAGTTCGTTGCCGAGCGTACCGCCGCCCGCACCCGAACCGATGATGACGACCACGCTGTCGTCGTTGAGATCATAAGGCGCTGCCATGATTTCCTCCCAGGAATGTCAATTCGGCAAGTTTGGAATGCGCCGCCGCTCCCATCCGCGATGGGCCTCCTCGGGCGGCGATGCTGTCTCTTGGGGCGGCGTCAGAGCCACTCGATGTCGTCGAAGCCGCGCTCGATATAGCCGCCCTTGGAATAGGACTCGCCCTCGTAGCCGAAGATCGGCCACAGCTCCTTCTGGTTATAGAGGCTGACGACGAGGTCGCCGCGCACGGC
>FWPV01006407.1_pt1 | contig 22495 bp, 22 predicted proteins | sample 2228371 | NCBI WGS metagenome assembly FWPV01 (sample SAMEA103939776, study PRJEB20133) | metagenome | reverse complement strand
CGCTACGCACCTCTCTCGTCAGATGTTGTGCCATCCTGTCAAATCCAGCGCCATGATCGCCGAGGAAGTATAGCCTCGTCCTCGCCGGCAGACCGTACGGGTTAGACAGGCGCCTGCTGCCCGGTTACAATCCGCTGTGGGGCGGGGCCGTCTTGCGAGCGACTTCGAGGCAGTCGCTGGACGCGGTCGCCGGCAGCGGGTACGCTTCTCTCGCGCGGTAACACGCCTCGCCGTACGCCCAGAGCCACAGATCAGGAGGTCGGTAAATTGAAGAAACGGATCTTTTTCATCGCCCTGGTGGGGCTGGCCCTGCTTTTGCTGCCCGCGCTGGCAGCCTGTGGGGAAAGCGAGACCACCACTACCTCAGCAGCGCCCACTGAGACTTCGACAGCACCCACCGAGACTCCCGCCGTCCCCGGTGGCGAGGCCGCTGCCGCTGCCGATGCGGCTATCGCTGCAGTCACCAAGTCTGACGCCATCCAGACGCCCAAGACCATCAAGCCGGGCGTACTCATGGCGGGTTCTGATACCTCCTTCCCGCCCATGGAATTCTCCGACGGCAAGGGCGGGTACATCGGCTTTGATGTGGACCTCTGCACCGCCCTGGCCAAGAAGATGGGCCTCCAGCTAGAAGTGGTCTCGACAGCCTGGGATGGCATCATCCCAGCCCTCATCAGTGGTCGCTACGACATCATCATGTCGGCCATGAGCATCACCGAGGACCGACTCAAGCAGATCAACTTCACCGATCCCTATCTGCCTGGCATCCTGGCTATTAGTGCCCCCAAGGACAAACCCATCGCCGACGCCGCAGGCCTGGCAGGTAAGGTCGTGGGAGTCCAGGTGGACACCACAGGCCAGTTTGCAGTGGAAGAGATCCAGGGGGTCAAGGAGATCAAGAAATACGACACCATCCTGGCCGCTTTCCAAGACCTGGCGGCAGGTCGAGTGGAAGCGGTGGTCAACGACGAGCCGGTGAACTCCTATATCATCGAAACCAACGCTGACTACAAGGCCAAGTTCGCCAACACCGGAGCCATTGTCACCGACAACAGCTACGGCTACGCGGTGACCAAAGAGAACACGGAACTGCTCGCTGCCCTGAACGCCGCTCTCAAAGAGCTGCGGGCCGAAGGCGTCTATCAGAAGATCCTTGACAAGTGGGGCCTCACAGGCAACTGAAGTCTGAGATCGTCTTGCTTTTCACCGCACCGCAGAGGTGCATCCAGGGGGCTGGAGCTGATTCTCTAGCCCCCTGTTCCTTTGATATGCGAAACTCTTCCCGTAACTCGGAACACTAGGCTGAGGACGGGCAGGTTCGATGGGCGATCTCATCAATGCGTTTTTCAATGGCGAGATCTTCAAGGATTCCTTGTGGCTCCTCATCAAGACGCTGCCGACCGTCTTCGAAGTGTTGGTATTGGGGCTCGTCTTCTCCTACCTGTGGGGACTGATCCTCGCCCTGATGCGCCTCTCCCGCTTCCGCGTGCTTCGCTACCTCACCGGCGCCTACATCGATTTCTTTCGGGGGCTGCCCCTGCTTCTCCTCTTCATCTTCATCTACTACGGATTGCCTCTGGCCGGTCTCACTCTCAACGCTTTGACCTCCGGGGTGTTGGGGCTGACGCTGTGTTATGGTGCCTACTCGGCCGAGATCTTCCGGGCAGGCATACAGGCCATCCCCAGAGGCCAGACTGAAGCGGCTCGCTCGCTGGGAATGACCAGCGGCCAGGCCATGCGTTTCGTCATCCTACCCCAGGCGGTCAAGCTAGTCATACCACCCCTGACCAACGAGTTCATCGCAATGATCAAGGACACCTCTTTGATGTCCGTCATAGCCGTGCCCGAGCTGCTCTTCCGCGCCAAGGAGAAGATGGGTGTAGTCGCCAACCCCACGCCGCTCACCGTGGCAGCCCTCATCTACGTGGTTTTCACCATTCCGCTCATCCGCCTGGCCGCCCGCTTGGAGAGCAAACGCCGCAAACGCAGACCTCCGACCAAGCCTGCAGCCTCCGACATCAGCCCTGAGGCCGAGCAAGACCTTCTGAACACCGACATCGCCGGCCAGTTGCCATGAGACTCGCCAGGCTTCTCGGGAGGTGATCGCTTTGACCCCGATGATCGAGCTCATCGATGTGCACAAATCTTTCGGCCACCTCGAAGTCCTCCGCGGAGTGAACCTGCGGGTTACCAAGGGAGAGGTGGTCGTCGTCATTGGCCCTTCCGGGTCCGGCAAGTCGACCATGCTGCGCTGCATCAACGGTCTGGAACCTATCCAGCGGGGCAAGGTGGTGATAGAGGGCGAGGACTTGCATGGACCGGGCACCGACCCTAACAAGATCAGACAGAAGATCGGGATGGTCTTCCAGCAGTTCAACCTCTTCCCCCATAAGAACGCCCTGCAGAACATCATGTTGGCCCCTATGAAAGTGCAGAAGAAATCCGCCAAGGAGGCCGAAGCCATCGCGCGGGATCTCCTTGAGCGGGTGGGCCTCGCCGACAAGGCCCACGCTTACCCTGATGAACTTTCTGGAGGCCAGCAGCAGCGCGTGGCCATCGCCCGGGCCCTGGCCATGAAGCCCGACATGATGCTCTTCGACGAGGTGACCTCGGCCCTCGACCCCGAGCTGGTAGCCGAAGTCCTCGCCGTCATGCGGCAACTGGCCGAGGGCGGCATGACCATGGTGGTGGTCACCCACGAGATGGGTTTCGCGCGGGAGGTGGGCTCGCGTCTGGTGTTCATGGACGAGGGCATCGTCATAGAAGAGGGTGACCCGCGCGAGATGATCGCGAATCCCAAGGAGCCCAGGACTCAGAAGTTCCTCAGCATGGTCCTCTAGTCAGACCCCACGGCGGGCTGGTTCCGACGCCTACGCCAGCGCCAATAACCCCACCCCGCCAAAGCCAGTACCGCCACCCCAAAGACGATATAGAAGATGTGGTTGTACTTGCTGAATTGCTCCTGCAAGCGCCCCCAAGGGTCCTCGCCGGCAGCTTTCCCAGCCCCGTAGCCCAGGAGCACTAAGGCCGACACCCAGGGCACGATCCCCAGGAAGGAGTAAAGAAGGAATTTCCACAGTCTCATGCGCACAATCCCGGCCGGAAGGGAGATGAAAGTACGCACGCCGGGCATCATGCGGGTAAAGAAGACGGCCAGCTCCCCCCGCCGATCGAACCACTGTTCGGCCTTCTCCAGATGATGGACCCGCACCCCTACGTACCGGCCATAACGGAGGAAGAAAGCCCGCCCCCCGTATCGACCCACCACATAGGCGAGGTAGGACCCCAGCAGATTGGCGAACGAGGTCACTACTATGACCAGCCACAACTGCGTGTGTCCCTGGGCAGCCAGGAACCCCCCGTAAGGCATGACGATCTCGGAGGGGATCAAGATGCAGGCGCTCTCTGCCGTCATGGTGATGAACACGATGAGCAGCCCGTGATCTTGGAGCAAAGGAATCAGCCAATTCTCGAAAAAAGCGGTCATTGCCGGTCATTCTACTATGCCAGACCGTGCTCAAGACACTCGCGCAGTCGTTCCTCCAGATCCTCGCGGTCAAGGGAGACACCACGCTCCCGCAGAGGCCGACGCAGGTCTTGCTCAAGGTGACCTAGCAGATCGGTGGTCACTTCATCCAAGCGCCGATAGAACTCAGCCTCCCCGAGCTGTTCTCTGAGCGCTCTCAAGTAGGCCTCGGCCGCGGCAAAAGCCTCTGTGGGATCGGCGATGCCCGGCGAGACCAGTTGCAGGTAGTAGTTGCTGAAAGCCCGCTTGAAGGCGAGCCGCGAAGACTCGGGTGACTGGGGAGGCATCCGATGCTTTCAGCGGTTGTAAGCCACTTCGCGCCAGGAAGGATGGGGGGGCGGTCCGATCTTTCGCGCGCGATGTCCTGTCGGGTAGTACTCGAAGGAACCGGTCTCTTCATCGAAGGCCACTTCAAGCTGCCCCTGCATCAAACGAAGATCGAGCCATGCCCCGCGAAAAACCAGCTCGCGCAGCCAGTAGACCAGGCACTCTCCGTGCAGCGTGAGCACCTCGTCCCCCCGCTGGAGCAGGTACTCGCCCAGCGAGCTCACCGGGTGTTCGATGGCCCCGGAGGCTACGAGCTGGACCAGATCCGCCCGCTCGTCGGACTGAAGCACGCCTGGCTGTACCAGACCTAGTTCCACAGCCGCCATCTCCACCCTCTGAGCGAAATCCACGCTGTTGAAGCCGTACCGGAAGCTTCGGAACTCCAGGATATAGTCGTCACCCGAAGTGTAGTTGGGATGGAAATGCTTGCTCTCGGACGTCATAGACATCCTCCGTCCCGCCGGCCAGGTTGCTGTCGGCTGTGTTCCTACCGGTTGTGATTTTAGCAGGACAAGAGAGAGGCGGATTCCGCAACCAAGGAGTGCGGCGTCCCAGATGATCCCCCCTGCGGACTGAGAGATTCCGAGGTTCTCCTTTCCTCTCCCTCATCCTTGCCCATCCCTCCCCGAGGACGCATAATGACCGCAGCAGCACTGTAGGGTCAGGGAGCAAAGAGGATGAACACTACGCTGCTCCTCAGGAATAACGTCAATCGCCAGGACCAGGCCACGGCCGAGTGCAGGCGCCGAGGCTCGGCTCGCCCAGACGCGAGTCGGCGTCGGTGGAGCGTCTTGGCCACTCTGATCTTCCTGCTCCCGGCACTCGCAGTCATCCTGCTCGCGTGCGGCGGCCCCTCGCAGGAGGTCGATCCTCGGGCGGTGCTGGCCGCCTCGTCCGAGGCCATGAAGCAGATAGCCGGGTTCCACTTCGTCTACGAGGTGCACCAGCCGGCCGGTGTCCAACCTGGCAGCGGTCTTGAGATAGCACGCATCACCGGGGATGTGAACCGGGAGGGAGCGATGCAGGCCAGTATCGACGTGACCATGGGCGGCACTCCCCTTTCGCTTTCGTTCGTGGCCCTCGGCGACACCCACTACATCCAGGACCCGCTGTCGCAGAAGTGGCGCTCCGTGGCCGCTGCTTCCAGCCCCGTGGGCACCCTTAGTCTGAGCGCGGGGACTATCCGCATTCTCGACCGCATCCTCGATCCCAAGTACGAGGGCACGGAGAAGAAGGGGGGCGCTAAGACCTACCGGATAAGCGGCAGAGTGGCCGCCGCAGAGGTGGAAGCGATCGCGGGGGCGGTCGACACTGAGGACGAGTTTCCCACCGAGCTTTGGATAGGCGTGGATGATCACTACGTGTATCAGGTCAACATCCACGGGGCGGCCACTCCCAACGAGGACCCTCGGATCTGGCGTAGCATCACTCTCAGCAACCACAACGTCTACGTAGAGATCAAGGCTCCTCTTTGACCGTGGTCACTAACGACGCCGGGTCCATGTCGGCCCACGTTGCCAGTTCCCGCCGAGCCCTCATCGCCATGGTCGCCCTCTGTCTGGCGGTCTTCGTGGCCGCGTTGGATCAGACCATGGTCCTCACCGTGATGCCCTCCATAATGCGTTCGCTCTACATCGACGTGCGCAACCTCAACGACGCCGGGTGGATCATCACCGGCTACCTCCTGGGGTACACGGTGGCGATGCCTTTGTTCGGACGTTTGGCCGACGTCTGGGGGAGACGGCAGATGGCCCTGGTGGCTCTGGGGCTTTTTGCGGTAGGAAGCGGCTTCTGCGTGATACTTACTCGACTTGACCTCTTTGTGGCGGCCCGGGTCGTCCAGTCGGCGGGGGGCGGAGCGCTGGTGCCCATAGCTATGGCTGCGGCCGCGGACATGTTTCCGCGCGAACGACGCGCTCTGGTGCTCGGCTTCATAGGGGGAGCAGCGGAGGCAGGGGGAGTACTAGGCCCGATCTACGGGGCGGCGCTTTCGGCTCTTTGGAACTGGCGCTTGATCTTCCTGGTGAACATCCCCTTGTGCCTGATCCTCGGACCCGTCGTCTGGCACCTCTTGCGTCCGGGCCGACTTCCTCATTATGAATCCGGCGTCGAAGAGGAAAGTCCTGCCCGCCCGGGGCTGAGACGACGCTGGTGGCAGAAGGGACGGATCGACTACGTGGGAGCTACCCTGATGGCGTTGGCCTTGGCAGGCATCACCATCGGGCTGGGCACTGGCACCCAGCACGTGGGCGAAGCCGCCGAACTCGGCTCTACGCCTGTGCGTTGGCCTTGGCTGGTGACCAGCGCGGTGGCTTTCCTCGCTTTCATCCTGTTCGAACGCGGCCATGAGCGTCCCCTCATCCGCCTGGATTTCTTTCGCAGACCGCCCTTTGCCGCCGCCAATCTGGCCCACTTCTTCGTGGGGGCGGCTCTCATCATAGGCATGGTCGAAATCCCCCTCTATGCCAATACTCTTTTCCGCATGACCGAGCTCGAGAGTGGTCTCTTACTCATCCGCCTCACTCTGATGATCCCGGTGGGCGCTGTCTTGGGCGGTTGGTTGGCTGACTGGTTGGGCTATCGGTTTACCGCCGTCCTCGGCTTTCTGGTCACCTGCGGCGGCTACTTGCTGGTCAGCCGCTGGCCGCTGGAGCCCACCAACTTCATGATGACCCGGGATCTCATGATCAGCGGTCTAGGCTTCGGCCTGGTGATCGGCCCCATCGGCGCCACGGTGACCTTGGCCGGCGGGCCCCAGTGGATGGCGACCAGTTCGGCCCTGGTCACAGTGTCGCGTATGGTAGGCATGGTCATCGGGCTCTCCGCGCTTAGTTCTTGGGGAGTACGTCGTTTCAATTCGCTGGCTGCCGACATCGTCACTCCCATAGTCCGCCCGGAAGGCATAAGCGACCAAGAGTGGCAGGCCATGAAAGACGCGGCCGCTGCCGCCCTCAACGACGCGCTCCACACCGTGTTCAGTGACTTCTTTGTCATCGCCGCCATCATCATTGGCCTGGCCGTGTTCCCCGCCCTTTTCTTCTACCGTCAGCGGGCACGTGGAAGAAGCCGGATCCCCTTCCTACCTCACTGACCACAGATGGCCGGCCTTCCCATCCGCCACATCCGGCTTTCCTGTCCGCCACATCGGCTAGAATCGGTCGTAGGCAACCCGCAAGGCAAACGAACGGACTAGAAAGGAACCGCAGGGCTTTGGCACCTGACCAACTCGATCTCGGAGCGTCTCCCTTGTTCGAGATGGGGCGTCCGCACGTACCTGTCGCTGAGCTGATTCCAGGGATGAACGTCGACGGCGTCTACCTCCTCACCGCCAAGGACACCCGTCAGACCAGGCAGGGCAAGCCTTTCCTCAGACTCAAACTGGGCGATCGTAGCGGCACCATCGAGTGCACCGTTTGGGAGGTGGAGGCATTCGCTCCAGAGCTCAGGGTAGGCGACCCGGTGCTGGTGTCCGCCCGCGTGACCGAATATCAGGGCAAGGTGCAACTCGAGGCCGTCCGCGTATCTCCCGCCCCGCCTGGAGCAGCCAATCCTCGCGATTTCCTGCCGGTCACCTACAGGGACACGGACGAACTCAAGGATTTCCTGCGCTTTCACCTGGACTCGATCCGCGATCCTCACTTTGCGGAGCTCCTCGGCCTCATCTTCGGAGATGCCCGGTTCTTCGAGATGTTTGCCACCGCTCCGGCCGCCAAGCAGAACCACCACGCCTACCTGGGTGGGCTGCTCGAGCACACGGTGTCTGTGGTGAACCTGTGCGAGTTCGTGGCTCAGCAGTACGGCAGAGTCGACCACGATCTGCTACTCACAGCCGCCATTCTCCACGATGTCGGCAAGACCAGAGAACTCGCTTTCGATACCGTGATCGATTACACGGACTCAGGCCGTTTCTTGGGTCACGTGGTGCAGGGGGTCACGTTCGTCAACGAAAGAGCGGCTCAAATCCCTGATTTTCCGCCGCCGAAGCTGGAGCAGCTGTTGCACTGCATAGTAAGCCATCATGGGGAGCTGGAGTGGGGTTCCCCGATCCGGCCGCATACCATCGAGGCGCTCATACTCCACCACGTCGACAACCTCGACGCAAAGGTCAAGGGCTTTCTCGAGATCGTGGAAGGCTCTCGGAACGCGCCCTGGACCGACCTACGCAACCTCTTCCGCCGCCCTTTGCACGTGCCCAGGGCTACTCACCAGGAAGAGGATTTCCTACCCCCGTCCGACGACGAGCCTGAGCGCGCCGGATACTGACCCGACGCTGACGCTGGTAGCGCCTGAAGCCCCCAGGGACTAGTCCTCGTGCTCACGCAGCGTGGTCTCGATGGTCTGGTCGATCTCCCTATCCACGCTCTCCAACTTGACAGGCCCAGGTCGGGCCCCACTCTCGTCGCGAGCCAGCAGGGCCGACTCGCCGGCCATCATGGCATCGAACGCTTTAGCTTTGAGACGGTTTCGCGCCAGCTCGATTCGCTGCCTTACTGCCTCGAAATCCGGGGCGCGGGCCTCAGTGCCTGCTGAGGGAGCCGGGGCCGGCATGGACACGACCGGAGTCGGTGCGGACGCACCCGGGGTAGGCCCGGCGGCCGAAGCAGCCGCAGGACCGGCCGAAGGGACCACAGTGCTTCTCTCAACGGTCCTTCTCTCGGCGGTCTCCCCTTCCAAGCGCGCCTCTTGACGCTGACCTTCGCCCCTTGGGCTAGGTTCCACGGGAGAGTGCTCGGGAGCTACAGATTCGGCCCCCCTCACCCCCCCCGCCGCTCGGGGAGCTGCGGCTTCGGCGTTCGTGGTGGCTTGGGAAGGTGCAGCTTGGGTTTCTCTTGCCGGTCTCGAAGGCGGGACCGGCCTGATCTCAAAGTCGGTGATGAAGGGTCTCTCCAGCTCCTCGCGAATGCGCCGACGGGTGGCCTCGATGCGGGCGCGAAGGTCTTGCGCGACAGGAATCTCAACAACGGGCTCGGCAGGAGGCACCTCCGCCTCGCCTTCTCTCGCCAACGCCGAGGGAGCCTCCGCCGAGGCCCGGGTCGCCGCTTCTGTGGTCCCCGCCGGGGCCCAGGTCGCCGCTTCTGTGGTCTCCTCCGCAACTGATTGGGGCATGACTTCCTCGGGGATGACCGGCAGGACGCTCTCGAAGGCTTCTTCTTCCAGTACGGCTGATGGCGACCAACCCGTACCGGGGACCGGCTCCTCCAGGATCTCCGGGGTCACGACGATCTCGGAAACCCCCACCTCGGAGACTTCCTCGACAAGATCCTCAAGATCCTCTAGAGGCACAGCCTCTGGGGTGGTGGTTACTGCCTCCTCGCGCGCGAACACTGCTGGGGGAGCAGCGGCCTCAGCCATGGCTGGCGCAAATGATTCGGCCCCCGCCGGCGCAGGCGCTTCCACCTTCGGCGGGACGGGGACTTCCGCTCTCTGCGAGGGGTACAACCCGCTCTTGCGCGGAACGGGAGTCCGCCTCCTGGCGAGCGCTATGCCCAGCGCTGCACCAAGCACCCCGCCCAGCAGGAACCTAAGTAAGCCGCCCATTTTCGGTTCCCTCCTCACTACCCGTCGTTCTGAGCTCCCGTCCGACAGGATGAATTCTACTCGTATCACCACGGTTTGCCTCGTGTTTTCGCTGCGTCTCCGCCTTGGTCACATCCCTAGCCCGACTTCCCCTCGGCCACGCTCCCAAAAGGCCTGCTCGAAGCTAGAGGCGCCTCGAGGGAGGGGGACACTAGTTGGTATCGGCGGTAAAGCGCTAATCTTGACCCGATCTCGCGAAATCTGCCGCGAGGCGCGCCTTCCAACCCGCGCTGTTCGGCCGCAGCGACCGCGCCAAGCCCCTAATCCTCTCCCCGGCGTAGAGCGCGCATCCGTGCCAGGAACTCCCTGATGCGCGCTTCGTAACCACTTGTCGTGGGGTGGTAGAACTCCTTTTCCTGGAGAGCTTCCGGTAGATACCGCTGGGAGTTGTAGCCACCATCGTCATGGGGGTACCGGTAGCCGACCCCATGACCCAGAGCCGCCGCCCCGGAGTACCCTGTGCTTCTCAGAAAGACCGGTGGAGCTTGCGCCCCATGCTCGGCCACCTCCGCCATAGCTTCTTCGATCGCGCGGTAGGAAGCGTTGGACTTGGGAGCACAGCTCAGGTAAGTCACCCCTTGGGCCAGGTTGATCCGGCATTCGGGAAGCCCGACAAACTCAACCGCCCTGGCCACCGCCACCGCCACCTCGAGCGCCCGCGGGTCGGCGTTGCCTATGTCCTCGGAAGCGAAGATCACCATCCGTCGAGCTATGAACTTGGGGTCTTCGCCGCCGGTCAACATGACCGCCAGATAGTAAAGAGCAGCATCCGGGTCAGAACCACGCATGCTCTTGATGAAGGCAGAGATCACATCGTAATGGGCATCGGCCTGCTTGTCGTAGAGGACCAACTTGCGTTGGGCGGCTTCCTCCACCAGCTCCCGGTCGAGCACGGTCGTCCTCTTGGCAGCCGCCAGAACCAGGGAACGCTCCAGAATGGTGAGGGCTCGCCGGGCATCGCCCAGCCCCGCCTCAGCAATCAGGTCCCGCACCTCCTCGGGGACCTGGATCCCCTCGGGGACTTGGATCCTCTGCGCTTCCGCGGAGCCCGGGATCTTGGCAGCCTCGGTGGCAAGCGCCCGGTCGAGCAACACGCGGATCTCGCCAGCGCTCAAGGGTTGGAACTGGTAGAGCTCACAACGCGAGATGAGAGCGGGGATCACCTCGAAGTACGGGTTCTCGGTCGAGGCACCGATCAGGATGAGGATGCCATCCTCGACCGCATGAAGCAAAGCGTCTTGCTGCGACTTGGAGAAGCGGTGTATCTCGTCGATGAACAGCACCGTGCGCTGCCCGCTCTGCGCTCGCCGGTCACGAGCCGCTTCAATGACCTTGCGCACCTCCCCGACGCCAGAGCTGACTGCGGACAGCTCCTGGTAAGAAGCCCCCATCCGCTCCGCCACGAGACGAGCGACTGTGGTCTTGCCCGAGCCCGGAGGGCCGAAGAAGATCATGGAGCCGACGGTGCCAGTCTCCAGCGCCACGCGTAGGGGAGCCCCGGGACCCAGCAAGTGGGACTGGCCCACCACCTCTTCGATTCGGCGAGGTCGCATGCGGGCCGGCAGGGGAGCGTTCTGGGCCAGATCGGCAGCCAGACCATCACTGAACAAGTCGTGAGGCTCCATAGCGGGATTCTAGCAGCGCACGCGACGTCCGTGAGCACCAGGGCCGACCCGTCCCCATCCCGGCCGCGATAAAATGTCGAATCGACACCAAGAGGAGGTCTGGTTGTCTCGAAGGGTACTGGTTCTCAACTCGACCTATGAGCCGATGCACGTGTGCTCGCTCCATCGAGCCGTCGTTCTCCTCCTCAAGGGCAAGGCTGAGACTGTCGAGGTCACCGGGACCACCATACGTTCTGAACGGACCGTGCTCCCCGTCCCCCAGGTCATCCGTCTGCTTTACTACGTCCGTCTGCCCCGGGCCGAATCGCGCAGGCTCTCACGCCACGCCGTCCTGGCCCGGGACGGGTTCCGCTGTCAATACTGCGGCGGGACTCGTCATCTGACCATCGACCACATCATCCCGCGCAGTCGAGGCGGCACCACCTCCTGGGACAATGTGGTCACCTCCTGCGCTTCTTGCAACACTAGGAAGGGAGCCTCGCTCCCCTGGGAGGTGGGCATGCTGCCCTTGCACAAACCGCGCCCGCCGCTGCCAGGCGACTTCGTGCGAGCCACACAAAGAGTGGTGCCGGAGGCTTGGTTGCCTTATTTGGGACTAGCGATCGTATGACCCTACTTGGGACCGACGATCGTGTAGCGGCCCATCCGCAGGTACTTTTCCCGGCGCAGACGCAGCCTTTCTTCTACACTGAGGCGCTCTAACTCGGCCAGAGCCAGATGGACCTGCCGCATCACCCGCTTGGCAGTGGCCCGATGATCGTTGTGAGCGCCCCCTACAGGCTCAGGAATGATCTGGTCGATCAGCCCCAGTTCGTAGAGGTCGGCAGCAGTCAGGCGGAGAGCTTCAGCTGCACGCGGCGCCTCGGCCGCATCCCGCCAGAGCAAGGCAGCACAGCCCTCGGGAGAGATGACCGAGTACACCGCGTTCTCGAGCATGAACACCCGGTCCGCTACCGCCAAGGCCAAGGCCCCGCCTGATCCCCCCTCGCCGATGACGACCGCCACGGTAGGCACACGGAGGGCACTGAACACCCGGATGCTGTTCGCGATAGCCCCCGCTTGTCCCCCCTCCTCGGCATCCCTGCCAGGGTAGGCGCCCGGAGTGTCCACCAAGGTCACCACCGGCAGTCCGAACTTCTCGGCCAGCCGCGCCACCCGCATGGCCTTGCGGTAGCCTTCGGGACGAGCCATCCCGAAACTCCGTTCCTGGCGTTCTTTCAAAGTATGGCCTTTCTGGTGGCCGATGAGAGCGATGCGCCTCCCGTTCAAGGTCCCCAACCCGGCTACCACCGCGCTGTCATCACCATGCAGACGGTCCCCGTGCAATTCCAGGAAATCAGGGACCATGTGGGCGATATAGTCGAGCGTCTGCGGCCGATCTTGGTGACGCGCAAGCTGGACGGCCTCCCAAGCAGCCGCCGAGTCCGAACGGTTCCGAAGACTCTCAAGACGTTCCTGGATCCTCTTGATCTCCTCCGAGTAATTGGTGCCCGTGAGAGCGGGAAGCCTGCGCAACTCCTGCAACCGCTTGAGCAGGCGAACAGCCTCCGCCTGGTAGGACTTCCTGAGACCGGAAGGGGGAGATTGCTCAGCCACCGGCCTCTCCTCCCGAGAGATTCGCCGCCTCGCCTCCCGCCGGGTCTGTCGCTCTGCCGCCTCCGACTGCGCCTGCCCTCCTGCCCCCCATAAGCAGGTCCAAACAGTGGGTCAGACGGGTCTTGAGCTCCCGGCGATCGACGACCAGGTCGATCTGCCCGTGCACAAGCTGTTTCTCCGAGGACCCGAAATCCGGCGGCAACTTCTCGCGGGTGGTCTGCTCTATCACCCGGGTGCCCGCAAACTGCATGACAGCTCCTGGTTCTGCCAGAATGAGGTCAGCCACCGTGGCAAAACTGGCAAACACCCCTCCTGTGGTGGGATGGGTGAGAATGGTGATGTACGGTAGTCCCGCCTCGCTGACCATCTCTGCCGCCGCGACTGTCTTGGCCATCTGCATCAGCGAGAGCAGGCCCTCCTGCATGCGCGCCCCGCCCGAGCTGGCCACCACTACCAGCGGCATCGCCTCCTCCACCGCTACACGCACCAAGCGATGGAAACGCTCACCCACCACCGAACCCATGGACCCGCCCATGAACCCGAAATCCATCACTCCCAAAGCCACCGGCCGGCCGGAGATCGAACAGCGCGTGGCCACCAGCGCTTCGGTCAGTCCCGTTTCGAGTTGAGCCTCGGCCAGTCTCTCGGGGTAGGGACGAAGATCGAAGAACTCCAGCGGATCGGTCGGTCTGAGCTCCTCGCCAATGAAGGTCACGCTCCCACTGTCAGCGAGCAATTTGAGCCGCAGGGGAGCCCGCAGAGGGTAGTGGTAACCGCAGTGGGGGCACACGTGCCATGACTGCTCGAGCTCCTCTTTGCTCAGAGGAAGCTGGCACTTCTTGCAGTGCTCCGCCGGAGCCGCCCCCGCCGGGGGCTCCTTGCGAGTCACCTGGACGGTTACGTACCTAGCCATCCCACCGGCGGAAGACGACCGCTGCGTTGTGGCCCCCGAAACCAAAACTGTTGGACATGGCCACCCTCACTTCAGCGTCACGGGCCACATTGGGGACATAGTCGAGATCGCACTCGGGATCGGGACGCTCCAGATTGATGGTGGGAGGTACCTTGCCGGTCTTTAAGGTGAGGACGGTCGCCGCTGCTTCCAGTCCTCCTGCCGCCCCTAGGCAATGCCCGAACATGCTCTTGTTGGAGCTGACCATGACCTCGGCGGCTCGTGGGCCCAGCGCGTATTTGATGGCCTTGGTCTCCATGGCATCGCCCAAGGGGGTGGAAGTACCGTGAGCGTTGATATAGTCGACTTCGTCGGGCTCGATGCCGGCGTCACGCAGGGCCCGCTGCATGGCCAGCCCGGCCGGCACCCCTGTCTCCACCGGCTCGGTGAGGTGGGAGGCATCCCCGGTCATCCCGTAGCCCACCATTTCAGCGTAGATATGCGCATCACGGGCCAGGGCGTGCTCCAGCTCCTCCAGGACCAGGACACCGGCCCCTTCGCCCATGACGAAACCGTCCCTGTCGGCATCGAAAGGTCGGCTGGCCCGTTCCGGCTCGTCATTACGGGTAGAAAGGGCCCGCAGTGCAGCAAACGCAGCCATACCTACTTCGTTCACCGCCGCCTCCGCTCCCCCGGCCAGCATGGCGACCGCATCCCCCCGGCGGATCAAGGAGAAGGCATCACCCAGAGCATTGGTGCCCGCCGCGCAAGCCGTGCAAGTCGCGTTCACGGGACCTTGCAGGCCCAGGATTATAGAAGCGCAGGCGGAAGCCATGTTAGGGATCATCATGGGAATGAAGAATGGGCTCACCCGGGTGGGTCCTTTTTCCAACAGGACGCCGGTCTGTTCCAGGAAGGTGTCCAGCCCGCCGACGCCGGACCCGATCAAAGCTCCCACCGCGTAGGGATCTTCGGACACCGGGAAACCCGAGTCCTCCAAGGCCAGGATGGCGGCCGTCACTCCGTAGAGCGCGTAACGGTCCATGCGCTTGGCCATCTTCTTGTCGATGTAGTCCAGGGGGTCGAAGTCGTGGATTTCGGCGGCTATCTTGACAGGGAAATCAGTGGTGTCGAAACGCTCGATGCGGCGTACTCCCGAGCGACCAGCCAGCAGGTTGGTGAAGAAGGGTTCCTTCCCGATACCCAGGGCTGACACCACGCCAACGCCGGTGACAACGACACGCCTGTACTCGCACGTCCTGGTGGTCGACGCCATCTTCATGACCTCCAATGCAGCCTAGATCCCCAGACCGCCATCGACCGGTATCACAGCCCCGGTAATGTAGGATGCCGCCTCGCCAGCCAAGAAAGCAACCACCTCGGCCACCTGCTCAGGACTGCCGATGCGCCCCAGCGGTATCTGGTTGATCAGGGCGCTCCGAGCTTTCTCGTCGAGGGCTGCGGTCATCTCGGTCTCGATGTACCCAGGGGCCACAGCATTCACCCGGATGTTACGCGAGGCTACCTCCCGGGCCAAGGACTTGGTCAGGCCGATCAACCCGGCCTTGGCGGCAGAGTAGTTGACCTGACCGGCGTTGCCTCGTCTAGCCACCACGCTGGAAATGCTTATGATCGACCCCTTGCGACGCCTCACCATACCCCGAAGGACCGCCTTGCTCATCAAGAAGGCGCCCTTGAGGTTGACAGCAAGCACAGCATCCCAGGCGGCCTCGTCCATGACCAGGATCAAGCCGTCCCGGGTGATGCCGGCATTGTTCACCAGGATATCCACGGGGCCGAGGGCCTCCTCCACTGCAGCCACCGCCGCCTTGGCTTCCGCTTCCTTGGAGATGTCGGCCTGGAAGAAAGTGGTGGCGGCACCCGTAGCCTCCGCGATCTCCTGGGCGGTTCCCGCCCCGGCCTCCGCCAGATCCACGATCCCGACCTTGGCCCCTTCCTGGGCCAACCGCATGGCGATGGCGCGACCTATACCCCTGGCGCCGCCAGTGACCAAGGCCACTCGGCCTTCCAGGTGTAGGACGTTCTCCGTCATACCCGTCTCCCTTCGTTCACAACCGTGCGAGCTCTGAGAGGACCGCCTGCAGCGCCTCTCTGTCCCCGGTACCCGTGACCGGGAAATCTCGGGCGATGCGCTTCATCAGACCGGTAAGCACGTTACCCGGACCTACCTCGATGGCGGCTTGCGGGGCGGGCTCTCCTGGCAGGGTCGGGACAGACCCTCCTTGGAGGATCATGCGCATGCTCTGCGTGAACCTCACCGGAGAGGTCAGCTGACGAGCCAAGACCGCAGGTAGCTCCTCCGGCTTCGGGACCCTCATTTCGGTGGTCGAAAAGAACATCCCGTCACCGGGTTTGAACTCAGCCCGCGCCAGCGCTTCTGCAAGCGCTTCGGCGGCTTCCGCCATGAAGGGGGTATGGAAAGCCCCTGCCACCGGCAGCGGGATGACCCGCTTCGCCCCCCTGGCCAGAGCGGCTTCCGCGGCCGCGCCCACCCCTTGCGAAGCGCCCGAGATCACCACTTGCCCCGGCGAGTTGTAATTCGCCACCCAGACTTCCGGGATAGCGGCGCAGATCTCTTCCACCGCTGCGTCCTCCAGACCGATGACGGCAGCCATCGTCCCCGGCTTGCGTTCCGCACAGGCTTGCATGGCCCGACCGCGGGCATCCACCACTCGGAGAGCGTCTTCAAAACTCAGCATGCCGGCCGCCACCAAGGCCGAGTACTCCCCCAACGAGTGTCCGGCTGCCACCGCAAATGACGCACCAGCCTCGGCCAGCACCCGCCAGGTGGCCACGCTGGAGCAGAGCACCGCCAGTTGGGTACGATCGGTCCGGGTGAGCTCAGCCATCGAGCCGAACCGGCACAAGTCGCCGATGTCCCAACCCAGCAGTTCGCTCGCCTCCGCGAAGGTCTGCCTCGCCACAGGATACTCCCACAGAGGCTCAGCCATCCCTTCGGCCTGACTACCCTGGCCAGGGAACAACGCCAACAGTCGCCCACCGTCAAACAAGGCCGCCATCTCAGACCCCCGTTCCCCCCCATTCTAGTAAGCACGCGCCCCAACTTAGACCAGCGCCGAAACCCATGAGCAGCACGAGATCTCCCGGGCGAAGCCGGCCCTCCGCCCTAGCTTCCGTGAGACACAGCGGAATGGAGGCGCAAGAGGTGTTGCCGTAACGGTCGACATTGGTAAAGACTCGCTCCTCTGGGATGCCCAGCTTCTTCACCGCTCCCTCGATGATACGCAGGTTGGCTTGGTGCGGCACGAACAGGTCGATATCTTCTGTGCGACGACCGCAACGGGCAAGCACCCGCGCCGCCGATTCTGCTACCACCCGAGTGGCGAACCTGTAGACCTCGTGCCCATTCATCCGCATGTAGTGCTGGCGAGCTTGGACAGTAGCACACGACGCCGGCAACCTGGAGCCCCCGGCTGGAATCTGCAGATAGTCGGCACCAGAACCGTCGCCTCCCAGATCGAACCCCAGAATGCGGCCCGGGCCTCCCGCGAGTCGCCCGCTTGACCCACCCCCCTTGATCGTCTCCACCGCCGAGACTACCGCAGCTCCAGCGCCATCGCCGAAAAGCACTGCCGTCGAGCGGTCTTCCCAGTCCAGAATGCGCGAGATGGTCTCCGCTCCCACTACGAGCACGTGGTCTTGTAGGCCGGCCGCCACCGCACCGGCCGCCATAGCCAGAGCAAAGACGAAACCGCTGCAACCCGCGGACACATCGTAGGCCCCGGCGGTGAGACAGCCACACTGATAAGCCACCCTCGCCGCTGTAGCCGGCATCAACTGGTCGGGCGAGATGGTCGCGGTCACCACCAATCCCACCTCCTCCGGCGCCAGGCCCGCATCGGCAAGAGCAGACCGAGCAGCTATCACTCCCAGATCGGACGAGGCCAGGCCCGGGTCGGCAATACGACGCTCCCTGATGCCTGTGCGCTGTCTGATCCACTCGTCGGACGTGTCCAGCGTCTGGGAGAGATCATCATTGGTGACCACCCGCGGAGGAAGGTAGGCGCCTAGACCGGTGATGGTGACAGGTCTCCCGGAGAGGGACCCCAGCGACTGGCTTGACATCGGTTCAGGGGTCGGTGATGGCAAAAGTCAGGAGGGCGCTACAGGCCAGCTCGTTTCCCACATAGGCCTTGCCTTCGCCCCTGCCCACCGGTCCCCTCCTCTGCAGCAGGCGAGCCTCCAAACGCAGCGTGTCTCCCGGCACTACGGCGCGGCGAAAGCGGACCTGGTCGGCCCGCCCGAAAAGCACCAGTTTCCCCTTGTACTCCGGAGACGACAGCGCCGCGATAGCCCCGGTCTGGGCCAGGGCCTCGAGCTGCAGCACGCCTGGGAACACCGGGCGTCCAGGGAAGTGGCCTCGGAAGACGTCATCGGTGGGCAGTATGTCTTTCTCCGCGATGGCGTATTCGCCGGGTACCAGTTCGAGGACCCGATCGACGAACAAGAAGGGATCCCGGTGAGGAAGGATGGCTTCGATCTGCGCTTTGTCGAGCAATGACACCTACCGTCCAATGGGAGTGACGCGCCCGTGGAAGAGGCACCCTTCCGGGGTGGTAGTATTTTCCAAGATGATCTCTTCCTTTTCAAGGAAATCGCTTCGTCCCTGCGAGGACTGACTGGCGGTCGATGCAGCTCCAACTCGCGCTTGCCGTTGCGGACCGACTGCATGAGACCCTGCTGGTGCGGGGTGAGCCTTTGCCCGCCCTGGATGCGGCTGGCTTGCTGCTGGCCGCCAGCCGGGTCCCGGAGTGGATAGCCCAAGAGGTCATAGACGCTCTGGTGCGTCACGACCGGCGTTTCTGCCAGGCCGCTCCCGAAGCCGGCCTGGTGTCGCTCACCGCCTGGGAAGTACCTGACCCTGAGCTGGCTGACATCCCCTTCGTAGTCCTCGACCTGGAGACCACGGGCTCCCGCCCAGGCCCTGCCAAGATCACGGAAATCGGCGCGGTGCGCCTCGAGGGCTTGCGGGAGGTGGGGCATTTCCATGCCCTGGTCAATCCGCAACGACCCATCCCGCCCTTCATCACTCATATCACCGGAATCACCCAGGAGATGGTGGCCGGGGCTCCCCGCATCGACGAGATCATGCCGGAGCTGCTGAGCTTCCTCGACGGGGCCATCATCGTGGCCCATAACGCGCCTTTCGACGTGTCGTTCCTCAATTACGAGCTCAGGAGGCTCAACGGCAAGAAGCTTGGCGAGGGTGCTTTCGACACCCTGCCCCTGGCTCGTCTCCTTGCTCCCGGGCTCCCCAACTATCGCCTGGGTACGGTGGCCGAGGCTCTGGGAGCCCCCGTTTCGGCCTGCCATCGTGCCCTGGCCGACGCCCGCGCTACCGCCCACGTTTTCAGGGTGCTCGTCGGACGCTTGCAAGAACAAGGAGTCACCCGCTTGAAGGAGGCGCGGGCCTTCCTCGGAGCCCACGCCGCCTCCGCAAGGGAGAAGCTCGGCCTGACCAGGGACTTGCCCCTGTCGCCGGGAGTGTACCGCCTGGTCGACCGCAACGGCATGGTGCTGTACGTGGGGAAGGCAGACCGGCTCAGAGAACGCGTACGCTCGTATTTCCTCGACGGGAACGGTCATTCCCGCAAGCTGAGACAGGCCGTCCGCTTGGTAGAAAGAATCGAATGGGAGGAGACAGCGACCCCTCTCGAGGCAGTCGTGCTGGAGCAAGAGCAGATCCTTGCTCACCGCCCGCCCTGCAATCTCCACGGGGGCAGACCGGAAGGCTACACCTACCTCAAACTGAGCTTCAGTGGACCTGGGCTTGGCCTTTCACTAAGTTCCCGGCCTTCGTCTCGGGCCTTTTCAGGTGACTCACGCGGCCATGACAGCCGCAGTCCTCTGCTCATCGGTCCTTTCCGCGGCCACGCCCGGCTGCGTTCTGCACTCGACCTCCTCTTGCGCTGCTATCCGGTCCGCACTTGCTCGCAGAAGGCCCCGAACAGACCGTGCGTGCGCCTCCAGGGAGGAGCTTGCCTTGCTCCCTGCGCCCGCGGTCCGGAGGTCCGCCGGCAGCACGACATCCTGATCTGGCAGCTGCTTTCCTGGTTGGCAGGCAACGAGGAACCCGACCTCCCCTGCCCCCTGGAGCGGAGCGAAACCTTGGTCCGGTCTCTCTCTCGCCAACGCCGCTTCGAGGAAGCGCGGGCTCTCACTGAGGCGCGGGAGCACCTCCTCAGTGTGCGCCGCTCCTACCAAGCCCTGGCCGAAGCTCGCACCCTGCGTTTTGCCGCCCTCTGGCCCGCAGGCGACGGAGCCGACAGAAGGGCGGTCCGGATCAACCTGGTCTGGGACGGGTGTCTCCGGCCGCCGCTGACTTTGAGCCGGCGGGACTGCGAGCACAAGCTCGAAGAACTGCTGGAGGAGCTCTTCGGCGAAGATGGTCGCTCATCGGAGAGGCCAAGGGAGGATGGTCGAGAGACAGCAGCGAGAGGGAGTGGTAGACAGTCACACTCCTCGGCCTTAGCCCCGCTACTGGTCGCAGTACCGCAACGAAAGCTGGACATCATACTTGCCGTCCGCCGCTGGCTGCTTGAGACAAGCCATCCGCACATAGTGATGCTGCCCGGCCCTGATGCAGACGCGGATCGCCGCGACCTCTGCCGTCACCGTCTGCTAGCAGAGACAAGACGTCTGCTAGAGCACGGCGCTGTGGTCGAACAGGCGGTCTGAACGAGCCTACCGGCTCAGACCGAAGCCACCTGGGTCTTGGGGAGCTGGATCCCCTTGGCCTTCATCACCGCCATGAGCAAGCTGCGGTCGATCTTCCCCTTGTAGATGGGGATGCCCTCTTTGACGCACAGTTGGATCAACTGTCGCGTGTCGGTGCCGAATTCCGCTGCCAGCTCTTCTGGGGTGAAGTGGTTGGCCATCAGATCTCCTTTCCCGTCTCCGAGCACTACTCTCCAGGCCAACAAAAAAGCCCAGCAGCACAGGCCGCTAGGCTATCTCGGGTCACTTCACACACCGGCGCGGGCGAGCGTCTGCCTCTCCCGTGGTGCCGATGTTCGGTGGAAGCCCTCATGGCAACAATTCTACGCCTCGAGGACGCAAACAGCAATCGTTCTCAAGGCTCCTGCCAGTCCTCCCTTAGCAGGAGGAACTCCACCTGTTCCCCAGCCCGCACTCCCCGGGGGCCGCCCGGAATGAAGGCCAACCCGTTCGCGCCCACCATCGAGCGCAAGATGCCGGACCCCTGGTCCCCGGTCGAGGTCACATGCCAGGTCTCGTCCTCGCGCCAGGCCCTCACCCGCACCACATGCACGCGGTCGTCACTACTCTTCACGTCTTCCTCGATGATCGCCCGATGACGAGGGGGAGTGACCTTGGGATAACCCATCAGTCTGAGTAATGCCGGCTTGACGAAAAGTTCAAAGGAAACCATGGCCGAGACGGGATTCCCCGGCAACCCGAACACCAGCGTGTGTCCGCGCACGCCGAACGCCAGTGGTTTTCCCGGCTTCATGGCCACGCCCCACAACCGGCGCTCTACCCCTAGGGCTTCCTCCACTTCCTTCACGAAATCGTACCTACCCACTGAGACCCCGCCAGAGGTCAGGAGAACGTCATACTCCAGCCCGGCTGCGATGGCCGCGCGGGTAGCCTCATGGTCGTCGGGCACGATGCCGAAGACAATGGCCTCGATCCCCAGCTGTTGGCACATAGCACGCAGCGTGTAGCTGTTGGAGTTCCTGATCTGACCCGGTCGCAGAGGTTGGTCGACCTCGACGAGCTCACTCCCGGTGGAGATTATGGCCACCTGGGGCCTTGCATGCACCTTGACCCGCGGAAAACCCAGACTGGCTAAGACCCCGATCTCCGCTGGTCCCAGCACTGTGCCCGGCGCAAGCACCCGGTCGCCCGTCCGCACATCGTCGCCAGCCCGGCGGACGTTCTTGCCCGGCCTGACTTCGTCGAAAACCAACACCTCTCCGTCGGTCTCTGCGGTGTGTTCCACCTGGACCACCGCATCTGCCCCTGCCGGGAGAGGAGCCCCGGTCATGATCCGAGCCGCTTCACCTGCTTGCAGCTCACATTGGGGCACATGCCCAGCAGGGATGGTCTCGACCACCCGCAGACGCACTGGCTGCTCCGTGCTCGCCCCGGCCAGGTCGACCGTGCGCACGGCGTAGCCATCCATCCCCGAGTTGTCGAAAGGGGGCACGGGGTGAGGCGCGACTATCGTCTCGGCCAACACCCGGCCCAGGACCTCGCCCAGACTGAGCGTCTCCGGCGGCAGTGGTTTGGCCTCGGCCAGCACTCTGGCCCGGGCCTCTTCAATGGTGATCAGTCTATCGAGCATACGGGCGGGTAGTCTTTCTCCGACGAAACGGCACGAAGGATAGCACGGGAGGAGCGGACACAGCGGGAAGAGACGACACAACAGGACCAGATAGCGCAGAGTGAGAGACAGTTATAATGTGGCGCTCATGCCGAAGGGGAGCTTGACATGCCGCTGACGATCCGCCGGCACTTGGTTGACCGGGTCAGGCAGTTGCGGAAGGTGATTTATGCAGCCTGCCTCGTGCTGGCCGTCCTTGCTTTAGTGATCGCCTTCGTCTCAGTCTCTTCACCGGGGGTGAGTCTGGAGGTCGCCACCAGTCCTGCTTTCTTCGAGGGAAACCGGGCTCTTCGCCTAGCTGACGAGATGTGGCGCCAACATCCGGAGCGGAGCCTAGGCTCGCAGGGAGCCGCTGACGCAGTCCGATGGATAACCGAGAAGCTGACCGCCTTCGGAACCACCGAAGTGGATGAGTTCACCGCGACTCTCGGAGACCGCGAGGTGACCCTCCACAACGTAGCCGTAGTCCTCCAGGGAGTGAGCAAGGACACCATCCTCGTCACCGCGCCCAGGGACACCCCTGCGGTGGTCAAGGTCGATCCGCTGCGCTACTCGAGCGGTAC
>FWPV01006406.1_pt1 | contig 22495 bp, 16 predicted proteins | sample 2228371 | NCBI WGS metagenome assembly FWPV01 (sample SAMEA103939776, study PRJEB20133) | metagenome | reverse complement strand
AGACTCTCAGGGTCCAGGACATCGGCGTCCTCAACATCATCAAGGACAACAACTGGTCCCGCCCCGTCTACTTCGCCGTCACCGTGAGCCGGGACAACAGGATCGGGCTGGATGGCCACCTCGTGATGGAGGGCCTCGCCTACCGGCTCGTGGAAGAGCAGCCGGCCGAGAGGATCAACGTCGAGACGTCGCTTCGCCTGCTCCGCGACGTCTACTCCTACCGTGGGGTGTTCGATCCCCGTGTGGCGAAGCCTCGCGAGACCGTTCGGCTCCTCGCCAACTACGCGGTCGCGTTCTCCAGGACCGGGGAGCGGCTGCTCGCGAGGGGAGAGCCGGAGGAGGCGCTCTGGCTCTTGGACCGCGCGCACGGCCTGATGCCTGCAGAGCCGGGGATCCAGTTCTACCGCGCGCAAGCCCTCGAGCGTCTTGGCAGATGGGACGAGGCGCGGCTAGCCTACACCCAGGCCGCGAGGGTTCGGCCGGACGTGCTCAAGATCCTCGCCCGGCGCGCCATCGAGGCAGGTGCCATGGAGGAGGCACGCTCCTACCTGGCGCGATTCGACTCGCTCCGTCCGGGGGACAGGGATGTACGGTGGCTACTCGAGGCCCTCGGCGCCGCCAGGGGAGACTCCCCCGCGGGGGCTCAGAGAGGCCCCTGACCGGGGCGGTGGGGAACGGTGGCGAGGGGTCCGGGTTGTGTTCACGTGGTGACGGGGCTTTCTTGGCGCGGCGAAGTCTCCTCCTAACCCCATGGGAGGCGTGTGGCAAGGCCCGTGCCCTGGGCGGCCACGGGCAACCCATCACCATTCGGACTCGGACAAGGAGTGGACCGTGAGAGAGGGCTGGGCATGGGTCGTGGTGGGGGTGGCGTTGGCGATGTACGTGGTCACCATCGCTCCCACCGTCGCGTTCTGGGACGCCGGCGAGTTCATCGCCACCTCCTACATCCTCGGCATCCCCCATCCCCCTGGAACCCCCCTCTACGTCCTCATCGGCCGCGTCTTCACCCTCCTCCCCATCGCCCCCTCCATCGCCCTGCGCGTCAACCTCCTCTCCGCCCTCTCCTCCGCCTTGGCCGTCGGCCTCATCTTCCGTTCCGTCGTCCTCATCACCACCCGCTGGCTCTCCTTCCGCCCCACCTGGCGCGTCTCCCTCGGTGCCGCCGCCGGCGCCTTGGTCCTCGCCTTCAGCGACGCCTTCTGGAACTCCGCCGTCGAGGCCGAGGTCTACGGCCTCTCCGCCCTCTTCATGGCACTCGTCCTCTACCTCGGCCTCCTCTGGGCCAGCTCCCCCTCCCACGACTCTCGCCTCCTCTACCTCCTCCTCTACCTCCTCGCCCTCAGCATCGGCAACCACCTCGCCAGCTTCCTCGTCGCCTTCGGCCTCCTCGCCCTCGTCTGGTGTGTCGACAGGAAGACCGCTTCCAGCCTCGCCCTCACCCCCATGATCCTCCTGCCCCTCTGGACCATCGTCTCCTCCCTCGGCATCGAGGCCTCAGGCTCGGTCACCCTCGTCCTCTTCCTCTTCCTCACCATCGCCGTCGCCCTCACCCGACCCCCCTCCTGGCGCTTCGTCCTCCTCACCTGGTTCCTCTTCTCCCTCGCCCTCTCCGTCCACCTCTACCTCCCCATCCGCTCCGCCCTCAATCCCGCCATCGACGAGGCCGACCCCGAAACCCTCCCCGCCCTCCTGGACGTCCTCCAACGCAAACAGTACGCCCCCCTCCCCATCTTCCAGCGCAAGTCTCCCTTCGGCTATCAAGTCCTCATGTTCCTCGACTACTTCCTCGCCCAAATGCCCCTCCTCGCCATCGCCGTCGGCCTCCTCGGCCTCGCCTTCAACGCCTCTCACGACAAGAAATCCCTCCTCGTCCTCGGCCTCGCGTTCTTGGCCTCCAGTCTCGGCCTCATCATCTACCTCAACTTCAGGCTCCCCCCCTACAAGTTCCTCCTCGACAAGTTCCCTCCCGACAGCCCCGCTGGCATGGCTGCCCGCGAGGTCAGGGAGCGTGACTACTTCTACATCCCCGCCTACTTCTTCTTCTCCTACTGGATCGGCATCGGTGCCATCGTCCTCCTCTCCTGGGCACCCCGCCTCCTCCGCGCCCCCTCCGGCTCCTTCAAGGCCTCCCTCGCCCTCGCCCTCGCCGCCGCCGCCGTCGTCGCCATGCCCATCTCGGCCTTCGCCACCAACTATGGCCGCGCCCATCGCCAGGGCGACTGGATCGCCTACGACTACGGTGCCAACATCCTCACCAGCTGCGACGAGAACGCCATCCTCTTCACCAACGGTGACAACGACACCTTCCCCCTCTGGTTCCTCCAGGAGGTCGAGGGCCTCCGCCGCGACGTCGCCGTCGTCAACCTCAGCCTCCTCAACACCCCCTGGTACTGGCTCCAGCTCAAGCACGGCCGCCCCCGCATCCCCTTCTCCATGTCCGACGAGGAGATCAACCGTCTCACCTACGGTGTCATCCTCCCCGAGAAGCGCACCTTCCGCGCCGGCGCCCTCTCCCTCGAGCTCAAGGCCGGCCAGACTCTCAGGGTCCAGGACATCGGCGTCCTCAACATCATCAAGGACAACAACTGGTCCCGCCCCGTCTACTTCGCCGTCACCGTGAGCAATGAGAACAAGGTCGGGCTCGACGACTACCTCGTGATGGAGGGCCTCGTCTACCGGCTCCATCAGCACCCGGTCTCCACCCCACTGAACGTCGAGCGTACCGTTAACCTGCTGACGAACGTTTACTCGTACCGTGGGGTCTACGATCCGAAGGTCCTCAAGCCTGACAACACGATCCGCCTCTTGTCGAACTACGTGGCGGCGTTCTCCATGGCGGGGCGGGAGCTCCTCATCCAGGGCGACGCCCATGCCGCCCTCGACCTGTTCGACCGTGCCTCGCGCATCCTTCCGGACAATCCGGGTGCGCGCTACTACCGGGCGGTGGCGCTCCACGCGATCGGACTCGAGGACTCGGCGGTGAACGAGTTCGTGCGGGCAGCGGCGAAGTACCCCGAGCTCATCAGGCTGCAGACGAGGAACTACGCATCCGAGGGCAGGCTCGACCTCGCCCAGGTCCTCTTGGAGCGGTACATGGCACGCCACCCTGGCGATGAGACGCTCCGCCAGCTCCTCCGGGCGGTGATCGAGGTGCGGGACTCCGTGCCCCCGGTTCCTCACGCGCCTGCCGATACCGCGCACTGACGAGGGGCTCTGGGGTCGCGGTTCCCGGTCCCGCCGGCCCGGGGGTACGAGTGCGCCTGCGCTCCGAGGGGGTCCCTCAGCCTTGCCCCGTCGCCCCTGCCCTTTCTTCCGCGAGCCGCCTCACCGCGCGCCGCACGACGTGGAGGCCGTCGCGATCCGGCGCGGCGAAGGTGACGATCTCGTCCACGGCCACCAAGGTGGCCCGTGCGGTGGCGAGGAGCAGCGCCGGCCTCGCGCCCCTGTTCACCTTGTCGACCTTCGTCGCCACCACGATGTAGGGGATGCCCTGCACCCGAAGCCAGGTGGCCATCTCATTGTCGAGGTCGGTGCCCCCGCGACGGAGGTCGACCACGACCACCACGCCACGGAGGGTCTCCCTCGTGCGCAGGTATCCCTCGATGAGGGGGCCCCAGGCGGCGCGGACGTGTGCGGGGAGGTCGGCCCACCCGTACCCAGGGAGGTCGACGAGGCACACGGCGGGGGATCTCGGCGCCTTCCAGAGGTAGAGACGGATCGTACGGGTCTTGCCCGGCGTACGGCTCACCGGGGCACGCCGGGCGCCGAGGATCGCGTTGATCAGGGTGGACTTTCCGACGTTGGAGCGCCCGACGAACGCCACTTCTGGGAGCGAGGGGGAGGGGAGGTCATCGAGGGTTCGGCATGACGTGAGCTCTTCGCTCAGCTCATGGATGGGGCGTGCCGCGGCGCAGCGTCGCCCTCCGGCCGGCGATGGGTCAACTCGAGGCACTCTCGGCAAGCCGCACGAGCCGCAGCGGGTTCTCCACGAACGCGAGCGCGAGCACCTCGTCCATGGACCGCACGAGGTGGAACCGGAGACCCTTCTTCGCTGGGGGCGGGATTTCCTTCAGTTCCCGCTCGTTGTCCGCGGGAACCACGACCTCCTTCACTCCCCCACGCTGCGCTGCCACCGTCTTCTCCTGGAGCCCACCGACCGGGAGCACCTTCCCCCGTAGGGTGATCTCCCCCGTCATGGCGACGGTCCGGCGCACGGGCTTCCCCGTGAGGGCCGAGATCATCGCGGTCGCCATGGCGATGCCTGCGGAGGGGCCGTCCTTGGGGATCGCACCCTCGGGGATGTGCACGTGAATGTCCACGTTGAGGTGGAACCTCGGATCCAGGCCGAGCGCCTCGGCCCGGCTCCGGATGTAGGTGAGGCCGGCTCTCGCCGATTCCTTCATCACCTCCCCAAGCTGCCCGGTGAGCACGGCCTCCCCCTTGCCCGGGGTCACGATCGCCTCGATCGTGAGGATCTCTCCCCCCACCTCGGTCCAGGCGAGCCCGGTGGCGGACCCAATGCCGGTCTCCTCGTCGAGTTCGGCCTCCCGGTACGGCGGGGCGCCGAGGAAGCCCTGGAGCTTGCCTGGGGTGACGACGACGGGGGAGGGATTCTTCTCCTTCGCGACCCGCCTCGACGCCTTGCGACAGATGGCGGCGAGACACCGCTCCAGCTCGCGCACCCCCGCTTCCCGAGTATACCGGCCGATGAGGGCCTGGATGGCGGCACGCTCGATCTTGAGTTGGTCCGGGGGGAGGCCGTGGGAGGCGAGGAGCTTGGGGATGAGGAATCGCTCGGCGATGGCGACCTTCTCATGGCGGAGGTACCCCGGCATGCGGATGATCTCCATGCGATCCCTCAGCGCCGGGGGTATGGCATGGGTGGTGTTCGCCGTGGTGATGAACATCACCTCAGAGAGGTCGAACTCGACCTCGAGGTAGTGATCACTGAACGAGTCGTTCTGCTCGGGATCGAGCACCTCCAAGAGCGCCGCAGACGGGTCTCCCCGGAAGTCCACGCTCATCTTGTCGACCTCGTCGAGGAGGAAGACCGGGTTCTTCGTCCCCGCCTTGCGGATGGACTGGATGATGCGACCCGGGAGCGCGCCCACGTAGGTCCTTCGGTGCCCGCGGATCTCCGCCTCGTCCCGCACGCCGCCGAGGCTGATCCGGACGAACCTGCGGCCGAGCGCACGCGCGATGCTCTTGCCCAGCGAGGTCTTCCCCACCCCCGGGGGGCCTACCAGGCAGAGGATCGGCCCCTTGAGACGCTTCACGAGCTTGAGCACCGCGAGGTACTCGATGATGCGCTCCTTCACCTTCGTGAGCCCGTAGTGGTCCTCGTCGAGGATGCGCTCCACCTCCTCGATGTCGATCCGGTCCTCCGTGCGCTGCTCCCACGGGAGCGAGACGAGCCAGTCGAGGTACTGGCGCACCACGCCGGTCTCCGGGGTCATGGGCGGCAGCCGTCTCAGTCGCGCGAGCTCCTGCTCGGCCTTCTCCCTCACCTTCGGCGGCATCGCCGCCTCGTTGATCGCCGCCTCGAGCTCGGAGATGTCGTCCGCCCCTTCCTCGTCCTGCCCCAACTCGCGCTGGATCGCTCGAAGCTGCTCGTGGAGGTAGAACTCGCGCTGGTTCTTCTGGACCTGGCTGCGCACCTCCTCCTCGATCTTCCGCTCGAGGCGGAGGATGTCCAGCTCCTGGGCCAGGACGTGCAGGAGCAGAGAGAAGTGGGACATGAGGTCGAACTCCTCCTGCAGCGCCTGTTTCGTCTCGTTCGCCACGAGGAGGTGGGCCGACACTACGTGCACGAGCCGCGAGGGGTTCGTGATGTCTTGGACAGACGCGAGGAGATCGTCGGGGAGGCGGCGATGGAGCGCAACGTACTCGGCGAAGCTCGACTTCACCGCCCGCATCAGGGCTTCCAGCTCTGGTGTCATGGGAGGAGGCTCCGGCTCCCCCCTCCCGAGCACGGCATCGCGGTGGTCACCGCGGATAAGGAAACGCTTCACCTCCGCCCTGCCCAAGCCCTCCACCATGATCTTTGCGGTACCGTCGGGGAGACGCAGCAACTGCAACACCGCGACCACACAGCCGACCCGATACAGATCCTTGCTTTGGGGCTCAAGCACCTCGGGTCGTTTCTGCGCCACGAGGAAGAGGAGCTTGTCCTCGTTAATGGCCCGCTCAAGGGAGGCGAGAGATCGGTCACGCCCCACCAAGAGCGTGGTCATCATGTACGGGTGCATGATGAGGTCCCGCACGGGAAGCACCGGGAGCATCGCCCTTACCTCGATGGTACCCGTATCCCGGTAGAGCTTCAGGAGAGGTTCACTTGATGCCATTGCGCGTGAAGGGAAGGCTCAGGAGACCTTCTTGCCTTCGGCCATGACGAAGAGAGGAGGGGCCTTCCTGTGGACGAAATCCGCGGTGATGATGACCTCGGCGATGTCGGTCCTCGAGGGGAGGTCGTACATCAAGTCGAGCATGGTCTCTTCCATGATCGCGCGGAGGCTGCGCGCGCCGCTCCCGCGCCGGATGGCCTCTGCGGCGATGGCCGCGAGCGCCTCGTCGTGGAATCGCAGGGTGATGCCCTCCATCTCGAAGAGCCTCACGTACTGGCGAACCAAGGCGTTCTTCGGCTCGGTCAGGATCTCCACGAGGGCACTCTGGTTGAGCTCGTGGAGGGGGGCGATGACCGGGAATCGGCCGACGAGCTCGGGGATCATGCCGTAGCGGAGGAGGTCTCGGGGCTCCACGAGTTCCAACAATGCCCCGACCTTGCCCTCCCTGAAGTCGTACACCGGGGCCCCGAACCCCGCCACCTTACCCCCGGTGCGGCGCTCGATGATCTTCTCCAGCCCATCGAAGGCTCCCCCAGCGATGAAGAGGATGTTCCGGGTATTGACCTCGATGAACTCCTGCTGAGGGTGCTTCCTTCCCCCTCGGGGCGGTACGTTCGCGATGGTTCCCTCGACGAGCTTGAGGAGCGCCTGCTGAACCCCCTCACCGCTCACGTCCCGCGTGATGGAGGGGTTGTCTGACTTGCGCGCGATCTTGTCAATCTCGTCGATGTAGATGATACCTTTCTCGGTCTGACCAATGTCGAAGTCGGCGTTCTGGAGGAGCTTGGAGATGATGCTCTCCACGTCTTCGCCCACGTAGCCGGCCTCCGTGAGGGTAGTCGCATCCGCGATCGCGAAAGGCACCTCGAGGATCCTCGCGAGGGTCTCCGCGAGGAGGGTCTTGCCCGTACCGGTCGGGCCGATGAGCATGATGTTGCTCTTCTCGATCTCGACGCCGTCGCGCAGCTTCCTGCTCCTGATGCGCTTGTAATGATTGTAGACCGCCACGGCGAGCGTCTTCTTCGCACGCTCCTGCCCGATGACGTACTGGTCGAGTTCTCTCTTGATCTCGCGCGGCTTCGGCAGCGTGGCCCGCTGCGGGTGCTCTTCCCTCCCTGCCTCCTCCGCCAGAATCTCGTTGCACAGCGCGACGCACTCGTTGCAGATGTACACGGAAGGCCCCGAAATCAGCTTATCGACCTCAGACTGGTCTCTCCCACAGAACGAGCATCGTAAGAACCTCGATCCAGGGGGAGTCGGGCGTCTTGTCATGGAGAAGATCCCTTGAGTTGCTTAGCTGGTGAGGTCATCACCGTATCGATAATACCGTACTCCTTGGCCTCTTCTGCGGACATGAAAAAGTTCCTATCGCTGTCTCTCTCGATTCGTGAGATCGGCTGGCCCGTGTGCCGGGAGAGAATCTCGTTGAGGCGCCGCTTCATGCTCACAATCTCACGGGCGTGGATCGCGATGTCAACAGCCTGGCCAGAAATGCCCCCCAACGGTTGGTGAATCATGATGCGTGAGTTGGGCAGCGCGGACCGCTTCCCCGGCGTGCCTGCGGCGAGGAGCAACGCCCCGAGGCTCGCCGCTTGCCCGAGGCATACCGTCGCGATGTCAGGCTTGATGTACTGCATGGTGTCGTAGATGGCGAGCCCAGACGTCACGTACCCGCCGGGAGTATTAATGTAGAGAGAGATATCAACGTGAGGGTCTTCTGCCTGAAGAAAGAGGAGCTGGGCGATGACGAGATTCGCGACTTGATCATCGACCGGAGTCCCAATGAAGATGATACGGTCCTTCAGCAGCCGAGAATAGATATCGTAGGTCCTCTCGGCTCTTCCCGTCTGCTCGACGACAAATGGTATGTATGTCATTCGCTCCTTCACCTCATCGCTGCGATGTCGACATCAGCCTCTTCCTCGAGGAGACGTTCCACGTTGAGGCGGGTGAGCCGCCTGCGCAGGCCATCCACCCCCTGGTCGCCCAGCCTCTTGCGCAGCTGCGCGGGGCTAAGGCCGGCGAGACGAGCCTGACGCGCGAGTGCCGCCTCGACTTGTTCCTCGCTCGCCTCCAACCCGTTCTCCGCCGCGATCGCCTCGGTGACGAGCGCGTGCTTGATGCCATGGCGGACCTGTTCACCGTACCGCTCTGCGAAGAAGACGGGGTCGAGCAGGTAGTTGGGAGGCTCCTTTCCGCTCCGTCGGGCCTTCTCGATGAGGTCGTGGCGTGTCATCTCGATCCGCTCCGCGACGAGTGCGGGGGGAAGATGGATGACGGCACTCCGCACGACCCGGTCCATGAGCTCTTCCCGCATGGCCGCACGAGCCTCGTCGTCCCTCATATCCTCAAGGATTACCCTCGCCCTCACCTCGAGTTCCTCCGGTCCCTCCGCGCCCAAGGCGGCGGCCACCTCGGCCTGGTCTGGCCTCTCGACTGCGAGGGCTTCGCGGATCGTGACCTCATAGGACTCCCCTTCCTCCGCGCTCGGCGCAGGCCGAACGATGCCCTGGGGGCCCGGCGGAACGGTGACCCGCACCTTGTCTCCCGGGACCCGCCCCACGAGCGCCTCCACGAGCTCAGGAGGGGTCTCCTGCGGATCCAACAGGACCACGAGCTCGGTGGGGCCGGTCCCGAGCAACACGACCCCCTCCCAAGTGAGGCGCTGCATGCGCACCCTCGCCGCGTCGCCCCTCTCCAGGGGGCCTCCCTTCGGCCGGAGCACGGAGAGCTCCTCGGTCTTCTGCCTGATGAAGCGCCGCACGTCCTCCTCGCTCACCGGAGTGCGGTCGAGGGTGGCGGGAAGGCCTCGGTAGGGAGGCAGCTCGAAGGCCGGCACGACCTCAACCTCGATCGTGAGCACGACCCGGGCGTGGACCGACTCCACCGAGGTGATCCGGGGCTCGAGGGTGAGCACGAACCGTTCGCGCTTGGCCTCGAGGTCCGCGAATGCCTGCGCGAGGACCGCGAGGAACCGCTCCTCGGCCTCTTCTCCAGAGGCACGACGCACAAGCTCCGGCGGCACGTGGCCCTTGCGGAACCCGGGGACCACCAAGTCGCGGCTGAGTCCCTTCAGGTAGACCTTGCGCAACCGATCGAGGTCGTCCTTCGACAGTGAGACGGTGAGCCGTCTCTGCCACGGCTGTGGGTGGTCGACCGAAATGGACGTCCTGCTCAGTATGTCGTTCGACAGTCTCACATGCGCTCCCCGAGGAATCGTGTATGGAAGGATTCGCGTCCCCCCGAGGCGGGCGAACCAAGTGGGCGAGCCAAGGGGCCAAGACCTCACAAACCGCGTAATGTACGCACCGTGCTCCGCTCCCGCCAGGCTTTCCCCCAGCCTTCCGGGCTTCGTGCCATCTCGGCCACGATGCGCACCTCGTGGACCCGGCGAGGAGCTCAGCACAGGACCCAGCAGGGGACTCGTGGCAACTCCTCTCCCTCGGTCCCTCCTTCCGACCCTCGGACGCACACCGTGTGGACATGCAGCGCAGGACCGGTCGCAATCCTCGAAGCCGGAAGCGCGCCATCGCCGGCGTCTCCCGCGGGGTGCACGAGCAGGACGTCGGAAGGGTTCAGTCGGCGCATCAGGGTGGCGAGGGCCTCCACGTCGGCAGGGGCATCGTTGAAGCCTGGGAGGAGCACGCTCTGGATGATGAACCTCCCCCGGAACACCCTCCTGAACTCCACCAGAGACTCCACGAGGCGGGGGAACCTCACGCCCCGTGCCGGCCTGTTGATCCGCATCATTGTCTGAGGGGAACCCGCGTCGAGCTTGACGGCGACCACGGCGTACCGGGCCAGGGCATCACGTATCGTCGGGCGAGTGAGGAGGGGGCCGGGGACGAGCGCGCAGGTGGGCCGATCGGTCCGCCTCGTGAGACGTCGGGTGAACGAGACGAAACCGGTCCAGGCGCAGGGGTCCCCTGGGCCCCCGATCACCACGCAGTCGAAGGGCTCGGCGGACGGTGCCGCTTCGATCGCGCCTAGAACCCTGGAGGGGTAGGCGGTTCGTCTCCGGTGGGTGGTGACGCGAACTCCGCGCTCTGCACAGTACACGCAGTGAAACCCACAGCGCCCAGAGAGCCCCGTGACGACAAGGACGCGGCCGAGGATGGGGGACTGGGCGCGGACGACTCGAGGATCCCCCAGACTAGCCGGTGCAGAGGCGGCGTCGATGAGCCAAGACCTCGGGGTTGACGACGTTGGCGGGCGTTCGATCCTCGAAGAGGTCCACGAGGCCTCGGGCCGCGAGGGTGGCCATGGTACGCCGCGTGGAGACGGTCGCGGATCCGATGTGAGGGGCGAGCACCACGTTGGGGAGCTCGGCAAGACCCGGGGTGAGTGCGGGTTCGTGCTCGAACACGTCGAGCCCCGCACCAGCGATGACTCCTTCGCGCAGTGCTTGCACGAGCGCTCGCTCGTCCACCACCGCACCGCGAGACGTGTTGATCAGGATCGCGGTTCGTTTCATACGGGCCAATTCCGCCCCGCCGATGAGGTGATGGGTCGCGGGGGTGAGGGGCACGTGGAGCGAGACAAAATCGCTTTGGGCGAGGAGGTCTCCCAGGGCAACGCACCGTGCCCCCAAGTCATCCATCTGAGGCTTTCCGCACGTGTCTGAGTATAGGAGGCTCATGCCGAACCCCATGGCCCGGCGCGCCACGGCCGTCCCGATCCTCCCCGCGCCCACGATGCCCAGGGTCGTGCCGAAGACCTCGTGGCCCAAGAGGAGGAGGGGCCCCCAGCCGGTGAACCTCCCCTCGCGTACCATGCGATCACCCTCGACGAGCCGCCTGGCGACCGCGAGCAGGAGACCCCACGTGAGGTCCGCCGTCGCCTCGGTGAGTACCCCTGGGGTATTCGTGACCACGATCCCACGCCTCGTCGCGTGGGCAACGTCGATGTTCTCGAAACCCACGGCGTAGTTTGCGACCCCCACGCACCGCGTCGCCTCGTCGAGGAGTGCCGCATCGATGCGATCGGTGAGGAGACAGAGGATCCCGTCTGCCTCCCGTATCTCGCGCACGAGCTCCTCGCGCGAAAGCGTCTCCCTCTCGTTCACGACGACCTCGACGCCTGCGTTGCGAAGGAGCTCAAGCCCTTCGTCTGGGATCTGGTGGGTAACGAAGACCCTCGGCATGGGTTCCCTCCTCTCGCCTCGGCTGGTACTCTTCTTGAGTGCGACCCTCGAGAGGCTCCGGACGTGGGGCAGCGTTCCCGGACCGATGGCCGATGTGGCTCCCCTACCTAGGAACCGCACGTCGTTGGTCAAGGGGAAAGGGGGCTGGTGCCCTCTCTGGCACGGGCTCGCCTTGGAGTCGCGTACCGGCCCGCGTATCTTCGCGCTCTCGGCGAGGGTTGCGCACCGGGTGTCCTAAGCGAGACGACGCGGCCGTCGCGTCCTTCTCTGATCCCACGGAGGAGCCCCATGCCTATCATCGAGAAGCTCGGCTCATTCTACCTCGGTCGGGTCTATGACCTTGCTTCCGGGAAGCGTCTTGAGAAGCCGATCATGTACGACGCGCGCCACCTCGTCACTCACGCGGTGTGCGTGGGGATGACAGGTTCGGGAAAGACCGGGTTGTGTGTAGACCTCATGGAGGAGGCGGCGATCGACAGAGTCCCCGCGATCATGATCGATCCGAAGGGCGACATTGGGAATCTCCTCCTCACGTTCCCGGACCTGAGACCGGAGGACTTCGAGCCCTGGGTCAACGTGGACGATGCACGACGCAAGGGCATGAGCATTCCTGAGTACGCGCGCTTCGTCGCCGAGGCCTGGGCGCGCGGGCTGGCCGAGTGGGACCAGGGGCCGGATCGTATCAGGCTGCTTCGGGGGAGTGCGGACTTCCGCATTTACACGCCCGGATCGGAGGCAGGCCTGCCCATCTCGATCCTCTCCTCGCTCAAGGCGCCGTCTCTGAGCTGGGAGGAGGACCCCGAACTCCTTCGTGACCAGATCACCGGCACGGTGAGCGCCTTGCTGGGCCTCGTGGGTATCACGGCCGATCCTCTCCAGAGTCGCGAACACATCTTGCTCTCCACGATCTTCGAGCACTCTTGGCGCCGAAACGAGGACATGGACCTCGCGCGCCTCATCTCCGCGATTCAGACACCACCGGTCCGGCAGGTGGGAGTCTTCGACGTGGACACCTTCTTCCCGCCGAAGGACCGGTTCGCGCTCGCCCTCGCCCTCAACAACATCCTCGCATCACCCGCATTCGCCACCTGGCTCAAGGGAGACCCGCTCGACATCTCGACCCTGCTGTACGATCAAGCCGGCGTCCCCCGGCACAGCATCTTCTACATCGCCCACCTCACCGATGCGGAACGCATGTTCTTCGTCACCCTCCTCCTCGAGCAGGTGGTGAGCTGGATGAGGAGGCAGGCCGGGACCACGAGTCTTCGTGCCCTGCTCTACTTCGACGAAGTGTTCGGCTTCCTCCCCCCCGTCGCCATGCCACCGTCGAAGCGCCCCCTGCTCACCCTGCTGAAACAGGCGCGCGCGTTCGGGTTGGGCATCGTGCTGTGCACCCAGAATCCCGTTGACCTTGACTACAAGGCCCTCAGCAACGCGGGCACCTGGTTCATCGGCAAACTGCAGACGGACCGCGATAAGGCACGGATACTCGACGGCCTGGAGTCGGCGAGCGCCGCTGGTGGGGGGCAGGCGAACCGCGCGACGCTGGATAGGCTCATCTCCGCCTTGTCCTCGCGCATCTTCCTCCTCCACAACGTGCACGCGGAGGAGCCCACCGTGTTCGAGACGAGGTGGGCGATGAGCTACCTCAGGGGCCCGATCACGAAGACCCAGGTGCGCAACCTGATGGCGCCACGCACGGTCCGTCAGATCGGGGACACGGCCCCCCCGCGGGTCATGACCGCTCGCCCGGTCCCCCTCCGGCCGGTCCCGACCGCTGCGCCGAGTCCCGGGACGGCCTACACGACGGACCCGCCAGTCCTGAACGTGCCCACCGTCTATCTGCCGGTCAGGGTGATGCCGCCCAGGACCCTCTATGCCGGCATGGGCGAACCGCCAACCCTCGTCTACGACGCGGCCTTCGCGCTCGTGGTGTCGCTTGCGTTCGTGGACTCCAAGCTCCTGCTCAACGTCACGAGGCAAGCCGGCCTGCTCGTGGACGCGCCCAACCTCGTGCCCATCACTCGGTGGGACCAGGGGCAGCCGCTGACCCTCGATCCCAGTGTCATGCTCCCCAATCCCGAACCCCAGGCCTGGTTTGGCCCGGTGCCTGCTCCCCTCACCACCGTCGCGGGTCTGCGGTCTCTCGAACGCCAAGGCGTGGAGTTCCTGCTGCAGTCCCAGGTCCTCCAGCTGTCCTACAGCCCGATGCTCAAGCTCGCGGCCAGGCCAGAGGAGACGGAGGCGGAGTTCCGCCTGAGGCTCCAACAGGCCGCGAGGGAACAGCGCGATGCCGAGGTCCAGGCCCTGCGGCGCAAGGCCCGAGCCCTCGTGGATCGCCTCGAGGCCCAACTCGAGCGCGAAGAGCGTGAGCTCGCCCGGGATCGCGCCCGGCTCTCCGCGCGCCAGAAGGAGGAACTGATCGCCGCAGGCGAGACCCTGCTGGGCATGTTCGGGGTCCTCGGCCGGCGTCGCACGCCCTCCTTGTCCCGGATCGCGAGCAAACGCCACGTCGCCACGACCGCCAAGCACGACGTGCTGGAGTCCGAGCAGGAGGTCCATCGCCTCAGGGGGGAGCTGGAGGCACTGCGTCGTTCCTTGGACGAGCAGGCCGACGAGGTGGTCAGGCGGTGGAACGAGGCCTCGAGCGTGATCGAGACCTACACGATCAGGCCGCGTAGGAGCGACACGCGGGCGATCCTCGCCGCCCTCGCCTGGGCGCCGTCGTGGGAGGTGAGGGACGGGTCCCAAGTCAGCCGTGTCCCCGCGTGGACGTGAGGGCCTCGCAAGAGGACACGCCCCCCGGCTCGGCGCCCGCACGACGAGGGGTGTGAGGTGATGTGGCACGCGCGCTAGCGCGTGCCGAAGTCGAATTCACCCACCGTGGCCGAGGGCGCCGACGCGTTGCCCCAGACGTCCACCGGCTCCACCCGGTAGAACGCGTGGAGGTCGACGTTGCCCACGACGCCGGGATCCTCGTCCACGAAGAACGCGAAGGGCACGATCCCCACGAGCGACACCTGGGGGTCGGCCGCGAAGAAGGGGGTCGTGGCGCGGTATACGCGGTAGCAGGCGACCTGTTCTGGGTTGGCCTGGATGTCGGTCGTGACGGGCGACCACGTGAGCACAATCCTCCTGCCGTCGATCTTGTTGCGGACCACAGGGTCCTTGGGCGGGACGTCCTCGCCCTCGAGCATCTCGAGCATGAGCCTGCCCTGGGCGTACGGGGTAGACACCCCGAGGAGCCACCCCAGGGTGGGTGCGAGGTCCCACACCTGCGCGAGGGTAGTATCCTCGATCCCGGTCTTGAAGTCGGGCCCCAGCGCCACGAGTGGGAGGTGCCGACACCCGTGGCACGCACAGCCGTGCTCGGTCCAGTCGTGGTCGTGCCGGCCATGGTCTGCAGTGATGATGAGCGCCGTCGTCCCGACGAACGGGGGCGTAGTCTGTAGCCACTGCCACAGGGCGACCGCGAGGCTGTCGGCCGTACGGATGGCCGAGAGATATCCTCCCCAATCTCCCGTATGCGCCACCTCGTCCACATCGGCGAGGCAGAGCATGGCCACGACCGGGGGGACGGCCGCGGCCGCGGTCATGAACGAGGAGACGATCGCCTCATCTGACGCGCCGGGGCCGATCACGAGCGCGCTGTCCTAAGGCCCATACCCGGGGAAGGAGGACCACGAGAGGGACCGGAGCTTCTGCTTCTCAACCACGAGGAGGGTCTGGTCCGAGGGAATGCCGGTCTGGTCTCGCACGTACTCCCAGAGCAGGGGTTTCGTCGGCGGCTGGCTCCCGTCGTTCGGGAGGCCCTGGAAGGCCCCTGAACCAAGCATCGCGTGTCCTGAAACGGTCTGGGTGGGGCCGTTGTTGTAGAGCCCGTGCGAGACGTCCCCCTGTGGTCGCAGCACCCCCCAGATGCGCGGGATGTTCGCGTGGGTGCTGTCTTCAAGGAACTCCGTGTCGCGCACCCCGTCGATGACGAAGAACACCACGCGCTGCGTCTGGAAGGCTGCGCCGTCACGCCACGAACCGCACACGATGGCCAGCCCCCAGGCCAGCGCCAAGAATCCGACCCGCGGCACGTGCTAGCGCAGCACCTTGAGGAGGAGTGCCACCACGGCGATGACGCCGAGGAAAAACAAGGCGATCTTCGCCTTTGACCACGGCCGCTCGCCCTGCACCTCCCCGGTCCTCCCGTTGACGATGAAGCGGTAGACCTTGTCGCGATACCGATAGGCGCTGATCCAGACGGGGAGCAGGATGTGCTTGAAAGTGATGTTGTCGTACCGTGTCTTCACGACGTGGATGCGCTGGTGATCTCCGCCGATGTCCGCGCGGATGGCAGCGTGAATCTCCCCATCCATGATTTCCTTGGCCCGCTCGAACCCTTCCTCGAGCCCGACCTGGTACGCCTCGGCCCCGAACCCGCTGAGGTACGCGTCGTCGTACGGCACGAGGTTCTCGAGGTCCCAGGGCTCCAAGCGCTCGGTCTTCGCACGGGGAAGGCTCTCGCTCGCGAGGACGAGCACGTCGTCGAAGTCATTCCACACCACGCCGCTCACCGGGGTCCACCGGGTCTTCACCACCTGGCGCGTCCTCGTGACCAGCCTCCCGTCTGGGTCTTTGGCCTGGTAGGTCTCTGTGACGGTATAGTCGTCCCCGCGCTCCCCGCGGTAGAAGCTCGTGGTATTGGCGTCGTAGGTCCAGTAGGGGATATACATGCCCCTCAGGCTCTCGGCCACGCGCGCGAACGCTCTAAGGGTCCCAGGAGCGAACCACTGCCGCTTGAGCCACTCCCGGAAGCGTCGGGCTGCCTCCTCCCTCGTGATCGCAAACGGGAGGAGGGCCTTCGGCTTGATGAATCGACGGGGCTGCGCCTTGATCATAAGCTGCGTGCCGCAGAACGGGCAGTGACTCAGGGTCGTGTGCGCCTCGACGGTCGAGGTGGCACCGCAGGCCGTGCAGGTGGCGGTGTTGGGCTCCATGTGCTCCTGTTCGGCGGAGGCCCTCTCGAGGTACGCATGGAAGTCCAGCTCGACGATCTCCTCCTCGGACGACGGCAGGAGGGTCTCCGCCCCACAGTAGGGGCAGTTCAGCACACCTGCCCCAGGCGCGAACTCGAGCTTGGCCCCGCACGAGCGGCAGGGGAAGGTCCGTGCAGGCACTGGAGGGTTCAGGGCAGCGGGGGAGGAACCGGGGGGGGAACCGTGCCGAACAACCCCGCGAGCTCAGGCACCTGACCTGCGGGTGTCCACGCCGACATCCCCTGCCTCCACACGAGGGTCTGGGGGGTGAGCTGGCCTTCCGAAACCTTGCGCTGCAGGGCAGTCATGTCGAACGGCCCCGCCTGTGTTCCCCCCAGTGCCACGTAGAAGACCGGCAGAGGGGGCGGGGGGGGAGCGGCCGGGGCTTGGGATGCCTGCGCGATCTGCCCGGCCATCGCCGCCCCTGCCCCGATGCCCACCCCGGCTGCCGCGAGGCCTCCGGGTGTGGAGGCAGCCTCCCTGATGGCGCTTGCGGTCTCGTACTGGGTGTAGGCCTGCAGGTTGCCGATCGCCCTGATCGCTCCTCCCTTGTCGATTGCTTTCTCCACCTCCTCCGGCAGACCGATGTCCTGCACCTGCACCTCGGTCAACTCCAGACCGTACTTGGCGAAATCCGGGGCGATCCTCTCGCGGAGCATGCTCCCCAACTGCGTCACCTTCGGCTCGAGGTCGATGACCGGAACGCCGAGCTCAGGCATCACCTCCTTGATCCTCGTCCCGATCTTGCCCCGCAGGTTCTCGTGGATCCCCTCGAGGGTGAAGAGCCCGTCCGTCCCCACGATCTCCCTGATGAACAGCGCGGGGTCCTTCACGCGGATCGCATAGAGACCGAACGCGGTCACGCGCACGACGCCGAACTCCGGGTCCCTCATGGTGCATGGACCAGGCGTGCCCCACTTGAGGTTCGTGAACTGTCGCGTACTGACGAAGTAGACCTCGGCCTTGAAGGGGCTGTTGAAGCCGTGCTTCCACCCCTTGAGCGTGGTGAGGATCGGCATGTTCTCGGTGTAAAGCGTATATGTCCCAGGGTAGTAAATGTCCGCAAGGTATCCTTCGTTGATGAAGACGGCGACCTGCCCCTCACGCACGACGAGCTTGGCCCCGTACTTGATCTCGTTGCCATAGCGCTCGAACCGGTAGACAAGGGTGTTGCCGGTGTCGTCGAGCCACTCGATGATGTCGACGAACTCGCCGCGTATCTTGGCGAACAACCCCATGATGCTCCTCCTTGCCCGAAAGGCCCGATCCCGTGGAGAACACCCGCCAAGCTACGATGAGGTTTCGTTCCTGCAAGCCACGCGCATCCTCGGGGACGCCCGCGCTCCCCTGGCCATGATGCCTGAGAAAACGTGAACCCCTGGTACGCACGAGGCCGCGCGTGACCCGCGCGCCACTGGCTCACGGATTGGGAAGCCCAGGCGGATCCCTTCGCTCGCCTCACCAGTACTCACGCTCGATCCAAGGCTGGGGCCGAGGAGGCGGGTCTGTGTGTAAGGATCCCTCCAAGGCCTGCGTCGAAAGACCCGCCGCACACACAGGGATGCTCCATGCGCTCACTCGACGCTTCTGGCGGTGAATGGAGATTGCCTCCCTGGTCCGGTGAAGCACCCCGTTCGGGGGGCCTCTCTGGAAGCCGAGTAGGAGCGCTCCATCTGGGGGAACCGAGTCGCACTCCTCCACCTTACGTGCAACCCGCAAACCAAATCCTGCCTCATCCCCAACCTCGTACCGTGAGCCCCGCGGCCCATCCGGACGAGGCTGTGCTCTCCCGCCCACCTGGTCACGACCGCCGGCCTTCGCCCACGAACTCCTCTTTCCGCTCTTGCAGGATGTATGTTCCAGATGGAACCCGCCTCCCGGACCTGGCACGCAGATCCCACACGAACCCCTGGGCCCCCTCGCCGCGCGGCCTCTCCCTCCGCATGGCCACGAGCTGCCCCTGCAGGTTGTAAACCTGAAACACGGGTGCCGTATCCCGGGCGATTGAGTAGTCTGCCGCCACCCGTGGACAACCCCGAAGGGATTGGGGTGAACGGTTGCGAGCGCCAAACCAGACGCCTTGGGTGAGTCAGACCACCTCGTCGCCGCATCAGGATCGATTCCCTGCCTATCGGGGGCCGATCTTCTCACTGGCGGACTCGGCGCCCACAGGGCACCAGCTCCCGCCGAGATGCCCATGATCCCACAGGAACCAAGCCCATGATACCAGCCGGGATCGTCCCAGCCTGATGACGTCACGCTGAAGCGGAGGGTCATCGCTCCCCCGGGATCACAGGAAGCACACATCGTCGACCAACGTCTTGTCTTCCCATCCATCCGGTTCACAGCAATCGCTGTCTTCCTGCGGTGGCATGTGCTTGTGCACCCACCAACCACCAACGAAGCCCGGCGACTCCGATACCATAAGGTTGTCAGAAAACACTTCGTTGCAGAAAGCTCTGCATCCCGGAGAACACAAGGGGACAGAACTCCCATTCGAGAACACCAGCTGGTCCATGCACGCGGCGCAGTCACACGGAACGAGGCGATCTTCCTCTCCATCGGGGCGGATCCGGGAAGGGTCCAGAATGGCGTAGCACTGGCCCACGACCCACGGACTCACGCACTCGCCCGTGCCCGCGAAAGAACACACCGCCTCTGGATCCTCACCGCAGCACCGGACGATTCAACTCTCCAACAGCCAAACTGCTGGTGGTCGGCACCGATCCACTCCGCCTGCGGAGAATCTGCTTCTGATTCAAAGAACATGTGTCCAACCCCATCGAGGTCGTAGTACCGAATACCGAGATCCCTGCCGAATACCCAGCATCCTCCCTGCACCGGATCGCCCGCGCACACCAATCGATCCGTCCCACTCCCCGCGCCCAGCGAGACCGACACAAGAACCTCTCCATACTTGTCATAGCCGCCAAGCCTCCGTGAGCCATCGCTCGTCCGCTCCAGCACCCAGAGATCCGGGCTCACTGGCCACCAGTGGTTCAGGTCGGCCATGTCCGCATCCGGATTGTACCCAGGATCGTCCCAGCTTCCGTCCTCCTCACGGCTGATTACATGGTCGGGAGTCGGATCGAGGTGGTTCCCTGCCATGTCCGTGCCGCGGACCAAGAGCCGTCTCCTACCAAGCGCTCCGGCCACCGGGATCAGCCCCTCCCATATCGTGTGGTCCTCGTCAACCCAGTCTCCCGGCACCACCTCGCCTGCCTCGACATCCCAGGAACCCATGACCAAGGCCTCCGCCATGCACTCACTGAACTCCAGCCGCACCAGCAGCTCTTCGTCAACTGCCGCGGGCTCCCGATGATGGATCCGTAGTGCCAGCTCGGTTCCTTGCGTGAGCTCCCATTCCGCCTGGTACAGCGCATTCCAGTCACGCTCCTCCGGAGAGCCGCCTCCGCCCGTGCCCTTCGAGCGCGATTCCTCGGCGATGTCTGCTCGGCCCCGCCCTGGCCCGATGCACTGTCGATACACCTTGGTGCCCTTCAAGAACGGCGCGAAGTTGTCGACCACGACCAGCCTCTGGGCCTGCACGTCGGGGAAGAACCCATCATTGACCGTGACTCTCACAAAGTAGGAGCCGTCCTTGAACTCTGGATAGCCGGGCTTGTTCGGATCTGCATCCTGTGTGGCGTCTTGTGCCTCCCACGGTAGACCGCCATTCCTGACCATTCGCGTGTTCCAGCAGGCGGCTCGGGCCTCAACTGACCAGTTGTCAGGCATCTGGTCGTGGTAGTTGGTGACCGAGTAGAACGCGTTTTCATTCGTGCTCGGGAAGTGTGCTGTCTGGCGGTAGACCGCCTTGGCCATGCCGGCGGGCAGCTTCGAGATGTTCTCCCCTTGGGCGTTCTGGATCTCGCCTCGGAACTCCCGGGTGTAGGGCCCAACCACCGTGAGGCTGCCAAGCCATGGCACGCGGATCTCGTACCCGATGGCCGCAACACCCAGCGAGCGATCATCGCCCGGCTGCCCCGGTTGTCCAAACCAATCGTCCACCCTGGCCACGATATCGACCTTGCCGAACACGATCTTGATGCGCCGTGACGGCCAGTTGGGGACATCATACGGACAGACGAAATCCGGGAGCACCTGGTTCGGATAGCACGGGCTCGATTCGTCGAAATCGAACGTCACGTACTCGTACTCAGGGCCAAAGAAGGGTGCCACCGGGTCAGCAGTGACCACCACGCCCGCACCCTTGAAGACCCGCAGCGGGTCCTCGATCACTGGCGACCACTCCGTCCGCCCGTTGTCTCCCATGCGGATGCGGTCCAGGTGAAGATGATCCGCCTCAGGGTGGATTATTGTCAGAACATCCCCGGGATCGCGCGTCCAGCCGTATGGGCTTTCGCCCTCGGAGAGCTCTTTGACCCGCTCGTCATCAATGTGTCCGTACAACCATCCCTCGTCGAGAGGCTCGTTTGCGGCGCCAAGGTCCTGCACGATGACCGACGCCTCGCCCGGTTCCTTCACTTCGACGGACGTGTCGATACCGTCAGGCCTCGTGATGATCTTGTCGTCCCACCGCATCCCCGTCACCCGCCCCTTGGCGATCGAGAACACTCGGGAGTAGGGCTGAGGGGCAATGTCCAGACCAGGATGCAGATAGGGACCTGAGCAGTACCCTGAGTAGTCCTGGTACTCGCCAAACGTCGTCCACAACTCCTCAGAGACCGCGGGCCACCGGATCGTTTGCGCGAATGAACTTGAAGGAGCGACGAGGACTGCAGCCCGCGCCAGCATTGACCAACGCATTGCCGCCTCCTATTCCACCGTAACCCGGTACAGCGCGCACCGCTTCCCGTAGGTCACCTCATCGTAACACATGAGGTAGAAGTACTCCCCAAGCTCGGTGAGCACGGTCCTCCTCTGCAGGGGTCGACTGAGAGTCATCCAGACAGCTTCACCTCCCGCCCCCAAGAGCCAAACGGTGCGAGGGTTCGGATAAGGGCTCTTGTCCATGGCGAGCACCCATCTGCCGTCATCCGACATCCAGGAACAAAGCATCTCCTTCCCTTCCCCTGGATCGAACTGCCAGCAACTCTGCGGGCCTTGGCGTCGCGCCACCATGACGCTCGCCCCCTTGTGCATGCCGAACGCACCATCAGGCGTCGTACGCTCACGTCCTTCCTCGCTGGACGGCCGCGCATTCACCACCCTGCGCACGATAGACCCGTCGGCCCCGTGGAACAACAACGAATCAGCGGTTCCCTGCACCGCGATGCCGCCGTTGCCTAGGTCGCGCGACTTCCGCCACGGAGATTCCCACCGCATCACCCCGTCCGTCCCCCAGACCTGCATGTTCCCATTGCAGAACGTCACGCAGGTCAACCCATCAGACGAGAACTGATTGAACAGGTCGAAGTCGCCAGGCTCCACTCCCAACGGGATCTTCGCCCCTACCTCTCCCGTCCGCGTGTAGACCGCGATCATTCCACCCTGGCACGGCAGCAGGCCGATGGTCTCTAGATCCCGACCCAACAACCCGTCACCCGTCTCCGCCACCTGCTGCACCCGGCGGGCCTCACCCCGCGTCTCATGCACCAGATTCCAGGCTCGGTCGTACAGCCTACAGACATGTTCATTCCCCTCGAACGCCCTTGTCCACACGTAACTCCCGCGAGTCGACATCGCCACATGGGTCTCGTCTCCCAGACGCGGATGCTTAGGATCCAACCTGACCGTCATGATCCCTGCTTCGTCAATGTCCGAAACGTTGCCGCCTGCCATGCGCAACAAGACGTGGCCATTGTACATCTGAATCCCAACTCTGATCCCCCCCAAATGGCATAGGAGTCTCCATGTCCCACACCTTCGTCACCGTCACCCTCTGGGCAGGCTCCTCGATCCCTAAGCGGATCTTGCTCCCAGCCGACCCCTCCACCCTCGTCCGGATCCGGTTCAACCCCTCGCTCCACAGCTCCACCTCCGCTTCCGCCTCCCCCATGCCCCCGTGCACCTCCTCC
>FWPV01006405.1_pt1 | contig 22497 bp, 20 predicted proteins | sample 2228371 | NCBI WGS metagenome assembly FWPV01 (sample SAMEA103939776, study PRJEB20133) | metagenome | reverse complement strand
TGCAATAGGGGCCTCAGATGCTCCCGCTATCATAACATCTGCCAGGTTATTTTGAATCGCCAGAAATGCGTACCCAATAGCATCCGCACCGACTGCGCATGCCCCCCCGATCGTATTCGAATGACCTTGTATTCCCAGTTCAATCGAAACTTGACTGGTTGCTCCACCAATAAATGTTCTCGTCGCTAAGTAAGGATCAACTCTCTTAAGTCCTTTCTCCAAAAAAACAGCGTATTGTTCTTCCGCAAGCGGAAACCCTCCAAGGGCAGACCCTAAAGAAATCCCGATTCTTTCCTTATCGATGCAAGTCAAATCCAAGCCAGAGTCATCCAAAGCCATTCTTGCACAGGCTACCGCAAATTGCGCAAACCTGTCCATATGTCTGCCTCGTCTCGGGGACATAAAAACCAAGGGATCAAAATCATCAACTTGCCCTGCAATTTGAACTGGATACGAGGATGGATCAAACCGTGTGATTTTCTTAATTCCAGATTGCCCCCTCGCTAAAGAGTCCCAGAACTTGTCAATCCCGATCCCGTTGGGTGCGACCACTCCCATTCCGGTGATGACTACCCTTCTCTTTTCCATAGCTTATCCCGCAAACGTGAAATTATTGGATGAAGTCTTCAATTCAATTATCAAATTTCAAATGGCATCCCCCGTCTCGACAAGAGCGATGCTATTATCATAGAAAATTTTCCCAATGTCAACATTTTTGTACAAACGGAAATTCGAATGGGTGAGAGGATGGGACATTTCAGCAGGATGGGGGCTTTAGCTATGAATTTCAACAAGTTACGAAAATCCTTGAAGGAAGATCGAATTTGTGCTAATTTTCTATAATAAAATCAGCGGGGTTTCAAAATGCATATCGACGAGCAGAAGAAGTTTGATATTCGGAATATCGAAAGAAATATCAAGGCTGGGATAATTACTCAGAAGGATTACGAGGCCTATCTCTCCAAGCTCCCGGATGTCAGCGATAAAATATTCAATCCCGAAGAACCTCCGGATGAACAGGAAGAATCGGAGCTCAAGCGAAAGACTGAGGAGACAGCCAAAAAGAAGGAGACCAAGAAGAAGACCAAGGCCAAGGGAAAGTGAGTATGCCGATTTACGAGTATCGCTGCAACCATTGCAAAAAGGAATTCAGCCTGCTTTTCTTGAATCGAAAACAAGTGGAGGATGCGCAGTGCAAATTCTGTAAGAGCAAGGACCTTACCAGGTTGCTCTCTTCCTTCAGAGTCCACCAGACTGAAGAGTCTCGCTTGCGCGACCTCGACACCTCAAAGCCACAGGGGGAAGACTACTACAAGGATTCAAGAAACATTGGCCTATGGGCGAAAAAGAGAATGAGGGAGCTTGGCGTCGATCTTGGGCCGAAGATGGATGAAATCGTAGAGAAGGCGCGGACGGGAAAGATCCTCGAAGATTATAACAAATGACTTACAGCCTGGAGATCGTTGGTTATTATGGAGGACAAGGACTACTATAGGATTCTCGGTGTTTCGAGGGACGCCTCAGAGGAAGAGATCAAGAAAAGTTATAGGAAAATCGCTATGTTGTATCATCCCGATCGAAACCCTGGGAATAAGGAGGCAGAGGAGAAGTTTAAGCTTGCCTCAGAGGCCTATGAGGTTCTCAGGGACCCCGAGAAGCGACAGATCTACGATCGTTACGGAATTGAAGGACTCAGAGGAACGGGGTTTACGGGATTTAGAGGGTTTGATGACATCTTTTCCGCCTTTGGCGATATCTTCGAGGATTTCTTCGGGTTCGGAAGCCCCTACAGGCGGAGAACGAGGGCCCGTCAAGGGGCTGACCTGCGATATGATCTCAAGATTTCTTTCCGAGAAGCAGCCTTCGGAAAGGAAACGGAGATTGAGATACCGAAGAGGGTCGCATGCGAAGCATGTCACGGAACGGGCGCTAAACCCGGAACCTATCCGACCCAATGTCCATTGTGCAGGGGCACCGGTCAGGTTACCCGATCGCAAGGGTTCTTTACGATCAGCACGACGTGCGGACAGTGTCGCGGTGAAGGATCCTACATCGCCCATCCCTGCAAGGAGTGCCGCGGTACGGGGGTGGTGAGGAGGAACAAAAGAATTCAAATCAAAATACCTGCTGGTGTCGACACAGGTTCAAAGTTGCGAATCAGAGGCGAAGGAGAACCCGGGGAACACGGGGGGCCCCCGGGCGATCTCTTCGTCTTCATTTACGTCGAGCCGGATGATTTCTTTTCACGCGAAGGGGATGACGTTGTCTGTCAGATTCCAATCAGCTTCCCGCAAGCCGCCTTGGGAGCCGAGATTGAAGTTCCGACACTCGATGGAAAAAAGAAAATAACGATCCCAAGAGGAATAGACAGCGGCGAAGTTCTAAGAATAAAAGGCGAAGGATTCCCGAAGTCGAGAGGTTCCGGACGCGGAGATCAGATTGTTCAGGTAATCGTAAAGACGCCCAAGAACCTAACGAAGAGACAGGAAGAGATATTAAGGGAATTCGAGGAAACGATGGGCAGAAAGGAAAAGGAGGAGGGGTGGCGGCGGTTCTTCAAGCAGGATAAGCATAAGTTTACATAATATATCTTATCAGACTAACCGGGAGAAACGACCCTTGGAGCCCGCAAACAACATATCGGGCGTGATCCTGTGCGGAGGCAAAAGCAGCCGCATGGGGAAAAACAAAGCCTTCCTCGAGGTGGACGGCATCCCAATTGTCCAGAGGATTTACGACCTATTCAAGACCTTGTTCCCCGAGATCATTATCGTTACCAACGAGGTGGAGCTATTTGACCGGTTTGAAGCGAGAATCGAACGCGACGTTATCTTGGATTTGGGTGCACTCGGCGGCCTGTACACGGGGATCTACCGTTCCTCTCACCCTTACGCATTTTGCGTGGCTTGCGACATGCCGTTTTTGAAGGCTCCGGTCATTCAGCACCTCATGCAAAAGATGGGCAGTTACGATGTCGTCGTGCCGAGGACGAAGGACGGCTTGGAGCCCCTCCATGCTATCTATTCGAAAAACTGTTTGGGGCCAATCCGGAAGATCATCGAAGAGAAGAAATTTAAGATCCTCGATTTCTATCCGTTGGTCCGAGTTGAGATTGTTGGCGAAGACGAACTTAAAGCTTTGGATCCGTTCGGGGAATCTTTTCTTAACGTGAATACTCCGGAGCAATTGAACTCACTCCGGAAATTGGCGCGTCTCCAAAAAAGATGAAGACAAGAATCGCCACCGTTCTTTCTCTCTTTTCTCTCCTTCTCGGAACTTTTTGTTTCCGCGACGTCTACTCCAAAAATTTAAGCCAGGACGAACAACTCCTCGTCGTTGGTGTGGGAGCCTTTCAGGACGCCTTTTATGACATTGCGGAAACCCAGTTCAAACAATTTCTCAAAGATTATCCAAACCATCCGAAAGCCCACGAGGCCCGCTACTTATTGGCAAGAATATTCTTTCTCAAGAAGAATTTTCAAGAAAGCAAGGCCCTTTTCCTAACGATCCTAAACGAACAGAAGCGCTTTGAATTCACGGATTTTATACTCTACTGGCTGGCGGAAATTGAGATCCGCCTGGGTAATCCCGATGAGGCTCGCAGGCATCTCAGTTCGATAACGAAGAGATTTCCGAAATTCGACTGGATGGATTCCACCTACTATCTCCTTGGGCTTCTTGACCTCCAACTCAACAGGCTCTCCGAGGCGGAGTCCTCCTTCAAGAAGGTTGCCCTTTCCTCGAAGAACAGTCCCCTTCTTCAGCCTTCCCTTTTCTGGTTAGGCCTCCTCGCCTTCCGCCAAAAGGACTATCCAGTGGCCATCAGCCACTTTCGGGCTCTTTCGGGCGATGCCAAATCCCTACCTCCGAGGTATTCGAAATATGCCCTGTTCTTGCTCGGGGAATCCCAGCTCCGATTGGGGAAACCCATCGAGGCCAAAGCGACGTTCCGAACCTTTCTTGACCGATTCAAGAACGACCTTCTTGTCCCAGAGGTCCAATGGAGGGTAGCCTTCTGCGATTATCGGTCGGGTTCCTTGAAGGAATCCGTGGAACTCCTCCAGACCCTAAAAGATCAGCTGAAGGAATCCCCTCTTCTTCAGTCGACGCACTTTTTGCTTGCCAAGATTTTCTTCCTGAACGGAGACTTCTCCGCTTCCACCCGGGAAATCAATTCGATCGTCTATAAATCGCCCGACAACCCTCTCGTGGGACTCTCTTTCCTGACCCTCTTCTGGAATTACGTGCGGTTGGGGGACAGGGACGGCGCAACGAAGGTCTTTCAGCGACTCCAAAAAATGGTCCCCTTCGAGGATGAGAAAAATTTCATCCAGTGGCTCATGGCAGAACTCGTTTTCTATGAGGGGAGAATTCAAGACGCCCTTCCGTACTATTTCAATATTCTCAACTCGAGATTCAGGGAGAAGGCCCTCTATCAAATCGGGCGCGGATATTTCTTCGAGAATCAATTCCGAGACGCCATTACGAATCTCGACATCCTGCTGATGGAATTTCCGAATTCCGGGTATGCTCGGGAAGCCTTATGGGTGAAGGCCGAATGCCTGAACCGCCTGGGAAACGTTGACTTAGCCCTAAACACCTACCAGCTCATCGTGGAAGAGGATAGGAATGATCTTTGGGAGGCCTGTGCCCTGACTCAAATCGGGAATCTCCGGATGGCACGAGAGGAATACCCCACTGCCCAAGAAGCTTTCAAGAAGGTGATGGCAAGATTTCCCAACCACCCTCTCTCCTATCACGCAGCTTGCCAGCTGGGCAATTTGAATTTCAGAACCAACAACCTTGGGGAGGCGATTCACTATTTTTCTCTCGTCTTGAGAGGCAACATCCTCGAACTTTTTGGGGAGGCATACTTTGGCTTAGGAGAGAGCTTCTATCAACAGGGGAAGTACGAGAAGGCCTTCTCAAACTTCGAAGCAGCGATCCGATATCTGAGCGAAGGCTCCTTGTGGTTCTTTTTGACGCATTTGGAGTTGGGAAATCTCCAACGCCAGTGGGGAAGATACGAGGAGGCGAAAAAGGCTTATCACCTGATTCTCGATCGTTCAAAAGACGAGGAGATCAAAAGGGCGGCAAAGATTTTGCTCAATCAATTGGGAACCCCTTGACAAAAGGTCCCTTCTCGACCCGCGCCGATGGAAAAATCTGTGATCGAACGAATGGAGCCAAAGCATTTGGACGAAGTTGTTGCGATCGAACGAGCCTGTTCCCGAACTCCATGGTCGAAGCGGATGTTCATGGAGGAACTCCAGAACCCCCTCGCCCACTGTTTTGTCTGCAGGCGGGATGACTCGGAACAACCGAGCGTCCTGGGGTTTATCTGTTTCCGCAATGTCGGCGAGGAATCCGAGCTTCTCAATCTCGCTGTGGATCCGGTTCACCGCCGCTCCGGCATCGGAAAAGAACTGATGCAGTTCTATTTGAATCTTGCCGAAAAGACGCAGGTCAAGAGATTCTATCTCGAGGTCGAAACCTCCAATCTTTCGGCGATCCGCCTCTACGAATCCTTCTCCTATCAGCCCGTGGCGACCAGAAAGAGGTTCTACCAAGACAGATTCGACGCTCTCGTGATGGTCAGAAAGGCGTGAGCCGATGCCTTTACAAGCCGAAGGAATTGTCCTAAGGAACTGGAGAATAAAATCGGTCTATTTCTTGCTCGAAATAAGTTGTCCCCCGATCTCCAGCGTCATCAAGCCCGGTCAGTTTGTAATGCTTAAAGTCTCACGGAACCGTGATCCGCTTCTCAGGCGTCCCTTCAGTCTTTTCAAGCGGAACCCAAGGGATCAAGGCAGAAGAAGAAAGGGAGAAGGAAATTTCTCCATCCTCTACAAATGGGTAGGAAGAGGGACGCAAAAGATGACCGAGTTGAAGGAAGGTGACAAGGTGGACCTCATCGGACCCCTGGGGAACGGTTTCACGCCTTCGCACGCCCCCTCTTCGAAGCGGGCCGTTCTGATTGGAGGAGGGGTGGGCATCGTTTCTCTCTACTCGGTCGCAGAAGATCTTAAGGCTGGAAGAAAGCTCTCCGTTTTCATAGGCGGAAGGACAAAGGATGACATCTTGTGCGTCGACGACTTCGAAAAGCTGGATTCGGAGATCTTCATTGCTACAGAAGATGGAAGCCTCGGATACAAGGGCACGGTGGTGGACCTCTTCGTGTCGAAGCGGGAAAGGATATGGGCGGAGGGTGCCTGCTCTATCTATTCCAGCGGCCCCGTAGGAATGTTAAGGAGCTTGGCAAAGGCTCTGGGCTCGAAAAAGAATCTTTGCGAAGCCTCGTTTGAGGCTCGAATGGCGTGTGGTTTCGGGGCTTGCTGGGGCTGCGTGATCAGGACGAAAGACCCCACGACCCCTTACCAAAGGGTGTGCAAAGAAGGGCCCGTATTCAATCTGGGGAGCATCGTTTGGAAAGGAAAGTAGCGGACACTCTTGATCCGGATCTCTCTGTGTCTATCGGAAAGCTTAAACTGAAGAACCCCGTGATGGTCGCTTCGGGCACGTTCGGGTTCGCAGAGGAGTATCAGGATTTTCTTGACCTCCATTCCTTGGGCGCGATCATCCCGAAAGGTATTTCGCTCAAGCCGATGATGGGGAATCCACCCCCAAGAATTTTTGAAACGGAGGGTGGGATGCTCAATTCCATTGGCCTCCAAAATCCAGGTTTCTTTGAGTTCGTGAAGGTCAAACTTCCTTTCTTGAGAAAGATAGGAACCCATCTGATCGTCAACTTTTTTGGCAATAGCCAGAAAGAATATACCGAACTGGCAAGGCGTCTGGACGAGCTTTCTGGGGTTTCAGGGCTTGAGATGAACATCTCCTGCCCCAATGTCAAACAGGGAGGAATTCTCTTCGGTGCCGACCCAAAAATGACCCACCGTGTCGTCAGGGCTGTGAGGAAGTCGACCAAGTTGCCTCTCATCGTGAAGCTTTCCCCGAATGTCACCGACATTGCCGTGATGGCGAAGGCCTCCGAAGACGCTGGGGCAGATGCCGTCTCGTTGGTGAATACCTTCAAGGCCATGGCCATCAACATCCACTCGAGGAAACCCGAATTGGGGAATATTGTGGGTGGTCTGTCAGGGCCCGCCCTTAAACCCATCGCCCTCAGAATGGTCTGGGAAGTATTTCAGAAGGTGAAGATCCCTGTCATCGGGATGGGCGGAATTATGAAGGCGGAAGACGCCATCGAGTTCATACTGGCGGGAGCTTCGGCGATTCAGATCGGGACCGCTAACTTAGTCAATCCCAAAACGAGCGTGGAGGTCCTTCGGGGGATAAAGAGATATCTCGTCGAGAACAAGATTGGCCACCTTCGAAATTTGATCGGTGCCTTCCAAACGTGAGGTCGCAGAAAGAGAAAGGCCTCCTCGTTCTGACCGGGGAGGCCCCCTCGTATTGCCTTCTTTTTTTCTCTATATCTACTTACCCTAAGCTTGATCTCCGATGATCCTGGGCGATATGAAAATCAAAAGGTCCTGCCTTGCATCTTCCTTCACCTCTCTCTTGAACAACCATCCCAACAGTGGAATCCTGTTCAGAAGAGGAATACCTTCGCCGGCATCCGTCTTATTGATGGTGTAAATTCCGGCAATGGCCACGACGCCGCCGTCCTTCACCAGGACCTCCGTGATCGCCTCTTTCTTGTCGATACTGGGAACCCCTAAGACAGTCTGTCTAAAATCGGGAGCATCCTTTTTCGCTTTGATACTGAGCTTGATATTTCCGTCATTCGTCACATGAGGCGTTACGGTCAGCTTCAAGTTTGCATCGATAAAATCAGTCGTCACCGTCCCCTCGGTGGTCAACTTGGGATAGGGGATTCGAAGACCCTGTTCAATGGACGCCTCCTTATTGTCCAGGGTGGCTATCTTCGGGCTCGAGATAACCCTGACATCCCCTTTATTCTCGTGAGCGGAGATGGCAATGTCCAGCGATCGGAGCGACCCACGACTGAATATGGCCTCCAGAATGCCGGAGGTCGCGACAGCTCCAGGGACCCCAGACCTGGCAACCGCGGGTAGGTCAACAACCTCCCTCGTCGAGGTTCCAAGGGTCGAACCGGCAGTTCCTCCCCCCATTCCCCAGCTTGTGCTTCCACTCGATTTCTGCAGCTCGAATCCCCACTTGATTCCTAACTCCCTTTGAAAAGACTTGCTCGCTTCCACAATCCTCGCTTCGATGACGACTTGCGGGGTCTTCGTATCCAGTGCCTTGACGAGATTCCTGACCTTCGCAACCCTGCTCGCTATGTCTTTCACAATCAACGTATTCGTTCGATCATCCACCTTCACGTCACCGCGCTCGCTCAAGATGCCTTTGACCTGGGGCATGATATCCTTGGCTGTTTCGTAGTTGATTATCATCAAATCATCCACCAGATCCTCGAATTTCTCCTTGGCCCTCTTTTGTTCAAGGAGGTCCTGCTCTTGTTTCCGAAGCGTCTCTCGAGGGGCCACCCAGATCACATTCCCCACCTGGGTCTTTCCCAAGCCCTTTGCCTGGAGGATAATATCCAAGGCTTGGTCCCACGGAACATCGACCAATCTCATCGTTATCTTCCCGGTGACGTCGTCAGCAGTAATCACATTGAAATTGCTAACCTCCGCAATCAGCCGGAGGATATTCTTGACATCTGCGTCCTTAAAATCGAGCGATAACTTTCTTCCTGTGTATATCTTCTCTGCCTGAATGGGCTCCTCTTTCTTGATCAGCATGGGCTCGGGAGCCTTGACGGGCTCCGCCCGAGGAGCTGCCTTCTCTTCTGCAGCCCGAGGTTCCGGCACCTTCGCTTCCGCAGCAGGCTTTTCAGGAGCAGGTTTCACTTCCTCTGCCTTAACTGCCTCCTTCTTTTCTTCCTCCCCCTTAACCTCTTCCTTCTTTTCTTCCTCCCCCTTAACCTCTTCCTTCTTCTCTTCTTCTCTCTTTAGTTCTCCAGCAACCTCTTCCTTTTCGGGGGACGGAGCGGGACCTACCCTCCCCTCGATTCTCTTCGGTTTCTCAATGTCGATGAAAAGGACCTTTCCCTCCACGGTCGTTTCGTAGGGCACTTCCTCCCTCATTCTGATCAAAACCCGGACGTCGTTCGATTTTCCCACTTTCACATTCTGTAGCTGAACGTACTCCACCGCGCTTTCGAATTCTCGGGTGTCGAGCGCCCTCTGAAAATGCTTTGGCACCGTAGCATTCTTAATGTCGATGGCAATCGTATTCTTCGTGAGCGTGTGAGACTCATACTTCGGTTCTCCCGTCAGGGTGACGATGATCCGAGATTTGCTGTCCATCTGTTTAAACTGCACCGGGGAGTTTACCTGGACCCTTCTCACCACTTCTTTCGGCGCTGCTGCCTTTTCCGGGAGAACGATTTGGGGCTCGGACGGCTGGGGAACATTCCCGATCGATACAATCAGTCTGTTCTCGAGGGCGTTGATCTGATAGGGGGCCATTTGAGGTTTGGCGGAGTCGAAGACAAATCGCAGTTTCTCCGGATGCTGTCCTATGCGCACAAGTTTAACAAAGGGGTTGGCCGACCGGACATTTTTTTGCGGATAACGCGTCCCGACACCCCAGAGGTCGAGAACGAGCCGAGGGGGTCCGTCGAGTTTGAAGGCATTGTAGTTCTCAATCTTCCCATCCCCGATGATATGGAAAGCCACGTAGTCAGATTTCGATTCCACGGAAATATTGACGACCTCCTTCGCCTTGCTCAATTCCGGTGCCGCAGGGGGTGGGGTGGGAGGCTTTTCTTCTTGGGTCGCCTCCTCTCTCACGGCTGCAACTTCTTTTTCCTTGACCACCTCTTCCTTTTCTTTCTCTTTTGCAGCCTCTTCCTTCTCTTTTGCAGCCTCCTCCTTTCCCTTCTCCTCTTTTACTTCCGCAGCTCTCTTGATCCTCTCGATATCGATAATGAGATTTCGATCTTCCTTCAATATGTTGTAATTCGCAACCTGGATCAGCCCGATCTCAATTCTTCCTTTGTCCTCATATTGCGTGGTCAAGATCTCGCTAATGGTCCCGTTCTCCACCTTGATCGGGGCGTTGATCTGTTTCAGATCGATGTTCGGCACATCGATAGCAATTCTTAAGGGATCCGCCAGAAGCTTATAGAAGGGCGGAGCGATGGGTTCGGAACCCTCCACATGGATCCGCGTGTAATTCTCTTCTTCGGTAAAGGTTATCTTTTGGATCACCGATACCTTTGCCATTTTCGTTGGCCCCTCCGTAGCCGGGGGCGCGACCGAGGGTTTCTTTGCAGCACAACTCATTGCAAAAAGAAGCAACGCACCCCATACAAGCATCTTAACCAATCGAGAAGATTTCATGATTCTCCTCCCTCTTCAGGTCGATGAAGAAATAAGGAAATCTCGTTCACCTTCGCTTGACCGAGGACATCTGAATATGACTCTTCAATGATCACTCGATCCTTAAGGACTGCCTTCACCTTTCCATCATGTCTTCCAATGGCCGTTCCTTTCTTCAACAAGTAGCCTTTTCCCTGCTGGTCTTCCACAAGAGCGACACTCCCCTCCGGTGCAGTAATAATCGCCACTAATTTGAGCTGGCTAATATCGTATTTCTGCAAAGGGGTGAGAAAAGCCGCTTTGGGGCGCTTCTCTGGGGCGAGCTCTATGAATGGCTTAAAGGGGTCAGGCCTGCCCGCGGGATTGTACGAAAACTCCATTTCCTCCTTTTCTTTCTTTTCCTCCTTGGTTTCCTTGGCTGCCACTTGAACCGGCGCGGCCTTCTTCTTTTCGGCACCAGGTTGTTTCGAGGCCGGCGTGATAGGAGGCGGGGAGGTCCCCCCTCCGCAGCTCACAAGAAGGAAGAGACAGACCATCAAAAGGATTGCTACAACGACTCTATTTCCTTGGCGCTTTTCGCACATCTTCGACCTCTTCCTCAAGGGTTGTTTGTTTTCCACCTTTTTTCTCCCCACCTTTCTTTCCCTCCCCCTTCGCCTCTTCAGCCTTTGGTTCGATAAATCGATAGGTATTGATGAGGCAGGAGGTTCTCACCAACAATTCCCCTTCCGCTTTCCCCTTCTCTTTATCCTTTGCTCGTACCATGTTGAAGTTAACCACGTTGATGATCCTCGGGAGCTTACTTACCCGGTCGAAGAAGACCCCGGTATTATGGTAGTTGCCAAGGAAGACCAATTCGATCGGAACTTTCGCATAAAATTGCTGGGGTTCCTCCGGCTTGGGTCTGAACAGGGTGAAATCGAGCTTCGACTCCTTGCCAAGGGAGGAGATGTTCCTCAGAATTTCTGGGATTTCTTTCTCGTTGGGAAGTTGGGTCAGGGCATTCTTCAGTTCCTCGTTCAACTGCGCCACCTGTTTCTTGAACTTTTCAAGCTCCTTCGCCACCGTTTTGCTCTCGTTTAACTGCCTGACCAGGTTGTTCAATTCATTCTTCAATGCGCTCAGCTCGTCCTGCTGTGGCATGAAAAAGGCATACCCGTAGAGCCCGAGGATCACACAGACGATGACGACGAGGAGCAAAATCTTCTTCGATGTTGGAAGCTTGTAGATCGTGCCCAAATCCAGAGCCATCTTGGTTCTCCTTTTGCGTTACATAAATGCAATCTCACAGGAAAGAATAAATTTTTTCAACGGAATCTTGCTGACCTCAATCTGCTCGGCGACGATTAGGTCCACATTCTTGAAAAGCTTCGACTTCCGAAGATTGGTCATGAAGTTCGCCACCGTCTCGTCATCGAGGGCAACCCCCTCAATTCCCACCTTGGCTCCGTCTTTTTTCACCGATTCGAAGTAGACCTTCTCCGGTTTATCGATGCTCAGTTCCTCCAAGATCATCGCGGGGGTCGACTTCTCCTTCCGAAGCATGTTGATGACATTCAACTTTTCTTGGAGAATCTTCTGCTGCTCTTTGGCCTTGTTGAACTCCGCGCTCAGCGACTTGTAGTACTCGATCTCCTTCTTCGTGCTCGAAATCTGCGCAAGGGTCTTCTCCATCTCGCTCCCGACCATCCACTGAGCTACGAGGATGACGACCAGCACCAGGACCATGGAGAGAAGGAACACGACGATTTCCTTCCTCAGGCCTATCCTTTTCTTTTCCTTCCGCACCTTCAACAGATTGATCTTGATCATCTGTCCCCTACCCTTCTTGAGGCCAGGCCCACGGCGACCGCCATAAATGGGCCGATCTCCCTCAGATATTCCATGTCAAACTGCCTCCCCGTATATTCGATCTTCCGAAACGGATTGACAACCTCGACGGGAATTCCAATCTGTTCCTGCAAAACCATATCGAAATCTTTGATCTTCGATCCCCCTCCACTCAAATATAATTTGCTCACCTTTTCGTAGGTCGTTGTGGATTGGAAAAAGTCGAGCGAATTCCCAATCTCCACAGCCAAGGCTTCAGAAGCCGATCGGAGCACATCTTGGACCGCAGGTTGAGAGGCGCTCTCCCCCCTGCTCCCCACCTTGATCCTCTCCGCCTCTTCGTAGTCAATGTGAAGTTGACGTTGAATCTCCTCCGTGATTTGGTTGCCGCCCTTAAAAATATCTCTCGTGAAACTTGAGGTGTTGTTCTTCAGGATATTGATGTTCGTGATGCTCGCCCCCACGTTGGCGATGGCAACGATCATATCCCTGTCGATATCGTAATTGATCCCGAGCATGTTTTCCAAGGCGAAGGAATCCGTGTCGATGATGACAGGATTGAGTCCGGCTTCGACGATGACCGATTGATAGTCGGTGATAATGTCCTTCTTGGCGGCCACCAGTACCACGTCCATCAGATCTGGGTTCTCTGGGCTCGCCCCCAACATGTGGAAATCAATGTTCACGTCGTTGATATCGAAGGGGATGTATCGCTCGGCCTCCCATTGAATCGACTCTTCCAGTTCCGCTTCGGTCATGAAGGGGAGCGTAATCTTTTTGACAATCACGGAATGGCCTGAAACTGACGTCACGACGTCCTTTCGCTTCGTCTTGGTCGTGGAGATGAGATCCCGAATGGCATCGATGATCGTCACCGAGTCCATGAGGGCCCCATCCACGATCGCCTCGGGTGGCAATGGGGAGATCCCTAAGTTCTCCAGCTTAAATCCGCCTTTTGTTTTGGTCAGCTCAACCAACTTGATCGAACTTGACCCGATATCGAGTCCAAGGACATCCTTTTTCTTCGGTAAGAACATTTTTTGCCCCTTTTTAGTGCTTAATTAACACCAATTAACAGTCAATTATTTCCATATTTCTCCGATTGTCAAGTAAAAAATCCATTACTCCAAGAAGTTTTGAAGAGTATCTGATGAAACTTCATAAACCATATTAGGATGTTCGATTAATCCTTTGAAACCATTCACGAAGTCTCCAACAGGTTATATTTTCTTATTTTCGCCCTCAACGTTGCTCTTGAAATCCCCAAGACCCTTGAGGCCTTCGATTTGTTCCAGTCAAGGCTTTTGAGGACCCTGGTCAAATGTATCTTCTCCACACGAGCCAAGGACATTTCCTCAGTAATTTCCACAAGCTCTTGGGCAGTCACGGCACCGTCTTCTCCGTCATTGCCCTTTCTCAGCTCAAAGGGAAGATGCTTCGGAGTGATCAATTCTTGATCAGTTAGGATCATCGCCCTCTCGATAACATTCTTCAACTCTCTCACATTTCCTGGCCAATGGTACTGGGTCAATAGATTCTTCGCTTCTTCGGAGAACCCCCGAATGCTCTTATTATGTTCCCGATTGTACTCTTCGATGAATAGATTTGAGAGGACGAGGATGTCTTCCACCCTTTCTCGCAGAGGAGGCATTTCGATGACCATGACCTTCAGGCGGTAATAAAGGTCCTTCCTGAACAGGCCCTCCCTCACCAGCGATTCCAGATTCTTGTTGGTCGCAGCGATGATTCGAACATCGACCTTCAGCTCCCTCTCTCCTCCCACTCTCATGAAGGTCTGGTTCTCAAGGACCCTCAGAATCTTCGACTGCAAGAAAGGTTTCATGTCACCGATTTCGTCCAAGAATACGGTACCCCCATCGGCCAATTCAAAAAGCCCCTTCTTTGTATTCTTCGCATCGGTGAAGGCCCCTTTTTCGTACCCGAAAAGTTCGGATTCCAGCAGAGAATCCGGTATGGCGCTGCAATTGATCTTCATCAGCGGTTTATTGCTCCGTTTGCTGTTATAATGGATCGCATTGGCGGCCAATTCCTTTCCGGTCCCGCTCTCCCCCTGAATGAGAACGGAGGTCTTGTGAGTTTTGCTGATCATTCCGATCAGCTCCCGGACGTACTGGATTTGCGGGCTCACCCCATGGATGTGGCTATTTTGGAACTCCTCTTTCTGTTGCCGATGAAGCCTCCGAACTTCGTTGATTAAGCTCTTCGTCTCCAATCCCTTCTCGATCAACAACTTCAATTCTTCCAGCTCGAAGGGCTTATTGATATAGTGATACGCCCCCGATTTCATGGCAGAGACCGCGGTTTGGACGTCCGAATAGGCCGTCATCATTATGACCAGGATCTCGGTATCGATCTCCTTGATTTTTTTTAGAACCTCAATCCCATCCACATCGGGAAGCCTCATGTCGAGCAAAACGAGATCGATAATATTTTTCCTGATGATGGAGAGGGCTTCGTTCCCGGTGCTTACAGAAAACGTTTCGTACCCCTTCTTTCTCAGAACATCGGAGAGGGTATGTTGCATCACCTCGTCGTCATCGACAATTAAGAGCGTCGGCTTCATACCACCTCCGAAATCACGGGCAGATGGATGATGAAGGAAGTCCCCTTATCCAGTTTGCTTTCCACTTTTATCGTCCCACCGTGTTTCTTGATAATCTGGTACGTGATGGAAAGGCCCAATCCTATTCCCTTCGGCTTCGTGGTGAAGAACGGATCAAAAATTCTATGGATGATGTTGGGGGGGATCCCTTTTCCAGTATCGGAGACGACGATCTTGATGAAGTTCTGGCCAGGCCCTTCGGCCGTGTGGGAAACGGCCGGGTTCACCTCGATCTTCAGTTCCCCCCCGTTGGGCATCGCCTGGATGGCATTGAGGAAGAGATTCAGGAAGACCTGGTGCATTTGGTTCTTATCGACCTTCACTTTCGGAAGCTGGGGGTGGTAGACTTCGGTGAACCGAACCCCTTGGTCGGCAATCTCCTTGAGGAGGAAGGGAATAATTTCATTAATGATATCTCTCACCGAGCACTCGACCAGGTTCAATTTCTGAGGCTTCGCAAAGGAAAAAAAGGTTTTTAAAAGGTCGTTGAGCCGATCGATTTCCTTCGTAATCCGGTTGAGGTATTCCCGTCGGGTATCGTCCTTCGACATCTCCTCGCTCAGCGCTTGTGCTGTCGTCTTGATGCCAGCCAAGGGATTTCGGAGCTCGTGGGCGATCCCTGAGGAGAGCTTTCCCAAGGAAACCAATCGATCCATGCGCAGGATTTCCTCCTGAATCTTGACCACGCTGGTCAGGTCTCGGAAGATCACGATCTTGCCCAGGGTCTCTCCGCGCACGCTCACATGGTTGTTGATGGTGAACCCTACCGGGAACTCCTCTCTGTTCTTTCGTTTCATCCACCCCTCTTTCCTTGTGTCGAGGTCATCTGGATTGTTCAGGAGGGAATGGACAACGCTCTGTTTTTCTCTCAAACCGAAGATGGAGAAGGGTTTTCCAATCACTTCTTCCTTCGAATACCCCAGGATTTTTTCCCCGGCCTTGTTGATATAGGTGACTACGTCGTTCGTCCCCGTGATGATGATTCCGCTCCCTATGCTCTGGATGACGCTCTCCATGAAATTCTTGACGTCCTCCAGTTCCTGGGTGAGCCGATAGATCGTCTCTTCCTTTTTGATCAGTTCTTCGAGAATCTCTTTTCTCGAGATATTCTGATTGAGAAGACGGTGATCCATCATCCTTTACACGCTATAATTTCTTCAGATCCAAAATCGAGATCTCCGCGGGACGATTTTGATACGTCCACCGGGCGATCCCCATGAAATAGTTACCGTAGTCCCCACCCGACTCCATCTGCGTGGTGAGCGTTTGCACGACCTGGTCGATCATCAGCCCCTTGTACTCGCCGTCTTCCATCACAGCGAGAATCCTCCCCTCCGCCAGTGAGCTGTCCCTGGAGATGGAGAAGACCTTCCTTAGATCGACGAGCCTCAGTTCAACATCTTTCAGCCGAAGCTTCTGTCGGTCCACATACCGATCCAGCCTCTCCGCTGGAACCTTAAAGAGTTTATACGCCTTCTCGCTCTCCACTCCGAACAACCTTTCCTCAACCTTGAAGACGATGAGGTTGACGGGAATCGATCGTATCCCCAGGGTCAGTTGTCCGGCGGTCGCCAGATTCTGGTCGAGCTTTGACGACAAAAGTTCGGTCCTTTGATAAAGCTCCTCCAGTCTTCCCGCCAATAGATGGACCTGTTTCGAGAGCTCTCCCAGTTGGCTTTCCATCCTGAGAAGGATCGCAGCCTTCTCCATCTCTTCCCCTAGGTTCGGGACCACCGGAGGTGGCTTGATCTCCTTGAATTCCTCGAACCCCGAATATCTGGCCTGGATCCCTGTCAGTGCCAACTGCTTGTAGACGTCAATCTCTCCCCCCTCTTCTCTCATGAGGAGCTTCAATGTTTCCTTGGAATCCATTAAGAATTTGACCAGAGGAGGTTGGATCTTTTCTTCATTCCTAACCATATGGTCAAGCACTTTGTCCATTAAATTGAGCACGGAACGGGCCTGGACCTTCTCCTTCAGGATCTCCCTCAGGGCAAGGACCTCTTCCTTCGCCTTGCTCAAGTTCTCCTTATTGATCTCCCACTCCAAGGAGAGCAGTTGTTCCTCCATCTTCTCAAGGAGCTGGAGAGCTGGAGATGGGGTAGCAACGGCCGTTTCGGAAACGGCGGGAGAGCGGACGGGTTGTCTGGGCTGCTCGAAATCGAAATCTTTCTCCATCCGGAAGGGTTGCTCCTTTGCTGGGGGCTCAGCGTCCTTGGCAATCGCCTCCAGGGATTCTGCTCTTTTGTCGACGAAGAGACGATCGACCGCCGATTCGATCTCTTCCTCCAACCCTCTGAGCTCATCTTCTCCGATCACCTTATCCATCTTAGCATCTCCTGGTCGTTCATTTGGCTTGCTTGTCCAGCAACATGATCTTTCGGCTTACGTCTTTCACCACTAACTTGCTGATCTCCCTCAAGGTCTCAAAAACCCCCATGCCCTTCAAGGCACTCGCTGGGAAGGAGGGCACTTTCAACATGGAGTTGAGATCCTTTTCCATCACTTCGATGGGAAGGATTTCTGAATCGGTTCCGTCAAGGTCACGCTTGTTATATTGAAGCACCAAAGGAATCGTTCGAATGCTGATCCCCTTTTCTGCCAGATTCTTCGCCAGGTTGATCAAGCTTTCGATATTCTTCTTCCTCTGCACCTTCAATGAATCTCCCACGAAGACGACTCCATCCACCCCCTTCAATACCAGTTTCCTCGTGGCGTCGTAATGGACCTGCCCCGGAACCGTATAGAGTTGCACCCGGATGTCAAATCCTCTGATCTTCCCCAAATTGAGTGACAGGAAATCGAAGAAGAGGGTCCGGTCCCCTTTCGTGTCTATCGAAACCATCTTTCCCCGGATGTCCTCTCGGGTCGATGCGAAAATATATTGAAGGTTCGTCGTCTTCCCGCAGAATCCTGGGCCGTAATAAACGATCTTACATTGAATCTCGTCCTTGCTAAAATTGATGAAGGGCATTCGCTTTCTTTCCCGAGCCTGTGGAAGGTAGCGTCATCCTTCCGTGGCTATCTTCTTTGGGTCAAAGATTGTTGAAACGATTCGAGTCAGTTCATCCGTAATCTTACTAATTTGCAGCCGAATGACTCCCAGCGAAGTCCGATCATCGAACAGCGTGACCAAGATCACGTGCTCACCGATCGCCGAAAAATAGACGTTTTCGTTCTTTCCCTTATGGAACAACAGGGTGAACTCTTCCTCTCCTAAGATCTTGGCAATCTCAGCGGTGGCCCCGAAGTTGGCCGCCGTCAGAGCCGAGAGGGAGGACATGTCGATAGCAGGCGTGTTCCCGTGGTGGGCGATCAACTGGCCTGATCGATCGATCAACAGAACGGACTGGGCAAGGGAGGAGGAAACCACCTGATTCAGGCAGAGATTGATCCTTTCCAGATCCTTTTGTGTAATGACCACGTTCATATACAAGATCCCGATGATCCCCTTCGAAGGCGGCTACATCGTTTCATCATTCCTTCGCATGGCCTCGACCAACAGGTGCTCCCAGCTTTGATGAATCGTCTGGAGAGGAGAAACGATACCAATGTTTGAAACGAACTCTCCCTCTTGCCAGCTCATGATCTTGTAGAAGGCTTCTGTTCCTTGCTCCTCGCCGCATTCTGCATGGACGATTTCGCCCTCGTTCAGGTAAATGACACCTTTCTCGCTGTCCTTGGTAAATGTTAGGGCTGTAGTGACGCGGCTGAGACAGTTCATTTGGATGATATCGGTTAGCTGAAGCCCGAAGAGTCTCCCCTGAAACCCCTTTCTCTTTCCAATCAAATCGATAATGACCTTCCGAATATCCGATATCTCAAAGGGCTTCTCGATGTAATGGAGTGCCCCTCTCCGATTCGCCTCCCTCTGCACATCGGATGACCCGTAAGCCGTCATGATGATGACCTTCGTATCGGGGTAATCCTTCCTGATTTTCAGAAGGAGGTCTAACCCGTTAAGATCGGGCATTCGGATATCCGTGATGACGAGATCGATTCTATGCTTCTTGAGTAGGTCGAGCGCCTCCTTGCCGGTATTGGCGACCATCACCTCATACTTGTCTTTGTCCTTCGAAAGGCTCTTGGCCATGCTCCAGGTAAGGGTCTCTTCATCGTCCACGATTAAGACCTTCTTTAAATCCTTCGACATCTTACGCTTCTCTGAATGTGATAAAATTTCGCCAAGGGGATGAAATTTCCATTGGAACTGGGTAGCAAAATAAGTGCCAAATTTTTTAGAAAATTTGAGGACTTAATTCACCTAAGGGTTCGCATACTTCTGTCGCGCCCAGGTTTCGGTGAATTATAGCTTGACCTTCAGAAATGGTCAATATTTATCCACTGGTTAATAATTGTCTACAATTCTCCCCTTTCACCCCCTCGAAACCCAGGTAAACCTTCCGCCTAAGGTGGCCCCTCAGTCTGCCGGGGAAATTCCACGGAATCGGACAAGGATATCGGAGAAAATCTTAGAGCCGTAACCTCAGCCTGTATCCGGCCTCGAACAACCCAATTAGAAATTGGGAGGACTCTCCTCTCATACGTGAAGTGACCTTTGCCAAATCATCACCCCAAATCGTCCGCTTGGCAAGATTTTCGGAGATATTCCTTTCCGATCAACTGATCTTCCTCACGCTTCAGCGACGCATTGCTGCCAGAATTTCTCTCGTCTTGACTTTTCAGAGGGGTTTAGGTAAGGTTTTATTAGTCAAATTTTTATCACCGCCGAAAATTTCTCTCCAATATGAGTAAAGAGAAGATATTGAAGGCAGTTCAGCAGTACGTCCTCAAGGGTCAAATCGGCAAGGCCATCAAGGAGTACGAGCGAATCGTTAAGGATGCACCCAAGGACATTCGGGCTCGGCTGAAGTTGGGCGATCTCTATCTGAAGAACGGAGAGACCCAAAAGGCCATCGAGGAGTACTTGAAAGTCGCAGAGCTTTATGAAGAAGAAGACCTCAACTCCCGTGCCATCTCGAGCTACAAAAGGGTTCTTGCCTTAAACCCGAGATTGATCGAAGCCTACTACAAGGTTGCCGAACTGTATCTTAAGGAAGGGTTGCGGGGAGATGCCAGGAATTGCTACCAGAGCATCCTGAAAATGAGGCCCAACGACGAAAAGGCATTGGAGGCCCTAAGAAACCTCTCGGAGGACCAGCCGCAGAAGGAAATTCGCAGTACCGGATCCCCAACAACCCGAACGCCTCCACCGAGTGATACTGCCACGTCCCAGCAAAGCCCACGACCTGAGGAGCGGGTACCCCTAACACCTCCGCTCACCTATAGCCACGAAGCTCCCATTGTGGAAACACCCATCCAATCTGGTGAGCCCTCCGCCGAGAAAGGGGTCTCCCCTTCTCTCGATAAGGATTCCGAGATGCATTACCACTTGGGAATTGCCTACAAAGAGATGGAGCTTTTTGACTACGCCATCTCGGAGTTCGAACAGGCCGCTCGAAATCCCTCGATTCAATTCGACTCGTACGTGATGCTCGGAAATTGTTTCATGGAGAAAGGGGATTACGATAGGTCGATCGAACACTACCGGATGGCTGCAGAGATAAAGGACCTTCCGAACCAAAAACTGGCCATGCTTCAACTCTGCTTGGGTTCGGCCTACGAGGCGAGCGGTATGATCTCGGAGGCCTTGGGAGCCTATCAGAACGCCCTCGAATTAGACCCTTCCTCCTCGGAGGCGAGAGAAAAAATCAGAAACCTCCAGCAAAAATAGGTTGGATCTGTCTCCTTGAGGAGCGCACTTGCTTCGCGAAATTCCGCCTCAAGGCGTAACTTCCCGCCAATAGAGAACTTCCTTGAAGCTTGACGGCGCAGCTGCCTTGGTCGAAAAAACCTGACCGCTTGTCGTTCCAACGATCACCGAAGCCTTCCCTTTCACGCTCACCGTGATGACCGGTGAAGAAGGAACCCCCGAACCGATCGTCTCCCAACGGTGTTCTGGATTTTTCCCTTCCAGGTAATCGTCCAAATTGAACGCACCACCCCCCGAAAGGTATTCAACGGCGTAGAGCCTTGCCTCCCCAGCCACCGAGCAAGGATCGCTACTCTCATTGTAAAGATACGTCGTGAAATAGAGTATCTTATTGAATACCGCTGGGCTTCCCAAGACTTTCTCGGAACTCTTCCCGGTCTTTTCCAGCTGAACGAACCAGCCCTTTTTCGTTCTATCGGGGCTAAAGGTATAAACGCTCGTCACATCCCTTAAGTCATCTTCCACACGAGGATAATTCCCCTTTCCATCATCCATGACCGCGTAGAATCTCTCCGGAGGATTTGCCGTATCGGTCGGGTTTTCAATGTCTCCGGTACCGAAGTAAACCCACGGGACCCTATTCTTATCCAATGCTACGGCCGCCCGAATGTAGATGTTGTGTTTTTCTTTGGGTCCGGCTGGCGACTTAAAAAGCCTTTTGCCCTCCCATTGGCTGTTGCTCCTCTGGGTTATGGGATTGAAAGAAACGTCGAAAACCCACATCTGTCCACCCAAGTCACCGATGTAGATCTTGTCTACATATCCATCTGAGTTTGTATCGACCGCGGTTGGAGGAGCAGCGAAGGAGTGCGTCATCGAGTCCAAACCTGAAAACTCCTTGATCACATCGCCCGTCATGAGGTCCAGGACGAAAAATGCCCTTCCGGAGACTGGCCCCTTTCTTGAATCGATCGGGTCATATCCTCCACCGACGAAGGCTACCCACTTTTCAATAAGCTCGCGTCCTTTTTCGATTTTCACCCTGCCGATGGCGGGATCTGACCAACTCTGACCAAGTTTCGCAAGGGTGACTAAATCCAATGGTTTAGGAAACTCCCATAGAAACTTTGGGTTCAGAGTGTCTGTGATATCCAGTGCAAAATAGTGCTTCCCCCCTTTTCTCAACCCGCAAACTAATACGGTCCTCCATTCATCGGGTGATTTCTTGTTGTCGCGATTAAGATCGAACCAGACGTCGGCCACAGTCGGGGAACCATCGACATAGTAAGTGTGTCTCATTTTCATCGACATCAGGGTCCAGAGGAGACTGGGAGGAATGAACGCCCATTCCTCCTCCCCGGTTTCTGCATTGAAGGCATGGAGCATTCCATCGTTCGCACCCACGATGACCACCTTGGTTCTGTCCTTGTTCTTTTCGTAGAACCCCGCAGGTCCGCCAAATCCCTCGTCTATGAAAAACCTCGAAGGAGAACCAACGATGACTGCCCTGGAGTGAAAGATGTCTCCGAGCTTCCAGTCTCGCACCTCGGTCTTGTTCCCATCCCCGTCTAAATCGTAGGCATCTATCCCACGGATATGGTCAATCAGGTTCTTCCATTCCTCGATCAAAGGGATGCCTAAGTCCCCCATCGTCAAGTTCTCGTACGTGAAGCTCCTCATCGCGCCTCCGATGGAGGTCCAAATCTTTCGTGAATCGGGCCCCATACTTCCCAACTGTTCCGAGGCATCCCAAATCAGGTGCGATTTGAGCGGAACTCCGTCTCTATCCACAGGAAGGCTTCCGTCGGGATTGGCTCTATATTTTTTCAATGACCCCTTCCAGAATGGGGAATCGTTCGGGACAAAAGATGAAACGTAAATTACGTTATCATCGCCCTCTTTGTCCGAAAGTCGAAAGGACGGGACCGTGGGAGCCGCGAAATAATAAGCCCGCGAGGTGATATATTTCAGTATGGTTTTTAGAGCTTCGGTAAGCTCCTTCGCATTGTGGG
>FWPV01006403.1_pt1 | contig 22502 bp, 20 predicted proteins | sample 2228371 | NCBI WGS metagenome assembly FWPV01 (sample SAMEA103939776, study PRJEB20133) | metagenome | reverse complement strand
CTTGGCCGCAGCCTTTGCCGGGGCAGCCTTCTTCGCAGCGGGCTTCGCCGCCGGCTTGGCCGCAGCCTTTGCCGGTGCAGCCTTCTTCGCCGCAGGTTTTGCCGCCGGCTTGGCCGCAGCCTTCACCGGTGCGGCCTTCTTCGCTGCAGGTTTCGCAGCAGCCTTACTCGGGGCACTCGCCTTCTTCGCCCCCTTCTTTGCGTCAGCTTCAGCCATGACTACTCTCCTCTGGATAACAGGAATTGACAGCACCTCAGCCCCTCCGGTGGCGGAAGGTCCGTTCACGACGGTGCGCACCCTGCGCATCGCCAGGAACACTTTTCGGCCGATGCAGATCGCTCCGCATCGGCCAGCGGATCACTGATCCGCAGGGCATCGTGACGACACATGCCGTCCGGATGCCCGGTTCGTCATCGCATGCAGCCCGACGCTGCTTACGACATTCAAAAAGACTAATGAAGGCTGGATCGCCCCATACCGTGAATTCCTTCGCGCGTATCGACCTTCGCCATCGCCCGCAAACGCGTGGCGGCGATGAAGTACCGCGTCACCTCCACTTGCGCGATGCATGCGGAACCACATCGGCCGGGCCGGTGCGGACGAGGCACACGCATGGGGCGACGACACGGCTGGAGGGCGTATGAAAGGGCCGGATGCAACCGGCCATGCGGGGTGATGCGCAAGAGGGAAGCGGTCGATTCCATCGGGAACAGGCGACCCGGATCGCCGGACAGTGCGGCAACTGACAAGAGGCTTGAAGATTTCGTCACAAGGGACTGATTCATGGGCCGAAAGTATTACATAACCATCAGCTTTTAAAGCAACAATCCACACAAAAGTCCAGATTTTTTTCCGCCTTTTGACACACGTTCCAGACGTATATTCCTACAGCATTACCGCCAGCGCCCCGGACAGGCATGCGGAAACCTTTACCGGGCAAGGATCGCAGCGCACCGGCAATTTTCCGCGGCACATTCTGCGGACAATTTCCGGCGCAGTTGAAAGTGTTGCGAAGCTGCCATCGATCCGCGGTGCGGAACGGTACCCGTAGTGTGCTGCGGCGTCCGGCTGACTAGATACAGCGTCTTGCATTCATCGACTTTCTGACTTCCGCGAAGTCGGCGAGTCGCACTGCGGGGCATCCGGCGCCGGCGGACAGGACGCGTGCAGACGCGAGTCCGGTCAGCCCGCCCTGCGTGTGCCCGCGTCATGCGTCCAGGGTTGCGCTGTGCAGACGCTGCGTTCCTGCACGTCACCGACCGACAGTCATGTGATGACGATGATCACGACGCCGTCGAGTATCGGCACGCCTTGCGGATGGGCGACGGCAGGGGGACAGCCGCGGTCGAGGACAAGCGCCTTCCGATTGCCGGGTGCGCGGCCATGCGCAGGAGACAGCCGGTCAGCCGCGCTCCGGTTCCTGCGGCGGCTGTGCCGGACTGGGCCACCATCCGGACTGCGGCACCACCTGCGGCGTCGGCGTATCGGCCATGTAGTGCGGCGACATGATCTGCACGCCGTACTCGTTGAACACGTCCTGGATGTTGCCGTGCAGCTGGTTCAGCGCTTCGGCGCGCCGCGCCGGCGCGCTCTTGTCGATCTGCGCGCACATCCTGTATTCGACATAGAAGTCGGACAGCGCTGTCTGCAGCACATAGGGCGACGGCGTCTGCGCGACACCCGGCGTACGCCGCGCGGCTTCGAGCAGCATGGCGTGCACCTGGCGCCAGGGCGTGGCATAGCCGATGGTGACCGTCGTGTGCACGACAAAGCGGCCATCGGTCACCAGGCGGGAGAAGTTGCGCACCGGCTGGCTGAACATGACCGCGTTCGGAATGCTCACCTCTTCGCCCATGCCGGTGTGAATCCGGGTCGCAAACAGGCCGATGTTCATCACCGTGCCTTCGGTGTCGCCGGCCTTCACGTATTCGCCCGGACGCAGCGAACGGGAATACATCAGGCTGAAACCCGACAGCACCTGGCCGACGATGCTGGAAGCACCGAGCGACAACATGAGGCCGGCCAGGACCGATACGCCCTTGAACGCTTCGCTGTGCGAACCCGGCAGATACGGGTACGCCATCGCCAACGCAAAAAGCCAGATGATCAGATTGCCGAGGCGGCGGGTCGGCCCCGCTGTGTCAACGTCCAGACCGGCCACCCGGGTGTCGCCGCTTTCGACCCGTTCAAGCAGCGCACCGAGCGCCTTCGAACTGACGCGCGCCAGCAGGAAGATGAGCACCGCGATCACCAGTCCGGGGATCGCACCCGCAATGGCCCATGCAAACTGCGCGAGCACATCGAGCAGCCAGGCAGTCGATCGTTCGCCCCACGGACGGGACCAGGCGAACTGGTGCAGCACGAAGGTGAGCCACGCGTCGATCAGGACCGCGGCTGCGACCCAGCTCAGGCCGCGCGACACGGAGCCCAGAACCCGGCGAGCGTGCTCGGCGTAGGCGGCAAGCAGGTCGCCGACCGATCGTTCCTGCTGCCATGCGGCGAGACGCCGATCGAGCCGCTCCGCCAGGTTGCGACGCAGCCGGAACACGCCCTTGAGCAGCACCAGGGCGAGCAGCGTGGCACCAGCCGACCAGGCAAGCCCTTCGCCGATGCGTCGCGCATCACCCTTTTCACGCACTTCGAGCACCGCTGCCTGCAGGCGACGCCGCACCTCCTCGGCCGCGGCATCGAACGACAGGCCGGAAGACGGCCCGACATCGTCGGCCACCAGATGGAACACCCGTTCGCCATCGAATTTCAGGCTGGCGGTCGAGCCTTCGCGCAGCAACGTGATGACCGCCGGACCTGCACCGGCCAGCATGCGCTCCAGCGTCGCCTCGGCCTGCTGCGCGCGCACCACCGGCGCATCGTCGAGCAGCGTGGCGCGGAAGGTCACGATGCGGCGTCGATTCACGAACAGCGTGTCGTCCTCGACGTCGACGCTGCCGCCGCGCGACACCTCGAACACCGGTCGCACCGATCCGTCGACCGGAGCGGGCGGTGCATCCGTCGGCTGCGCAAACGTCCCCGCCGAACAGGTCGCGGTACAGATCAGAACGAGCAGGCGCACGCAGCGGAATGCGATTCGACGGGCGGTCACGCGCGTCTCCGGATCATGTCGATGGTCGCGAGAATGCTGCATTCCAGGCGGGTCGTCCAATGGCTCGTCCGTCATGTCCTGTCGGCCGGTGCGGCGCACGCTCGGCCCGAAGCCGCGGGTTGCTTCGCGCCACGTCACACCCGCTCACGGGCGCGCCCGGCGCTTCCCCCCATGAAGCATGTCGACCCGCTTTACAGCGCCACAACGGCACCTGGGCACTGAGCACACGAATGAAATGTAAAACATTGATTCTTCGAGCTTCGTCGCGACGTACCCGGATCAGGAACGATTCATGCGTCGCTTTCACGGTGACCGGCCCTTGCGTCGGACCACCCACTGTGGAGGCACACCGGATGAGCAACTCAATCGTGCGCGGCGCACTCGGCCTGCTGTTGGCGGTACTGCATGCAACCGCGGCTGCCGCACCGACCCTCACCAACGGCGGCTTCGAATCCGGACTGGCGGGCTGGACGGTCGCTGATCAGGCCGGGGGCGACGGCACTTTCTTCATACAGTCCGGCACGCAGACGCCGCTGAGCGATCCGGCGTTTCCCATCGCCGTTCCGGCGCCGCCCGAGGGCAGCAACGCCGCGATGACCGATGCCTTCGGACCCGGCGCGCATGTGCTGTATCAGGATTTCGTCGCCAGCCCCGGCGTGGCCCTGCTCAACTTCGACCTGTTCATCCTGAACGGCGGGGGCGAGTTCGAAACGCCGGACAGCTTGCTGTTCGATCTGACCGACGTCATCGGCGAGAACACGCAGAACCAGCAGATCCGCGTGGACATCCTGCGGGTCAGCGCCCTGCTCGACCCGTTCAGCGTGGACCCGTCGGACGTGCTGGCCAACCTGTTCATCACCCTGCCCGGCGACGTACCGCCCGACGGCTACACGACGATCACGCGCGACCTGACGTCGCTGATGGGCAGCCACGCGGGCCAGACCCTGCGTCTGCGTTTCGCGGAAACCGACAATCTCGGCCCGTTGAACCTGGGTGTCGACAACGTCCGCTTCGATACCCGCAACACGGTGCCCGAACCTGCGACCCTGCTGCTGGCGGCGGCGGCTCTCGCCGCACTGGCCGGCACGCTGCGCCGCCGCTGAAGCACCCACCCAGAGGAGAGGTTCCGATGTCGCGCATCCTTCATGCAGTCCGTCAGTCCTTTTTTCGATCGTGGCGGCAGCCGGTCCGGATCGCCACCGCCTGTGCGGCCTGCTGGCTCGCGCTGCCGGTGCAGGCCGACACCACCCCGCTCACGCTGCTCGATCCGGCGCTGCAGGTGACGACCGCACTGGGCAGCGGCATCGCGCAGCCGATCGGCATCGTCTTCCTGGAAGACGCGGACAACTACTTCGTGCTCGAAAAGGCCAGCGGCCAGGTCAAGCGGGTGATCAACGGCGCGCTCCAGGCCACACCGGTGCTCGATCTGGCAGTCAATTCAGCCAGCGAGCGCGGATTGCTGAGCATGGCGCTCGACCGCAATTTCCCGTCCACACCCTTCGTCTATGTGTTCTGGAGCGAAAGCCTGTCCGGCACGGATTCGACGGCGATCAGCGATGTGCCGCTGCTCGGAAATCGCGTCGACCGATTCGTATGGACCGGCACTACGCTTACGTTCGACCGCAACCTGATCCGCCTGCGCGCCCGCCAGACCGACAACGTGCTGGTGCCCGGGCAGACAGGCGGCACCAACCCGTCCGAGAACGGCAATCACAACGGCGGTGTCATCCGCGTCGGCGTCGACGGCAGGATTTACGTCTTCATGGGTGACCAGGGCCGTCGTGGATGGACACAGAACCTCCCGAACGGCCCCTTCACCCGTGCCCCGCTGGTCGACGATACCTTCGGCGGACCGTCCATCGACGCGGCTCACCTGTCCGGCGTGGTGCTGCGGCTGAACGACGACGGCACGGCGCCGGCCGACAATCCGTTCTTCGCGGCCGGCGCATCGCTCGGCGGCGAAGTCGGTGCCAACGTCCAGAAGATCTTTTCCTATGGCCACCGCAACGGTTTCGGCATGGCGTTCGACCCGGCCACCGGCGCGCTGTGGCTGAGCGAAAATGCCGATGACGCCTATTCGGAAATGAATCGCGTGCTGCCCGGCATGAATGGCGGCTGGGTACAGTTCGCCGGCCCGATCAGCCGCATCCGCGACTGGCGCACCATCGAGACGACTCAGTTCAACCAGTCGCTGCAGCAGGTGCGCTACCCGCCGACACGGGCGGCGTATACGCCCGCTGCGGCGGCGTCGCGCCTGCTGATGCTGCCCGGCGCCTTCTACAAGGATCCTGAACTGAGCTGGCGCTACGAAATCGGTCCGTCCGGCCTGGCCTTCGTCGGCAACGATGCGCTGGGCGCGGCCTACAGCGGAACGCTGTGGTTCGGTTCGGCGCGTTCGTTCGGACAGGTCGGCGGCACCGGCGGCAACCTCTACCGCCTGAGATTGAACGCCTCACGGGACGCACTGGACCTCGGCGCCGACCCGAGACTGGCCGACAAGGTCGCCGACAACCTGTTCCGGTCGCAGAAGTTCGAAGGCACGGAAAGCGAAACGCTGGTGATCGGACGCGGCTTCGGCGTCACCGCCGCCATCGAACAGGGCCCGGACGGCAATCTTTACGTGGTGTCGCTGAGCGACAACCGCATCTACCGCATCAGCGCCGCGGCGCCCTGATGACACCGGACGACGGGCGGCCCTGCCCGCCCGTCGTCAGCGCACGTGAGAAAGATCGATGGCTTCGGCCATCGGCTCGCCCATGCGCACGCTGCGCCCGGGCGTCCAGTCGGCACGTGCGCGCAACACGTTCTTCGGGAACAGCATCACCACCGTCGAGCCGAGCAGGAAGCGCCCCATCTCCTCGCCGCGCGCGAGCCGGATGTCCTGGTCGTCGTAGCGCCAGTCGCGCAGCGTGCCCGGACGCGGCGGGTTGATCAGGCCGTGCCACACGGTCTGCATGCTGCCGACCGCCATCGCGCCGACCAGGGTCAGCACGAACGGTCCGAACGCGGAGTCGAACAGGCACACGACACGTTCGTTGCGCGCGAACAGTCCGGGCACACCGGCCACCGTCGCCGGATTCACCGAATACAGCGTGCCCGGCACATGGATCATGCGCCGCAGCCGTCCGTCGCACGGCATATGGATGCGGTGATAGTCCTTCGGGCTGAGGTAGATCGAAATCGCCTCACCGCCCTCGAAAGGCGCCGCCAGCGCCGCGTCGCCGCCGACCAGCGCCTGCGCGCAATAGGCGTGCCCCTTCACCTGCAGGATGGTGGCGTCACGCAGCGTCACGCAGTCGATCACCGAACCGTCGACCGGGCTCACGAAGGGCGCGTCGGCCAGCGGTCGCACGCCGTCGCGCAGCGCGCGGGTGAAAAAATCGTTGAAGCAGAGGTAATGCGTCGGGTCCGGATCGGCGGCCTCGCTCATGTCCACGCCGTACTTGCGGATGAACCACGGAATGATGCCGCGCGTCCATGGGGCGCGCGAGTTGGCGACGAACTCGGCAAAACGGGTCAGCGCCTGCTTGGGCAACACATGCTGCAGTTGGACAAACAGTCGATCGTAAAGATCAGAAGACGGCATCGGACAGTCTCGTGAGGGGGCCTCGCGCACCTGCAAGCCCTGCGCCATGCGATGCGCAACAGCGTGTGACGGCCCGCCGCCGCACGTTCAGTGGCGTGTGGCCGGGCAGTGGCGCGGAGCGGATGGCTCGCCAACGGCGGGCACCCCGGATTTTCGGTCCCGCATATTAATGGAAGCGATCGGCGAGGGCACGGCATTGACGAGGCCGGCAGGTGCGTCGTCGCGGCGTGCGGCGCAATTCGCGACACCGTTGCACCGCTCTATATATATGCAGAGTGCAACGGCCAGGTCGTGTTCAGCCGCCGCTCAACGCCTGCACGATGATCAGTTCGCCGTCGGCGCGCAGCGGCTGCGCGAGGTCGCGTACCTGTTCCCCGTCGAAGAAAATGCGGATGTGACGACGGATGCGGCCCTGTTCGTCGATCATGCGGAAGCGGATGCCGGGGTACTGGCGATCGAGCGCGTCGAGCACGTCGGCCAGCGTGGCGCCGGACGCCTCGGCATGCGCGCTTTCGGTGTAGGCGCGCAGGGCGCTCGGGATCAGCACCTTCATCGGACGGTGTTCCGTGCCGCGATCATGGCGCGGGCCGTTCCGCCACCTCGACCGCATAGATGTCGGGCAGGTGCTGCGCGATGCAGGTCCAGTGCGCGCCCTCGTCGGGACTGGCCCACAGTTCGCCGCTGGTGGTGCCGAAATACAGGCCGATCGTGTCCTGGCTGTCGGCCGTCATGGCCTGGCGCTTCACCGTCCACCACGCCTGAGCCGTCGGCAGGCCGGCATCGAGGCGTTGCCAGCTCGCACCGGCGTCGCGCGTGACATACACGGCAGGCCGTCCGTCCGGGCTGGTGCGCGGCCACACCGAGGTGCCGTCCATCGGAAACACCCAGGCGGTGTCGGCGTCGCGCGCATGCACCACCATCGGAAAGCCGATCTCGCCGACCTCGGGCGGCATCGTGTCGCCGATCTTGCGCCAGCGCGTGTCCGGCCGGTCGAGCCGGTAGATGCCGCAGTGATTCTGCTGGTACAGGCGGTCCGGGTTGGTCGGGCACAGACGCACGCAGTGCGGGTCGTGGAAGCTGGGTTGCGACGCGTCGAAACCTTCGACCACGTCGAGGCCGTCGATCAGCGGCGCGAAGCTGCGGCCGCCATCGAGCGATTCATGCACGCCGCCGCCCGACATCGCGAAATACAGGTGCGCCGGATCGCGCGGATCGACGATGATGGAATGCAGCTTGGGCCCGTCGGGCGTGCCGTCCTGCGCCGTGCCCATCCATTTCAGGTAGTCCGGGTGGTCGTTGATGCAGGAGAACGGCGTCCAGCGGATGCCGCCGTCGTCCGACCGAAACAGTCCTTGGGGGGAGGTGCCGGCATACCCAATGCCGTTAAGTTAAGCCCGCTGATGGTAAAATGGCGTCTGTAAAGTTTTATTTTTCAATGGGATACACGAAAATGACTTTGCAAGTTCCATGCCACGCTGATTGCTGAAATCCAATCTGAACTGGAGTCCGAAACCTTCATCGCAGCCCACCGCGTGAGCCCGCAGGACTTCACCCGTCGCCGCACACTGACCTTCGCCACCTTGGTGGCCTGCCTCGCGCGCGGGATGATGCGCGGCCTGCAAGGCGAACTCGACGATTTCTTCGCTCGTGTGGCCAGTCAGCCTCATCTGCTTCGCGCCGTTTCCAAGAGCGCCTTCTCCCAAGCGCGCAAGAAGCTTCATCCGTCGGTCTTTCTCGCGCTCAACGACATCCTGCTCAAACGGTGGGAGCAAACTCAGCCGACTCCTCGATGGCACGGCTTCCGGCTTCTTGCCGGCGACGGCACCACATTGCGCTTGCCCAATGTGCCTGAGGTGATCGACTCGTTCGGCGTGCATGGCGATCGCTGGGGCGGCCAGACGCCCATGGCTCAAGTCTTTGGCCTCATGGATGTCACCAGCGGGCTGATGATTCACGCCCGGATGTTCGACTCCAAGGCCCGCGAGCGCGAAATGCTGGCGCTTAGCATGCCGGCTGTCCGATCCGACGATCTGTTGCTGCTCGACCGCGGCTTTCCTTCCTACTGGCTCCTCGCTTGGCTGATCGAACGCGGGCAGCACTTCTGTATCCGACTGCGTGATGGCGTGGCCGGCATGGGTCAGTTCGAACCCTTCTTCCGCTCCGGACAACAGGAAGCCATTGTCGAAGCCGTCGTACCCGCACCCGCTGCGCGAAAGGCCGCAGCACAGGGCATCGAGATTTCGCAGCACCGGTTCTCCGTTCGTCTGATCCGCGTCGCGCTCGCCAATGGCGAGCAAGAGTTTCTTGCAACATCACTGCTCGACGCACGAGTCTGCCCCGCCAGCGAATTTGCCGATCTCTATCACCGTCGCTGGCGCATCGAGGAGTGCTTCAAGGTGCTCAAGTGTCGTCTGGCGGTCGAGCACTTCTCCGGAGAACTACCCGACACCATCCGTCAGGATTTCAACGCCAAAATCTGGTTGAGCAATCTGGTCGCAACCTTCGCCTATCTGGCCCGTGCGTGCCTACCCGAGCCAAAACGCGAGCGCTTCACCCCGAATCTGAGCTACGCCATTACCGCCGTTCGTGCATTGCCACGCCTGCTGCTATGCCTCACCAGACCCGGCGCCACCTTGCGCCAGTTGCTCAAGCTCATTTCCAGTACGCTTGAAGCGCAGCGGCCGGATCGGTCATTTCCACGAAACAGGCAGCTCGTGAAACCCACTCGATATCGTGCGTACAAGCCCGTTTGATACGATGCCAAAGACTTAACTTAACGGCATTGCCGGCATACCACACGTCCGGTTCGATCGCCGGACCGGGCGCGAGCCAGAAGGTGTGGTCTACGCTCCGGCCGGCGCTCCCCTCGGCGCGGGCGAACGCGGGCGGTCGTGCCGCTTCGGTCCAGTGGGCACCGAAATCGGTCGAGCGGAAAATCGTCGGTCCGAGGTGACCGGTTTTCGCGGCAGCCAGCAGCGTGCGGCCGTCGCGCGGGTCGAGCACCACATGGCTGATGACGTGACCGAGAAAGTGCGGCCCGTCGGTGCGCCAGCTGCCGCGCGCCGGGTCGCCGTGATAGAACCACGCGCCCTTGCGGGTCGCAACCAGCAGGGTGACCTGACGGGCATTGCGCGGCGGCTGTGCGCTCGGGTGATCGGATGGCATCGTGCTGTCCTCCTGTCGTCGGGGTAACGCACGCCGGTCCCGAAAGACGGGGCGCTCAGCGTCGGCGTTGCAGCGTCGACGAATGACCGCCACCTTTTTCGACAGTCGTCGTCACCTGCTGCCAAAGCGCCGGCCAGCGTTGCACCCAGCAGCACCGGTGATCGGCGTCGTCGATGTCGACCACCGCCGGGCGCTGTGCCGGCGGAAAGCGCGCTGCATAAGCGTGCGCGAATCGGGGGTGGATCGTATCGTCGTGCGCGCCGACCAGATGTACTTGCCGGAGATCGGTCAGCCGAGCGACATGATCGGACGGATTCAGCGATCCCGCCAGCGGCGACAGACGGTGATGTCGGGTCCATGCCTCGGTATCAAGATTGCCGGCAATCGTCACCAGCAGATCGACATCGTCACGCCGGGCCGCCAGCAGCGCAGCGATCGCGGCACCGCCGGAATAGCCCACAAGAGTCAGCCGTCGCGCACCTATGCGCTGCTTCAGCTGGTCGATGGCATCACCCGACAGCGCTACAGCCTGCTCGGAAAAGCGCTTGTCCAGCCACAGCGGCGCGGGACACGCGGCGGACGCGACATCGCGCTCGGCAGAGAGGAACTGGCAGGGGCGCGCCAGATAGACCGCCGGCCCGGCGCGATGCGCCAGCGCGAGCCGCAGCCCGAGTGGATCGAGTGGTGTCGGATCGGGCGACGCCCGGGTCGGCGTGAGCCAGGCCAGCCCGTCGCCTTCGATGAATACGGTCAGCGTGTCTGCGCGCACGGCTGCCGCCGGCACGAAGGCGACCATCGGCGGGCCGGCGGTCAGCAGTCGGAGCGGTATCCAGCCCTGTGTCGCCGCCAGATCGAGCGCGGCCTGTCGCCGGGCATCCGGTGGCGGCAGGCCGGCGCACGCCGCGAACAGCGGCAGCAGGCACAGCAGCAGAGTCGCCCGCACGCCCGTCAGAAGGCCCAGCGTGCCTTCAGCGAGGCAGTCTGGATCAGGAAGCCGGTGCGGTGTTCGGCGTCATAGCGCGCGGTGACTTCCATGCCGGCGAGCGTCTGGTAGACCGCGCCGATGCCGCCGTTCGCGGTCCACGGGCTGGGGTCGATGCCATAGGTGACAAAGGCTGCACCCGGTGCGCCGGCGAATGCCGCGGTGATCGCCGCGCGCTCGTTGATCGTGTCGTAGCCGACGCCCAGATTGGCGGTCAGCGCGAGCTGTTCGCTCATCCGGTGCGCCAGCTTCCCGCCTGCGCCGAGCACCAGCGCGGCCGTGCTGCGGTCATTCACGTCCAGATTCAGCAGGCCGGCACCGGTTTCGGTGTAGGCCTTGTCGCGGATCCAGGTGTAATCGATGCGCACCGATGGCGTGACCGTGGTGTGCGCGGCCAGCGTGTAATTGCGCCCGATGCCGACGCCGACGTGTGCCGTGTGGCTGGTGTAGTCCGACTGCGCGACCGCGTTGTTGAACGCCATGACGCGGCGGCCCTTGTTGTCATTGCGGCCGACATCGACCTGGAAGTTGATTTCGGTACGCTCGTTCAACGCATAGCTGCCGTAGCCGATCAGCTGGAACACGTCGACGTCGGCCCTCTGCGCCGCCACGGTCGATTTGCTGCCGATATTGCTCTGCGCGTAGGCCACGGCGGCGCCGATGCGCCACGCGTCCGACAGCGCACCATCGACACCGGCGGCAAGGCCATAGGTATCGGCGCGGTAACCGGCCACCCCACCGCGAGTGTCCTGGTCGGCGCGCGAACCGAAAGGTTTCAGCCAGAAGTGCCGGTCGCCGATGAAGCCATCGCCGGACGACATGCCTCGATGCCCCTCGATGCGCGCCTGGATCAGGCGGTTGATGCCCGAAAGCGCGCTGTTGGCGGCCAGTTGCGCGCTGCCGGTCAGCAGCGGCAGCGTCTGCGTGACGGCACGCGAAATGTCGTCGTCGCTGCCGGCAAACAAGGCGCCCAGCGCGGGGCTGGAATCGATGGCACCTGCCGCACCCACGGCCGGCGTGTTGCCCATGTTCTGTGTGGCCATCAGCACCGGATTGGCAGGCGCCGGAGGCGGCGCATTGTTGTAGTCGTTGCAGGTGGCGGCCAGCGCAACATTCACGCCACCGTTCGGCGTGTAGCTGGTGTGTACTCCGGTGTTGCCCGGAATGGGTGTGGTCGTGCTGCCCTGTTCGAAATCGAGGAACAGGACGTTGCCCGCATTCATGAACAGGGCTTCGTAAAAGGTGCGGTTGCTGCCGCACACCACATTGCTGTATTGGCCGAAGTTCATCACGTCAGCCTGCGTGAACAGCGCGCTGGTCACGTTGCCGATGGCCAGATTGGCCGCGGTGACCGTCGAGTTGCCGAAATCGACCGTCATCGTGCCCGTGAGCACATCACCGTTGGTGAAGGTTGTTTCCGGGCCGGCGCTGAACGTGTAATTCACGACCTGTGCGATGGCCGGCGCTGGCATGCAGGCCATGGCGGCAGCGATGAAAAGGGCTGAAAGCGGCGTGTGAACGGGTGTGCGCATCGTGATGTCCCGAGTGTCCTGGATGTCGTTGGATTCAGGCAGGCCACGCCGGTCGGTCCGTGCAGCGCTGCCGTCGCGTGACCACAAAGGTCATGAGGCATCCGATTTAACGGTCGCAGGGGACAATACTTGTGCAGAAAATCACTTCAACGGCATGCGGCGCGACCAGACGGCCAAGGAGACGGCAGCATGGGCGCCCGCGCAGAAGTGTCGAATGCCGTTCAGGCGCGCAGCTGTCGCAGTACGAAGGCCCACACCATGCGCGACGCATCGGGGCCCTTCGCATCGCCATAAGGTTCGCTTGCAGCGCCCCCGCTCCACGCATGCGCGAGCCCGGCGATGCCGATCTGCGTGACCACGGTGCGGCCACGCAGCCTGTAATCGGTCACTGTCATCGGGTGCCGCTTGCCGCGCTGCAAGGTGCGCGCTGCCACCCCCGCCGCTTCGGCCCACAGTTGCGCGGCGGAATCGCCATTGCCCGGCGCGACCACCGCGTCGCGTCCGCCGTGGATCACCAGCAGCGGTGGCAGATCGATCGCCGGTGTCATCGGCGCAGCCGGCAATGCCCCTGCCTGGCGCCGCCCGCGCATGGCGCCGAGCGCGCTCAGCGTCGAATGCGCGCTGCCCGGCGGCACGCCCGAATGCATCACCAGCGCGCGGAATCGTGCCGGGTGCCGCGTGACCAGCAGTGCGGCCATGCTGGCGCCGGCCGACATACCGGCCACGGCGACCCGTTCGCGATCGGCCGGATACAGGGTGCACACCTGATCAATGGCGGCCATGATCAGCGCCACCTCGCCCCACGCACGGCCGGACTGGGTGTCGAACCAGTTCCAGCAGCCCTGCGCATTGGCCAGCCGTTCCTGCTCCGGATACAGCACCAGAAAGCCCTCGCGCGCCGCGATGCGGTTCATGCGCGTACTGGCCGCGAACCCCTTTGCGTCCTGCCCGCAGCCGTGCAGCATGACAAGCAGCGGCACCCGCTCTCCGGCCCGGATGCCGGCCGGGCGGTACAGCCGGTAGCGACGCGCACCGGACGGGCCGATCGCCACGCCCGGCAGCCACTGCCCGGCTGCAATGGCGCCCTTGCCCGGCGCCTTGACCGCGGTGCGTCCGCGTGCAGCGGGCTTGACGCGCGCGACGGTCGGCGTGACCGCCTTGAGCGCACGCCGCGTGGCCGGCAATGCCGAACGCAGCGCCGAGCGCTGCAAGGTCGCCAGACTGCGCGTCATGCTCCGGGTGAAGATCGAGGTCCAGCTGCGTTTGGCCATCCGTCGGGGTCCGTGTACCTGCCTGCCATGGGGTGGCGCCGCATTCCGCATATATATGCAGGCACGGCCATTCATCTGCTTGTACAGCATGTACACGCAGCCGCACCGGAACATTGCAGCGGCTCACATTTTTGCCGCACGACGCGCCTGAAACGGCACGGGCCGCATGACACGCGACGCCGGCTTCAGCCGGAACAGCGCGTCTTTCAGGCGTCTCATCCCGCAGACAGCGATCGGAGATGCGCGCATGATCGGCCGCGCATCACGGCATTCCGGCAATGCCGGCCGTACCCCAACCTTCCCCCAACGCTGCAAACCTCGACGCAATTCGCCGGGTTTCATGAAAGTCAGGTGACGAGTGCATCACCACAGTTTCAAGGCCCGGGTCGGGCGCTGGACCGCATCGGCGGCATTCGTTTTGTGCACTGCGTGTCCCGCGGGTCGCGCCCTCGCCGCCTGCAACGGCGGCGTCACGGTCACGTCGACCATCGTGATCAGTGCGAACTGCGATGGCGGCAGCACCACGCCACTGCGCATGAACACCGGCGCGAACGTGACGATCAATGCAGGCGTCACGGTATCGAACAATGCCGGCAGCGGGCGCAACGGCGATCCGGTGTCGGTGCTGTCAACCAGTACAGCCTCCTCGCTGACCAACAACGGCCGTATCTATACGGCCGCGCAGTGGGGGATCACGAACAACGGCACGCTCGACACGCTGATCAATACGGGCACGATCGGCTCCGGTGTCCGGCGCGCCATCGTGAACAACGGCGGCACCATCGGCACGATCACCAACACCGGTACCGTGTCCGGGCCATTCGCCGACATCACGGCCTCGGGCGGCAGCATCGGCACGCTCAACAACCTGCAGGGTGCGGGCAATGCAGGCGGCGCGCTGACCTACGCCGGCGGGCTGCCGACCCGCTACAACATCATCATCAACGGGCCCGGCACCTATGGCGTGCTGGCCGGTGCGGGCGTGTCCGGCGCCACGATTTTCGGCATCCACGGCACGTCCACCGTGGCCACCGGCACCTATTCGGGCGTGCTGACCGGGCTTGACGTCAGCAACCTCGGCGGTGCGACCCACGGCAGCTTCGGTGGCTTGAGCTGGGCGCTGAATCTCGCCTCCGGCAGCAGCACCGTGTGGGATCTGGTGTTCGCACCGGCCACCAGCGACATCACGAGCGGCGGCAGCTTTGCGCTCGACAGCATCGGTGTCACGACCAATCCGGTGTTCGATGGCGGCACGCTGACGCTTGCGCCGGACGATGCATCGGCCGAGGCGTTCACCGTGAACGGCAGCGGCGGCACCCTCAACACGCCGACCGGCGGCAACGCCACACTGTCGGGCGTGCTGTCCGGCGCCGGCGGTCTGACAGTCAACGGCAGCGGCCGACTCACGCTGTCCGGCCTCAACACCTACGCCGGCGGCACGACCATCGCGTCGGGTACGGTCGCGATCGACGGCGATTCGGCGCTGGGCAGCGGCGCGGTATTCGTGGCGCCGGGCGCCGTGCTGATGGGCACCGGCACGATAGGCGGGCCGGTCACCGTGGCCGGCACCTTCAAGCCCGGCAACTCGCCCGGTTTCATCGCCGTGAACGCGACCGTCACCCAGACTGCCGGCAGCACCTATCAGCAGGACATCGCCGGCACCGTGCAGGCTGCCAACAACACGCCCGCCGGATCGACCGGTTTCTACAGCTTCCTCGACATCACCGGCGGGCAGTTCGTCATCCAGCCCGGCGCCACGCTGACGCCGCAACTGCTGAACCTGTTCACGCCGGCCGAGCCCGGGTTCGGCAGCGCGCCGCATGTGCCCGCGCTCGGCGAGCGCTTCCGCATCATCACCGCCGACGGCGGCATCAACGGCCGCTTCACGACGCTGACCCAGCCGGCCGGCCTCGCCGCCGGCACGCAGTTCGCCGCCTTCTACGACGTGGCCGGCAGCCGGAGCATCGACCTGCTGGTGATCCCCTTGTCCTACCGCACCGCGCTGGCTGACGGCAACGCGAATGCCCGGTCGGCGGCCGACGCGCTCGACCGGCTGGTCGAACTGAATCTGGCCGGCACAGCGGGCGCCGCGCAAACCACCGTGCTGCAGGCGGCCGCGACGCAGGGGGCCGCCGCGCTGCCGTCGTTCGCGCGTGCGCTGGCCGGCGAAATACATGGCGCCAGTCTGGCGGTCGTTCCACAGACCACGTTGCGCCTGCAGCAGGCGGTGCTGGCACACCTGGGCAGCGCCACCGGGGTGCGCAGCAAGGCGTGGGGCGAAATGGCCTACCAGCGCGGCGATCGATCCGGCGACGACACGGCCGGCGGTTTCTCCAGCCACCTGTATCAGCTGGCGTTCGGGGCCGACACGCACACCGCCGATGGCCGCACGCTGGGCACCGGCTTCGCGCTGTCGACCACCCGGGTGTCCGCCCGCTCAGGGGCCGGCACGGTTCAGCAGGGCACGCTCTTCGTGTACGGACAGCGTCCGGTCAGCGACTGGACGCTCGACGGCATGGCCAGCTTCGGCCTGAATTCGACCGACAACACGCGCAACGATCCGCTCGGCAGCGCCACGGCACTCGACGCGAACGACCTCCGCGGCCGCGATGCGCTGGTCAGCCTGGGCATCGGCCGTGCCCACGACGTCGCGACCGGTCGCGTCACACCCTACGCCCGTCTGACCTGGCAGCACGTTCGGCAGTCCGCGTTCAACGAGGGCGACAGCGCCGCCGCGCTGGGCGTGCGCCGCTTCAGCGAGGACGGCCTGCGCGCGATGCTGGGGGTGACGCTTGCCTCCGCGCCGACCTTCGCCACCGCCGACCCGGCGGCACAGCGCTTCAGCTACCGCGCCCACCTGGGCGTCGGGGCCGACACGTCGGACCTGCTTCAGCCGCGCCTGAACACCACGCTGGCGGGCATCGCGATGACCTTGCGTACGCCCGACGTCGGGTCGACCTTCGTGCAGGCCGGTGTCTCCGCCACCGCCCGGATCACCGCCGATACCGTAGTGCACCTGGGCGTGGCCGGCGAAGTCCGTCAGGGTGCGGCGCTGGGCAATGTCAATCTGGACGTGATCGTCCGCTTCTGACGCACACGCCGCCTGCGGCGCGCGGGCAGCGGTTGTTTTCGCTCGATTCCGCCTCATCTATCGCGGCATGGGGCGCTCCGGCCAACCGGCGCGTGCGCCCGCTGTCCCTGAAGGAATCGAACCATGCTCATCGTGTGCCCGCACTGCAGCACGACCAATCGCGTCGCGGACGAGCGTCTCGACGACCAGCCGGTGTGCGCGCGCTGCAAGCAGCCGCTGCTGGCGGCCGAACCGTTCGCGCTGAACGACCAGACCTTCGCCCGCTATGTGCAGACGACGGAACTGCCGGTCGTGGTGGATTTCTGGGCCGACTGGTGCGGCCCGTGCAAGGTCATGGCGCCGCAGTATGCAGCGGCTGCGGCGCAGCTGCCCCGCGTGCGCTTTGCCAAGGTCGACACCGAAGTGGCGCGAAACACGGCCGCGCAGTTCCAGATCCGCAGCATTCCCACGCTGGTGGTGCTGCGTGGCGGTCAGGAGGTCGCGCGCAGATCCGGTGCGATGAGCGCCGCGGATCTGCTGCGATGGATTCGATCAGTGACCTGATGCAACCGCGCCGAGCACCGAAGCACGGCATTCGTGCGCCGTCAGCGCGGATCGTGGTTTCCTGGCCAGTCCCTGTCGAGCTTTCCGACAGCCGGGTGAGCCCCGGAAATCCCCCACGGAACGACGACGCAACGCGTCGCCCTTCATTCGGCGACGATCACGCCCTTCGTGCCGGCGTCGAAATCGGCCCACGTGTCTTCGCCGGTGAGGCGGCGATCGCCCTGGATGGTGAACAGGACGGGGCCGTCGCGGAACACCAGCGCGCCGTCGCTGCGCTTCGCCTTCACCCGCTTGCCGTTCACCCACACCCGTTCGCGACGGTCGATGCGCAGCGTGGCGAAGGTCGAGCCATCCGCGGCCCGGGCGACCCATTGCCCGGCGTAGGGCGTGGCTGGCGTGGCCGGACCGGCGCCCGCGGGCGCAGCGGTGGCGAAACCGGCCGCGGCGTTTTCAGCGCGCGTTTTCGTGATGTCGCAGCCTTGCAGTTCCGACATCTGGGTGCAGCCGGAACGTTCGAGCTGCCGCGCGTACTTCGCGTCGATCGCATGCGCCGGCGCACCGGCCAGCAGGCCGATCGCGACAATGGGTATCCAGCAGGACTTCATGGGCTCACCTCGCCGTGCCATCGCAGTATGGAAGCGGGCAGATGCAGCATGGCTGCCCGAGCCCGCTCCAGCTCGAAGCGGAAGCGTACCAACACCGACCGTCCTCGGGTCGGCTCGAGTGCAAGCGCCGGGTCCGCGCACCGCGCGGGGGCAACGCTCAGGCGTAGGTGTCGATCAGGTGACTGCCGGACGGGCTGGCCGGCGCAGGTGTCGGGAGGGCCTGCAGCAGTTGCAGTGCACTGGCGGCCTGGATGTCCAGCGCCTTCTTCAGCACCAGCGTGCCGGCGGCATCGGCCACCCGCGCCTGCGACAGCGCGGTGGCGGTACTGGCAATGGCGGATACGTCCATCAGAAAACTCCTTGCGCCGGAACGCGGCGTGAAGTCAGGGCTAACGACCGCCGGGCCGGGAAGCTTGAGCGGGTGCGCGGCGCCTCAGTACGTGCTGCCGTCCTTGCGGCTGAATGCCCACCGGCCGTCGATCAGCTCGGCCCGCAGGTCATCGTCCGGGTAGTGCGCCTGATCACCGCTGCTGCGGTCGCCGATTTCCAGATAGACCACCGCCGCGGCCGTATCGTTGATCAGGCAGTGGGCGTTGCCGCTGCCGGCCGGGAAACCGGCGCACATGCCGGGTGCCAGGCGCGTCAGCCCTTCGTCGGTGTGCAGCGCCGGCTGCCCTTCGAGCACATAGATGAATTCGTCCTGCCGGCTGTGCGCATGGCGCAGCGCCGACACCGCGCCCGGCTCGAGCCGGGTCAGATTCACGCCGAAGTTGCGCAGGCCGAACTGCTCGCCCAGCGCACGTTTCGTGCGACCGCGCATGCGCGACGCGAACGGCTCCGGGTAGAACGATGGCCGGGTTCGGGGCGCCGCGTCCGCGGCAACAAGGGCGATCGGGCGGGTGTGTTCCGGCATGGTCGAGTCTCGCTGTGGGCGTGGCAACCGGTGAATCAGGCAGACGGCGGGGCGTGATCCGTACGTCCGGCGTCCGAAAGGATGGCGCAGGTCGCCCTGATCAGTGCAATCGTCCGGGTTCCGACGCGGAATTCGCCGGATGCGACGCACTGCCGACGGCCAATGCGGTGCGCGTGGATACGGCCGATCAGCCAGTCGTCTGCCGAGCTCGGCCCGAGGTAGTCGACGGACAGGCTGGCCGTCACCATCCGGGTATCCGACGGCATCTGCGCGGCGATGAAGCCGACGATGAAAATGTCGGCCAGCGTGGCGATGACGCCGCCGTGCGTGATGCCCAGCAGGTTGCAGTCGTCGGCGGTGATGCGGGCCATGAAGTGATCCGTGTGCCCCTCGCCACCGGTGAATACCGTGCGGCCGCCGAAGAACGGCCCGCGCAGCACGCGCGGCGTGAAACCGGCCGGCGTGCCGCCGTCGTCAGGTGCGGCAGGCGGCTGCATCGAGTGCGTCCTCCAGCTGATCGTTGCCCCAGTACAGGTCGTCGCCGACGAAAAAGCTCGGCGCGCCGAACAGGCCGCGCTGCGCCGCGCGCTCGGTCTGTTCGCGCAGAGCCTGCTTCGCGTCGGGCGACTGCGACCGCGCGATCAGCTCGTCGGCAGGAAGACCGAGCGCGTCCAGCACGCCGTGCATCGCTGCGACGTCATTCATTTCCGTGTCATGCACGAAATTCAGTTCGAACACGCGGGTGCAGAAGGTCGCGATCCACGGCGCATCCTCGTTGGCGAGCGCAATGCGCGCCGGCAAGAGGCTGTTGCGCGGGAATTGCGAAGGCTTGCGCCAGGGCAGCCCGTGGCGCGCGCACTGGCGCTCGAGGTCGGTCCACATCCAGGCGAACTTGACCGGCTGCTGCAGGAAGGGCGAACTGTCCCAGCCGGCGGAGCGGAAGATCGGGCCGAGCAGCAGCGGGCGCCACGCGACACGCAGGCCGCGCGCGCGCGCCAGTGCTTCGATGCGCAGCGTGGCGAGGTAGCTGTAGGGGCTGGCAAAGTCGAACCAGTATTCGATATGCGGATCGTTCATGACAGGCCTTTCAGTCGAAAAGTACGAGGCAGCGCGCCTCGATGCTGGCACGCAGCGGCACATCGACAGGTGCCGCCGGATCGAGGAAGGCGGCGTGCGGAGTGAATCGTGACACGCCGCTCGCCTGCGAGTCGTATTGCTTGAACACCAGCACTTCATGCTTCGCCATTTCAGAGAAGTAATGCCAGCGATGCTGCGGCGCGTGCTTCAGCAGATAGATTTCACCGCTGCGTTCCGGATAGCGAATCTGCGCCGCGACCAGATCCTGCGCCATCACCGACCGCGTGTCGCACAGGGCCAGCGGTGCATCGACGACCGGCTCGATCAGCGGGCGCCACACATTCACCACGGCGTAGCGACGGATGCGCGACCGCGCCGCGTCATCGCGCAGCACGAGACCGAGCCGCGCCAGACCGCTCGCCTCCGAATAGTCGTTGTGCACGCGGCCGACGGCCGAAGCCTGCGCGTGCTGCCGGCCGAAGGTGAGGTGCTGTTCGCCGCGGCTGCGCCGGCGCACCTGATGGTCGAAGCACAACGCGCGCGCCGCGCCGGTGGCGTCGCAGGCGATGGCCTCGACTTCCGGGTAGTAGCGGGCGCGGATGCGTTCGTCGTCGTCGAAGTCTGCGAAGCCGGTCGGGGCGTCGCGCAGTTCGAAGCCGTGACGCTCGAGCAGGAAGCCCTGCCGGGCCGGGCGGGCGTCGGCGATGTCGACCCGGTGCGTGCGGTAGCTGCAGTTCTCCCACGGTTCGCCGTCGGGCGGCGGGTACATGTAATTGACCGGCGCGCCGGCGCTGTCGTGCAGGTAGTCCAGTCCGCCGGTGGTGCGCCGCGCGTCAGGGCGCGGATCGCGTTCGTCATGCCTGGTCATTGGATTCCCTCCGGTCGTCATTGCATGGCCACCCACAGCAGGCGCGCGGCCCAGGTCGTCAGCAGCGCGATCTGGACCAGCATGAACAGGAAGCGCAGGCGGATCGCCCGCCGGCGGCCCGAGCCCAGGTGTGTCACGGTCTGGCCGACCCGTGCGGCCAAGACCCACAGCGCCGTCGGGTCGGTGATGTCGGCGTGGCCGCCCAGTGCCGCGGTAACGACCAGCACGCCGAACACCGGCAGGTTTTCGCAGCAGTTCGCGTGCGCCCGGCACAGCCGGCCGGAGAACGGCGACACGTCATCGCCGGCCGGGGTGAAGGCGTCGGCCGCGCGCTGGCGCGTGATGACCAGGGTGGCGCGCAGCGCCGCGATCGTCATCAGGAGCAGCAGGGTCAGGGCGGCGTACAGCAGCGCGGCCAGCAGTGAGGGCGACATGGATGCGGGCTCCTTGAAGTCATGGGCAGGCGGTGGATCAGGCCTCCATGCTGAGGCCGCGCGGCTTCGCCATCGAGTGTCCATATCGACATCAACCGGGCTAATATGGACATCATGAAAACAGCCGTCCTGATCCTGCCCGGCGTACTCGACATCAGTCTGGGCATCACGCTGGACGTGATGAACACCGCCAATCGCCTGTGCGTGCTCGCGGACCGGCCACCCCTGTTCGACATCACGCTGGCCGGCAGCGGGCGGCGGTGCGAGCGCAGCGGGTCGGGGCTCGAAGTCGGGCCGCTCGAGCGCATGGTCGATCTGCCGCCGCCCGAGTTGTTGTTGCTGCCCGGCGCCAATCGCGCCTCGCGCAGCGAGCTCGAAGGCTGGCTGGCGACCCGCGAAGTCGTGCAGGCGATGGACCGGGCCGGCGGCTGGCTCGGCGCCGGCACCGAAGTGGCGGCGTCCTGCGTCAGCACCTTTGCACTGGCGCAGGCCGGCCTGCTCGACGGCCGCGTCGCCACGACGAGCTGGTGGCTGGCGCCGTGGTTCCGCGAGCGCTTTCCGCGCGTCGATCTCGACATGGCGCGCATGGTGGTGCGAGACGGCGCCATCAGCACGGCCGGTGCCGCGCTGGCCCAGGCCGATCTGATGCTGTCACTGGTGGCCCGCCACGGCTCCGAAGAACTCGCGCGCCGTTGCGCGCGCTTCCTGATGCTGGATCACCGCGTGTCGCAGAGCCAGTACGCGATCGCCTCACATCTGGTCTGCCAGACTCCGACGCTGCAGCGCGCCGACCGCTGGCTGCAGACCCACCTCGGCGAGCCGATCACGCTCGCCCTGCTGGCCGAGGCGCTGCACATGACGCCGCGTACGCTGAGCCGGCACTTCGCATCCGCGGTCGGCCTGTCGCCGATCCAGTACGTGCAGAAACTGCGCGTCGAGCGCGCGACACAGCTGCTCGAAACCGGCCGCGCGTCGATCGAGTCGGTGGCGGCACAAGTGGGTTATGCGGATGCGTCGATGCTGCGCAAGCTGCTGCGCCGCGAACGCGGCATGACGCCGCACGGCATCCGGCCGCTAGAGCCAGCTCAGGTCCCCTCTGCCTTGCCGCACGACCTTGGGCTCGTCGGTCGTGAGATCCACGATGCTCGAAGGCTCCCCCGGACATTCCGCGGCGACCACCACCTCCAGGCTGCCCCGGAACCGCTTTTCGATCTCCTGGGGGTCGTTCAGGACCGTCCCGTCCGGCAAGGTGGCACTCGTGCTGATCAGAGGCCGGTCCAGGGCCTCGACGATGGACAGCACGATCGCGCTGTCGGGGACAAGGATGCCGATGGT
>FWPV01003546.1_pt1 | contig 22508 bp, 20 predicted proteins | sample 2228371 | NCBI WGS metagenome assembly FWPV01 (sample SAMEA103939776, study PRJEB20133) | metagenome | reverse complement strand
TATTTGTTAAAACTGATCCCACAAGAGCTGGCACCTGCTGAAGACAGAGGCACCTTTTTTGTGATGATGAGCCCGGTGGAAGGTGCCAGTTATCAGAGCAACAGCAAAAACATGAAGCTGATAGAAGACATTCTGCTGCCCTACTACGAAAAAGGTGAGTTAAACCGGCTGCTGATCCGGGTGCCTGGTTTTGGCAACACGGGCGGTATGGCAATAGTCGGCAGCGAAAACTGGCATAACGGCCAGCGCCGCACCGCTGAGCTGTTGCCGGAAATTGCCGGCAAACTAAATGCTCTGCCCGACGTGCGTGCTTTTATTAACCAGCGCAGCGGTTTAAGCGGTGGCCGTGGTGGTGGTGGCCGGCCGGTACAGTTTGTCATGCAGGGCAATACCTACGATGAACTGGCCAAATGGCGTGACATAGTGCTGAAAAAAGCCCAGCAAAACCCGAATTTGCTGATGCTTGATCACGACTACAAAGAAACAGTGCCGCAGGTGCTGGTGGAAATTAACAGTGAAAGGGCTGCCGATTTGGGTATTTCAGTCGGCGTAGTCGGCCGCGCGCTGGAAGCGATGCTGGGTGGACGTCGTGTTACCACTTTCCTTGACCGGGGCAAAGAATACGACGTGATTCTGGAAGGCGCAGATGATGACTTCAGTAAACCCGGCAATATTTCCAATGTCTACGTACGTTCAAGCGGCTCGAACGAACTGATCCCACTGGACAACCTGGTGACGCTGACCGAAGAAGCCACTTCGTCAACGCTGAACCGTTATAACAGAATGCGCGCCATTACAATTTCCGCCAACCTGGCGCCTGGTTACAGTCTGGGTGAAGCCCTGACCTTCCTGGAAGAAACAGTACGCAGTGAAATTGATGGCAATGTGGGTATTGAATACAAAGGTGAATCGCTGATGTTTAAAGACAGCGGCGAATCGACCATTTTGATTTTTGCGCTGGCGCTGATCATTACCTATCTGGTACTGGCGGCACAGTTCGAAAGTTTTATTCACCCGCTGGTGATTATGCTGACTGTGCCACTTGGCCTGGCCGGTGCTTTGGGCGGTTTGTATCTGGCTGGTATGACACTGAACATCTACAGTCAGATTGGTCTGGTGATGATTATCGGGCTGGTGGCGAAAAACGGTATTTTAATTGTTGAATTTGCCAATCAGCTGCGTGATGCCGGTGTTGAATTTATGCAGGCAATTGAGCAGGCGTCAGTGCAACGTTTCCGCCCTATTGCCATGACCGCCTTCACCACAGTGATGAGCAGTATTCCGCTGATTATTACCTCGGGTCCTGGCTCTGAAAGCCGGATGGTGATTGGTATGGTGATTTGTGCCGGTGTTGGTTTTGCCACTCTACTGACCTTGTACGTGGTGCCTGTGGCTTATGTGGCACTGGCGCGCAACACCCGTTCGCCTGAGAGTATCAGCAACGAACTGCAAGCACTGCAGCAGGCTTCAGACACTCAACAATCATCATAAAGTGCTGAGTTTGATTTGACCAAAAACGGCAGGGGAAACCTGCCGTTTTTTATTTTTTCAGACAGTGTTTATTCCCGGCGTTACAACGTAAAAAACACAGAACCCAACCAAAGACTGGATATATTTCAGGCACAAACTATGCTGTTTTACAGGAGTACATTTTCAGGATAACAGGGATGGCTTTTATACCGCTGAACCGGGTGCACTGGCTATACTGGCTGGCGTTATTATGGTGTTGTGTATATCTGCTGCTGACACTGAGCTGGTGGCAACAATATAAACATCAGGAACTTCAGCTTCAACAAACCGCGGCATTGGTTCCCTGGGTTGAACCTGTGCAAACGCTTATCCGCAACCTGCAAACCGAACGAGGCCTGAGCGCAGGCCAGGTAACACCATCCCTTCCCTATAAACCTGCACTACAAATCCAATATTTGTTAACCGATGCAGCCTGGCGTGATCTGACAGTGGCATTAGAACAACAGACAGCACCAGCACAATCAGTACTTATGAAAGTCTTAGCGCAAAATCCGTTACCGGCGCTGCGCCAACAGGTGCTTTATAACGGTTTGGAATCGACTCCGGTCGATGGGGCCATCATTATTAAGGCTTACAGCGCTGTGATCAAACCACTGCTGCAATATGTTCAGCAGTTACAACAGGACGGAGATATGCCCTGGCAGCAACACAGCAACGCTATCAGCCAACTGACCGAAATGATTGAACGTTCTGGCCTGGAACGGGCCATGTTGCATATGGCCATGGCAGAGCAGGAAATGAGTGCGGCCAGGTATCAGAACTATGTGTTTGTGATGAACGAACTTCGGGATCATCAAAGCGCTTTTGAGCAGCGCAGTCCTTCGGCTGTGCTGCAACATTGGCAACAATGGCAGCAACAACAGCACTATCAGCAATTGACAGAAGTGCGGGAACAGGCTTTGAACCAGCAATTTTCAGTACCTCCGGCTTTGTGGTTTTCACTGTCGAGCACAAATATCAACCAGCTGTATCAGCTGCAACAGGACCTTCAGCTCCAGCTACAGCAAGACCTGACTGAAGGCCGGCAAACAAGGCTGGAAGCGATGCAGCAACTGCAGTTACATCAACAATATATGCTGCTATTGCTGCTGCTTATCTTGTGGCGGATGCATCGACTGAACATCATTACAGCCAAAGAGCGACCACAACCTAAATCAACCGTGAGTTTTCAGCAGCAAATCGGCCAGGGTTAACACCAGGGCGCTGTTCCGGCAGTTCATCGACTTTAGGCTGCGTGATGCTGCCGGAATAGAACGACAAGGTCTTGTTGTGATATGAATTTCATTGTGCTGTCCGTGCCTTGATAATGATTTTTTGTTAGACTGCCAGCCATCTTCAGCCTACTGAAAAACCAGCCATGACACGCGTCGCCTACTTTACACCTCAAATGCCTCAAAGCGTTTTTTGCCTGCGGACTGCTTATGTCCACTGAAACTGTGCTGGGTTGTCAGCAACTGAGTTTTTGCTGGCAAGGTGACTGGACCTTAGAACCGCTGAGTTTTGAACTCTGCGCTGGTGAGCGGTTGGGTGTGATTGGCCCCAATGGCGCAGGTAAATCCACTTTACTAAAACTACTGGCAGGTTTATGCCTACCATCATCAGGCACAGTGCTGCTGCAGGGTAAAGCCTTAACCCAATACAGCAGAACGGAAAAAGCCAGACAGCTGGCGTTATTGTCGCAGGAAAACGAACAAGCTCAGGCCATGACTGTGGCAGAGCTGATGTTACTTGGCCTGCTGCCACATAAAAAGCTCTGGCAAGCCAATAGTCAGGCCGATCTGAACCTGCTGCAGCAATGTCTGGACCAGGTTGGCCTGAGTCACAAACAGCATCAGCTGCTGAGCAGCCTATCCGGCGGCGAATTACAACGTGCCCAGCTTGGCCGGGTATTGATGCAGGGCGCCAAACTCATTTTGCTGGACGAGCCAACCAATCATCTGGATATCCAATATCAGCATCTGTTGTTGCAACTGATTGCTTCTTTGCCCCTGAGCCTGATCGCCAGTTTTCATGATTTAAACCTGGCAGCAAGTTATTGTGACCGCTTGCTGCTGTTACATCAGGGCAAAGTGATGGCGCTTGGCACACCACAACAGGTGCTGACTGCACCTTTGATCAGCGCCGTATTCGGCCGGCCTTGCCTGGTGGATGAAAACCCATTTGACGGTAAACCACGCCTGACTTTTGCACCCGGAGTTTGTGCATGAAGAGCGCTCAGTTGCCGCAGCGTTGGTTATTGTTATTTTTGCTCGCTCTGGGTAGTTTTTTGTTTTGTTTAAATACCGGCAGCGTCAGTTTGCAGTGGCAGGAACTTTGGTGGTGTTTTACCGGCAAATGCACAGATCCGATGCAATGGCAGCTGTTATGGCAGCTGCGTCTGCCGCGTTTATTGCTGGGTTTTGTCGCTGGTGCTGGCCTGGCGTTAAGTGGCGCTTTATTACAACATTTAAGCCGTAATCCACTGGCCGATCCTTATTTGTTTGGTGTGATTGCCGGCGCAGGCCTGGGGGCTACTGTCGCCAGCCTGTATTTTCCAGCCTCACTGATAGCGCTGCCACTGGCAGCTTTTGTCGGCGCCCTGCTGGCCATTGCGCTGGTACTGGCATTGGCACTGCTGGCGCGCTGGCAGCAGCTTGATCATTTCATTCTGGCCGGTGTGGCTGTGAGTTTTTTATTCAGTGCAGCTACTGCACTGCTTTTGTATCAGCACGACCCTTTTGCCGCCAACAGAGTGATGTTCTGGCTGATGGGCAGTCTGTCACGGGCCAGTTATCAGCCACTGTGGTTTATTTTGCCCTGCCTGTTGTTGTGCCTGCTGCTTTCGGTGTTATTCCGCCGCCAGCTCGACGCCATGTTATGGTCGGATCAAACGGCATTAAGTCTGGGCGTACCGGTGCAACCCTTGCGGTTGTTATTTTTACTGCTGACAGCAGCCCTGACCGCCAGTATTGTTGCTTATTGTGGTGGTATTGGTTTTGTCGGACTGATGGTGCCCCATCTGGTGCGGATGCTGCTAGGCTCTCAGGCGCTGAGCCTTTTTGTCGGCAGCTGCCTTTGTGGTGGCATTTTTCTGATCTGGGTGGACGCCGGCGCCCGTACCCTAATGCCTAGTCAGGAATTACCACTTGGGGTCATTACCTCTGCCTGTGGCAGCCTGTTTTTTTTATTGTTATTAAGCCGCAGACGCGGTTAAGAGCCAAATGATGACCGGAACCGACTCTAACAACACTATACAGCAGTCAGCAGCTGCAGACAGCGGTAGCGATACTGAACAAAAAGCGCAGCGCCATCAGCAGCGCCAGCAAAAACTCAAAGAAAAAGTCGATGAGCGAATTGCCGCAGCCACTCAGGATAAAGGCCTGCTGCTGGTGATCACCGGCAATGGCAAAGGTAAATCCACCGCTGGATTTGGTATGGTGTGCCGCACTGTTGGCCATGGTATGCGTGCTGCAGTCGCTCAGTTTATTAAAGGCAGCTGGGCCTGTGGCGAACGTGATTTATTACAAAGCCATGGTGTCCCTTTTGCGGTGATGGCCACAGGTTTTACCTGGGAAACACAAAACCGCGCGCTGGATATGGCGGCTGCACAAGCCGTCTGGCAACAAGCCAGACAATATCTGCAGGACCCGGCCATTCATCTGGTGCTGCTGGATGAGCTGACCTATATGCTGACCTACGACTATATTGCGTTAGAAGAGGTGCTTGACGCCCTGACAACACGACCGCAAGGTCAGCATGTGGTGATCACAGGCCGCGGTTGTCATCGCCGCCTGATTGAACTGGCCGATACCGTCAGTGAAGTGCAGTCGGTCAAACATGCTTTTGATGCTGGCATCAGAGTGCAACAAGGCGTTGACTGGTGAGGTCGATGACAAGCACTGTTGCAGTCCAAGCATCCAGACCGCAAGCCTTGCTCAGGCTTCGGGCTTTGTTCAGACGTGCTTTGTTCAGACAACCAGCTTTATTGCAGGCATTAGTACTAACGCTGCTGTTGATTGTTTACCCGGCAGCCGCCAAGACCACAACAGCCGCCGCCGTAACAACAAAACCCGCTTCGCAGTTAAAGTTGATAGTACTGGCGCCGGATCTGGTGGAACTTTTGTATAGCCTGGGCGCCGGTGAACAAATTATTGCCGCCAGCGAACATGCCGACTACCCGGAAGCAGCACGGGCTTTGCCAAGAGTTGGCAATTATGCCGGTTTATCGCTGGAGAAAATTATCAGCCTGCAACCTGATCTGGTGTTGTACTGGCAAAGTGGCACGCCGGCTGCCGATATTGAGCGGTTACAACAGCTTGGCTTAAAGCTCGAAAGTTTTGAAAGCAAAACACTGGATGATATAGCGCTGCATTTACTCAGGCTCGGCGAATTAACCGGACGTCAGCAACAGGCAGCGCAGCTTGCCGGGCAATTTCATGCTGAACTTCAGGCATTAAAAACAAAATACAGTCAGCAGCAACAGCTCGCCGTATTTTACGAAATCTGGGACAACCCACTGTCAAGCATTGGCCCTTCCGCCTGGCCGGCACAACATCTGGCCATTTGTGGGGCCCGTAACGTGCTGCCTGATGGCCCAAATCCTTACCCGCAGGTCAGTGCCGAGCAGGTATTAAACGCTAACCCCTGGCTAATTATTCAGCCGGTCTCAGAAAATGAACCCCGTACTTTATTTAACTGGCAGGCATTTTCGTCAGTAAAAGCAGTTGAATATCAACAATTTGCCAAGCCTAACAGCGATTTATTACACAGAGCAAGCTTAAGAACCCTCGGCGGTGTGCGTGAGCTTTGCCAATTAATTGAAAAAAGCCGGCAATTTTATGCTCAAGTTTTGCCAGGAGCCGGCCGATAAGCTGGCTATAGTGTAACTAAACCCAACAAGGCGGCCCGACATGAAGATCCAACCCAATATTGCAAGCAACGCCAGTGGTAATGACGTTATTAAAAATGACAAAGCTGATAAATCCAAAGAATCGGCGCAGGCAGAACTGAGCCGTCCGGCCACAGGCGCAGAAATGTCGCGCGCCAACCGGCAGGAACTGAATCAGACTATTTTGCAAAGTCAGCTTGATATCAGCTTAAAATCCGACAACAAATCTCTGGGTTTGTTGTACCGCACTGTGCTGAACGCAGTGAATAAAAACCTGAAAAACGATGGTGAAAAACCACCTTTGCCGGAGCAGGCCTCAGACAGAGCCACAGAAGCACGCAACAAAGATAAACCCGGTGTTGGCAATAATCCGTATGCCCAGGATCAGGATACCTCGCCACAGGCAACGGCTGATCGGATAGTGGCTTTTGCCACCAATTTTTATCAGCAGTTCCGCGAGCAGAACAAAGACTTATCGGAAGAAGATGCCCTGAGCCAATTTATGGAAAAAATTGGCGGTGGTATTGATCAGGGTTTTGCCGAAGCCAGAGAAGTACTTGACGGCATGGGACAGTTACAGGGCAAAGTAAAAGAAGATATCGATAGCACCTATTCACTGATCCAACAGGGTTTAACCAGCTTTAAAGAGCTGACGCTGGAAAAAGCCAAAGAGAACAGCACACCGGCCACGCCTGAGCCAATCAGTAACAATCAGACCAACTGAAGAAAACGACCTTCAGCTACCAATAAAAATGCCGCATGAATGCGGCATTTTTATTGGTTTGATTAAGCAGCTGAGCTGCATGCTGTTATCGTCCACCCCACTTGGCTGCCTGGTTACAAGCAGCATATGGGCAAGCCGGCAAACCAGGCCTTTAACGACAGACATATGTGGCCAGCGCTTTTTGCACCGCCATAATATTGCCGTCTTTATTAAAAGTTTTACTGATGGGCTGCTCTGTGCTGCTTAACCAGATTTTTAAATCCGATTCCAGATCAAAATGGCCTTTGGTTTCGGCCGCAAAACGCACCACAGAGCGGTAAGGCACCGACATATATTCTTTTTTTGAGCCGGTCAGCCCTTGTTTATCGATAAAAATCAGCCGCTTATTGGTAAAAACAATCAGGTCACGGATGATTTTAAAAACCTGCTCCAGTTTTTCGCCTTCGGCGAGAATACTGGCTAACTCCTGTTCCACATCGGCAACATCAATTTCGGCTGCATTGCCTAATAAACCACTGAGGATCCCCATGTTTTTGCTCCTGCTTTTTTTGTGAAAAAGCCAGCATAGAGATCCCACCGCTTTGCAGCAAGCTTTAGTTCGACCTGCTGCCACAGCGTAAATACTGCGGCTAATTCAGCACAACCTGACCGGCTAAAATGGCAAGATTGAACCATCCCAATGCAGCAACTTGCCATGCTGCTCTGGTTGTAGCGCTGTCGCAACCTGCCATAACCGTGCCGCGGTTTGGGCTGGCGTTTGTAGCTGCGATGGCGGGATATTGCGTAAAAAAGGTGATGACAGCAAAGATTCTGTGGTGCCCGGATGCAGCGCAGCCACAAGAGCCGGCGCTTTGAGCCTGCTAAGTTCAATCGACAAGGTTTTCACCAGCATATTCAGCGCAGCCTTGGCACTGCGATAGCTGTACCAGCCACCTAAACTGTTATCGCTGATGCTGCCGACTTTGGCGCTCAGTACCAATACCCGACAGGGATGCTGTTGCAAATAACCAAACAAAGCCTGCAGGTGTAAAGCCGGCAACAGATAATTGACCCACCAACTGTGCATGGCAGCTTGTTCATCCAGCTGACGGATGGTTTTTTCGGCTTTTAACCTGTCTTGCTGTAAAACACCATGGCAAATAAAAATGTCTGTGGGCTGAAATTGCCGGCAAAAATCGGCAACTACAGTATTTAACACAGCAGCAGCTTCACCTTGCTGGAGCTCGAGCACTAACCAGTCGTCCACCATCACGCTTTCGGGCGCTGGCGAGCGGCTGACGCCGGCAACTAAAGCGCCCTGCTGCTTTGCATACATCAGCAAACCCTGGCCTATGGCGCTATTGGCGCCAAGCACTAATAAACGTCTTTGTTGCATCTAGTGATATTCCTGGCTGCTCACTTAATTCAAAGGGGCTGATGTCGGCTGTGTTGTTTAACATCTTTTATGTGTTTTGAAGCTGTTGGTTCAGATGTGGTGCGCTTTGCCAAGCAGTTTACAGGCGGCCTCTACACCGGATAACCAGGCGTTTTCCACCCGACCGCCCAGAGTCCAGTCACCACAAAGCGCCAGCTGCATTTTTTTATCAAATAACACACCGCAGGGTGGAATATCGCTGTTGTAACTGGCATACAACCAGCGATGACAAAGTGCCGCCGCTACCTGCACCTCTGTACCCAACACACGGCTTAGCTCAGCAGCGGCCAGCGCACTGATTTGCTCCGGCATGGTCTCAAGCTCAGCGGCACTGCAGTCTTCCGATAAATGCACCAGCCATTGCTCAGGCGCCTGTGCCGTCTCCTGCTGTAATCTGGCACTGTGCCGGCCTGGTTTAGCCGATTGTTGGGCTATCCAGCGCGTATTGCCATCCCGCACAAAAATACCCTGTGCCTGATGATGGGTGGCACTGGCTAATTCAAGTAACACGGCCCAGCAGGGTAACAAGGCCTGCTCCGGAATTTGCAGTGACAAAGGCGCGCCTTCCAGCAATTGTTTGGCCTGAGCCGGCGGACAAGTCAGCAGCAGCGCATCAAAACCACCAAAACATTCACCTTGTTCAGAGCACAGCTGCCACTGCCCTGTACTCTGACTGCTGACATTACTGCAGATGTAACTGAGCTCGTTAATTTTGCAGCCAGTGTACATTGTGGCGCCTTCAAACTCCCCGGCCAGCATCTGATGCATGGTTGAAGTCCCGATATAGCGGATTTCATCATCGGGTGAAGGGCTTAACTGACCGTGCTGATACTGATAAGGCACAAATTCCCAGCGCTGCACTAAACCTTGTGACTGCCATTGTTGCACCTGCGCCAAAAACGTCTGGCTGCGGGCGGTAAAATACTGCGCGCCAAAGTCAAAACTGCCGGCCAAAGCCCTTTTGCTGCTAACGCGCCCGCCCGGCCCCCGCGCTTTTTCAAACACAGTGACTGAAGCACCTTGTGCTGTCAGCGCTTTGCAAGCGGCTGCGGCGCTGACTCCGGCTCCGATAATCGCAATCTTCACGCCTTGCTCCTGATTGGCTATTTAAGGCTTACGCCTGTGGTTCTGAACCGTATTGAAAGTGACTGCGTATCACACTGCTGCCTTTGATTATATTGGCATCGGCTTGCTGGCGGACACTGCATTTGACTTGCCAAAGCACTGTGCCGGGCCAAAACGCCTGTTGGTGATAGCAGATAATCTGATTAGACTACGACAAAATAAAAACTGCAGATCAAATCTTTCAGCGCAGGAAAAAACATGACAACACAAACCATCACCCTCGCCGCCGGTTGTTTCTGGTGTGTTGAAGCCGCTTTTAACATGCTTAAAGGCGTGCAGCAAGCCACCAGCGGTTATATGGGCGGCCATAGTTTAAATCCCAGTTACCGGGATATTTGCAGCGGCAACACCGGTCATGCTGAAGTGGTACAACTGCAGTTTGACGCCGAGCAGATTTCACTGGAGACAATCTTAGAGCTGTTTTTTTTCCTGCACGACCCGACCAGCCTGAACCGTCAGGGCAATGATGTTGGCACGCAATACCGCTCGGCGATTTTTTATGCTGATGAAGTACAGCTTGAAAGTGCCAAAGCCGCCATCAGCAAGCTTGAACAACAAGGCGTGTATCAGCAACCTATAGTCACCTCACTGGAAAAACTCAGCACTTTTTATCCGGCGGAAACTTACCATCAGGGTTATGCGCTGGCCAATCCACAGCAGCCTTATTGCCAGTTTCTGGTGTTGCCTAAACTGGCGAAATTCCGCCAGCAATTTGCACCTTTGTTAAAGGCCTAAGACGCAACCGGATCGGCTGCAACCGGCTTTGTTGTCGCTGCCAAAAAAAGCCGGAACCATAGGGTTCCGGCTTTAGTTTTGCTTTTCGCTGATGTGTCGCTGATGTTTAGCGCAAGGCAGCGTTAAAACGCCAGCATTTGTACACCCAGCACAAACTCCAGCCCGGCCTGACGATAACCCAGGTTGGTCTGATAAGTTTTATCAAACAGGTTGTCGACCTTGGCACGAAGGGTGATGCCAGGTTGCCACTGATAAGCCACACCAACGCTCCAAATCAGGTAACTGCCAAGCTCGGGTTGCAGCTTGCCCTGCCAGTCTTTGCCGGAGAAAGAGCGGCTTTGATACAAAGCTTCAGTACTAAAAGTCCAGTCCTGATAACTTTTGCTGTTGAGCCAGCTGACTTTATGCGCCGGACGTTTTACCAGCTTCAGGCCGGTTTTTTCATCTTTACCATCAAGATAACCGTAACTAAACCGCTGCTCAAAATCGTCGATAGCAAAAGCGGCGCTCAGTTCCGCCCCCTGAATACTGGCCAGCAGCACATTGGTGTTTTGCTGACCCCGCTGGATCAGATTGGTTAAGTCGCGATCAAACAGCACCAAATCCAACTGAAGAGCCTGAAGCTGATAATTCAGCCCTAACTCACGGGATAACGACTCTTCCGGTTTTAACAGCGGATTCCCGTATTTTGGCCAGTATAAGTCGTTGAAGGTCGGTACTTTAAAAGCCGAGCCCTGACTAAAACGGGCAATCAAATCAGTGCTCAGATGATAACCGGCGCTAAACTGGTAAGTGTTTTTATTGCCATAGCTGGTGAAGTTGTCGTGGCGCACAGCACCATCAAACAAATATTGATTGTTATCAAAAGCAAAACCGGCAAACACACTCTGGTTGTTGCGACTATCGGCCGAATAATTCGGCGCATTTTTCAGCACCTGCTCCTGATACCAGCTGGCACCTGACAATAAGGTCCAATCGGTGGATAAGGTGTAACTGAGCTGATAAGCCGCTTCATCTCTTTTGGTTTTAAACAACGACTCCGGGCTTTGCAGGCCATAACTGATGTCGCTGTCGACACTGTGCGCCAGTTTCAGCTGATGTGATAACGAGCCCTGACTCAGGCTCCAGTCCAGCTGATGCGCGTCTTGCTGCGTATCGGCTCTGTCACCACCGTAGTCGCTGTCAAATTCGTAATAACCGTCGTTTAGCTGTGACTGCCAGCGCCACAAACCCAGACTGCTTTGCAGCTCTGCACCGGCATTAAGGTAACTTTGTTCAAAACCATCATCATCCGGATCACCGCCTATTTTGGCAGAAAAACCGTCGCCCATCGCAGTGCCAAGGCTGCCAAATAAGGTCAGGTCGCCGTTTTTCTGACTACCGGACAAGCCCACTTCCGCCAGCTTATTGCTGCCTAAAGTGGCGTTAAACTCGGTTTTGTCGCCCTGATGGCTGGTAATGGCAATAACCCCCCCTAAAGCATCAGAGCCATACCAGGCGGCCTTGGGGCCTCTGATAATTTCGATTTTTTCAATTAATGCCACCGGCACCATGGCCAGCGACTGATAACCCAAAGTCGCGGAGCCAATACGCACACCGTCTAATAACACCAGGGTATGACCACTACTGCCACCGCGGATAAACACACTGCTGTTTTGGCCACGACCACCGTCCCGCGCCACACTGACACCGGCCACTTGCTGTAATAACGCAGGTAAATCACGCACCTGGCGGCGGATAATTTCATCCCTGTTGATCACAGTGACGCTGCTTAAGGTTTCGGCCACAGCTTTTGCATGGCGATTGGCATAAATGCTGATGTGTTCAAGCCCTGCCTCTTCAGCCTTGGCCTGGACGGCTTTAGTCTGAACGGGCTTGATTTGAACAGCTTTGGTTTGAACAGGATTGGCTTGTGCCGCAACGGCAAAAGAGCTGACCACAGCCAGGGTCAGTACAGATAACTTCAACATGAAAACTCCAGATGACACGCCCACCGCGTGTTGTTGGGTGAATGAATTTTCAGGCCGGTCTCCGGGCTGCAGCATCCGGGCTGGTATGGCTTAAAGCCAATACTCACCCAGCTCGTCTTATACCTTCCCATCCAAAGACAGTGGCAGTGAAAGACAAACAGCAAAATTGCTGATGATGTTACCGTTGCGGGGGCAGCTCTGGTGTTTCACCAGATTCCCGTTTCACTGTTGCAAGCCAAGCTTCAACAGCACCTGAAAAACGCGGCCACAGTGTAGCGGCCGCTGTTGGATTGTCAATAGAAATCCAGATGGCTACTCCCAAGGCGTTCAGCCAGCCCGGGCTGTGCGGAGGATTTTTTAATCGCGAAAGTTCTGATACTGGAATGGTTGGCCTAAGTCGGCCTGACGAATCAGCGCGATGGCTTCTTGCAAATCATCGCGTTTTTTACCAGACACCCGCACTTCATCCCCCTGAATAGCAGCTTGTACCTTGGATTTGCTTTCTTTGATCAGTTTGACAATTTTACGCGCCATATCCTGATCAATGCCTTGTTTTAACGACAATAACTGGCTGTAGGTTTTACCCGAATGCACCACATCTTCTTCTTTAAAAGAGCGCACATCAAGGTTACGTTTTACCGCCTTAGCGAGAAAAATTTCTTTCATTTGTTGCAGCTGAAACTCAGCTTCGGCACTCATGCTGACTTGTTTATCTTTTAATTCGAACTTGGCGTTAATACCACGAAAATCAAAACGGGTGTCCAGCTCACGGTTGGCGTTGTCCACCGCGTTCAATACTTCCTGCAAATCAACTTTAGAAACAATATCAAATGAAGGCATCGGGGCTCTCCTTAAAATTCAATCAGATCCGGCCCAAAAGCGGCACCAGCAGATGCGCGCCCTGGCTACTGCTCATCGCCTGTTGCAATGAGCTCTGGTAATGGTGCGCTGGATTATAGCGAAAATGGTCGTATAATCCGAGCCTTGGCGTTTTTCTTCTGCGGGATTTTTTATGTTGGTAAGCCGTCCCTGGTTTTTTCGTCTGTTGTTTTTGCTTGCGCTGATTGTGTGCAGTTACGGATTTTTAAAAGACGTCAGCGGCCTTCCCTCAAGCTGGATGCCCAATGACAAACTGATGCATGGTCTGATATTCCTGATGTTGATGTTGCTGTGGCAACTTAGTTTTTATCGTCGTGTGCTCACGGGTTTGTTATTGCTTGGTATTTACGGCGGCGCGATTGAACTGGCGCAGCACTTTTTCACCACCAGATTTGGTGATTGGTGGGATTTTCTGGCCGACCTTTGTGGTTTGGCGTTGGCGCTGCTGTTGTGGCAATTGCCGCTGTGGCGGCGTTTTCAACAGGCTCCAGCAGAAGGGACCCGCTGATGTCAGCGCCCTGGCTGGTGATAGGTAAAGGCGCTATTGGTTTATTGGCGGCCAGCAGATGGTTACTCAGCGCCCAGAGCGTTTTGTTGTGGCAAAAAACACCACAGCCATTGAGTTATCGGTTTAGTGCCGGTGGCCGCGACTTTGCCATGCAGCTGCAAAATGCCAGCCAGGGCCCTTTTAGCAAAGTGCTGGTGCCGGTGAAAGCCTATGACGTTGTTGCTGTGGTGCACACTTTATTACCCCATTTAGCTGACGAGGCGCAGCTGGTGCTTTGCCATAATGGTATGGGCACGCTGGAGCCTGTTGCGGCTTTACTCAAACCCGGCCAGGGACTTTGGTTTGCCAGCACCAGCCATGGCGCTTATAAACCTCATGCACTGCACATTATTCACAGTGGACAGGGAAATACCATATTGGCGCCCTGTAATGACGCCGCCCGCAATTGCACAGCGCCGATAGCGGCTGAACTCACCCAGGCATTGTCGCCACTGACACAGGTCGACGACATTCAGCCCTATTTATGGCAAAAGCTTGCGGTCAATAGTGTGATTAATCCACTGACTGCTTTACATCAATGCCCCAATGGTGAATTAAACCAACCTCAGTATCAGGCGCAGATCAAACTTTTGCTGGCTGAGTTTGTGCAAGTGGCGGCTGCCTGTGGGCAGCTTTTTAGCGGGGACAGGCTGTATCAGCTGGTGCAACAAGTGCAGAGCAATACAGCACAAAACTTTTCTTCGATGTTACAGGATGTTAGCGCGGGCCGACGCACCGAGCTTGGTGCTATTACCGGCTATTTATTGCAGCAGGCAGCAGCACATCAGCTGGCGATGCCGGAGCATCAGGCGCTTTATCAGGCGCTGGCGGCAAAGCTCGCGCCCTGGCAGTTGTAACAACAGCCCGTTATCACCACAGACTGTTGTGACAAAACGCTGTTATTTGTCTTTTTTATACACAGCCACGTTTTGATAACCCTGCTCTTTAAGTAGCAGCGCCTGTAAGCGGCTCATCACACCACGGTCACAATACAGATAATATTGTTTGTCTTTGGCAAGCTCGGCAAAACCCGAGGCAATTTTATAAAACGGCAGCTCCAGCACCTGATGGCTATCCAGTTGCAGCGGGTTGCGCTCAGCTTCATCCGGTGCACGCACATCAATCACCACAGCCCCTTCAGGTAACACAGCTTCAGTGTCGATGGTGGCCACCTGCTGGCCGGCCTGATATTCCACAGTGCGGATATCCAGTACCTTGGCGTCCTGACTGACTTTTTCCAGAATACTAAAATCAAACCGCGCTTCGGCAGCGTTGACATCAGCCAGCACTGCATTAATGGTCGGGCTTTTGGAGATCACACCACAATATTCCGGCATGGTTTTGGCGAGATCTTCCACGCCAATAGCCCGGGCTATATCAATAATGTCCTGTTTGTCCTGATACACCAAAGGGCGCAGGATCAGCATCTCAGTGACCCGGTCAATGACGTTTAAATTGACGATGGTTTGACTGGCCACCTGACCAATACTTTCGCCTGTCACCACAGCTTTAATATTCAGGCTGTCGGCGACTGTGGTTGCAGCCCGCATCATCATACGTTTGAGCACAACGCCCATCAGGCCGTTGTCAATTTTTTCCAGAATTTCAGTCACCACAGGGGCAAAATCAACAGAAACAAACTTCACCTTGTGCGACAAACTGTATTTTTGCCACAGATAAAAGGCCATTTGCCGCACCCCGGTTTCATGGGCGGCACCACCTAAATTAAAAAACAAATAATGGGTGCGAAGGCCTTTACGGATCATCAGATAACTGGCCACTGCCGAATCAAAACCACCAGAAATCAACGACAAAACATCACCCTGGGACGGCAGCGGGAAACCGCCCATGCCCTGATAAGCATGGCGCACAATAATGAGTTTTTCTTTGCGTATTTCCACCTGGACTGTCACGTCCGGCTGCTTTAACTTCACCTGCGCTGTTGGAATATGCTGATTGAGCCCACCGCCGATATAACGTTCGGCTTCAATTGAAGAAAATTCGTGATTGCCCTGACGGCGCACCCGCACACAAAAGGTTTTGCCATGTAGCTGGTCACGGTACACCGCCAGCACCTGCTCAAAAATATCGTGTAGTGAACTGAACTCAGATGACTGCATCTGGGCAAACTGCACTATGCCGGGAATACATTGCAGCTGTTCGGCCATTTTTTGTGCAAGCAGCTCATCGCCTTGTGGCGACATTACAGTTAAATGGTCATACAGATTACGCACCACAATGGACGGGTCCAGTTGCAGCAGAATGGTTTTCAGATTTTGTTCCAGCAGCATGGTCTGGCGCTTACGCACCGACTTACTTTTAATGGAGATTTCAGGGTGTAACTTAACAATAAATTCAATCATAACTGGGCTGCCGGCAAAAAACTGGCGCGCATTATAACGCCATTGCTTAAAAACGGCAGAGATTTGTCTAAGGTGCTGCCCGGCGCTGGGTCTAAAACAACAAGAGGCAGCACATCAAAAGGATGTGCTGCCGTGCTCAGTTTTGTTTTGGCTGGGCCGGTTGACTGGCTGGTGGCGTCTGGGGCTGTAACTGAATAGGCGCCGACTCTTTGGCTTTCCCCTGCATAATAGAAATTTCTACCCTGCGGTTACGCTTGCGGTTGGCTTCAGTGTCATTGGGCACCAGAGGTCTGGTGTCGGCATGCCCAACCACCACAAGGCGGTCTTTTTCCAGGCCAGTGCCTGCCAATAACTCAGTGGCCACTGATACTGCGCGTTTTGCTGACAACTCCCAGTTATTGCTGTTTAACTCGTCCGACACCTGATCGTTATCGGTATGACCAGACACGGTAATTTCACCCGGAATGTCTTTTAAAATCACGCCAATTTGCTGCACTATAGGTTTAAAACGTGGCTGCAAAAAAGTGGATCCGGACGGAAATGAGCCGTTTTCACGAATACGGATAATAATTTGCTGCCCAAGCGACTCCAGCTCTACAGCGCCGTCCTGAATTTGCTGCTCCATCTGCTCTGCAATTTTTTTCACCATTTCGTTCACCTGTTCCTGCATCATCGCAGTTTCGGTTTCCGGTTGGGCCTGGCTTTGTTCATCCGGACTGTCACTTAAACCGCCGGTTTTGTCTTCGCGCTGTTCTTGCCGTCCGCCGGCGGAATCTTCCTCACCTGCTTCAAATTCCAGGGTTTGTTGCGTCATATCCACTGTTTGTTGTTGTAGCGTGTCTATTGGCGTTGGATCGGGCCGGCCGGGGCGAAATTCCATGGCAATGACACTGGTGCCTTTGGGGATGTCTTTGACCTCAATTTTATTTTGTACACCAAAGGCAAAAGCCATAGACCCAGCCAGCTGTTTGAACTTTTGTACGTCCATCTCGGAAAAAGACAGCAACAACACAAAAAAGCACATTAACAAAGACATTAGGTCGGCAAAGGTGCCCATATAAGCGGGCAATCCCGGCGGTGGACATTTAGGACAGTCAGCCATATCCGCTCCTACTCAGCTTCAGCTTTGGCTTCGCGTTTTGCCGCCATTAAATAATTACGCAGCACCCCTTCAATCACTTTCGGGTTCTGACCGTCCTGAATACCCATAATGGCGTCGAGGATCAGTTGATTATTGATTTTTTCTTCTTCGTTGCGGATCGCCATTTTGTCGGCCAACGGGATACAGAGACAGTTCGCTAAAATTGCACCATATAAGGTTGTTAACAAAGCAACGGCCATGGCAGGGCCTATCGCTTTAGGGTCTGACATATTGGCCAACATTGCCACCAAGCCCACCAGGGTACCGATCATGCCCATTGCCGGCCCCAGGTCACCCATGTTTTTGAAAATAGAGATATACAGGCCGTGGCGGTTGTAGGTCAGGTCAATATCTTTTTCCAGAGTACCACGCACTACATCGGCATCATGGCCGTCAACCAGCATATTGATGCCTTTTTGCATAAAAGGATTGGGAATTTCCGCTTCTTCCAGCGCTAAAAAACCACCTTTTCGGGCGGAATCAGCCAACTGCACAGCTTTTTCTATCAGCTCCTCGGGTGCTTCACTTTTAAACATAAAAGCTTTTCCGGCGGCCTTAAAGGAACCACCAAGCTGCCCAAAGGTAAATTTCATAATGACTACAGTGATGGTGCCGCCAAAAACGATCACGATGGAGACAAAATCGTAAAACATCACCAGATTGCCGGCAGCAGCCAGGTACATAGCCCAGACCATCATGCCAATAGTGGCAACTAAACCTATGACGGTTGCTAAATCCACATCGAATCTCCCGAAAGGTACAAACCAAATATCAGTTTTATCTTAGCTTATAGTTAGTTATCGACCAATAGCAGTAAATGCTTAAAAATATTTAAGTTGTCACCCAAATTTAGTTGCCGCCACCGCCATTCTGATTGACCATAGCCAAGCTCTGAGGTAACTTTGCGCACACTTTTAAAAAGGCCGGATTATGAGTAAAAAGCAAGCAAATCCACAGCAATTTGAGCAGATGATCGCCGAGCTGGAGACTATTGTGCAGCAGCTGGAACAAGGTGATTTGTCGCTTGATGATGCGCTGCAACAATTTGAACGGGGTGTTGCCCTGGCTCGCGCCAGCCAGCAACAGCTGCAAACTGCTGAACAAAAAGTGCAAATGCTGCTGCAACAAAACAACAGCGAGCAGCTGGTTGCCTTTACCCCGGCCGCAGGAGAATAACGTGACGTTACCTCTGTTACCGCTCTACCAGCAAAGGGTGGAGCAAAAAATGGCTGCGCTATTGCAGTCCAGAGTCAATACTGACGCTGAATTGTTGCAGGCCATGCAATACAGTCTGTTGTCCGGTGGCAAAAGAATACGGCCTTTTCTGGTGTACAGCTGTGGCCAGATGCTGGGCGCTTCACTGGATGATTTGGATGCACCCGCCATGGCGCTGGAGTGTCTGCATACCTACTCATTGATCCACGACGACTTACCGGCGATGGACAACGACGACTTACGCCGCGGTCGTCCTACCTGCCATAAAGCATTTAACGAAGCCACCGCAATTCTGGCCGGCGACGCGCTGCAAGCCATTGCTTTTGAAGTGCTCTCTGCCCATCCATATAAGCAGGTGGATTTTAAAGAGCGGCTGTTGATGGTTCAGAAACTGGCCATGCACTCAGGTTATAACGGTATGTGTGGCGGTCAGGCGATAGACCTTGCCCATACCAACAAAGCGATGACAGTTGAAGCGCTTGAAGCCATGCATCAACTGAAAACCGGCGCTTTAATTGAGTCAGCAGTACAGATGGCCTGGTTATGCAGCCCCAAACGCGATGAAGCTGAACTGGCCGCACTGGTGAAATATGCCAGAGCTTTGGGCCTGGCATTTCAGGTACAGGACGATATTCTCGACATCGAAGGTGACACCGCCACTCTGGGTAAACCCCAGGGCTCGGATCAACAAGCCAATAAAGCCACTTATCCGGCTTTGCTTGGTTTAGAAGTTGCCAAAGCCAAGGCGCAGCAACTCTTTGCACAAGCCAAAGACGCGCTTTCTGTGTTACCTTATGACACCCAACAACTCAGCGCATTTGCCCATTACGTAATTGCACGCAGCTTTTGACCAAGGTTTTAGTTTATGGCGCCCGATATTCTTGATTACCCACTGTTAGCCAAAGCCAATCTGCCGGCAGAGTTGCGCCAGTTGCCACAAGAGCAGCTTGCCAAACTGAGCCATGAGTTGCGTGACTATTTATTAAAATCGGTCAGTCAAAGTAGTGGCCATTTTGCTTCGGGCCTTGGCACTATTGAGCTGACAGTTGCCCTGCATTATGTCTATAACACACCTTTTGACCGCTTGATCTGGGATGTGGGTCATCAGGCTTATCCACATAAAATTCTGACTGGCCGGCGCGACCGCATGCCGACCATCCGTCAGTTAAACGGTTTACATCCATTTCCATGCCGTGAAGAAAGTGAATACGACACTTTAACCGTTGGTCATTCCAGCACCTCCATCAGCGCGGCTTTGGGGATGGCCATTGCCGCCAAAGCAGAACAGAAAAACCGCAAAGTAGTGGCTGTAATTGGGGATGGAGCCATTACCGCCGGTATGGCGTTTGAAGCGCTGAATCATGCCGGTGAAGTCAAACCCGACATGCTGGTGATTTTAAACGACAACGAAATGTCGATTTCCGAAAACGTCGGCGCGTTAAACCGTTATTTTGCCCGGATTTTATCGGGTAACTTTTATACCAGCCTGCGTGAAGGCGGCAAAAAGATTTTAAGCGGCACGCCGCTGCATGAACTGGCCAGCCGCGCCGAAGAACATTTTAAAGGCATGGTGACTCCAGGTACTTTTTTTGAAGAGCTGGGGTTTAACTACATAGGCCCCATTGATGGCCATGACGTAGTGACGCTGGTCGACACCATCCGTAATATGCGTCAGCTCAAAGGCCCGCAATTGCTGCATGTCGTGACGAAAAAAGGCAAAGGGTACGCCCCCGCCGAGCAGGACCCTATTGGTTATCATGCCGTCAGCAAATTTGACCCAAGTAGCCAGGGCACACCGGCGAAAAAAGCCGGCAAGCCGAATTTTTCCAATATTTTTGGCAACTGGGTCTGTGATATGGCGGCGCTGGATCCCAAGTTGCAGGCTATTACACCAGCCATGCGCGAAGGTTCAGATTTAGTCCGTTTTTCCAAGACTTATCCTGACAGATATTTTGATGTTGCTATTGCCGAACAACATGCAGTGACTTTAGCCGCAGGTATGGCCATTGACGGTTTAAAACCTGTGGTTGCTATTTATTCCAGCTTTTTACAACGCGGTTATGATCAGCTTATTCATGATGTCGCCTTGCAAAATCTCGATGTGCTCTTTGCCATCGACCGCGCCGGCATTGTTGGTGCCGATGGTGCCACCCATCAGGGCGCTTTTGACTTAAGTTATATGCGGGCTATCCCGAATATGCTGATCATGGCGCCTTCGGATGAAAATGAATGTCGTCAGATGCTGTACACAGGCTATATGCATAAAGGCCCGGCTGCAGTACGTTATCCGCGTGGTTATGCCAACGGCACAGAAGCACAAAACAACATGACTTTGCTGCCTGTAGGCCAGAGCCGCACTGTGCGCCAGGGCAAAAACATCGCCATTCTTGCTTTTGGCCCTTTACTACATCAAGCCATGGCCGCTGCTGAAACACTGGATGCTACTCTGGTCGATATGCGTTTTGTTAAACCTTTGGATTTACCACTGCTGCAGCAACTGGCCGCCGACCATCAAACCCTGGTCACGCTGGAAGACAACGCTATCGCTGGCGGTGCCGGCTCTGCGGTCAATGAAGCTGTGGCAGCACTGCGCTTGCCTTATGCGCTGTTAAATCTGGGTTTACCGGACCAGTTTATCCGCCATGGCTCGCAGGAAGAGTTGTATGCAGAGCTTGGCCTGGATAGCGCCGGTATTCTGTCGCGTATTCAGCAGTTTATTGCGCCACAGTCTGCATAAAGCCGACTAAAACAACACGCAATTTGCCAAAAAGCCCGGTTTTTAACCGGGCTTTTTTATCTTTGCGACTCATCAAACACTGTAAATTATGTGATGGACGTTTTATCGCTGCTCTGCCTTGAGCTTGCTGCGACGCCAGCCTGGCATTTTGCCAGTTTAGGGATTGGCTTTACCCACTTTACACAAAGTTAAATCAAACCATGCCACACTGCCGGCCAGGAATTTTTCGACCTGAGCTTCAATATGGTTACTGTCTTCAAACTCAAAAGCATCGACTTGCTGATCAAACATAATAGTGGCAACGCCATTGCGTCCTGCATGTTTAACATGAAACAGCGCAAGCTCAGCCAGCTGCAATGACACTTCCCAGCCAATCAGCTGACCACCCAACAAATCAAGTGGGTAGAGCGCATAACCAATAGAGCAATTGAGCCGCACTGCCCTGCCATCCGGCAGTAAAAACGACTCCAGCGCCACCAGCTCGTTTAACCGAAGCGCAAACTCCTTGACCAGATCCTGCGGTACGTCTCTGAGCACCAGCATAAATTCTTCACCGGCGTACCGCACCACATAATCCGAACCCCGGGTTTCACGAATAAGCAAGCCACTGATTTGCTGCAGTACACTGTCGCCGGCACTGTTGCCATATTTGTCATTGATATGCTTAAAGTTATCCAAATCCAGATGAATAAGCGCAATACATTTGTTTTGCGCCAGCATCGACTCGCGGTTGCGCTGATAATGCTCTATGTCCTTGGGCAACTGTTCAAACATAAAACGGCGGTTACGAAGGCCGGTTAACGGATCTTTATGGGTCAACTGCGACAGCTGCTCATTGAGTTCATTGAGTTTGGTATTGCTGTTTTCCAGCTCCTGCGTGCGTTGTTTCACCAGTTTGGTTAAAGACGCTTCCCTAAGCTGGTTATTGCGCCGGCCAAGCCAGAACAAACCATACAGAATGATCAAAGCCAACAACAGCCAAAGTCCACGATAAATAATGGTTTCGTCAAAACGTTTAGGGATCACCAACTCGAGTTCGGTGTTCTGCGCCAACTCCCAGCTTTGGGTACTTTGCCGGCTTTGCAGCTGGAACTGATAACTGCCAGGCGGCAAGTTGGTATAAATAGCTTCACGTCTGCTGCCGACATAATGCCAGCCGGCATCAAAACCTTTGAGCTGATAACGGAACTCAAGCGCTGTTGGTGTTAAAAAATCAACAGCCGTGTAACGTAACGTTAAATTGCGCTCGTCGGTGGCCATC
>FWPV01002069.1_pt1 | contig 22520 bp, 22 predicted proteins | sample 2228371 | NCBI WGS metagenome assembly FWPV01 (sample SAMEA103939776, study PRJEB20133) | metagenome | reverse complement strand
TCCTGCGCCAGGCCGCCATCCGCGTCCGCGCGCAAAAGCTCGGCATCCGCAAGCTCGAGGCCGGACCGCAGGGCGGGCGCATCCTGTTCGAGCCCAACCCGCCCATCGACCCGCTGCGCATCGTCCAACTGATGCAGCGCGAGCCCAAGACCTACCAGCTTGGCGGGCAGGACGCCCTGCGGTTCAGCGCGCCGATGGATGAGGCGGACAAGCGATTCGGATTCATCGAGCGTCTGCTCTCCGAGCTCGAGCAGGGGCTTGAGCGATGACCGGCCAGCCCGCCGGCCTGCTCCGCCGCCTCGGCGCCCTGTTCTACGACTGGCTGCTGATTGCCGCCCTCTGGTTCGTGCTGACCGCGTTGCTGCTGCCTTTCACCGGTGGCGAGGCCCTGCCGGAGCGCGGCCCATGGCACTGGGCGTACCAGACCGCGCTGTTGCTTGTCGCGCTCGGCTTCTACCTGTGGTTCTGGCGCAAGGGGGGACAGACGCTGGGCATGCGCGCCTGGCGCGTGAGATTGGTCGACGAGGAGGGAGAGACGCCAACCCTGCGCGCCATGCTGCGCCGCGCGCTGTGGGCGGTGCCGAGCTGGGGCCTGTTCGGGCTGGGGGTGCTGTCCATGGTCCTCGACCCCGAGCGTCGCGCCCTGCAGGATCGAATGAGCGGCACGCGACTGATCGTGGACAGGATCCGATGAGCGAAAGCAAAGAAAAGATCTATCGCCATGGCCGTGGCGGCAGCGACCCGGAGCACCAGGCCCATCAGGCCGACATCCAGGCCCTGTTCGCCGGGCACAAGTCACTGCGTCGAGTCACGGAACAGCTGCCGAACGGCATCCGGGCGTGCACCACCAGCGACGACAGGAATCTGGCGCTGATCCTGCGTCGCCATGCGGCGGACATGAAGGCGCGTTTCGCCAAGGGCCGGGCGATCCGCTCCTGGGACCCGCTGTTCGCCGAGCTGTTTGAGCAGCGCGACAACATCCGGGTGGAACTCATGGAGCGGGAAGACGGCGTGTGCGCGGAACTGACCAGCGATGATCCGGCGCTCGTGCCGCTGATCCTTGCCCACGATGCCACGCTGCACCGTTTCATCCAGGAAGGCAGCGCCCGTGCGGAGGACGCCTCCCCCGTGCCGGAGGCCCAGCGGGTGTAGGAATGGCCCCCGGTGCGGGATCATCGGCCCGAGGGCGGGCCTCCTACACGGGAGAAGACATGTTGCCCCTGATCCATCCTCGCCCCTGCCGGTGTAGGAGCGGCGCCCCCGCCGCGATTGAGCACAGGATCATCGGCCCGGGGGCGGGTCTCCTATAGGGCGCGAGGCCGCGGTGGTTCAGGCAAACAGGTCGACGCCGCCAGACCTCAGCGGGTATTCGCTGCTTCTGGCTGGGGCATCCGCTACAACCTCGGCGCCATCTCCCGTGCCCCATGGACTGCTGCCGCCACCCAGCCCCCCCTGGCCATTGAAGCCCTGCGCATTCTGGCCCTGCTGCTGGCCGACGTTCACGTTGACCTGGGTGAACCCCTGCTCGGCCAGCATCTCGCGCAGCCGCGGGAGCGCCGCCTCGATGACCTCACGGGTCAGCGCGTGGGCCGCACCGAAATGCACGTTCGCCTCCTGGCCGCGCAGCTGCAGGTGGATCTCCATCGGGCCGAGGTCGACCGGATTCAGTTCGATGCGCGCGCCCTGCATCTCGCGGCCGAGCATCAGCATCACCCGCTGGCCAACGGCCTCGCCGAATTCACGCTGCTGGTGCACGGGGACGGGGATGCGCTCGAGGAGCGGGAGGTCCTGGGGACCGCGAGGCCTGGACGGATCCGCGGCAAGTGGGGAGGGGATGGCGGACGCGTTCTCGAACGGCGCGGGGGAGACTTCGACCCGGGCCAACACCTCGCTGGGACGGGCTGAGGGCTCCACGTCCCGCGCCTGAAGGCCGGGGACTTCACCCGCCTGGGCCATCCGCATCGCCTCGGCCTGCTCCCGCTGTTCAAGGCCGGGGGCCGCGGCCATGCCAGCGGCAGGAAGTGGTGCGGCCTGGCGCGCATCAGGCCCCGCCCCCTCTCCGGGCGCCATGGCCTGCGCCGCCCCCTCCATGGTCACCTGCCCGCTTGCCGGCATGGGGGCCGGAGCGCTCGCTGCAAGAAAGCGAGGCTCATCGGAGGGGGGCGGGAGGAGCACGCCCACCGCCATCAGCATGCCTGCGGCGGATGCCTCGCCCGTCGATGCGGGCAGCTCCTGCGCAGGCTGCCGGGTGACATCCGTCACCGGTTCGGGGCCGGAGCCCACCTTGGCAAGCGCGGAAACGACCGCCCCCGGCGGGACAGGCGCAGGGGCATCCCCCAGCATGGCGAGCAACTGCTCGATGACAGAGGTCTGATCGCTCCCGGAGTCGCCCCCGGAATCGTCCTTGCCCGCGCCCGGGTCGAGCATGGCATCCAGTGCCCGAGCCTCGGGACCATTCACATCGACGACAGCCTGGGCATGGTGGATCTCGCGCTGGAACTCGGCCATCAGGCTGGCGCGGGCATCGGCAGGCATGCCCTCCATCTGCTGCTCCAAGGCGGGAAGCATGGACTGCAGAAAGCCAGCGAAATCGACCGTGCCATCCGCCTGCAGCACCTTGGCGGAAACGCCCTCCATCCCGCTGGGCAGGACGTTCATCAGGACTTGGATCAGGCCAGGTTGCATGGGGGGGCCCTCAACTGGAGGAGGTGGGTTGGAACTTCAGGCGCAGGGCAAACTCGTCCTGCACCCGCTGGTCTCGGCGGGCCGAACCCTGCGCGATGCTGGCGGAAAGCTTTTCTTCCACCTTCTGCAACCCGCGCGTGCGGGTCCGCTGCTCGTTCCATGCCTGGGCGAGCTGGGCGTGCTCCTTGACCAGTCGCTCGACCACCTGGCGCTGCTGCCGCACGGCTTCCTCGATGCGCGCCATGAAGGCGCGGTAGTTCTGCAGGGCGAAGACCCCCGCGCTGCCGCCGGGATTGAACGACAGGCGGGCGGCGTATTCGCGCTGGTACTCCTCCAGCAGGTTGAGGCGCTGCTGCTGCTCGTCGAGGCGCGCGCGCGCCTCGGTCATGCGGAGCGCAGCCTTGTCCTCCTCCTGGCGGGCGAACTCGCTCAGGCGCTCGAGGCGTTGCTGTCGTTGCTGGTTCGTCATGCGCACCTCTTGGTTGGAACAAGATTAATGCAGACGGGCGCGCACGTCATGCCCATAAATCTTAATGCTGCAAAAGGTTTTCCAGTGCCTCGATGCTTTCCGCCATGAGGCTGCCGTGGCGCAGGTCCTGGCGCAGGAACTCCTCCAGCCTGGGATGCATGTCGACCGCCGCGTCAATGCGGCTGTCGGCGCCGCGCCGGTAGGCACCGACGCTGATCAGGTCGCGGTTCTGGGTGTAGGTGGCGGCCAGTTGGCGGAAGCGGAGGGCGGCATCGCGCTGCTCGTGCGGCACGATGGCTGGCATCACGCGGCTGACCGAGGCCTCGACGTCGATCGCAGGGTAGCGGCCGGTCTCGGCGATCTCGCGCGAGAGCAGGATGTGGCCGTCGAGGATGGCGCGCGCGGCGTCGGCGATCGGGTCCTGCGGGTCGTCGCCCTCGGTCAGCACGGTGTAGAAAGCGGTGATCGAGCCGCCCCCCTCCTCGCCGTTGCCCGCCCGCTCCACCAGCTGCGGCAGGCGGTAGAACACGGACGGCGGATAGCCCTTGGTGGCCGGCGGCTCACCGATGGCGAGGCCGATCTCGCGCTGTGCCTGGGCAAAGCGGGTGAGGGAGTCCACCAGCAGCAGCACGTTCAGCCCCTGGTCGCGGAAGTATTCGGCAATGCTATGCGCAAGCCAGGAGCCATGCAGGCGCATCAAGGGCGAGGCATCCGCCGGGGCGGCGACCACCACCGCACGGGCCAGGCCCTCGGGGCCGAGGATCTCCTGCACGAACTCCTTGACCTCACGGCCCCGCTCGCCGATGAGCCCCACCACGATCACATCCGCCCGGGTGTAGCGCGTCATCATGCCCAAGAGCACGCTCTTGCCCACGCCGGAGCCGGCGAACAGACCCATGCGCTGGCCGCGCCCGACGGTGAGCAGCGCGTTGATCGCACGCACGCCGACGTCCAGCGGTTCACGCACCGGTGCCCGTCGCAGCGGGTTGATGGGGCGGCCGGTCAGGGGCACGGGGTCGCCCGGGGGAAGGGGCCCCTTGCCGTCCAGCGGATGGCCGGAGCCGTCCAGCACGCGTCCGAGCAGGCCCATGCTCACCCGCACGCCCATGCTGCGTCCGGTGGGGATGACGCGCGACTGCGGCGCCAGGCCCTGCGTTCCCTCGGTCGGCATCAGGTAGAGACGGTCGCCGGCAAAGCCGACCACCTCGGCCATCAGCTCCTGCCCCCCGGGGCTCACGATCCTGCACTGCTCACCCACCGGGGCATGGCAGCCCTCGGCCTCAAGGGTCAGGCCGACCATACGGGTCAGCACCCCCTCGACCACCGGGCGGGGCGGATCCGGGAGATGCGCCGCCCGCTCGCGCAGGCGTTCCGCCAGGCGCATGGCCAGGTCATGCTTCATGCCCCCACGTCTCCGCCACTGCCGTCATCCACGCCTTGCTGGAGGGGGCCCCGTGCCTCCTCGCCCAGCACGCTGGACACGAGCTGGGCGATGCGCCGCTCGAGGGTGGCGTCCACCCTCGAAGTGGAGGTAACGACCACGCAGCCGCCGCGGGAGATGGCGCCGTCCTCCTCGATGCGCCAGAACGAGCCGGGGGAGTGGATGGTGGCGCGGACCAGGGCGGCATCCTCCGGATGGAGATGGACGACGACCTCGCGCGCCGCCGTGGGCAGGGCGCCGAGCGCCTCGCGCACGACTGGGATGATCTCATCCGGCTGGGTCTTCATCTCCCGTCGGACCAGCTGCTTGGCGAGGGCCAGCGCCAGTTCGATCAGGGCGGTCTCGAGCTCGCCCGCCGTCGCCTCCAGCGGCTGGGTCAGGCTGTTCACCAGCTCCTGCCAGCGGGCCGCCCGCGCCTCGATCTCCGCCTGCCCGGCCGCCAGCCCCTCGGCGTGGCCGGCGCGATACCCTTCCTCCCAGGCCTCTCGCTGGATGGCCTCGATCTCCTCGGCCGTGGGCAGGGCGGGCGGAGGCGTCACCACCTCCTCGACCGTGACCCCCGCGGCCGCCGCCTCGACAGGCTGCTCGCCGGCCTCGGCCGGCGCGTCCATGGAGGGCGGCCGCCACGTGGTCACCGGCCGGCCGGCCACATCCAGCAAGCGCGGGGCCTTGCCCGTGGCCTGGGTCAGACTCATGCCGCCACCGCCCTGGATTCAGACCACACCATCACACCATCTCCTCGCCACCGCCGAGGGTGATCTTGCCTTCGTCGGCCATGCGGCGGGCGATCTGCAGGATCTCCTTCTGCGCCGCCTCGACCTCGGAGAGCTTCACCGGCCCCATCGCATCCAGGTCGTCGCGCATCATCTCCGCCGCGCGCTTGGACATGTTCTTGAAGAACTTGTCGCGCAGATCCTGATCGGACGCCTTGAGGGCCATCAGCAGCTTGTCGGTCGGCAGCTCGCGCAGCAGGGTCTGGATGCTGCGGTCGTCCACGTCAATGAGGTTGGCGAACACGAACATGAGGTCCTCGATCTGCGTCCCCACCTCCAAGTCGACCCCCTTGATCTCCTCCATGATCCGGCTCTCGATGCTGCTCTCGATGTTGTTGAGGATGCTGGCCGCCACGCGCACGCCGCCCACCTTGGACGACTTACCGCCCAGCTCGCCGGTGGCCTGCATCTCCATGATGTCGTCCAGTTCGATCAGGGCCTGCGGAGGGATGGAGTCGAGCGTGGCCACGCGCATGATGATGTCGCCGCGGGTGTTCTCCGGCAGCATGGACAGCACCTCGGCCGCCTGCTCGCCTTCTAGGTGGGAGAGCACGGTGGCGATGATCTGCGGATGCTCGTAGCGGATGATCTCGGCGATCGAGCGAGCATCCATCCACTTCAGCGATTCCAGTGTCTTGCCGCCGGTACCGCCCATCAGGATGCGGTCCATCAGGCTCTCCGCACGATCCTCGCCCAGTGCCCCGATCAGTACCTTGCGGATGTAGTCCGAGGCACCGAGCGCGAGGCCCGTCTGCCCCTCCATGTCGGCGATGAAGCGGTCGACCACCGCCTGCACGTGCGGGCGGGTGATGTTGGGAATGACGGCCATGGCCTTGCCGATCTTCTGCACCTCGACCGGGTCCAGCTCGCGGAAGATGCTGGAGGCAGCCTGTTCGCCCAACACCATCAGCAGGATCGCCACCTTCTCGGCCCCCTTGAGCCCGACGAGGGGATCGGGGGCCGGGGCGCCCTCGCCCCCGGGGCCGGTAGTGATGTTATCGCTCATCTTCGCGCGTCCACTGTTTGATCACGGTTGCCACCAGGCGCGGGTCGCGCTCGACCAGCTTGCGCAGGTGCTCGATCTTCTGCATGTAGCCCTCGGCACCCGGCAGCATGGCGAGCAAGCCCTCCTCTTCCTCGGCCACTTCCGCCAGCGCCTTGGCCGCCGCCTCCTCGGCCGCCGCCTCGCCGGTGACCATGCCCGGCAGGGCCAGCTGCTCTCCGGCGGGCGGCAGGGCGGCCATCTCGCCAAGCTCCGGCTCCTCGCGCTTCTTCTCGCCCAGTAGGGCGCGCAGCAGGGGACGCGCCACCACGAGGAAGACGATCAGCGCGGCCAGGCCAAGGAGCAGCTGCTTGGCGGCATCCCAGACCCAGGGTTGGGTGTAGAGCGGGGCCTCCGCCACCAGCTCCTCGCCGGTGAACGACACATTGCTCACGGTCACGCGGTCGCCGCGCTGCTCATCGAAGCCGACGGCCTCCTTCACCAGCTGGGTGAACTTCGCCAGCTCCTCGTCGGACAGGGGCTTGCGCTCCGTGGTGCCGTTCTCGCCCACGACCACACGATCATCCAGGACCACGGCCACGGTCAAGCGCTTGACCTCCCCTGGCGCCACCTTCGTGTGCTGGATGTCGCGGTCGAGCTCGAAATTGCGGGTCTGAGTCTTGTTGCTCTGGGCCGGCATCTGCAGCATCTGCATGTACTGCTGCGGATTGAGCAGGGGCTGCGGGCCAATGCCGTTGCCCCCCGGCGGGGTGGTCGTGCCACCGCCTGGCGGCTGGTTGGTCAGCGCCCCGGGCACGCCACCGAGGGCATTGCCACTGCCCACCGTGTTCATCTGGTCGCTCAGCTGCTCGCTGCGCACTTTACCCTCGCCCGGGCCGTAGCGCTCGCTGGTGCCCTCGCGCTCGGAGAAGTCCAGCTCGGCATTGACCTGCGCCCGCACGCGCCCGGCACCGAGCAGCGGCTGCAGCAGCTGCTCGACCCGGGCGACATAGCTCTGCTCCATGCGGCGGCGGTACTCGAACTGCCGACCGTTGAGCGCCACGCCGCTGGTGGCGATGTCCTCGCTCAGCAGGCGGCCGGTCTGGTCCACCACGGTCACGTCCGCGGCCTTCATGTTCGGCACGCTGGCCGCCACCAAATTGACGATGGACTGGACCTGCGCCGGCTCCAGCGTGCGCCCGGGATAGAGCTTGACCACCACCGAGGCGGTCGCAGGCATGCGGTCGCGCACGAACACCGACTGCTTCGGCATGGCCAGGTGCACGCGCGCGGTATCGACCGGATTAAGCGAGGCGATGGTCGCCGCCAGCTCATTTTCCAGCGCATTCTGGTAACGCGCGGTCTCCATGAACTGGCTGACCCCAAGGCTCTGTTCCTTGTGCAGAGCATCAAAACCTATCGGTGCCCCAGCGGGCAACCCCTGGCCGGCCAGTTGCAGCCGGATCTCATGCAGACGCTCCGAGGGAACCATGATCTGGCCGGTCGCCCGGTCGACCTCGAACGGGATCCCCGTGGTACGCAGCGCATCGGCCACCTGGGCGGCATCCTGCGGTGGCATGCTTCCATACAGCGGCTGCATACCGCCCCCCTTGCCCGACCACAGGAAAAAGCCAAGTCCGAAACTGATGAGGGCAGCAAGGCCGATCAGCGCCCCCAGCTGGCGAAAGCTCTTCGACTGGGTGACCGCCTCGACCTGCTCAAGCCAGGCCGGACGACCGGCGCCCTTGACGCTCCCGGCCGCTGGATCCGCCAGCATGGACTGATTCGCTGTTTGTGCCTGTTCGGCCATGGTCAGTGCTCCGCTTCAACCTGCCTTAGACCGGCATGTTCATGATGTCCTGATAGGCCGTGACCAGCTTGTTGCGCACCTGGGTCACGGCGGTGAAGGCCAGGCTGGCCTTCTGGTCAGCGATCATGACCTGCGTCAAATCCACGTCGCGGTCGCCGGCCTCGAAACGGGCCTTCAGCTGGCTGGAGGCCGCCTGCACGCCGTTCACACCGTCAACCGCCCGTCGCAGCAGGGAGGCGAAGTCATCCCCGCCGGCGACACGCGCCGCCTCGGCGCTTCCCAGCTGCAGGTTGTTCGCGGCCTGCGCGCGCATGGCGCGCATCTGGCTCAGGACCTGGTCGATGTTCATGTCGCTCATGTTGGGCTCCGGCATGCATGGTCATGAACTCCAAGCATGAAGCGGGCCAAGTTCATCGGTCCCGACGAGCGCTGCGGGCCATGCCCAGAAACAAAGAAGGCGGCCGAAGCCGCCTTGGGAGAGATCGCCCCGCGTCAGACGCGGAACTGCCGGACCAGGCCCTGCAACGACTCGGCCAGGCGCGCGAGCTCCTCGCTGCCACGCACGGTGCTCTGCACCTCCTGGGTCGCGCCGTGGGCCAGGCCGGAGATGTTGGTCACGCTGCGCGAGATTTCCTCCGCCACCTCGCTCTGCTGCTCCGTGGCATGGGCGATCTGGGCGGTCATGTCGTTGATGCGCTCGATGGCCTCGGTGATGGCAACCAGCGCCTCGCCGGCCTGCTGGGCCTGCTCCACGCTCTCCCGCGCCCGCGCCTGACCCGCCTGCATGACCTCCGCAGCCTCGCCGGTGCGCAGCTGCAGGGACTCGATCATCTGCTGGATCTCCTGGGTCGAGGCCTGGGTCTTGCTGGCGAGGTTGCGCACCTCGTCCGCCACCACTGCGAACCCTCGACCCTGCTCGCCGGCGCGGGCGGCCTCGATCGCGGCGTTCAGGGCCAGCAGGTTGGTCTGCTCGGCGATGCCGCGGATCACGTCCACCACCATGCCGATGCGGTTGCCATCCTGCTCGAGCTGGCGGATCACCTGCGCAGCCTGCTCGATTTCGCCGGCCAGGGTCTGGATCGACTCCGCGCTCTGGCTCACCACCTGGCGGCCATTCATGGCCTGGGTCTCGGCCGTGCTGGTGTTCTGCGCGGCATGCTGCGCATTCTGCGCCACCTCCTGGATCGAGGCGGCCATCTCGTGCATGGCGGCGGCCACCTGGCTGATCTCCGCCTCCTGCTGGTTGGTGGAACGCAGCACCTGCTCAGCCGTACGCTCAACCTCCTGCGAGGACTGGCGCAGGGCGTTGGCCGAGCTGGAGACGCGCACCATACTTTCCTGGAACTTGCCCAGCATCGCGTTCAGCGAGGCCGCGACCGTGCCCAGCTCGTCCGCATGGTCATACTTCACCCGGCGGCGCAGGTCGCCGTCCTGCTCGATTTCGCGAATGGTGCCGCGCAGCAGGTTCACAGGGTGCCTGATGCCCTGGGAGATGAGGAAGAACAAGAGCTGGCCGATCACGGTCACAAGGCCGGTGGCGACGATCTGCACCGTGCGCAGGAAGGACTTGCTCGCCTCCGCCTCGGCAGAGACCTTGTCCAGGTAGCTGGAAACATCGTGCTCAAGACGCCCCATGCTCTCGGCCGACTTGGCATAGAGCGACTTGGTCACATGGCCATACTCAAGCCAGCTTCTGCGCAGCAGCTCCTCGCTCCGATCCGACGCGCCCAGCTGGGTCACGATGCGATTCCCTTCCGCCATGAACGCCAGGGTGTCCATGCGGGCCTGCGCAAGCGAGGACTCGAGCTTGGCGAACTCCCCGCCCCCCTGGCCCTTGATCTTGCCCAGCAGGTTCTGGAGCTCGTCGAAGGCAGCTATGGCCGTGCGTTCCCGCGCCTCCATGAGGGCGAAGGTCTGGGCATAGTCGTCGCCGAGGAAGATGTGCTTGACCAGGCGGCCGTAGTCATTGCGGTCACGATCGACCAACAGGGCATAGCGCTCGATCGGTTCGCCGAGCTTGCTGTAGGCCTCGAAATGCGAGGCGAACTTCCCCACGTAGATCCAGATGGTCGCGGCAATCGCCAGATTGCCGACGATCACGATCATCGCGAGCAGGTTCAGGCGGCCCCGAATCGTCAGATTGTTGAGCATGGTGTGATGTCCCCGTTGTTTCATCATGAGGGGCTCAAGCAGGAAGCGTGCCGTTTTTTCTTATTCGCGCGCCAGGCCGTACTTGCGCATCTTCTCGACCAGCGTCGTGCGGCGCACGCCAAGCATGCGCGCGGCCTGGGCCACGACCCCGTCGTTGCGCGCCAGCGCCTGGTTGATCAGGCGCACTTCCATCCCCTCGAGCAAGGCCTTGAGATCGATGCCGTCATCCGGCAGGTCGAACGCATCGGGCCTGATCTCCGTGGGTGGGGTATCGGCAGGAGCAGAGGAAACATGAGTGTCATGTTGCGCGGCCTGTGTGGCTGGATCCGTGCCTGCATCCAGCCCCGCGGGAGGCGCGTCGCCCCCCGACGCCACGCCATCAGACATCGCCGAGGCAAGCTCCGTAAGGTCGACCCCCTCCAGGTAACGCGGCGGCAAGTCGTGAATCTCCACCGGCTGGTCCGGATACAGGATGCTCAGGCGCTCGATCAGGTTGGCCAGCTCGCGCACATTGCCCGGCCAAGGGTAGCGGGACAGGACCGCCATGGCGCCCGGTGTCAGGCTCAGGCTGCCCCGCCCCTCGCGCTCGAGCCGGCCGATCATTTCCTCGACCAGCAGGGGGAGGTCCTCGCTCATCTCGCGCAGGGAAGCCGTCTCGATGGGGAAGACGTTCAGGCGGTAATAGAGGTCCTCGCGGAACTCGCCTTGGCGGATACGTTCCTCCAGATCGCGGTGGGTCGCGGCGATGATGCGCACATTGGCCTTGCGCGTCTCGCGCCCGCCGACGCGTTCGTAAGTCCGCTCCTGCAGCACGCGCAACAGCTTCACCTGCATGGGCATCGGCATGTCGCCGATCTCATCGAGGAACAGCGTGCCGCCCTCCGCCAGCTCGAAACGGCCGGGGCGCGAACTGAGCGCCCCGGTAAAGGCCCCCTTCTCATGGCCGAACAGCTCGGACTCCAGCAGCTCGGCGGGAATGGCGCCACAGTTCAGGGGGATGAACGGCTTATCGCGCCGGGCAGAGAACTGGTGCACATTGCGCGCGATCACCTCCTTGCCGGTGCCGGACTCGCCGAGAATCAGCACCGTTGCCTCGCTCGGCGCCACCTTGCGCACCATGCCGCGGATGCGCTGCATGGCCGGGCTTTCTCCCACCAGGGGACGGAAATCCGGCGGCAGGGCGGCCGGATGCACCGCGTCCGCCTGCCGCAGCACCGCCTGCAATGCGGGCAGGCTGAAAGGCCAGGACAAACGCGCCACCAGGCTGGAGGCAGGCAACCCGGTGCGCGTGGGCTTGTCGGTCTCGAGCAGGATGAGAGGCGTCCTCCGCTCGGCTTGGCCGGCCAGGAAAAGCTCATGCGCCTCTGGCAGAGGCCCCGCAAAGAAGATGGCCCGCCAATGTTCCGGCGCATCAACGGCCTCCGTACGCGCCGGCACGCCGGCGAAGCGCAACAACTTGACCACCTCGGCCGCGCGCGCCCCGTCACCATCCAGCACCAGCACTTCGCTCGCCTGCATGCCCCATCCTCCCGCTGTGCTATGTTCCCATGGGCTATTCTTGGCAGGGGCCGAGTTAACCACCCACCCTCGAGGATGTCAAAACCTTGTCACCCATCATGCCTGACCTGCTCGGCGTCGGCACCGCACAGCCACGCCTCAACCTGACGGGCGCCTCAACCCCCACGCAGGCCCAGCCCCTGGCCAATGCCTGGAAGGTGGGGGAGATCCTGCAGGCACACGTCCTCGGGGCCACGGGGGCAGGCATGACCCGGCTGGACATCAACGGCCTGGAGGTCAGCACCAAGGCCCCCCTGCCACTGGCCGAAGGCGACCGGCTGGAGCTGCAGGTCACCCAGCCGGGGCCACCGCCGCAATTGCGCATCCTCCAGCACCAGCCGGCCCAGTCGAACGCCTTGGAGCAGGCCCTCCGCCAAGCCCTGCCCCGCGGCGCCGGCAGCGAGATCCTGCCCCGCCTGATGAACCTGCTCCAAGAGGCCGGAGAATCCACTGAATGGTCCCCAAGCCAGCGCCAAGCCATCCAACAGCTGCGGGAAGCCCTGCCCACCCTCGCCCGCCTGGCCGACCCGGTTCGCCTGGAGCAGCAGGTCCGCGCCTCCGGCCTGTTCCTTGAGCACGACCTCGCGCAGGGCGCGCCCCAGCCGGGCGACCTCAAGGCCGCCCTGCTGCGCGTCCTCGCCAGCCTGCCCCAGGCCCCTTCCGCGCCCGCGCCCCCAGCCGGCCCCACCGCCCTGCCGGCTTCTTCCCAGAACGCCCCCCAGGCAGCGACGGACGCCGACCCTGGGCACCCCGCCCCTCCACTGCCGCAAGGTGCGACGCCGGGACGCACCTCCCCTGCCGAAGGCCGGACGCCGGACATGGCAGCCGCCACGCCGCGCGTGGTCGTCGATGCCACTTTGCGGGATACCGCGGGGATGGCGCGCCCGGGCGAGGCACCTGCCCCCTCGTCGCCATCACAGGGCGCCGCCAGCCAGTTGGCCGACACCCTGCGCGGCGCTGTCGAGGGCGCGCTGGCGCGCGTGCACCTGAACCAGATCAGCAGCCTGCAGGCCCAGGGTACGGAGCAGGCCCTGTGGGTGATGGAATTCCCGTTGCCGAAGGAGCATGGAGAGGGGCCGCTGAAGCTACGCCTCGAGCGGGATGGAAAGCGGGCGGGGGCCGGTGCTGGGGCCAGCGGCTGGCGGCTGGACCTGGATTTCAGCCTCGAGCCGCTCGGCCCGTTGCGGGCGAGCGTGCTCATGCGCGGGGAGCAACTCAACGTGCGCCTCTGGGCGGAACGGCCGGACACCCTGTCCCGCATCCAGACCCATCTCGACCTGCTGGATGCTGGGCTGCGGCGCACCGGCCTGGAGGTTGCGCACCTGGCTTGTTATCCGGGACAGCCGGTCACCTCCGGAGCCGGCGATGAGGCACGCCCCGCCGGGGGGCTGCTGGATATCAGCGCATGAACGACAAGCCCCAAGCCCCGCCCCTGGCGGTCGCCCTGCACTACGATGGCGGCGGAGCACCACGCCTGGTGGCCAAGGGTGGTGGCGAGGTCGCCGAGCGCATCCTCGAGGTCGCGCGCGAACACGGCGTGCCGCTGCACGAGGATCCAGCCCTGGCCCGTGCCCTGGCCCGTCTCGAACTCGGCGAGGAAATCCCGCGCGCGCTCTACCAGGCGGTCGCGGAGGTGCTGGCCTTCGCCCTCCGCCTCTCGGGACGGGATCAGGCCTTCAGGGACAAGCTGGACGAGGACAAGGAAGGGGCCGCATGAGGGCCGGCCCGCGGCTGTGAGCGCATCCCGCGACGAGCCATGCGCTCGTTAACAACACCAGGGTTTTCTGGACAGGCTCTCAGCCGCTCCCCCGCAGGCGCTGCGCCAGGGCGTCCTCCTCGGTCTCATGACGATGCATGCGCAACAGAAGCTCCGCCTCGCCACGCGGCAGGCCGAAATCCTGGACCAGTTCCTCCACCCCGAGATGGCCGCGTGCCGCCTGGCGGATCGCCTGGGCATAGTTGGATTCCTGCGCGGCGCCCCGCTCGAGATGTCCGAGGTGGGCTTCCAGAAGGTTCTGGGCGCGCTCCAGACGCTCGAGCTGCGAGCCGAGCCCGAGGGTGCTGATGCGCAGCGCGACCGCGTCCAGGCTGGACTGCTCGAGCGTGCCGGCGAGCGTATCCAGCCTCGCCTGCAGGGCCTCGCGCTCGGCCTCAAGCTGCGCCAGCCGGAGCTCCATGCGACGGGTGCGACGGACATGGAGCAGCAGCCCTGCGGCGAGCAGCATGACCGCCGCCGCCGTGATGATCGCTGCCATCGCCACCGTCCCTCCCGTCAATGGACGCGGAGCGTCTGGGTGAGGTTGGCCAGGTTGAGCAGGATCACCAGCCCGGTCGGACGGCTGACCACGCCCTGGATGTGCACTGCATTCTCGTCCGGATTGACCGCCGGCGAGGCCGCCACCTCCGCGGGAGAAAGCTCGATGACCTCGGCGACGCTGTCGACCACCAGCCCCACCACCTGTCCGTCGACCTCGACGATGAGGATGCGCGTGGCATCGGTGGCGGGGACGGGGGGGAGATTGAAGCGCTGGCGGCCATCCATCACCGTCACCACGTTGCCGCGCAGGTTGATGATGCCGCGCACGGCCGCGGGCGCCCCCGGCACGGGGGTGATCTCGGCATGCTTAAGCACCTCGTGCACGCTGAGCACGTTCACGGCATAGGTCTCCCCCGCAAGCTGGAAGGTCACCCAGCGAACGGGGCTCTCGGTCGAGTTCGGCTGTTCATCGGTGGTGGTCATGGCCGTGTTCCTGGTTTATCGACAGCGCCCAAGCCTGATGGCGCGTGAGTTTCTCTAGCAAGGGGCATGCCTTCCCGGCGATCGGCTGGATGAGGGATACCTTCACCGCACGACACGCGCCAGGCCCGCGGCCAGTTCCCCGAGGTCGAGCACGGCGTCCGCGAGGCCGGCCTTCGCCACTTCCATCGGCATGCCGTAGATCACACTGCTGTCCCGGTCCTGGGCCCATACCCTCCCCCCGGCGGCCTTGAGCGCGCGTGCCCCAAGCACGCCGTCGCTGCCCATCCCGGTCAGCACCACCCCAAGTGCGTCCGCACGGTACACGCTGGCCGCGCTGGAAAAACCGATATCGACACTGGGACGGTAATGCTCCTTCGGCGTGGCCTCGCGCATGACGAAGGCCGGCTTGCCCTGGCGCCAGCCGAGCTGGGTATGCTGGCCGCCAGGGGCGATGTAGACGTGGCCGGGGAGCGGCTGCTCGCCGTTCTCGGCCTCCTTGACCGCCAGCGGAATGATACGATCCAGGCGTTCGGCGAAGGCCTGGGTGAACAGCGCTGGCATGTGCTGGAGCACCACGATCGGCACCGGATAGTTCGCGGGCAGCCCCTGCAGGACCTTCTGCACCGCGGCGGGGCCGCCGGTCGATGCCCCGATGACCAGTATCCCGCGTGGACTTAGGAAGTGCTCATCCTGTTTTCGCACCCTTCCGCCATCCATGGCGGAAGCCCCGATGGGATGCGGCCCTCGAGAGCCGGCATCCATGCCGGAAGCCTGCTTCGCAGGTTCAGCACCAGGATCGCCCTGCTCCTGTCCCCTGCGAAACCCGGGCTGAAACGAAGGGGCCGCCGGCCGGGCCGGAGCCACCGTGTGCGCGGCGGCCAGACGGCGCAGGGCCAGCAGGCGCAGCTTGGCCTTGAGGAGGGGGGCATGCTGTGCAAGATTGCCCGTGCCCGCCTCGTCCAGCTTGGGCATGAAGTCCAGCGCTCCCGCATCCAGCGCGTCGAAAGTGGCCTGCGCCCCATAACGGGTCAGCGAAGAGAGCATCAGGATGGGCGTGGGACAGCGCTGCATGATCTGCCGTGTCGCGGCAATGCCGTCCAGTCCCGGCATCTCCACATCCATGGTGATGACGTCGGGCTTCAGCTGGCACGCCAGGCTGACCCCGTGCTCACCATCCGTCGCCTCGCCGATGACCTCGAAACCGGACTCCTGCGCGAACATCTCGCGCAGCATGCGCCGGAAGAAGGGCGAGTCGTCAACGATCAGAATGCGCATGATCCGCCCTTCTCCATGGCAAACCGCCCGCTTTGGACATCACGCCACAAGTCGTTCACCCCGGCGATGCCCGTATTTCTTCAGCAGTCCGGCCAGATCGAAGATCAGGGCGATGTTGCCGTCCCCGGTGATGGTTGCGCCGGCGAAGCCGGGCAGGCCGTGCAGCAGGTCGCCGAGCGGCTTGATGACGACCTCTTCCTGCCCCAGCACGCGATCCACGATCAGGCCGACGGTCTGGGTGCCAACCTGCAGCATGACAATCTGCGCCTCGCTCTCATCCTGACGCACTGCCTCCCCGGGGATGGCCATCCACTGGCGCAGGTCGAACAGTGGCAGGGCGCGGTTGCGCACGGTGATGGTCCGTTGCCCGTCGACGATGTTGGTGGACTTGCCTTCCATCTCGAAGATCTCGCTCACGTTGCCGAGCGGCATCGCGTACTTGCGTTCGTTCACCACCACCATCAGGGTGGGGAGGATAGCCAGGGTCAGCGGGACCTTGATGCTGATCAGCGTGCCCTGCCCGGGTGACGAATCGATGACGATGCTGCCGGAGAGCTTGGCGATCGAGGTCTTGACCACGTCCATCCCCACCCCGCGCCCGGAGATGTCGGAGATCTGCTCCTTGGTCGAGAAGCCTGGCATAAAGATCAGGTCGAAGCACTCGCGCGGGCTCAGGCGCACGGCCACCTCGGGCTCGAGCAGCCCCTTCTCGACCGCCTTGCGGCGCAGCTTGTCGGGGTCCATACCCGCGCCGTCATCGCGGATGGTCAGCAGGATGTGGTCCCCCTCCTGCGAGGCGGACAGCACGACGGTACCGACACGCGGCTTGCCCTGGGCGACGCGCGCGTCGGGCATCTCGATGCCGTGGTCCACGGCGTTGCGGACGAGGTGCACCAGCGGATCGGCGAGGGCCTCGACCAGGTTCTTGTCCAGGTCGGTCTCCTCCCCCTCGAGCACCAGCTCGACCTGCTTGCCGAGCATGCGCGCCACATCGCGCACCACGCGCGGGAACCGGCCAAAGACCTTCTTGATCGGCTGCATGCGGGTCTTCATCACCGCCGCCTGCAGGTCGGACGTGACTGTGTCCAGGCTGGCAATGGCCTGCGCCGCGCCCTCGTCCTTGAAGCCGGCCTTGAGCGTGTTTAACCGGTTGCGCACCAGCACGAGTTCGCCAACCAGGTTCATGATGGCATCCAGGCGCTCGGTGTCGACGCGCACGGTGGATTCGGGCTTTTCCGCGGGAGGCGCCTTGGGCGAATCGGAGCGGACCGGCTCGGAGGACGGGACGGCCTTCGCGGAGGGGGTTGCGGCAAGTGCCGGCGGCGTGGCCGCCCCCAGCGCGGAAGGCCCCTTGCCCTCGCCGTACAGGCTATCGAGCAGCTTGTCGAACTCGTCCTCGGTGATCAGGTCGCTCGCCGCGGAGGAGGTTTGGGCGGATGGTGCGGGTGCATCCTTGGCGGAAGGCCCCTTGCCCTCGCCGTACAAACTGTCGAGCAATTTTTCGAACTCGTCCTCGGTGATCAGCTCGCCCACGGCCCCGTCCGCCTTGGCCGTTCCCGAAGACGGGGCTGAGGCCATCCCCCCTGCCGCTGCGGTCGACGGTCCCTGCCCCTGTCCATACATGGAGTCGAGCAGCTGCTCGAATTCATCCTCGCCGATGAGATCGGCCTGGGAAGCCTCGTTTCCTGCCTCGGCGGGCGTGGCCTGCGCCATTTCCGTCTCCGGCTCCACGACGATCTCGGCAGGCTCGATGGCTTCGGGGGAGGAGGCATCGGCCATGACCGCGGGCGCGGCAGGCGACATCAGCGCCTCGAGGTCGCGAAGAAGGCCGGCGTCGGCATGATCCGGCATATCCCCCTCGCGCAGGGCGACGAACATCGACTTGAGGGTGTCGAGCACACGCAGCATGACGTCCATCAGCTGGGCGTCGACACCTCGCTCGCCGTTGCGCAGCAGGTTGAACACATCCTCGGCGCGATGGCAGACCTCGACCAGGGGGTGCAGCTCGAGGAAGCCCGCCCCGCCCTTGATGGTGTGGAATCCCCGGAACACGGCATTCAGCAGGGCGCGGTCGTCCGGGGTGCGCTCAAGCTCGATCAGCTGCTCATCGAGGCCGTCGAGCAGTTCGCCGGCCTCGATGAGGAAATCCTGCAACAGTTCCGGATCGGCATTGAGCGACATGATCTACTCCCACTTTGCGGGGGCTGCCCCGCAGCCCCCACCATCCTGATTGATGAACTCTCGAAACCTCAAAGCGCCCTGCTGTCAGAAGCCGAGGCTCGCCAGAAGGTCATCGACCTCGTCCTGGCTCTGCACCACACCTGCCTTGGCGGTGGGCAGGGCCGGGCCCTCGGCGCGCGTGGCATCCTCGCTGTCCGCCTCGCTCCCGCTCCCGGTACTGCCCACCAGCCGGATGAGCTTGACCATCTCGCCTTCGAGCCGCTCGAGCAGCAGGATCACCCGGTGCAGCAGCTGGCCGGTCAGGTCCTGGAACTCCTGCGCCAGGATGATCTCGTTGAGATGGGCGCGCACCTGCTCTCCCTCCCGGTTGACCGATGCCAGATAGGTCTCGACGGGGCCGAAGGCATCCTGCAGGGCCTGGTTGCCGGGATGCATCTCACGCAACACGGTCAGGCGCTCCGTCACCCGCTGCGAACGGCGGATGAGGTTGTCGGTCAGCGGCAGGGCCTGCTCGGCCGCCCCGAGGGTCCGGTTGGCCGCCTGCTCGGTGAGGCTGGTGACATAACGCAGCCGCTCGCGCGCATCAGGCATGTCCTGGGCCGTCAGCGCATCGAGCCGACTGTCCTCGGAAAACTGGCGCAGGGAATCGTGCAGGTCGCGGGTGATCGAGCCGATCTCCCTGAACAGCAAGGATTCGCGCGCCTCGGTCAGGTTCATCAGGGCCTGCCGGGTGGCCGGCTCATCCCCCTGCCGCAGGGCCTCGAGCAACTGCTCGGCCTGGGCCAGGAGTTCCGGGGTCATGAAGGCACTCATGCCATCTCCTTCAGGCGACGCGCTCGAAGATCTTCTCGATCTTTTCCTTGAGGGTGCCCGCGGTGAAGGGCTTGACGACATAGCCATTCACGCCGGCCTGCGCGGCCATGATGATCTGCTCGCGCTTGGCTTCGGCGGTGACCATCAGCACCGGCAGCCTGGCCAGTTCCGGATCGGACCGCACGGCCTTCAGAAGGTCGATGCCGGTCATGCCCGGCATGTTCCAGTCGGTGATCAGGAAATCGTAGTGACCGCCCCGCAGCATCGGCAGGGCGGTCGCACCGTCGTCCGCTTCCTCCACGTTGGTGAAGCCGAGCTCACGCAGCAGGTTCTTGATGATGCGTCGCATGGTGGAAAAATCATCCACCACGAGGATCTTCATGTTTCGGTCCAACTTACTTTCCCCCTTGCAGACGGGCCGGCAGGGCCCGCCGTCAATTCAAAACCGTGCATTATCGCGCCATTCGGCCAGCCTGGCACGCAGTCGCATCAGCGCCTTGCCATGGATCTGGCTGACACGCGACTCGCTCACCCCGAGCACCGCGCCGATTTCCTTGAGGTTCAACTCCTCGACGTAGTAAAGGGACATCATCAGCCCCTCCCGCTCAGGCAGCTCCGCGATCGCTTGGGCGAGGTCGGCGCGGAAGCGCTCGTCGAACAGGCTCGCCTCGGGGCCGGGGCGCTCGTCGGCCACGTCGAGGGTGAGGTCCTCGTTCTCCTCGCCCGCATGGTCGAGGCTGAAGACCGAGGCCCCCGCGCTGTCGGAGAGGATCTGGTGGTACTCGTCCAGCGTGATCCCGAGCAGTTCGCACACCTCCGCATCGCGCGGCTCGCGCCCGAGTCGCTTCTCCAGCTCGCGCACCGCTTCCGCCACTTCGCGGCTGCGGCGGTGCACCGAGCGCGGCGTCCAGTCGTGTTTTCTCACCTCGTCCAGCATCGCCCCGCGGATGCGGATGCCGGCAAAGGTCTCGAAGCTTGCCCCCAGGCCCTCCCGATAGCTGCGGGCAGCCTCCAGCAGACCCATCATGCCGGCCTGGATCAGGTCCTCGACCTGCACGGTCGAGGGCAGCCGCGCGCTCAGGTGGAAGGCGATGCGCTTGACCAGACCCGCGTGCTGGCGCACCAGCTCGCCTGGATCACCCTGCTGGACCTGGGCATACATCGCGCGGGCATTCATGCGCTGTCCCCGACCCGTTCACCGCTGAACTGCACCAGCCGCTCGACGAAGAACTCCAGGCGTCCGTCCGGTCCGGTAGGACGCGGCCACTTGGCGATCCGCTCCGCCATCTGCATGAAGGACTGCGCCGCCCGGCTGGCGTTGTAGGCCTCGACCACCGGCTGCTGACGCTGCACCGCCTTGCGCAGATATTCATCAAACGGCACGGAGCCCAAAAAGTTGAGGGTCACGTCGAGGAATCGGTCGCAGACCGCGGCGAGCTTCTGGTAGAGCAGCCGGCCTTCGCTCGGCGAATGGGTCATGTTGGCGATCACGTGGAAGCGGTCCACACCATGGTCACGCGAGAGCACCTTGATCATCGCATAGGCATCGGTCAGCGAGGCAGGCTCGTCACACACCACCACCAGCACCTCGCGCGCGGCGCGGGCGAAACTCACCACGCTGTCGGCGATGCCCGCCGCGGTGTCGATGATGAGGGTGTCCAGCGGCAGAGTCAGCTCGCTGAAGGCATGAATCAGCCCTGCATTCTCGCGCGGCCCCAGCTCGGCCATTTTCTTGACGCCGGACGAGGCCGGTACGACGTGGATGCCCGCCGGGCCCTCGACGATGACCTCCTGCAGGCTGTGGCTGCCGTCCATGACATGGGCAAGGTTGAGCTTGGGGTGGATGCCCAGCAGTACGTCCACGTTGGCCATCGCCAGGTCCGCATCCATCAGCATGACCTGCTGCCCGCTGCGGGCCAGCGCCACAGCCAGGTTGACGGAGACGTTGGTCTTGCCCACCCCGCCCTTGCCGCTGGTCACTGCCAGCACCTGCACGGGGCGCATCCTCTGCATCGCGCGCAGGGTTTGTGCCTGATCGGCGCCCATTTCAACCATGCGCGGCCACTCCCGTCCATTCCCAGCTCATGCGTTCTTCCGTCATTTCGTCATCGCTATTCTGCTGCATCATTTCCACCGCGCGCGCCACCAGGCGTTCGGCGCGCGCGGTAACCAGATCCTCGGGCACGCGCTGCCCGGTGCCGAGCCAGGCCACCGGCAGCTGGGCATCGATCACAGCGCCCAAAGCATCGCCCAGCTGAGCGGCCTCGTCCAGCTTGGTCAGCACGCAGCCCGCCAGGTGCAGATGGCTGAATCGCTGCACGGCCTCGCGCGTCATCGCCCGCTGAGCGCTGGCGGAGATGACCAGCAGCGACTGCAGGCGGGCGGAGGCCGAGCGCAGGTTGCGCATCTGCTCCATCAGCCGGGTGTCGCGCTGGCTCATGCCGGCGGTATCGACCAGCACCAGGCGGCGGTCGGACAACCCGTCGAGGGTGCGCGCCAGCCCGGCGGCATCCTCGGCAACGTACAGCGGCACATCAAGGATGCGGGCATAGGCGCGCAGCTGGTCGTAGGCGCCGATGCGGTAATTGTCGGTACTGACCAGGGCGATGTCCTTGCGCCCGTGGCGCATGACAAAGCGAGCAGCCAGCTTGGCGACGGTGGTGGTCTTGCCCACGCCGGTGGCACCGACCAGGGCGAACATGCCGCCGCTTTCGGTGAGGTCCTCGCCCAGTACCGGGATGCGCGCGCCGAGACTGCGCAGCGCCAGATCCCAGCCGTGCTCGCCCAGCGCGGCGTCGCCTAGGTCCTCCACCACCTCGCGCGCCAGGCGCGGCGCGAGCCCCAGGCCCGTCAGGCGGCGCATGAGCTCGGACTGCAGGGGATGATGGCGGGCATAGCGGCGCCATTCCAGCACGCGCAGCTGGCTCTCCATCAGCGTGCGCAGGCTGCGCATTTCATCTTCCAGGCGTTCCACCCGCAGCGAGGCGGCCGGAGTCCCCTCGACTGCCTGAGTGCGCCCACGGTCACGCGCATAGGGGTCGGGCAGCTCCTCGTCATCGAGCGCAGCCGGCGCATCCAGCCCGCCCATGTTCCGACGCCCCCAGTCCTCATCCCCCTTCGCAGGCGAGGCGCTCGGCTGGTGCAGGGCCTTCAGCGGGGGCGGCGAGGCGGGCTCGCCACGCGGCGCCGCGGCGGCCGCGACCGGGGCATGCTGGGGGGTGTCCGCCGCCAGGATGGAGCGGTCCAGCGGCTCATCCTCCCACAGATCGAGCCCGGCCGGACGGGCGACCGGCTTCGGCGGCCAGGCCATGCTCATCTCCCTCGTCGCGGGTGCCGGTTTGTTGACGGTCTGCTGCAGGCTGGCCTCGACATCCAGCGCGGCGACGATCTCCACCCCCTCGTCGGTGCGCTTGTTGGAAAGGATGACCGCATCGGCACCCAGCTCCTCGCGCACCTGGCGAATGGCCTGGCGCATGTCGGGGGCGGTAATGCGTCGAATCTTCATGATGCTTTCCTCTCCTGCATTCATTCTTTGGCTGGATCAGCCGACAGTCATCATTGACCAATGCTGGCCACCACGCGGATCTGCCGGTTTTCCGGCACCTCCTGGTAATTCAGCACCCGCAGGCCTGGGATGGCGTAG